>Ga0326728_10000823_pt1 | contig 116787 bp, 89 predicted proteins | sample MB3enrmetagenome_FD_207602 | JGI IMG/M metagenome (GOLD analysis project Ga0326728, IMG submission 207602) | Lab enriched peat soil microbial communities from McLean, Ithaca, NY, United States - MB31MN | ecosystem: Environmental > Terrestrial > Soil > Wetlands > Peat | place: USA: New York... | reverse complement strand
CAGACTTGTATTTATGTGGGCGGGACGCTGGTGGGCCTGGTGACGATTCTGCATCTTGTGCCGGGCGGATGGGCGTCGGCCGAGGCGATTGCGAGTGGGTTGCACAAGTTCCAGGTGTTCGATCTTCACGTTTTGGATCCAGCGATCTCGGCGCATTGGCCGCATTTTGACTTTGTGAAACCTTACACGCTGTGGGCGGGGATTATTGGCGGGGCGTTTTTTATTACGGCGAGCCATGGCACCGACCAGCTCATCGTGCAGAGATTGCTGGCAGCGCGGAATCAACGGCAGTCGGTGCTGGCATTGCTTTCGAGTGGAGTGGCAATCTTTTTTCAGTTTGCATTGTTTCTTCTTGTGGGCGTGATGCTGTTTGCCTACTACCGGGTTCCGTCGGCGGCGTTTGGGCGGGCGGACAGGATCTATCCGACGTTCATCGTGAGCCGGATGCCGCATGGGATCGCGGGGCTGTTGATCGCGGCGATTCTGGCGGCGGCGATGTCGAACTTGAGCGCGGCGTTGAACTCGCTGGCATCGAGTTCGATTATGGATTTCTATCTTCGCTTTCGTCCGACGGTGAGCGAAGCGGCGCGCCTGCGGCTGGCGCGACTGGCGACCGTCGGATGGGCGCTGGTGCTGTTCGGGCTGGCGGTGCTGGCGCTGAATCGGGCGGGGCGCGTGGTGGAAGTCGGATTGCAAATCGCGTCAGTGGCTTATGGAGCGTTGCTCGGGGTGTTTCTGCTGGGCGTGCTGACGAAGCGCGCGAATCAGCGCGGGGCGATGGTTGGCATGATTTGCGGACTGACGACCGAACTTTACTTGTGGCTCGGTTCCCGTGTCGCGTGGACGTGGTGGGTGCTCATTGGGACATCCGTGACCTTTGGAATTGGTTACGTGGTGAGCTTGGCCTTTTCACCCGCGGCAGAACCTTGAACCACAGGGGGCACAGAGGTACACAGGGGAACCAGTGCTTTACTCGGCGAACTCTGCGAGTTCCCGGCTAGAATCTTGCAACCAGCGAATCCAGAATGAACACAATAGATGCAGGCAAACCGGAACTGGCGCGCGACCTTAAGTTGTCGCACGCCGGGGCCATTGTGGTTGGTACGATCATCGGCAGCGGAATTTTTCTCGTTCCCTCCGAGATGATGCAGGCGGTGGGGTCGGCGCGACTTGTGTATCTCGCGTGGATGGCCGGAGGGCTGCTCTCTTTTTTCGGCGCGCTTACGTATGCCGAACTGGGCGCGATGAAGCCGCAGGCGGGCGGCGAGTATGTGTATGTTCGCGACGCCTACGGGCCGCTGGCGGGATTTCTCTTTTCATGGACCTGGTTTCTGATCGCCAAGCCGGCTTCGATTGCGACCGTAACGACCGGGCTGGTACGGATCCTGGAGACCTTTCCGGTCTTTTCTTTTTTCTCGCAGGCCTGCTTCTCGCATACTCTCTCCTCGCATAGCTGGATTTCGCATCCACTCACCGTCACCTACGGGCAACTGGTGGCGATTGGGGCCACACTGCTGATTTCCTGGCTGAACTACGTTGGGGTGCGCCGGGCGGGAGAATTTCAGTTTCTGTTCACGCTGCTGAAAGTTGCGATCATCCTCGGAATTGTGGTGGTGGGCTTTTCGTACAGCGGCGGAACGTGGGCGAATTTCGCTACCGATGGCGCTAAAGGCGGCGTGGCTGGATTCTTCGCGGCGCTGGTAGCTGCGCTTTGGGCTTACGACGGTTGGAACGATCTGAACATGGTGGCGGGGGAAATACGGAATCCGCAGCGCAACATCCCGCTATCGCTGATCTGGGGAGTGGCGACGGTGGGCGCGCTCTACATTCTGGTGAACGCGGCGGTGCAGTATGTGCTGCCGGCGGCGGCCGTGGCGGGCTCGGAGCGTCCGGCGTCAGACGCGGTGGCGCTGGTGCTGGGGCATGCGGGCGCCAGCCTGGTGTCGGCAGGCATAGCGGTTTCGATGCTGGTGACTTTGAATGGCACCATCATGAGCGGAGCGCGCGTGCCGTTTGCGATGGCGCGCGATGGCTATTTTTTCAAGGCGATTGCTGAGGTTCATCCGCGCTTTCGCACGCCGTCGGTGGCGATTGCTGTGCAGTGCGCGCTGGCGATCGTTCTGTTGCTGCTGGGAGGCAGTTTCCGGCAATTCTTTTCGCTGGCGATATTCGCGGAATGGATGTTCTACATGATCGCGGGCAGCACGGTGTTCATTTTCCGCCAGCGGGAGCCGCACGCCGAGCGGCCTTATCGAGTGTGGGGATATCCCGTGGTCCCGGCGTTGTTTGTGGTGGCTTCCGCGGCCCTTCTCTACTACACGTTCACCGACAACCTTAAGAGTTCGATCGGTGGATGCCTGGCGATGCTGGCGGGGGTTCCGGTGTTCTACTTCTTTGCGGGGCGGCGGGCGGCGGCACCAAAGTAACCGGCCATCGGGCCATCAGGCTGAATACCAAAGGTCGTTACCAAAGGTCAGGCGCAGGCGACACGTTTACCCCCCTGCCCTTTCTCCCCTAAGGTGAAGACTCCAACCCCGAGCGCTCTCCCCAGCTTCGGGCCCCCTTTTGGAGTCACGGGATGCCTACGTACGATGGCGGTTTTCAACTCGGCCTGCTGCCGCAAACGAAGTGGAACTGGCGGACGTTCGCCGCAAGCTACGGGATTGTCGTAGGTCTGATTCTGTTTCTGATTGTATTCGGGATCATGGTGCCCGATACGCTGCTGATCACCGCGAACTATCACGTCACGGAGCTGGTACCGCGGCCGGCGCTGAGGCCAGAGCCGCTGCCCAAGGCGAAACCGCTGCCGCTGCATGCGAAACTGCTGCCGCCGCCGCCGGCGATCGAGTCGCCGAAGCTGATCGTGCCCCAAGAGATCCGCGCTCCCAAGCCGCAGCCCCAGGAAATTGAGCCGCCGAAGGTGGTAATGAATAACTTCGCGCCGGCGGTGTTGAAGCAGACGAGCGGGGCGCGTCCGGTGCTGATTCACACGGGGGACTTCGCGGGAAGTTCGGTGGCGCCGACGGTGAATGCTCCGATTGAGAAGGTGCAGACGGGCGGGTTCGGAGATCCGAATGGACTGAAGCCGAGTGCCAACGGCAAGCCAAACGGCAAGCTGATCGCCTCCGCGGCGGGTTCGTTCGACATGCCGGTGGGACCGGGACAAGGCAACGGGTCAGGCGGAGCGAAAGGGATTCGAGGAACGGTGGCGAGCGCCGACTTTGGCAGTGGGGTGGCAACTGCGGGACGAGGAGACGGGCGCAGCAGCGGCCGCGGCAATGTGCAGACCTCAGGCTTCGGCTCGCAGGAGATCGCGCAGAACACGCCGCATATTCAGCGCGTGGATAGCGGCCCACCGGCCACGCTGGTCGAGATCACCTACAAGCCGAACCCGGTTTATACAAACGAAGCAAGAAATCTGAAACTGGAAGGCGAAGTCCTGCTCGAAGTGGAGTTCGCGGCGAATGGGCAGTTGCACGTGAATCGCGTGGTTAAGGGTCTGGGCCATGGACTGGATGAAGCCGCGGTGGCTGCCGCCAACAAGATACGGTTCAAGCCGGCCATGCGAAACGGGCAAGCAATGGATTCGACAGCAATTGTGCACGTGGTATTTCAACTGGCGTACTGAAACTTGGGAGATGAGAGTTATGCGGAAAGTTATGAGCAAGATGAACTGGATGATTTTGGCTCTGCTAGCGGTGACGTTGACGGCAGCGGCCCAGCAGCCGGCGTCCGCGCCGCAGAACCCACAGCCGGTTGCGGCGACGCAGCCAGCACAGACGGCTGCCCAGCCGAGCCAGAATCAATCGGGACAAGCGCAGTCCGGTCAGGCGCAGACAAATCCGGCGCCGCCGACCACGATGGATCAGGTGGTGGACCGCGTGATCATCCGCGAAAAGGACTTGATCAAGTTTTTGTCGCCGCGCACTCCCATTGTGGAAACCTATCTGCAGAACCTGGCGCAGGATCCGCAGCTGGGGCCGATCCCGCAGGAGGATCACTACTTTCTAGGACGCATGGACCTGAGCGAATCGATCGACCGGAGCGACTACCTTGAGGGCAAGGGCAAAGACAAAGACGAAGGCATGGAGAAGCATCTTCTGGGCGAGTTCACGAAGAAGTTCAAGTTCCAGTACCAGCCGCTGGGTTTTTCCTGGATGATATTCGCCGACCGCAACGACTTTGACCGGCAGCACTACGACTTTCACTACGTGCGGCGCGAGTTCCTGGGCGACGTGCGCTGCCTGGTATTCGATCTGACGCCGAAAAAAGACGCTGGACGCGGACGCTTTCTCGGCCGCATCTGGGTTGAGGATCAGGACTTCAACATTGTCCGGCTGAACGGCACTTATGCGCGCCCTGCGCGCAACAGTTATTACTTCCACATGGACAGTTGGCGATTGAATTTGATTCCGGGTTATTGGGTGCCAGCTTACATCTACAGCGAGGAAGGCGACTTCACGGCGGGAGCTAAGAACAAGATTGCGTTCAAGGCACAGACTCGTATGTGGGGGTATAACCTCAAGACGGGAACGGCGAACGACGAACTTACTAACATCCGAGTCGACAGCGTAAAGGACGATACGCCAGCCGCACAGGATGCTACTCCGCTGGCCGCCGAGCGTGAATGGCAACAGCAGGCGGAAGACAACGTGCTCGAACGGCTGGAACGCGCCGGGCTGCTGGCGCCGGAAGGCGATGTGGACAAGATTCTGCAGACCGTCGTGAACAACATCGAGATCACGAATAACATCGAACTGCCGCGGCCCGTCCGGACGCGGGTGCTGACGACTTCTCCGCTGGAGACTTTCAGCGTCGGCAACACGATTGTGGTGAGCCGCGGGCTGATCGACGTGCTTCCCGACGAGGGCAGCCTGGCGATGGTGCTCTCGCACGAACTGGCGCACATAGTTCTGGGACATAACCTGGGCAGCCAGTACGCGTTCAACGACCGCATGCTGTTCTCCGACGAGGCGACTTACCAAAACCTTGGGTTCAAACACATCCCCGAAGAGGAAGCAGCCGCCGATAAGAAAGCCATCGAGATGCTGAAGGCGTCGCCGTACGCGCAGAAGCTGGACTCGGCTGGGCTTTTCATCAAAGCGCTGCAGGCGCGCGCTCCGCGATTGACGGCTCTGCTGCAAGCACACCTCGGCAACAACATCACGGAGAACGGCACGGTGACGCGCATGGCGCAGCTGGCCACCCCGGCTCCGGCGCTCGATTGGAACAAGCTGGACCAGATCGCGGCGTTGCCTCTGGGCGGACGCGTCAAGCTGAACCCTTGGGACAACAAAGTGGAGATCGTGAAGGCGCAGCCGGTCGCGATCACTTCGGCGCGCGACAAGATGCCGTTCGAGGTGACGCCGTTCTTCCCGCGGCTTTCGCGATACGGCGCTGCGAGCGCGCCTGCGGTTACTCCCGCGGCGGCGCCAACAACTGCAGCAGCGCCAGCGACAGAGACCACGGCCAACGCCAGCTCCTCTTCGACCAACTGAGCCGGCTATCAAGTTGAAAGAAGCGCAGGCCGGGACCGGAAGAAATTCCGGGTTCCCGGCCTGTGTCTATTGGGGGTAACGTGCGGGCTAGAAGTGTTTCCTGAGGTCGCCGAAGCGATCAACCACCAGCAGCCGCTGTGATGCTGGGGCGGCCGCGACCTCCTCGTGCTCGAGAATCCAGGTGTTGCCGTGCGGTATGAAGACGGCGTGCAGGCCGGCGGCGAGGGCGGGGTTGATGTCAGACTTCGGGCTGTTGCCGACCATCCAAGTGGTGTCCGCCGAAAGGGCGTACTTGGCGATGGCCGAGCGGTAGGTCAATTCGTCCTTCTCGGCTACGATCTCGACGGCGGAGAAATATTCCTTCAATCCTGAACGCTCGACTTTCCCGGATTGCTCGGCGGGGTTTCCTTTGGTCATCAGGATGAGGTGGTGGCGCTCGCCGAGATACTGAAGGGTTTCGGGCACACCGGGGAGAACTTCGATGGGATGATCGGCGATCTGGTGAGCAAAGCTGCGTATGCGTTCGTGCAGCTCGGGCGTGACCGGGTCCACGGAAAGCTTCTCAAAGGTCTCGACCAGCGAATGCGCGAAGCTGTGCAGGCCATAGCCGTGCCTGACGATGGATTCACGCTCCACGTCGTTCAGCACCAACCGAACCATCTCGGGCGAGTATTCGCGATGGTTGAGGAACGAAATGAATTTTGCGATCACCCGTTCGAAATAGATGTTGTTTTCCCAGAGCGTGTCATCGGCATCGATGAGCAGAGTCTGGGCGCCATTCTCCCCACGCATGTATTCATGATAACGGCTCCGGTGGATTCGCGGTTTTGATAAACTTATGTCCGTATGCACAAGGGCCGAACCGGGAATTGGGGCAGTAGACACTTTTGTACAAAGAAATGTTTTTTGATGCACTATGCGCCTGTTTTATTTTTCGTTTTTCTGCTGCCAACTTTGGGCGCGGCGCAGCAGAATAAGGCACGGGTGATGACGGGTTCGGCGGCGCGGAGCGGCGCGCCGGCGAATTTGAAGGTCGCGGCTGACCTGGAGCAGCGTCTGGCCAGGTTCCGGCGCGTCCAAATGCCTTTCCGGACCGCGGGTCTGAGCGCTCGCGAGCGGCAACTCGTTCACAAACTGGTGGAGGCCTGCGGCTACCTGGAAAGTATCTACTGGCGGCAGAGCGACCCCGAGGGTTTGACGTTGTATCAGTCGCTGGCCTCAAGCCGGAACCGGCGCGATGTGCAACTGCGGCGCTACTTGTGGATTAACGCTTCGCGCTTCGATCTGATTGACGACAATAAACCGTTTGTCGGGACAGAGACTGTGCCGCCGGGGCAAGGCTTCTATCCTGCGAACCTGACGAGCGATCGGGTGGAGAAATACGTCAAGCAGCATCCGGAGCAGAAGGCGGCGATCTACGATCAGTTCACAATCGTGCGGTGGCACAACGAAAAACTGGAAACCGTTCCCTACCGGATTGCATTTCGCGCTTTTCTGGAGCCGGCGGCAAGAGCTTTGCGGGCAGCGGCCGAACTCAGTGACGATGCGGCCTTCGCGAAGTTTCTTCGACTGCGGGCCGATGCGCTCGTCAGCGACGATTACTTTCCGAGCGACCTGGCATGGCTGGAGTTGAAGAACCCGAAATTCGACATCATTTTTGCGCCGTATGAAACCTACCTGGACGGATTGCTGGGCGTGAAAGGTTCGTACGGCGCGGCGGTGATGGTGCGCAACGAGCGCGAGAGCAAAAAGCTGGAACTGTTTCAGAAATATGTGCCGGAAATTCAGGATGCGCTGCCGCTGGCGGCGGAAGACCGGCCGTCGAAACATGGCCTGGAGACGCCGATGGAAGTGATGGACGCTCCGTTTCGCGCGGGAGACATGACTCACGGGTACCAGGCGGTGGCCGACAATCTGCCGAACGATCCGCGGGTGCATGAGCAAAAGGGCAGCAAGAAACTTTTCTTTAAGAATTTCATGGACGCGCGCGTGAACTACATCATCTTGCCGCTGGCGCGCAAGCTGATGGAGCCGGAGCAAGCGGCGCAAGTTTCGGGCGAGGGTTATCTGCTGGGCACGATCACGCATGAGATCTGCCACGGACTCGGCCCGGCGTTTGCGCGTAAGTCTTCAGATCAATCGGCGTCAGACAAATCGGCGGGCAAGGTCGATATCCGGGAGGCGATCGGCCCGGGCTATAGCGGCTTGGAAGAGGCCAAGGCCGACGCGGCCGGGATGTTTGCTTTGAAATGGCTGGTGGATCATGACGCGCTTCCGAAAGAAAAACTGGAAGAATCTTACGCGTCGTATGTGGGTGACCTGTTTCGCACGGTGCGCTTCGGGACGGCTGAGGCGCACGGTCAAGCGGAAATGATGGAATTCAACTATCTCTCGGAGCGCGGCGCGATTCGCCGCAACGCCAGCGGCAAGTATGCGATTGACTACGAGAAGATGCCGGGCGCGGTGGCCGATCTAACCAAGGAGTTGCTGGAGATCGAGGCCACGGGAGACCGTTCGCGCGCCGAGAACTGGTTCAAGAAGTACGGCACGATGCCGGAGGAGTTGAAGGCGTCGTTGAAGGCGGTCTCGGATGTTCCGGTGGACATTGATCCGGTGTTTTCGTTTGCGGAGAGGGTAAGGTAGAGCGCTGCGATCTACGAGCCTCGGGCTACAAGCGAATAATGACCGCCTCGTCTCTCGGCTCAGTGGTAGCTGAACTTGAATGTGGCATTCTTCTTGAAATCATCGTAGAAGATCTCGTATCCGCCCCGGTTGTAGTCGTCGATAGAAAAGACGAGTTCTGATTTGCCGTCGTTATCATAGTCGCCCGCATCGACTAACCACATAGCCGCCCCTAAGAACTGAACTTCAAGTTCTGGCGAGACTGCGAACCACTGGTCAACAAAGGGATCGTCTGAAGGGCCGTCGCACTGATATTCCTCCAGCCGTAACCGCGCGACTGACCAGGCACTTCCGGAGGCATACGCTTTAAGGATTCGGACATCTTCATCGCGATATGGCCAAGGCTTGCCGACATTTTCGTCGGGATTGGCACAATTTGACACCGAGGGAAACTTCTTTCGGAAATGTTGACGCAAGAGTTTGACGAGGTCAGCAGTTGGTTGAACTGGCTTCCACGATTCCGGGTCCTTGAAATATGGGTGTGAGTTCGCAACCAAGGGTCGATAAACCGAAGCGCCAGTAAAGCCGCCATATTCGGTTGACCTTTTGCCGATGGTAGGAACGGGACCGCCATCTTTGATCTGCTGCAGACCTACGTGGGAGTAGTAGTGGAACTCCTTTGGAGTTTGTCCTGTTACTTGCCCTAGATTTCGCCCGTTGAATGAAATCGTCCAAACAACTTCGCTCGGGTACTGGGAAGGTGTCGTCCTCAAGCACGGTTGATCGGGGCAGTTGCTTGGAAAAGCCTTCCACTCTTTGCCAACTTTTCGAAACACCACCCGCACTTGACGGGAATCAGGCTCGCCCGCGTAAACCCCGGGCACATCTTCCAGAACTCCCAAGACGACGGCCTGCCCTGTCGCTGTTGCAGCGGCGGAGATCAGCGCAAGAAATGCCAGAATGTGACGAGTGCAGAAATGACGAATCATAATTCGAAGCATACTTGGCGCACCCTGCCTAGTCCATATTACCTTCGTACGCTCGCTGGCAAACTGCAGATCCCTCGCTTCGCTCGGGATGACAATTCCTGAAAATTCTTGGTGGAACCTCAAAGATCGAGTGGTTGCCCACTCGGAGACTGCGGCTCGAAGCTCGCAACTGCTCCCTACACCCACTCGACTCTCGGCTTCTGCGGGATGATGCCTGCTTTGTGACCCATGTCGAGCAGGCGGCGCACGGCTTCGCGGCCGTCGTCTCCGTAGTCTAGCGTGCGCTCGTTGACGTACATGCCTACGAACTTATCGGCGAGTTGATTATCGAGATCTCGGGCGAATTGCATGGCGTAGCTGAGCGCTTCTTCGCGATGATCGATGGCGTACTGGATGCTCTCGCGTATCGCATGGCTGACGCTATTCATCGTTTCCTTGCCGAGCGAGCGGCGGATGGCGTTTCCGCCGAGCGGCAGGGGCAGGCCGGTGACTTTCTGCCACCACTTGCCGAGATCCACAACGCGGTGCAATCCGGACTTATCGTAAGTAAGCTGGCCTTCGTGGATGATAAGGCCGGCTTCGTGTTTCCCTTCGAGAATCTGCGGAATGATCTGATCGAAGGGGACGACTTCCACTTCAATGCCGGGCGCGAACAGTTCGAGCGCTAGATAAGCGGTGGTGAGCTTGCCGGGCACCGCGATCTTCTTGTTCTTGATATCGTCGGGCGTGAAGGGCCGGGTGGAAACGAGCATGGGACCGTACCCGTCGCCCACGCTGCCGCCGCACGACATCAGCGAATAGCTTTCCTGAATGTAGGGAAAGGCGTGGAATGAAATCGCGGTTACGTCGTAGACGCCTTCCTGGGCCTGGCGGTTCAGCGTCTCGATGTCGCAAAGGGTATGGCTGAACTTCAGTCCGGGCACGCGAACTTTGTTCGTGGCCAAGCCGTAAAACATGAATGCGTCGTCGGAGTCGGGGCTGTGCGCCACGGTGATTTCGCGCACGGGAGAAGATACTGTACTCATAAGATTCTGTAATCCTGTTCTATAAACTGCACAACTGGTTCCAGACCCTCAGGGGCTAAAGCCCGCATTTCTTGTGGCGCTGAGCGGCACGGCTGAAGCCGTGCCCTTCCCAAAGCCTACGCGGGGAAAAAACACTTCACCCTTGCGAAGAACGGTGTTGGTGCCAGCGAGCGGCGACGGCGGCGGCCATCAGCACCTTGATGACTTCCGCGAAAACGAACCAGTAGAGGCCAAACCTGATGGCCAGAGAAACGGAGTGCGTGAGCACGGCAAGCCAACTGACTCCGGCCGCGAAGAGCACCAGTTCCGCGGCCACGGATGAGAGCGCGGCCCAGGCGAAACGGCGGGAGTTGCGCTCCGAGCTGTGCTCATAGATCCAGCCAGCGACGAATGCCACCAGTGGATAGGCCATGAGGAATCCGCCGGTTGGACCGAGTACCTGAGCAATCCCGCCGCCTAGAATTGAGGGGCTGAATACGGGCAGTCCGCATGCGCCTTCGACGAGGTAGAGCGAGAGCGCGGCGAAACCTCGGCGCGAACCGAGAAGCAAGCCCACGGCGAGAACTCCGAAATTTTGCAGGGTCAGCGGCACCGGCGTGGGTAGCGGCACGGTCACGCGAGCGCACAGAGCGACGAACAGGCTGGCGGCGATCACGATGGCCGCCTGCTTCGCCCCTTCCCTCATCCAATCCAGGGGCTGGGCCTGCCGGCCGAAAACTTGGGTCGCTACTTTAGACACGGCGTTCCTTTCCTCGTGGCGCACGTCGCGGGCGATCAGGCCTCAGGCGACGAGTGGTCGAGGCCCTCGAGTTCCGCTTTGTGGGCCGCCGAGCGCTTCATTTGCCGCCGGACCCGCATATAGAGCGTGAGCGCAACCGACACGACCACCGCGGCACTGACTCCCAGTATGAGAAACCACCAGAGCATCCGCACAGCACATTCAGGATAGCAGATGTGCGGCGGCGAAAATGTGCACAGCACGAAGAATAACGCTCGGCGCGGTCAGCCCTTTTTCGCCGGCTTAGCCAGCGCTTTGCGGCGATTCTCCACATTCTTCGAGACGCGTTCCAGACGCTTGCGGGCCAGCTTCGATCCCGTGGCGACCTTCTCAATATTCGCAAACACCTCGGGGTTGTTCATCTTTTCCCGGAGTTCTTTCAGGAAGGGATGAATCTTGGCGAAAATGAAAAACATTTCGCCGCAGATGCCGGGCTGCAGGAAGAGCTCTTCGTTGAGGGCGCCGTGCAATACCAGCGATGCGGCCATATCCCAGTAGCCGCCGACCTGGCGCATCCAGGCATTTTCCTGGCTGGGGAACGCGTTGGCGACTTTCAGGACGTCGTCGGCGCTCTGCGGCCAGAATTCAGTCGTAAACCAGTTTCTTGCCTTGCGCATCTCCGCTTCGCGGCGGAGGTCGTAAAGTTTTAGAACCAGATTCGCATCGTGCGGTGTCGCTTTTTTTGCCATATTTTCGCCTCGTTAGGTACTTCTGAATTTAGTTATGTTCCTGAAATTTCGTTCTAACAACCGTGCCTTTGTCAGACTCTTGAAACGTCCGCGGTTGCGCCTTCAACGGCGCGTTCGTAATCGCATTCCTTATTCGGGCACGCGATCACCATTCCATCCTTGCGCATTCGCTCCACCAGGTACTCATGTCCGCAATCCGGACACTTCTCGGGAACTGGTTTCGCCGCCGAGACGAACTTGCACTTCGGATAATTTCCGCATCCGTAAAAAGTGTTGCCCTTGCGCGCGCGTCTTTCAACGAGTTCGCCTTCCTTGCATTCCGGGCACTTCACGCCGATGAAGTTCTGCTTCACATACTTGCAGTCGGGGTAGCCGCTGCAGGAAGTGAACTCGCCGAAGCGGCCGTGCCGCAGGATCAAGCTGCGTTTGCACAACGGGCAGGTTTCATCGAGCGGAATGTCGGGCACCCTCTTGCCCTGATCGAGCCGCCGCGTCGTCTTGCAGTCGGGATAGCCGGTGCAGGCCATGAACTGGCCGAAGCGTCCGCGCTTCAGGACCATGACGCGGCCACAGTTTTCGCAGTATTCCTCTTGCGCGATCTCCTGCGTTTCGGCTGTGTCGAGGTCGGGCAGATTGATGGGATTCTCTTTGGTGAACTTGCAGGTGTCAGGGTTTTCCTTGTCGTAGGTGCTGCAGGCATAGAACGAACCGTGCTTGCCCCACTTGATGACCAGCGGCGCGCCGCAGAGTTCACACTTTTCGCCGGTGGGCTTCTCCATACGCTTGATGTTTTCCATGTGCTTTTCGGCGTATCGGAGATCCTTGGAAAACTTCTGATAAAACTCGGTGAGCGCGTCGTTGCCGGTCTGCTTGCCTTCTTCAATCTCGTCGAGCTCTTCTTCCAGGCGCGCGGTGTATTGGAAGTCGAAAATGTCCTTGAAGTTCTCGACCAGCAGATCGGTGACGACCATACCAATTTCGGTGGGCACGAACTTGCCGCCGACTTTCTGGGCGTACTGCCGCTCCTGGATGGTGCTGAGAATCGTCGCGTAGGTGGAAGGCCGGCCGATACCGCGCTCCTCAAGCTCCTTCACCAGCGAAGCTTCGTTGAAGCGCGGAGGGGGCTCGGTGAAATGCTGTTCTGGGAGCAGCGACTTGAGCGTCAACTTCTGCCCGGCTTCGAGCGGCGGAAGCTTGTGCTTCAGTTCCTCGTCTTCGTCGTCCTTGCTGTCTTTGGATTCTTCATAGACTTTGAGGAAGCCGTCGAACTTCATGACCGATCCGGTCACGCGGAACTGGAAAACGTCGCTTGCGGTCTTGGCATCGATATCGACGGTCGTCTGGTCGAACACGGCGGGATTGATCTGCGAAGCGACGAAGCGCTGCCAGATCAGTTTGTAAACCTTGAATTCGTCTTCATGCAAATACTGTTTGACGTGGTCGGGATGGCGCATCGCCGAAGTCGGGCGAATGGCCTCGTGCGCGGCTTGCGCTTCTTTCTTCTCCTTATATGTATTGGGGGAATCGGGCAAATAGTTGGCGCCGTACTCGCTGCCGATGTACTCGCGAACCTCGGTGATCGCCTCGGCCGAAACGCGGGTCGAATCGGTTCGCATGTAGGTGATCAGGCCGACCAGTCCCTCGTCGCCAATTTCGACACCTTCGTAGAGGCGCTGCGCGATCATCATGGTGCGCTTCACGCTGAAGCGCAGCCTGCGCGAGGAATCCTGTTGCAGCTTGCTGGTGGTAAACGGCGGAGTGGCGTTGCGCCGCCGCTCTTTCTTTTCCACCGAACGGACGCGCCAATCGGCGTTCTCGAGCGCCAGGCAGATTTTCTGCGCGTCCTCGCCGTTGGCGATTTCGATTTTCTCCTCGCCTTTGCCGAGAAACCGCGCGTCGAACGCCGGAGGCTTAGCGGCGGCCAGATGGGCGTCGATCGTCCAGTATTCTTTCTTCTCGAAGGCCTTGATGTCGCGTTCGCGATCGACGATCAAGCGCAGGGCGACGGTCTGTACCCGCCCGGCGGAGAGGCCGCGGCGGACTTTGTCCCATAGAAGAGGAGAGACCTGGTATCCCACGAGGCGATCGAGCACACGGCGGGTCTGCTGTGCGTCCACCAAGTTGCGATCAATGTCGCGGGGATGTTCGAAGGCGGCTTTGACAGCGCGCTGCGTAATTTCGTTGAAGGTGACGCGACGGATGCGCGCGCCCTCACCGATGTCGTCTGTCTTCGGCTTGGTGCCGCCCTTCTTTCCCTTCTTCTTTTTCTTACTGGAGTTCTCGCCGAGTTCATCGGCAAGATGGGCGGCGATGGCTTCGCCTTCGCGGTCCGGGTCGGGCGCAAGGTAGATGCGGTCGGCCGAGAGGGCCAACTTCTTGAGCTTGGCCAGGATCTTTTCTTTTCCGGGGATGACGACGTATTCGGTATCGAAATTGTTTTCGACGTCGACACCCAGGCTGCTCTTGGGCAGGTCTTTCACATGGCCGAATGAAGCATCGACGGTGAATCCCTTGCCCAGATACTTCTGGATAGTTTTCGCCTTAGCCGGCGATTCGACAATGACTAGACCTTTAGACAATGGTTCCTCATTATGGCGGTAATGGAATTGAAGCTAGCACGAATTGGCGGATTGCAACAACTGTGCGGGCTGGTTGACTACTGGCTACTAGCTTCCAGCTTCTGGCAAACAAGGACCTTCTTGCGACTGCTCAGTCTTGGACTTGCGGCCGCCTGGTTGGCGACCTTCCCCGATCTGTTGGCCTGTCTCCCAGATGAAGCAGTCTTACCGGGCCAGAGCTATTCTTTTGCGCGGAATGCGTCCGCAGGATCGGACCAGCGAATGCCCCTCAGGCCGGGGCGATTCGCTCTTGCCGATTGCAACTAATCATAAGGGCTTCACAAAATCTAGATGATGCTCGAGCCCCTGGCGCTTCACAAATAGCGCCGCCCGTTGATTCCCGTAAGTAAACTGAAATCGCAGGTCGACGACAGAACAGCGAGGTTAAAATGGAAGCGCAATCTAGCCAGGCGCCGATTGGATTACGGAACCCGCATGCCCAAACCGCTCACCTGGGACGCCAAAGGCGATCCCAAAACCTCGAACGGCCCTAAGGTTGTGAAACCCCGGTTATCGTCCACGCCCACCCTGCCCACCCCAGGGGGCCAGCCATGGCGACACCTTCTTCGCTGGCATTTTGCCGCCCTGTTGGCCGTTATCGTATTCTTTGGAGCGATCCGCTGGCGCTTGGCGGACATGCCTTTGGAGCGCGATGAGGGCGAGTACGCCTATGCCGGCCAACTTATTTTGCAGGGCATTCCTCCGTACCAACTGGCCTACAACATGAAGTTGCCGGGGACCTATGCGGCCTATGCCGCGATCCTCGCAGTGTTTGGGCAGACGGCCCGCGGAATCCATTTGGGGCTTCTGTTCGTCAACGCGGTCTCTGTCATCCTGCTCTACGTGTTCACGGCGCGCCTCTTCGGCACGCTGGCTGGGGCCATAGCAGGCGCTAGTTACGCCTTACTCTCCGCACACAAGAGCGTGCTTGGATTTGAGGCACACGCCACCCATTTCATCGTGCTGGCGGCGCTCATCGGGCTCATTCTGCTCTTACGCGCCGAAGAAACGAGACGCACAGCGTTTTTTTTCTGGAGTGGCTTGGCGTTTGGCGTCGCTTTCCTGATGAAGCAGCCCGGAATTTTGCTGGGCGCATTCGCGTTCTTCTACCTGGCCGTTCAATGTTGGCCGCAGAATGAACGCGAATGGGCGCCGTGGGCAAAGAAGCTGGCTGTCTTTTTGCTCGCGGGAGTGCTGCCGTTCGCACTGACGTGCGCTCTAATCTACCGAGCCGGCGTCTTCCGGAGTTTCTGGTTCTGGACTTTCTCCTACGCGCGTCAGTACGCCACCATCATGACCTGGAGCGCGGGATGGGACGAACTGACGCGCCACTTCACCGACTTAGTGATTTTCGCCCCATGGCTTTGGATACTCGCTCTTGTGGGCGTTTCCACAATGTTCTGGGATCTCTCTGTTCGCCGCCGTGTTGCGTCTATCTTCGGGCTGCTGGTATTTTCCTTCGCCGCCGCGTGTCCCGGCCTTTATTTCCGGCCGCACTATTTCGTCCTGATGATGCCCGCGGTTTCCATCTTGATCGCAGTTGCCGTTACTTCCGCCATCCGCTTGCTCACTGCGAAGTTCACTTCTCGCTGGCTTCGCGCCCTTCCAGTGCTGGTGTTCGTCGCCGCATGGGTGCTTCCGATTCACAGTAATGGCGAGTTCTACTTCAAACTGACCCCGGTCCAAGCATGCCATCTTTTCTATTCGGTAGATCCATTTCTGGAAGCGGCGCCCGTCGCTCAGTATCTGCGCCAGCATACCGCGTCAACCGACACCATCATGGTGTTTGGCTCGGAGCCGGAGATTTACTTTTACGCGCATCGCCATTCCGCCAGCGGCTATATCTACACTTACAGCCTTGTGGAAGACCAGGCTTACTGGCCTGCAATGCAGCAGCAAATGATTCAGGAAGTCGAAGCCAACCGGCCGGCGTACGTGGTCTTTGTCAATAACTGGTATTCCTGGATGGCCGGCACGAGGTCCCCGCAAGCTGCTGCTGCCTTGGGCACTTGGATGAGTCAGTACATCTCCAACGGCTTCGAAGAAACCGGTAGGGGCGAACTGGATGACCTGGAATCGCGCCCTTTCTGGGACGATGATCCCCACGGACATCCTCGTCCGGGCCCCGAACTCCTCATTTACAGGAGAAAGGGCTGAGATACTCCAGGTCGGCGACAGAACAGCGAGGTCAAAATGGAAGTGCAGTCCAGGCACCGATTGGACTACGAGCGGCTTAGCTTTTTTATCTATGCTTTGGCCTTGCTGGTGGCCCTATCGGTCTGGTTTCTGGCGGTCCGGGCGCCGCTGTGGCTGGATGAAACCGCCTCATATTGGAGCATTTCTGGCGGCTTCCGGCAGATCTGGGCGAGATCCGTAGAAATCAACTCTTTCCCCGCATATTTCTACATTCTGTGGCTCACGAACGCAGTCTTCGGCGGCAAGGAAATTGTACTGAGGATTCCGTCGATCCTCGCCATGCTCGCGGCTACCTACGTTTTCTACCGCTGTGCGAGGGAACTGTTTGCCCGGGACATCGCTCTGGTCGCGACCGTGTTGTTCATCCTCGACCGCCGAGTTGTGTTAGCCGCCATCGACGTCCGCCCTTACGCCTTCGCCCAGCTCATCACCAACGCAGCGATCTTCAGTTTCATACGCTGGTCGAAGACAAAGAAGGCCTCCTATGCTGCACTGCTTGGCGTCACGTCCGCCGGCATCTTCTATTTTCATTATTTGTTCGGATGTATTGTTGCTGCATTTGTAGTTGCTTACTTCATAAGTGCTCACTTTATGGATCGATGGCGTTCGCCTTTTACGGAATTGCGGCAATTGGCGGTCGCGGCGAGTTACTTCGCGCTGCTCATGGTTCCTCTGCTGCCGAGGCTCTGGTATCTGCACCAGACGAGAAACACCCACGTTTTCCATGGCGCGCCTGAATTCACAGACTTCCTCCTAGCACTATGCCCCGGCGTTGTCCCATTTGTTTTTGCAGGAGTGGTCTTAGTCGCAGCATTAACGCGCAAGCTCTCAAAACCTGACGGCCAGAGTGTCCGGCAATTCATAATGTGTGCGGCATTGGCGCTGGTTCCGGTTGTGATGCTGTACGGCGTCTCGGTCGCCACGCCGCTGCATATTTTTATCGACCGCTATGAGGCCGTCGCCGTTCCCGGCATCGCCTTGTGTTGGGCGTGGATGTTCAGCCCGATCGATTCCCGGCTGCTTCGCGTTTTGGGTTGCGTTGCTCTCGTGGCCGGGAGCGCATACCAGAACTACATCTCGCCGACGGCCAGCGCTCACAGATATTCATGGAAGTATGCTCTGGAGTTTGCCGATGACAATGCCGCTCAGGATGGCTCTCCCCTGGTGATCTGTAGCGACCTGCCGGAATCGGACTTTTGGAGCATGCCCACGGGACCGGCTAGCGAAAGCGTGCTGTTCGCGCCGTTGGGTTACTACAAGGTCCGGAGCACCGTCGTTCCAATGCCTCGGGCCTTGAATGAACAGGCCCAGCTTATCGGCAAGCGCTTTCTCGTGGGAGCCGCACTCCGCCACGAGCGATTCCTTGCGCTCGCTTACAAACCGTCGTATCCCACTCTGGACTGGCTGGAAAGCCTGGCTTCGACCACTTACCTAACTCACGCGCTTGGTGACTTTGATGGCATTGCCGTGATCGAATTCGATCCACGAAACGCGCCTGGCGGGTACTAGCGCTGCACATTTCCGGGAGACCAGCTTTGCGGCAGTAAGAACGCTGGGGAGCAGTAAGAACGCTGGAAAAAGGTAAAGGCTGTGACATTGGTTATGCTCTAGCCATCAGCTCCTGCGAGGGAGCCAATAGCGTGGAGACATGCACCGTCACAGCCCTTGATGCGATCACCGCTTTCGCGGTCCCAAACCCCAACTCCTCCTCGCAGAGCCGTCGGTTTTTTCCGGTCTGGCTGCCCCTCGGGTTGCCCCGCCGGACTGATCACTCAGCTTACTTCGGACTGGCAAAGGTTTAATTAAGCCAACCCTTTCAGCCGTCGACGCAAGCCACCTTAGAGAGTTGCTGGAAAATTGTCAATGCCCTTTTTCAGTGCAATCGGCCTCCTGCGATGGATCAAAACCTGGAAACGCAACCCATTGAATCGTTAACCCTTGATGAATGGGAGATTAAATTATCGCCCATTTATCCACAGGAACGTCCACAGGTACCCGGAGGCGCAGGCGACCGCCAGCCGCCGCCTTCTCTACAGAGAGGAAGCAGGGGCAAAGGGGCCGCTGGAGTGCACCCCAAAAGTGAGACACGGGATTCAGGGGGCGCGCGGACGCTATCGCGTGCCCGAAGTAAGCGACATCGTGGATTCGAGAACTGGGAGTCTTGCAGAATGGTTTCTGGACAACGGTCCAGCACATGGGGCCAATGGCTTGGGCCGCCCAACTAACTTGCGTTAGTCGATGGACGACTTTCAACGCCGTAACAGACTGGACATGCCACACTTGGCGGCGATTTTACGAAGGATCTTCGCCCCCGCTGCTGTGGCCGTGTCGAGGGATCGTTCCGCTTGTTCTTCGGCGAGTTGGGATTCGGAGACGGCAGTTATGGCGAGGACTTGCCCGGCGTGATCTAACGTCACGTCCACCGCCAGACCCGGCTTGGGAGGTGTGTCAGACTTCCAGACGCCTTCGAGGCAAAACCGGTACTGGCGACCCTCGATCATCAGCAGACCAGGTCCCGCGCGGAGATAACGGACGACTCTGCCTCGCTTCTTCATTACTCCTCTTTCCGGCAAATCAGCGGAACGGAAGCAAGTGCACCGGTGCGTCCCCCATATGCTATGCTCTTCCGCATTGGAAGCTATGCTGTTCCCTGCACTTCCCCACGCTGGCTTCTCGGGCTTTCATTTGGCATTGCGCGAACGGTGAGGAAAAACCGTCATGCGACATCGAGATTCCCGGCGTTCGCCCGCGTTCGGGCAGGACGAAGCGGGACAAAGCGCGAAGGAAAGACAAGCTCTCGACCAAGTCTTCAGCTTGGCGTACGAGGAGTTGCGCCGGCTGGCTTCGAGCATCAAGCGCGGAGATCCGAGTAACACGCTGAGTCCCACGGCTTTGGTCAATGAGGCGTGGCTGAAACTGGCGAATTCACCCGATGTCGCGTCCACCTCTCGGTTGCACTTCAAGCGCATCGCGGCCCGAGCTATGCGCCAACTGCTGGTCGAAGCGGCGCGTCGCCGCAACGCGCATAAACGAGGCGGGGAAGCCGTGTTCGTCTCTTTTGACGATGCCCTCGATGGCGCAACGATGCTCGAGGAAAACCTGGTGGCGCTGGACACAGCCTTGACCGAGCTTTCGCGTCTGGAACCGCGCCAAGCCCTGGTGGTGGAGAACCGCTTTTTCGGAGGACTTGAAGTCAGCGAAATTTCCAGCCTGATCGGCGTGTCGGAAGCCACGATCTTGCGCGACTGGAGAGCGGCTAAGGCGTGGCTAGGGCAAGCGCTGCGCCGGGCGGAGTGAATCTGCATTTCCGCGACGTGGGTAGGAACTGAACTCAGGAACTGGGCTATGGACAGTGAGCGCTGGCACCGAATGCAGAGTTTGTTTCATGATGCGGCGGACCTCCCCCAGGCCGGGCAAAGAGCATTCCTAGAGGCGGCATGCGGCGACGACGAGGAACTCATGGCCGAGGTTCTGGCCATGCTGGATCAGGACGCAAGCGGCCATCCGCTGCTCGATCGCAATATCGCCGACATTGCCCAGGAGTCACTTGCGAATGCCGTTCCCGCTTCTCTGATCCTCAAGGAATTGGGTCCGTACCGAATCTTGAAGTTGCTGGGTGAAGGGGGGACGGGAGTGGTTTATCTTGCTGAACGGAGAGACCTCGGCACTCAAGTCGCGGTCAAGGTCCTGCGTGACGCCTGGCTTTCGCCGGCACGCCGCGAGCGCTTTGCCAGCGAACAACGGACCTTGGCGCAACTGAATCATGCATCGATAGCTCGGCTCTACGACGCGGACACGCTGGAGGACGGAACTCCGTGGTTCGTGATGGAATACGTTGAAGGCATTCCGCTCACTCACTATTGCCGAGAGCACGAATGCTCGGTTGAGCAACGTCTGCAACTGTTTCGGTCGGTTTGTGAAGCGGTACAGCACGCACACGGTCAAGCCGTCATCCACCGAGACCTAAAACCATCCAACATCCTCGTCAAGAGTGATGGCTCGGTCCGCCTGCTCGATTTCGGTATTGCAAAACAACTGGAGAGCCTGGACTTGCAAGTGGATCAGACGATGACGGGGCTCAGACTGATGACGCCAGCCTATGCGTCGCCGGAGCAGATTCGCGGCGATCGAGTCGGAATCAGCACTGACGTTTATTCTCTTGGAGTCATCATCTACGAATTGTTGACCGGCCAGCTTCCCTTCGACTTGTCGGAGCTGACACCTGCGGAAGCCGCCACCATCATCACGGAACATGAGCCGGGCAAGCCGTCCGCAGCCGTGAAGGGGACCGCCGATTGTGGGGCAAACTCCCACGCGGTATCCACTAGCAAGGCCGCCTGGACTGATCTCGATGTGCTGTGTCTCAGCGCCATGCACAAGGATCCCCTGCGCCGGTACCGGTCGGTGGAAGCTTTGATCCGCGACGTCGACCATTATCTGAACGGCGAGCCTCTAGAGGCAAGGCCCGACGCGTGGCAGTACCGGATCGGCAAGTTTGTCCGGCGGAATCGACGCGCGGTTGCAGCTTCCGCTGTGATTCTCGCGGTGATGATCGGATTGGTCGCCTTCTTCACGGTGCGACTAGCCAAGGCACGGGACACTGCGCTCGCGGAAGCAGCCCGAACGCAGCGCATCCAGCAATTCATGGCCAACCTCTTCCAGGGCGGAGACGCGGCGGCTGGGCCCTCGGACTCTTTGCGCGTGATCACCATTGTCGACCGCGGCGTGCAGGAAGCAAAGACCCTTAAAAGCGACCCCAAGGTGCAAGCTGAGCTCTATCAAAACCTCGGAGGCATCTATCAGAAACTCGGCAAGTTCGAGGCCGCCGATTCGTTACTAAGTTCGGCTCTCGAACAACGCAAGTCGGTGTTCGGGGCAGATAGCGCGGAAGTAGCCGAGAGCATAACGGCGCTAGGTCTGCTGCGCTCCGATCAGGCACGTTTGGAGGATGCTCAGCAACTGGTTAGCCAGGGTTTGGCCATGGCGAAGCGGCACTTACCGCCGAACCATCCGGCAATTGCGAAGGCCACTCTCGCTTTCGGAAAAGTTTTGGCGCAGCGCGGCTTCTACGATCAAGCGATCGACGCGCTGAATGAGGCGGTGCGGCTGCAGTCGGTTCCGGGCGTGGCGGCGGCCGACCTGGCCACCAGCCTCTCCGCGCTGGCGGATGCGCACTACTCTGCCGGTCACTACGATATCTGCAAATCCTTGTATGCTCGCGTCCTGCAGATGCACCGCCAAATTTACGGTGAACGTCACCCTCTGGTCGCCGACGATCTCGGAAGTATGGCCGCCGCCCAGCGTGATTTGGGTTATTACAGCGAAGCCGAAGGGCTGGACCGGCAAGCGCTCGACATAGCTCAGTCGTATTACGGCAACGAACATCCCAAGACGGCCGGGTTCTTGACCGCCCTGGGCCAGTCCCTTACGTATCAGAAGAAGTTTGACGAGGGCGGCGCTGCTCTCAACCAGGCTCTTGCCATTCAAGAACATGTCTATGGTGCGACGCACCCAGCCGTAGCCGAAACCCTCAACGAGTTGGGCAACGTGGCGTCCATGCGCGACCAATTCGATGAAGCGAGATCGCGGTTCCAGCGTGCGGCTGACATCTATCGCGCCGTTTATGGCGACCACCATTATCTCGTTGCGATCGCCCTGTCCAACGTGGCCGACACCTACCTGCACAAAAAGGACTACGCGCGCGCGGAACAACTTTTCCGCGACGTAGTGCGCCTTTTCGCCGAAACTCTCGGGCCTGACAACGTAAACCTAGGGATCGCACACCTGAAGCTGGGACGGACCCTTCTGCGCGAGAGTCGTTATAAGGACGCACAGGCCGAGACCCTGGCAGGCTATGAAATTCTGATCAAGCAGAGCAACCCGTCAACGAGTTTCATTCACGCCGCGCGAACCGACCTAGTGGCCGACTATGAAGCCCTAAATCAACCGGAGAAGGCCGCAAGATTCCGCGCCGAGTTGACGAACCCGGCAAGTTTCTCCAATTCCTCCCGGTAGAGACGCGGCTGGCCGCGTCGCCCGTAGTACCGGGAAACTGTGCCGCGATAGGCTGCTCCCAGCTTTCTTGAAAATTTCAGAAATCCCATGACGGTTTTTCGCAGCCCTTTGCGCAATGCGAGGTGAGTGCAAACCGGCGCGTGGGAGGGGCGGAGTCGCAAGAGAATCACCCCGGCTCCGCCGGGCCGCCAGCCCAGGCCAATCGCCAGGAAAGGGAACATCACCATGAGGAGTCGTGTCGCACAATCCAATCCACTGCAAGTTTTCTTCGCCATTCTCGTTCTGGCGTCGTTTGTCACGCTCGCCCCACTGCTGCAAGCCCAGACCTTCCAAACGGTACCGGCTCTCGACTTTACGATGCCGTTCGGCGGAGCCAATCCGCTGCCGCAGATCGTTACCAGCGCCAGCACCGGCGCGGCCTTCAACTTTTATCAAAAGACGAGCACGAGCAGCGGAGGAAATTGGCTCTCGGCTCCGGCGTGCGGCAACAGCGTCTACCCCTGCGCCACGCCAAGCGCGGTCGCCGTTACCGTGTCGGCCTCCGGGTTAGCGGCGGGAACGTATCAGGGACAAATTGAGTTTATCGACGAAAACAACAGCACCACGATGACCGTAGCGGTGACGCTCACGGTTGCCCAGACTAGCACCTCGTTTTTTGACAATCTTCCAGGCGGATTGACCTACTTTCTCAAGACCGGTGGCACCACTCCAACCGCGCAACCGTTTCAGATTCGCAATGCGGGAACGGGAACGTTGAATTGGACTTTGAGCACGAGCACGGCGAGCACCAACAACTGGCTGACCGCCTCGGCCACCAGCGGTACCGCTCCAGCCACCGTCAGCATCGGCATCAACACCGCGAATCTTCCTTCGGGCGCGGGGACTTATGTCGGTGAGGTGGTGCTCTCGACCACGGGAGACAGCACGACGATTCCGGTCACAATCACGGTCGGAACGTCAATCTTCGAGCAGGTCAACCCACTCAACTTCACAATGCCGGTGGGTGGATCGGCGCCGCTCCCGCAAATAATTTCCACGGCGGCTGCCGATAACTCGAACAAGAACTTTTACCAAACCGTTGTCACGGCGAATGGCGGCAACTGGCTCTCGGCGCCCAACTGCAGCAACAGTATCTACCCATGCGCGAGCCCAACCGCGTTCGAAGTGGCGATTCAAAATGTCAGCTCGCTGGCGGCTGGTTTCTACATGGGGCAGGTGACCGTCTACCAGGACAGCACTCCGCAAATGGCGATCAACATTCCCGTCACGCTCAACATCGTGGCTTCCGGTGCGTTCTTCAACAACCTTCCCGGAGCTTTGGCCTTCACCCTTGTCCCCGGAGACAAAGCACCCTCGCAGACCGTACCCATCGGCAATGCCGGCAGCGGCAGCCTGAGCTGGACGGCGAGCGCGTCAACCTCCGACGGCGGCGCGTGGCTCTCGGCATCACCGGCCAGCGGAACCGCGCCTTCTGAGACCGGCGTCAGCGTCAACCCGGCGAACTTGCCCAACGGAGGTTCGGTCGCGGGCACTTATGTCGGTCAGGTGCTGTTGCAAAGCACGGGCGATACCACGTCGATCCCCGTGGTTGTGGTCGTGGGCACGAATGTCTTCAATCAGGTCAATCCCATCAGCTTCAGCATGCCCGTCGGCGGAGCCAATCCGTTGCCGCAAGACATCACGATCGCCACCACCGAATCGGCGGTGAACTTCTACCAGGCATCCAGCACCGCCACGGGCGGCAACTGGCTGTCGGCTCCGGTGTGCAACAACAGCGTCTATCCCTGCGCTACTCCCAATCAGTTTGCAGTGAGCGTGCAGAATGCCAGTGCTCTTCCAGCCGGCACATACGAGGGCGAGATCACCGTTTACCAGGACTCAACTCCGGGCATGTCGCTGACTATCCCGGTTACGCTCAATGTCGAACCTTCCGGGGCATTCTTCAACAATCTGCCCGGCGGCCTCACCTTCACGCTCCTGCCGAATGGCCCTGCCGTTACGCAGACCATTCCAATCACCAATGGAGGAAGCGGTACTCTGAGTTGGACGGCCACGACCGCAACTTCCGACGGCAACGCGTGGCTCTCCACCAGCCCAAGCAGCGGAACAGCGCCCTCCGAACTCAGCGTCAAAGTCGATGCCCAGTTGCTTCCCAATGGCGGCCAGCTCGCCGGAAACTACACCGGGCAGGTCTTCCTGCAAACCGGAACCGACACGACCACCATTCCCGTCAACGTTACGGTCGCCACGGACGGCTTCAATCAAATCAATCCGATCAGCTTCACCATGCCCGCCGGGGGCGCGGCTCCGTTGCCGCAGATTTTGACGGTGTCGACCGCCGGCACAACATCCGTCAACTTCTTCCAGGTCACGACCACGGCCACCGGCGGTAATTGGCTGTCGGTTCCTGGCTGCAATAACAGTGTCTACCCGTGCGCCTCGCCAAACCAGGTCGCAGTAAATGTGCAGGATGCCAGTTCGCTTCCTGCGGGCGTCTACACAGGTGAAGTAATCTTCTACGAAGACACGAATCCGTCCACATCCGTCGTCGTCCCCGTCACGCTCAACGTCGTCGGCTCCGGCGCGTTCTTCAGCAATCTGCCCGGCCAACTGAGCTTCACCATGCCGCAAGATGCCACAGCCGTCACGCCGCAGAATCTTCAGATCGGCAACGCCGGAAGCGGCAAATTGAAGTTCACGATCACGCCGAGTACCGCCGATGGCGGCGCCTGGCTCACTGCGTCTGCCTTGAGCGGCAGCGCGCCCAAGACCGTCAGCGTCGAAATCGCCCCGAAGAATCTGCCCAATCACGGCGCCATCACTGGCACGTATCAAGGGCAGCTTCTGCTGCAGGCTGGCGCCGACAGCACGACCATCCCGGTTACGGTCGTCGTTGCCGCAAACGCTTTCACGCAGGTTAACCCGATCAACTTCGTTATGCCTGCCGGAGGCGCCAACCCGCTGCCGCAGATCGCAACCGTTACCACGATTAACGCCACCTCTCTGAACTTCTACCAGGTGACATCAACCGCGACCGGCGGCGACTGGTTGTCGGTTCCCGGGTGCAACAATAGCGTCTATCCCTGCGCCACACCAAACCAGTTTCTAGTGAACGTCACCAACGCCAACAACCTCGCCGCCGGTACTTACACCGGACAGGTCACAATCTACTGGGACGCCAATCCCTCCTGGTCGATCACCGTTCCCGTAACTCTCACCGTGGTGGGCGACACCAAGGCGTTCTTCGACGAGCTGCCCGGGGAGGCCAGCTTCGCCTTCGCGCCGGGCGCCACCAAAACGCAATCGCAAACCATCTATCTGGGCAACGGAGGCGAAGGCACGCTCGACTGGAGTATCAAGACCTCGACCGCTGACACCGGCAAATGGCTGACGGTGACTCCAACCAAGGGCGCCAACTCGGGCAGCTACACCGTCGAAGTAAAGCCCGCAAGCCTGCCGAACAAAGGCGCCATCGCCGGCACTTTCCTGGGCCAGCAGGTGCTCTCGGCATCGACCGGAGCGGCGACGATTCCGGTCGTCGTCAACATCAGCAATCAGACTTTCGTCCCTGTGCCGACGGTGGTTTTCGAGACCAGCCAGGGAGGCACTCCGCCGTCGCAAACCATCACCATCGCCAGTACCGGAGCCGCCATGAACTTCTACCAGGTCACATCCACCGGCAAGGGTAACGACTGGTTGCCGCTCACCAACTGCAACGATTACGTTTACCCCTGCGCCACGCCTACCAATCTCACTCTCAGCGTCGTCTCGAGCGGCCTCCCGGTGGGAAGCTACTACGCCGAGATCAACATCTTCGAAGACACAAGCCCCTCGCAGTCGATGACGATCCCGGTCGTTCTGAACGTGGTGAACTAATGTCGAGTTCGATGCCTTGCAGGAACGAACTGAGTTGAAGCAAACAGAAAAGAACGAGCAGAATATCGCACTAAATGAAGTCGGCAGAGCGACGGAGTTGGTTCAACCCCGACTCCGTCACTCTCAGCGGCCAGACCGCAAAACCATGGGTCGAGAGGACTATCTCAGCGCGGTACGTTCATCCGTCTGAGGATGCCGTTCTGGGAGCGATGGAACGGCTAGGTGGGCACAATTTTGGGCACGTGCGAAACTCACAGTTCCGGGGAAGAGCGGCGACGCGCTTCTAAGCAAATGACAGTGATGAACCTAAATGGTGGGCAGTGCAGGACTCGAACCTGCGACCTCCTGCTTGTAAGGCAGGCGCTCTAACCAGCTGAGCTAACCGCCCGCTTGGCGGGGATGCGACCACGGCGTGTTTCCGCGGCTCGCGAAAAAACTTCTGCAAAACTCATGCTGAGGATACTGGACCCTCCCCTTGCCGGTCAAACAGCGCTTGTGGCAAGTGGCGTGCCCGCATGAGTCCGGCACGCGGGCGACGCGCGAACTTCGCTCCAGATCCAAACCGTGCGGAACTCACCGGCGCGGCTGCTACAATTTCCTGGTGCGAAAGTTAATCGTCAACGCCGATGATTTTGGCCTGACCGCTGGAGTGAATCGAGCCGTTGTGGAAACGCATATCGGCGGAGTCGTGTCGTCGACGACATTGATGGCCAACGGCGACGCGTTCGAAGACGCGGTGACTGCGGCGCGCTCGGCGCCGAATCTCTCCGTGGGGTGCCACGTCGTGTTGGTGGACGGAACGCCGGTGTCACCACCGGATGCAGTAGATACGTTGCTGGCGATTCGGTCGGCAGAGCCGGATAAGTTCTACTCCAGCCTTTCGGCCTTTGCCGCGCGCGCCATGTTGGGAGGCTTCGATCGCGATCAACTGGTCGCGGAAATCACTGCGCAAATAAAGAAGATTCAGTCTACCGGTCTCCAGGTCACTCACCTCGATGCGCACAAACACGCCCATATCTTTCCGGAGATTCTTGCGGCGCTGCTGCGGGCGGCGCGGATTTGCGGCGTGCGCGCCATCCGCAATCCGATCGTTCCGGTCAAAGCCCTGCCTGTGCGCCTATTCAAAGGAAAGCCGCATCTCTGGAAGCGTTATGGCCAGGTACGCATGCTGCACACTTTCTCCGGGCAATTCCTCCAGCGGACCAAGCGCGCTGGGCTGCTTACGCCCGACGGTGTGATTGGCGTGATCGAGACCGGCTCGGCCGATAGTCCTAGCGACAGTCGCGGCTATGGTTCCCTGCTGCGCCAGACGCTCGCCAGCCTGCCGGAGGGCACATGGGAGTTAGTCTGCCATCCGGGGTACAACGACGCCGACTTGCGCGCGGCCGGCACACGATTGCTCGATTCGCGCGAGGAGGAGCGGCGTTTGCTGACTTCGGCGGAACTGCGGCCGTTTCTGGAGGAGCAAAAGATCCAGGTCATCAGTTATCGGGAGTTCGCAGAAAAGACGGTGGGAAACCGCCCCTGATTGACGATCGACAGGCGCCGAAAGCGGTGCTTCCCTCGTTACTGAAGAACACACTTTTGTAATGCCGCGGGGCGTCAGAGGGCGGTATGATCGCATCAGCAGACACGAGGACAAGGCATGGCTGACCATCAAAGCGAACCTCGCCTTAGTGTGGACCTGCCGGTGCGGATATGGGGGATGAGTGCGGACGGACGGCCCTTTTCGCAACATGCTCGCGCTCAGAACATCAGTTCGGAGGGCGCACTGATCTCCGGAGTCGAGAACGAACTGAAAGTGGGTGACGTCATCGGAGTGCAGTGCGAGGAGAAAAAAACGCGCTGCACGGTGATCTGGGTGATGAACACCGGTCCGGCCAAGAAAAATCAAGTGGGAGTGAAGTTGGTCGCCGAGCAGGAATGCCCGTGGAAAAACTATCTGCAACTGGATGGCGCGACGGTGTCGATTGGGGCCGCCAACCGCCGGCGCTGGCACCGGCATAAGATTTCGCTTCCCGTGGAACTTCGCGACGAGCGCGTCAACGCGCCGATTCGCATCAATGCCACTGACGTGAGCGGCAATGGATGCTACGTCGAGAGCATGCTGCCTTTGCCGCTGGGAACTGTGCTTCGGGTGGATTTCTGGCTGGACGAGGAGCACGTCAAAATCACGGCGGTAGTCCGGACGTGCGATCCGGGCGTGGGCAATGGCATCGAGTTCACCGGTATGCCCTCCGAAATGAAGGAACGCATGCAGGCCTACCTGGACGCGATTGACCCGCAGATGGGAATCTCATCTCCGAAGCCGAAGTAAAATTCGCGGCTGACGCGGCCCCTAAAGGGAAGCCGATTCCCGGTAGAGACGCGGCTTGCCGCGTCTTCGCTTGCACCGCCAGTTCGCTGCCTGCAGCGGGAGACGGGGCAAGCCCCACCTCTACATGGAAGGTTCCGCGTAACGGGCGAGGACAATCGCTCGAATCAGGCCACCCATGGTGAATTCGCGGGCCTCGATTGCGACCGGCAGTTGCAATTCGCGGAGCGTCGCCGAAGTCACTGGACCAATCGAAGCAAACTGGACATTCTTGAGCAAACGTACGCTAAGTGCACCTGCCTTGTTGCCGAGCAGTTCGGCAAAGTTCTTCGCCGTGGAGGAACTGGTGAAGGTCACGACATGCGGACGCCGAGCCGCATTCTTCATCAGCGCGCGCAGGCGTGCGCGCGATTTTTCGGGCACTACGGTTTCGTAAGCTTCGACCACATCGACTTCGGCTCCGGCCGCGCGGAGCTCCTCCGGAATCACGTCGCGCGCGACTTTGGCTCGTATGAGGACGACGCGTTTGCCGTTGACCTTATCTCGCAATCCCTTTACTACAGACTCGGCGACGTACTCCTCCGGGACCATCTTGACCTTCAGGCCGCGCTTCACGATCGCCTTCTGGGTTGCCGGCCCGATGGCGGCGATCTGGAGATGCTTGAGATTCCGACGCGCGATGCGAAGTTTGCGGACGCGCTCCCACATCGCTTCGACGCCGTTGGCGCTGGTGAGAATGAGCCAGTCATAATTCCCGATATTTTTCAGGGCATCGTCGAGCGGCTGATACGATTGCGGCTTGCGGATCTCAATGAAAGGGATTTCGATTACAGCCGCGCCCAAGCTGCGCAGGCTGGCGGAAAGGCTGCTGGCCTGGTGGCGGGCGCGTCCGACGAGAATCCGGGTTCCGGCGAGGGGGTGCTTTTCGTTGGGCTTCATGGATCAGGTCTCAGGTCTCAGGGCTCAGGTGTCAGGTCTTAGTGAACGGGTCCCGAAATCGGACGCCTGAGACCTGACACCTGAGACCTGAGACCTTGTTTCTAGCCTGCGCCGTAAACTTCTTCGAGAATAACATCGCCGCCTCGACGGAGAAGGGTTTCGCCGACTTCTTCGCCCAGGCGCACGGGATCGTCGCCGTCGCGGGTTTCGCGCAGAACTTTGGTTCCATCGGGATGGGCTACGAGCGCGTTCAAACGAATACGGCCTTCGATTGCTTCGGCGAAGGCTCCGATGGGAACCTGGCAGCCGCCGCCGAGTTTGTTGAGCAGGGCACGCTCGCAGGTGGTGGCGGCGCGGGCGGCAGCGTCATCGAGAAATCCGAGGAGCGCTCGCGTTGCGCTGTCGCCGTTGCGAATTTCGATTCCCAGGGCGCCTTGTCCGGCGGCGGGCGTCATCACTTCCACGGGGATCACCTGGCGAACCAGTTGCGTTTTGCCCAGTCGGTTCAGGCCGGCGGCGGCCAGAATGATGGCATCGTAGTCGCCGGATTCGAGCTTGCGCAGGCGCGTATCCACATTGCCGCGAAGCGGGTGAATTCTGAGATCGGGACGAAGCGCCTTCAACTGCGCCTGACGGCGCAAGCTGCTGGTTCCGACGTTTGCCTGCTGCGGCAGCGCTGCGATGTTTGCGAACTTCACCGAACAAAAAACGTCGCGCGGATTTTCGCGGGTGGTGATGGCGGCAATCTCAAAATCGGCGGCTAACTCGGTTGGCAAATCTTTCAGGCTGTGCACGGCGAGGTCGATACGGTCTTCTACGAGGGCTTCTTCGATTTCCTTGGTGAACATGCCCTTGGTGCCGACTTTAGCGAGCGCAACGCCGGTGATTTTGTCGCCAGTAGTCTTGATGGTCTCGAGTTCCACGGTATGGCCCTGAGCGCGCAGCAGGTCGGAAATGTGATGCGCCTGCCAGAGCGCGAGCTGCGAGCCGCGGGAGCCGATGCGCAGGCGGGCCATCAGTCTTCTGCTTCCTTATCGGAACCCGGGCGACGGGCGGACTTCGAAGCGGCCGCTTCTTTTCCATCATCGCGCAGGTTGTCGTGCAGATTAAAGAGGCGGCGCACAAGGTCGATGACGGTAGTGGATTCGGGATCGCGCGCCGCCGTCTTCAGCGTACTGATGGGTGTATGCATGATTTTGTTGACGATGCCGCGGGTGAGCGCTTCGACGGCCAGTTCCTGGTCGTTGGTCATGGAACCGAGGCGGCTACGAACGCGATCAATCTCGGCCTGGCGAATGGTTTCGAGGTGGTCCTGCAAGCTGACGATGGTGGGAACGACGTCGAGAGTCTGCAGGCGGGCGTGAAATTTTTCGACCTCGCCATTGACGATCGCCTCCGCCTTTTCGGCTTCCTTCTTGCGATCGGCGACGTGCGAAGTGACCGCTTGCTGCAGATCGTCGATGTCATAAACGAAAATGCCATCGATCTTGTTCATCGCGGGATCGACGTCGCGGGGAACGGCGATATCGATGAAGAACATGGGCTTGTTTTTGCGCAGCGCCATGAGCTTTTCGCCGTGCTCGGGGCGGAAGATGAAACGGGGCGAGCCGGTCGAGGTAATCACGATATCGGCGCGATCGCAGGTGTCATAAATCCGGCCAAACTCGATCGCCTGTCCGTTAAATTTCTGCGCCAGCCGGATGGCGCGGTCGTAAGTGCGGTTGGCGACAAACAGAGATGAGGCGCCGTGCGCGAGCAGATGCCGGGCCGCTAACTCGCTCATCTTCCCCGCACCCACCAGGTAGACGCTCTTGCCGTTCAGGCTCCCGAAGATTTTCTCCGCCAGTTCGACGGCCACCGAAGCAATCGAAACCGACGAAGATCCCACGGCGGTTTCGGTGCGGACACGCTTGGCCACGGCAAACGCGCGGGTAAGCAACTGATCCAGTTGCGCGCGCACCGCTCCCACGGCGCGGGCGGTGGCGTAGGCTTCCTTGACTTGGCCTAGAATCTGGGGCTCGCCGACGACCATGGAGTCGAGACTGGCGGCAACGCGAAAAATGTGGCGGATGGCCTCATCTTCGCGAAATTCGTAAAGATGACTTTCAAACTGGCTGAGATCCGAGTCGAAATACTCGCGCAGGAAATCGCGCAGGTCGCCGGCGCCATTCTTCATGTTGGCGATAAACTCGACGCGGTTGCAAGTGGAGACAATCATGCCCTCGGCCACGGCGGGATGCTCGGACAGCCGCTTGCAGGCCTCGGGCAAGCGCGATTCAGGAATGGCCAGACGCTCGCGCACCTCGACCGGTGCGGTGTTGTGATTGACGCCGATGAGCTGGAATCTCATGACGCGATGAACCTGTGCATTCCGCTGAAGTAGTTGGCGATCCAGGCCACGATGGCCGCCGCGAAGGCCACACTGGCGAGCAAGGCGGCGCGGCGCCCGCGCCAGCCGGCATTCAGGCGCATGAACACCATCAGCAGATACACCGCCCACATCAGGATGGAAAGCAGAATCTTGGGATCGAGAAAATCAATGCGGCCGTAAGTGGATTCGGCGACCACGGAGCCCGCGATCAGGCCCAGAGTCATGAAGGGAAATCCGAGCATGAGGGAGCGGTATTCGATGTCGTCAATGACCTGGAGAGAGGGCAGTCGCGAGAACATCCCACTCGAACTCTTGGACTTTAGGGCGCGTTCTTGCATGAGGTACAGAATGCTGGCGCCGAAGCTGAGGAACAGCGCCGCGTATCCGGTGAAGATCATCAGGATATGCACGGCCAGCCATCCGTGCTTCACGGCAACCGAGGCGAAGACTAGCGGCTGCTGACCGGTGGCGGCTATGAAAGTCAGCAGAAAAACCAAGGGGAAAACCACGATACCCGGAGTAGTCGTCTTGTACACCAGATAGGCGAGCATGAAGCCGACCATGATCAGGAAGGCCAGCAGCGATTCCGAGTTGTGAACCGAGGCCGAAGCGAGCTGGCCGGATTGGACGACGGCTTCGGTCAGCGAGACGAGATGAAACACCATGCCGAGGTAGGAGGCGTGGAGCGCGATTTTGCCCAGGATTTCGGAGGTCCGAGTGAGCGCGACCAGCGCATAGAGCAATCCCGCAGCGTAAAAAACGAGCGCGACGCGCAGCCAAATCAGGGTCATCATTCTTTATTCGTTATTTCCTGGTGCTTCCGCAGGCCGCTATGATACTCCCCCACCCCGCCTGGGTGATTATAGTGTGCCGGGCGGAGGGGATGGTAGGAAACGGAGTCTGTCACAGGAGTTTGTGATGCGCGTCACAGGGGAACGAGGGCAGCAGAACCTATCACGGAGACACGAAGACACGGAGAACGGCTTTCAATCGCTACTGATGAAATGGCGTTGCTGCACGGGCTATTTCATGGGGAACGATTCTTCAGCTAGTGCAGGAATGTCCGACAATATCCTGATAATGCGTTGGCGATTGATACAATCAGAATGCTATGGAAACAATCGAGAAATTTATTGAGCTGTTGCGGAGGGAGTGGCCCGTGATTAAACAGGCACCCTTTCTCTTTAGCAGTTCGGTAGTGTTGATTTCTCTAGTGTTGGGGATTATTCAATACGCGCTCTTTAAGGCCAATATTGATCGTAAGAATGACCTGATAAAGACGTTACAGGATCAATTGGCAGCACGTCCTGTGCCAGAGCAAACAACAACGGCGAAAGCGAAGCCGACAAACTTTAGGCTGTGGGTACCGGGCGGCAATGTGTTCGTGCCAGACCAAGAGCCAACCCTGACGGGCATTCAGCTGGATGTCAGGATCGTCAATACTGGCGATCCGAGCAGAGCTATGGATTGGAAACTGTCCGTCATTCCTCCTCATGGGCCTCCGCAGATTGCGCAGCTAACCAAGATTCCCCCCTCCTTGGTCGCGAGAGGAGACAAAAGTACAGCCCATATTAGCGAGTCGGAATCGCTGGATGAGTATTGCTTGGAGAATCCACTGAATGATGTACCCCACGAAGGGAAATTATTGTTCTATGTACGCCTTCCCAAAAGAGACGTATTGGAGTCGGTTCTGGAGCTCACCGTGAGTGATCTTAACGGACACTCATTTCTTCTCCGAAAAGACATGAAGGAATGGCTGCAAAGATAGCATGAATCCGCTGGCGGCCTTCTCTTTCGAGGTCGCCACCGGTTTTCAACTTGACTGTCCTAATCACGTTCTCACCAGGGCCGAGGGCCGATAAGCCCGGTACGTGCCGCCTCTATTCCACGCCCAACGAAGCCAGCGATTCTTCCAGAGAGTGCGAGTCGATCCCCAGTTGCCGGCCTTGCGCCTGCATGTCTTCCAGCTCGTCGAAGGCGCGGAACAGGCGCATCTTGACGGCGGCGTACTGCTCGGAATCGGCGAGTGGGCGTCCGTGGGATTCGGCCCAGGCGCCGACGATCTGGTGCGGGAGAAAAACGCTGACCGCGTAGGTCAGCTTGCGGTCGGAGGTGACGTCGAAGATGTACTCGTTGGCATCGGACTCATGGGCGTTGGATGTCGCGGCGAGACGTTTACCTACGAAGTAGTACTCGTAAACATAGCCTTGAGATCCAGTGTAGGTTTTGAGGCGGCGGATGGTCATGGGGCGGTTCGTTGTTCGTCGTTCGCTCTTCGCTGTTCCCCGCTCGTCGTTCGCGACAAAGTGCGAACAGCGAACGGCAGACTATTTCCCTTGTGCTAGATCTTCGCCTCTCGCAGACGTTTCACCGCCGTCTCCGACGTGACCGGAGAATAATAAATCTCTTTGAAGGTGTATGACCTGGCCTTGGACTCAAGAATGGGCAGAATCTCGATGTGCCAGTGGTAATCGTCATCGAGCGTTTTCCAATATCCGAGGGTTGCCGAAGGATGCTGGCTGTTGGGCGAGGTGTGGAGCACGAGGTGGAAGGCCTCGGTGACGGTGCGGATGCGTTGCAGCGTGCGCCGCAGCAGCGCGGCGAGATCGGTCACGCTGCCCACGCGCGATGAACCGGTGCGCTCAAAGGAAGATTCATGGCTGCGGGGCATGATCCAGGTTTCGTACGGGACGCGCGGAGCATAGGGGCAAAAGGCCACGTAGTCTCCGCGAATTTCGACGATGCGCAGGTTCTGACGCTCCTCCTGCGCCAGAATGTCGCAGAAGACGCAGCGCTCTTTGCTCTCAAAATAGTCGCGTCCGGCGCGGAGTTCGTAGAGCACGCGGCGCGGCACGAAGGTGGTTGCGGTCAGCTGGGAAGTGGGGTGCTCGAATTCCTGTCCTGCTTCCGCGCCGTGATTCTTGAAAATGCTGATGTACTTGAAGCGGTTGTCGCGCTTCAAATCCTGAAGCCGCAGCGCGGCCAGACGCAGGAACTGTTCGACTTCGATGTCGCTCGCATTCCAGAGATGGCCGTGGTGATGGGGATTTTCGACCAGAACTTCGTGAGCGCCAACCGATCCCATGCGGTCGTAGAGGCCGTCGGCGCGGCGGGCCGGCTCGCCTTCGATGTGGTAGAGCGCATGCGGATGGACGACGGATCGCGCCGACCATGCGCTGCCATCCACACCGGGCAGGTTGGCGATGACATGGGCCAGCTCGGCGGACGGACCGCAAAACCGGCAGGCTTGGGAACGGGGAGTGGGCTCGATGACATCGTCACCGGTGATCACCCAGGAACGGGTGATGGGATCTTTGCGGAGTTCCATGGAGTTAGGAGAACAAAACGCAGGGAGGGAGTCAAATGGAGAATTTTGTAATTGGGTAATTTTGAAATTTTGTAATCTGAAAACCTTCCGGCAAGCTAGAGTAGAGTGACGGACGAACCAGTTTGCCGAATACGAAATTGCAAATTACAAAATTAAAGATTACAAAATTACCAATTTCCCCATGTCCGAGCCCTCGACGCCGCTGATGCGGCAGTATGCCGCCATCAAGAAAGAGCATCCCAACGCTCTGCTGTTCTTCCGGCTGGGGGATTTCTACGAGCTTTTCTTCGACGACGCCGTGCTGGCGGCGCGCGAGCTGCAGATCACGCTGACCTCGCGCAATAAAGAAAAGGGCATCGCGATCCCCATGTGTGGCGTGCCTTACCACGCCGCCGAGGGCTACATCTCGAAACTGATCCGGCGCGGGTTCAAGGTCGCAGTCTGCGAGCAGGTGGAAGACCCGCGGCTGGCGAAGAAGTTGGTGCGGCGGGAGGTGACACGGGTGGTCACGCCGGGCACGGCGGCGGATTCGTCGCTGAACGCGGAGGAGAATAACTTCCTGGCGGCGGTGGCGACGGTTGGGGATCGCGTCGGTTTTGCGGCGCTGGATCTTTCGACTGGCGAGTTTCGCGCAACGGAGTTCGGGGGCGAGTCGGCCGGGCGCCGCATTCAAGAAGAACTTGAACAATTGCGGCCAAAGGAGATGTTATATGGATCTTCAGCCCCGCTGCTGGAACGCAGCATAGGAGCCCAACTGGGGAGTTTCGCTCCACTGGACCCTTCGACTCCGCTCAGGGCAGGCTCGCGAGTTGCCCGTCCCCACACGGATGCCCGTCCCTCAGCCGGCACAGCGCCCGTCGCCCGGGTTTCCGGCGGTGGCTGGGCAGAGACTCCTTTGGATGACTGGATCTTCGCTCCCGACCACGCCATTCCGCTCCTGGAGAATCACTTCGGCGTGCTCTCGCTCGAGGGCTTCGGGTTGGCCGGTAAGCAGGCGGCGGCTTCGGCGGCGGGAGCGATCCTTTATTACATCCGGTCAACACAGCGCGGCACGCTCGATCATGTGGACCGCATCGGTTTCTACGAGCGGCAGAATTGCCTGGTGCTCGATGCGGTGACGGTGCGCAACCTGGAGCTGATCGAACCGCTCTTCGCGGGCACAGATGCCGGGGTGACTCTATTCCGCTGCCTGGATGCGACCGTCACGCCGATGGGCAAGCGCCTGTTGCGCACCTGGCTGCTGCGCCCGTCTTTGGATCGCGCCGAGATCGAGGGCAGACTGGATGCAGTTGAGGTGCAGGTCAAGGACACGGTGCGGCGCGAAGAATTGCGGCGGTCGCTCGATGGAATTCTTGACTTGGAACGTCTGCTGAGCCGGGTCACGCTAGAGACGGCGAATCCGCGCGATGTGCTCGCTCTCTCGGCCTCGCTCGCGCGGATTCCCAAGGTGCGGGCCGCGCTCGGCGGGCTCTCTGCATCGCGGCTGGGTGTGCTGCATGGATCGACCGACGAACTGGGCGAGCTGCGGGAAAAGATCGACCGCACGCTGGTTCCCGAGCCTCCGCTCACGCTCAGCGATGGCGGCGTAATCGCCCCGGGCGTCGACAAAGATCTGGACGAACTCCGCGACCTGAGCCGCAACTCGAAGCAGTACCTGGCGCGAGTGGAACAGCGCGAACGCGAGCGGACGGGGATTGGGTCGCTCAAGGTAAAGTTCAATTCGATTTTTGGCTACTACATCGAGATTTCGAAGGCCAACCTGCAGCACGCGCCCACCGAATACGAACGCAAGCAGACGCTGGTGAATGCCGAGCGCTTCACCACTCCGGAGCTGAAGGAGTATGAATCGAAGATTCTGGACGCGCAGGAGAAGATTGTCGAAATCGAGCGGCGTCTGTTTGCCGAGTTACGTTCCGCCATCGCGGCCGAGGCCAAGCGCATCCGGCAAACCGCGCTGGCGCTGGCGGAAGTGGATGTGCTCGGATGCCTAGCGCATATTGCGGCGCTGCGAAATTACTGCCGTCCGCATTTCGACGAGACTGAAAAGGACGAGGACGGCGGAGATCTGGAAATTGTCGGAGGACGTCATCCGGTGATCGAGCTGCAAGAGCTGGCCGCAGGGAGCGAGCGCTTCGTTCCGAACGATCTGTTTCTGGATTCGGCTTTGCGCAATGCGACGCACAACATCGTCGTGCTGACCGGGCCGAACATGGGAGGCAAGAGCACGTATCTGCGGCAGGCGGCGCTGATCGTGATCATGGCGCAGATGGGCTCGTTTGTTCCAGCGCGTGCCGTGCGGCTGGGCATTGTGGACCGCGTGTTCACGCGCATTGGCGCTAGCGACAACCTGGCCCGCGGGCGCTCGACGTTTATGGTCGAGATGACGGAGACTGCCGCGATTCTGCACACGGCGACGGCGCGGTCGCTGATCCTGTTAGATGAAGTCGGGCGCGGCACTTCCACCTATGACGGGCTGGCAATCGCATGGGCCGCCATCGAGTATCTCCACGCGCACGTGCGCGCCAAAACTTTGTTCGCCACACACTATTTCGAGCTGACCGAACTGGCTGAGCAGTTGAGTGGAGTGAAGAACTATCACGTGTCCGTCAAAGAAACCGGCGGAAGCGTGGTTTTTCTGCGCCGCGTCGAACCGGGAGCAGCCGACCGCAGCTACGGCATCGAAGTCGCAAAGCTGGCGGGATTGCCGAACGAAGTCGTGGTGCGCGCGCGCGAGGTGCTGGCGGAGCATGAATCGTCCGAGCACCGGCTTTCGGGGCATCTGACGCCGGGCGCGTCCACAGAGCCGGAGCGTCCGACGCAGTTGACTATCTTCACGCCACTGTCGCAACCAGTGCTTGAGAAGCTTCGCGAGGTAGATTTGAACCGTCTGACGCCGCTGGAAGCGCTAAACTTGCTGGCGGAGCTGAAGAAAGAAATCTAACCGCCGAGGCGCGAGCGCGCCGGGAAATGCGATTAAATCGCCGTGTTGACAGTGCTCTCAAACCTTCCTAGACTGTGACCATGGAAGTGCGTCTTCAGCCTGAGAAGGAAGCCCAACTTGCACAAATCGCGGCACAGCGCGGGCTGAAAACCGACGAACTGGCCCAGCAGGTCTTAAGCCGCTACTTGGAGGACGACAGCCACTTCATCGAAGCCGTGAACCTTGGGCTGGCTGCCGCGGATCGCGGGGAATTTGTGGAGCACGTTGAAGTTTGGGCCAAGATTCAGCAGATTCTGCGGCCATAATGCGCCTGCGGTGGACCACTCCCGCCACGCAAGATCTCTGCAATATTGTTAGCCACATTCAGCAAGACAATCCTGACGCAGCCAACAGGGTGGCACAGACTCTCTACGATGGTTGTGACAAATTGGGAGGCTTTCCTCGCCGGGGCCGCAAGGGGCGGATTGAAGGCACACGCGAGTTGATTTTCGCCGGCTTGCCTTACATCGTTGTCTATCGCATTCAAGACCAGGATTTGGAGATTTTGCGCATCTATCACGGCGCGCAAGATTGGCCATGACCTCGACGGCCAAAACGGTTTGCTTGGAAACTCGGCTTTCGTGTCCACATTTTCGCAGCCGGTGCTGGAAAAGCTTCGCGAAGTGGATTTGAATCGCCTACCCCCGCTGGAGGCGCTAAACTTGCTGGCGGAGTTGAAGAAAGAAATCTAACCGCCGAGACGCGGAGTACGCCGAGAAATGCGGGCAAGTTGAGTGGTCGGTAGTATCTGAAATGTGAGTTAAATCCTGACCGTCAACTAAGAGGCCCAGCGACGCAGCGGCGTATCATTTTTCCAACAGGAGGAAACGATGCAATATCAGGAAGCGGTAAGGCTCGGCAAGTTGCACAGGCAATTGGGCCTCGCTGAAAAGGCCAGAGTCTACGTTAAGGTCACGACCGATGGCGCGGTCGGCGCCTATATCTGGGAAATGGAAACTGGAAACACTTTCACTGTAGTGCCGGGAAATGTCATCAGAGGGCAAGCTGCTGTGCCGCAGCACGTGAAGGACATCATCGCGGCCACTGACGATGAACTGAAGCGACGATGGTTATCTACTATGGGATGGGACGAAGTGCGGGAAACCGTGTTCAGCGAACTGGCGTTCCGCGGAACCGATATGCTAAAGCTGGAAGGCATCGGCTAGGAGGCGCGCTGCTTATGGCGGATTCGTGGGTAGAGAGAGAGTGGAGATCAATCAAGGAATGGATCGTAATTCTCTTTTGGTGCGCCGTCGGTTGGGGGGTGTTTTCGGGGGTCGAAGATCATTTCTTCCCAGACCACCCAGCCCCGGTACAGATTGAGGCCGATGGCAAAACATATACCGCCTGCAACACGCCCGACGTAGGCCGTAGCAAGTACCAGCAGACCTACTACGTTGACTTCAAGGACAACAACGGTTCAATGGTTAGCCTCCGAGGGGTCGAAAGGCTCGTCGAGACGAACCTTCCGTCCAAGGTGGATGCACCGATGCCACGGTTCCTCTACCCGCATTCCCCCATCCCCGACGCGGACGCCAAGGACAAAGATGGGAAGCCCTATAAGAATGGCTACGTATACACTTGGCCCGACAGCACCGCTCTTCTTCTCAAGGATGGTGTATGGGCTCCCTTGGATTTCCCCCCAGCTACATCAGCCATGGAAGGCGAAGTCCGCGAATGGAAAGATGGAGAATTCGGAGTTCTTTACGGTGGCAAAGCACAGGTGAGAAAGGGCAAGTGGGTGCCCGTCAAGGTCAAGAATGACGTTTGCAAACCTGACGACAAATAAACGGAGCTGTTTACCATTTCTCCGCGAAGTAGCTTTGCGCGATGCCCCACAGGACATCGTTCGGCTTGTTATTCAAGTCGGTGATTCGCAGAATCCGTAGATTCAACCCCGGAGTCCCTGACTCCTGACGCGCATGCATATCGGCCAACTCCTCATCATCGGCTTCGACGGGACCGAGATGTCTCCGCGGCTCGCTTCCCTGCTCACGAAGATTCAGCCGGCGGGGGTGATTCTGTTTGCCCGCAACATCACCGGCGCCGCGCAAACATACACTCTTCTGCGCGAATGCCAGAAGTGCGTGGCAACGCCGCTTTTCACTTGCGTCGACCTTGAAGGCGGCACCGTGGACCGTTTCCGCAACGTGATCGGTTCGGCGCCTTCTGCGGCGGAGGTTTTTGCCACGGGCAGCCGCGCGCTCTTCCGCAAGCATGGACGCGTGCTCGGCGAAAACTGCCGCGCGCTGGGCTTCAACGTGGATTTTGCTCCGGTGCTCGACTTGGCCTTCGAAGCTTCGCGAGCCGTGATGAGTTCGAGAGCGGTTTCGGACGATCCGAAGCAAGTGGTTGCCTACGCGCGCGAGTTTCTGCGCGGGTTGAGCGATTCCGGCGTGCTCGGCTGCGGTAAACATTTCCCCGGACTGGGCGAGGGCAAGCTCGACAGCCATCACGAACTCCCCGTGATTGAGAAGCCCCTCAAGAAGATGTGGGCCGAAGACCTGTATCCTTTCCGGATGCTGCGTCACCAATTGCGATTCGTCATGATTTCGCACGCGGCTTATCCGGAGGTGACAAAAGAACGCACTCCAGCATCGCTCTCGAAGAAATGGATCACCGACATTCTGCGCAAGAGAATCCGGTACAGCGGCCTCATCGCCTCGGACGATATGGAGATGGGGGCCGTCCTCGAATTCGCTCCCATCGAGCAGACGGTCGTCAAGCACATCCGTGCGGGCGGCGACCTTGCTCTGATCTGCCACAAAGAAGAGCTGATCGTGCGCGCCTATGAAGCCATGATCCACGAGGCGGAGCGCGATCGCAGATTTGCCCGGCGCGTGCGGGAATCGGCGCGGCGCGTGCTGGCGTTTAAGAAAAAGTCGTTTATTAAGACATCGTTGGCGACCCGCCGTACTCCCGCTCCCACTTCCGCGCGGGTCGAGAAGCTGACGCGACAGCTCTGGGAATTCAGCGAAGAGATTCGGCTGGCCACGCTCGCTCGCGCGGACAATAAGAAGGAGCGCGCATGATCGTTGCCGGCGTGATGAGCGGAACTTCGGCGGACGGAATTAATGTGGCGCTGGTGCGATTCTCAGCCGACACCGGACGGGCGAGTCGCCCGTCCCCACACAAGAAAGAACACTCAGATTTCACGCTTCTCGCTCACGAGGAGTATCCGTTCCCTGCCCCGATTCGGCGCGCAATCTTGGGAACGATGAACGCGGAACTGGCCCACGTTGCGGATCTGGCGCGGCTGAATTTTCTTCTGGGCGAACTGTATGCGGAGGCGGTGGAGAAGACGGCGCGCAAGCATCACGTGAAACTCGATCTGGTGGGCTGTCACGGACAGACGCTGTATCACCAGGGAGAGGCAGAGCCATTTCTCGGGCGGAAGTTGGCGGTAACGTGGCAAACGGGAGAAGGCGCGGTGATCGCGGCGCGGCTGGGGGTGCCGGTGGTCTCTGATTTTCGTCCTGCGGATATAGCGGCCGGGGGAAAAGGCGCGCCGCTGGTGCCGTTCCTCGACTATCTTCTCTATCGCGATTGGGGGCGCGATTGGGGGCGCGATCGGGCACAAAATCGACGCGTGGGGCGCATTGCGCAGAACATTGGTGGAATTGCGAATCTGACGGCGATTCCCGCGGGTGCGTCGCTGCGCCAGGTCTTCGCTTTTGACACCGGCCCCGGCAACATGGTGATCGATGCGGTGATGGAAGAGCTGTTCGGACGGCGATACGACCGCGACGGCAAAGTCGCGGCCTCGGGACGCGTACTGGATGAAGTCATTGCGCAGTTGGTGCGCGCGCGCTTTTTCCGGCAGAAGCCTCCGCGGACGGCGGGCCGCGAGGAATTTGGCCGGGAATACGTGGGCCGATTTCTTCGGATCTGCCGCGGCGCCAACAAGCCTGACGTGGTGGCGACGGCAACGGCTTTGACGGCGCGCTCGATTGCGGACGCGGTCCAGCGCTTCGTGTTGCCGCGACTTGGGGTTCGACGCCGCGATCACGAAATGATTGTCTCAGGCGGAGGCGCGAAGAATCCGGCGCTGATGACCATGTTGCGCCATGAAATCGCGCCGCTGGGGATCGGGCTGCATTTCTCGGATGAGTTCGGCGTTCCGGCGGAAACGAAGGAGGCAGTGGCTTTTGCCCTGCTCGCGCATGAGACGTGGCATCGGCGGCCAAGCAATGTGCCGTCAGCTACGGGAGCGCAGCGGGCGGCGATCCTGGGAAAGATCTCGTATGCGTAAGGCGGCAGGGCGGGAGCGCGCAAGAAGCAGGTCCTTCCCCTTCGGCTTGCTCAGGGTCAGGATGACAAGTTTGTTGTTATTCGTCGGCGCATGCGTGCTGCCTCTCCCTTCCTGCTCACAAGCTCCCGATCCCCACACGCTGGTGATGATTATTGAAAGCAGCCCAACCAATCTCGACCCTCGGGTAGGGATTGACGCGCAATCGGAGCGCATTGGCGAGCTAATATTCGACGCGCTGCTAACGCGCGACGAACACCTCAATGTTCAGCCCGGACTGGCGGAGCGTTGGGAGATTCCAGATCCGCTGACCTACGTCTTCCATCTGCATCGCGGCGTGATGTTTCATGATGGTCAGCCGCTCACCTCGCGCGACGTTAAGTGGACGTTCGACTCCCTGCTCGAAGGGCGGATTCGCAGTACGAAGTCGGCAGCGTACCGTTTCGTGGATCGCATCGACACTCCCGACGAATTCACCGTGGTGTTTCATCTAAAGGAACCCAATGCGACCTTGCTGTGGAATCTCTCGGAGGGAGAGAGTGGAATTGTGCCCTACGGGTCACTCGACGAGATCACGCGCAAGCCGATCGGAACGGGGCCATTCAAGTTTGTCAGCGCAGAGCAAGACAAGGAAGTCGTGGTCGAGCGCAACGACAACTACTGGGGAGCGAAGGCGCGCTTAGCCAGGGTGCGCTTCACCATTGTGCCCGACGCGACGACGCGGGCGCTTGAATTGCGCAAGGGCAGCGCCGATGCCGCGATCAATGCGCTCACTTCCGACACCATCGTGGCGCTGGAGCGCGAGCCGAATTTGCAGATCGAGCGCGCGCCGGGCACGGTGCTTTCCTATCTCGCGTTTAACTTGCGTGATCCGGCCTTGCAAGATGTGCGGGTTCGCCAGGCGATCGCGTATGCCATCGACCGCGGTCCTCTTCTCGAATACATCTGGCGCGGCTTTGCGCAACCGGCGCTGAGCGTGCTCCCACCGCAAAGCTGGGCGTATGACCGGGATGTTGCGGACTATCCACACAATCCAGAGAAAGCTCGCCAGATGCTGGATGCGGCCGGCTACGCGGCTCGCGACGGCGTTCGCTTTCACCTGACGATGAAGACCTCTACGGAGGAGTCCACGCGGCTGCTGGCGGCGGTGTTGCAGCAGCAATTGCGCGATGTGGGGATTGCGCTCGACATTCGCACCTTCGAGTTCGCCACTTTTTTTGCCGACGTCACCAGCGGCGCTTTCCAGCTTTATTCGTTGCGCTGGATCGGCGGGAATGAGGATCCGGACATTTTTGAATATGCCTTTCACTCCAATCGATTCCCGCCCAAAGGCGCAAACCGTGGTTTCTATTCCAATCCGCGGGTCGACAGTTTGATCGACCAGGCGCGCCGCGAGACCGATCAAAATGCCCGCAAGCGGCTGTACGCTGAAGTTCAGGAAGTGCTGGCGCAAGATGAGCCGTATATCAACCTGTGGTACTTCGATAACGTGCTCGTGCACACGCGGCGGGTGCGGAACGTAACCCTGAATCCGTCGGGAAACTACGACTTTCTGAAGACGGCTGAAATCAGTAGCCAGTAGCCAGTTGCCAGTTTTCAGCGTGGTACCATCGAGGGTTGGCATGCGCTTGACCGCGAGCCGCGTTGCCCGAGACCTAAGACCTGACACCTAAGACCTGAGACCTTCATTTTGAAAATTCTTTTTATCGGTGACATTTTTGGGCGTCCGGGGCGCACGATCGTAAAGGAGCGCCTGCCGGAACTGCGCCAGCGGCACGCCGTGGATCTGGTGATCGCCAACTGCGAAAATGCGGCGGCTGGATTCGGCATCACGCCGCCGCTGGCGGAAGAACTTTTCGATCTGGGTATTGATGTGATGACCACCGGAAATCACGTCTGGGACAAACGCGAAATCATCGAATACTTCCAGATGGCGGACGGCAACCCGCACAGTCCGGCACGCCGGTTGTTGCGGCCGGCAAATTTTCCGCCGAACCTGCCCGGCTGGGGAGTGTACGAAGGGCAGAAAGACGGCATCGCGTACGCTGTTGTGAATCTTCAGGGACGTGTGTTCATGGGGTCGAGCGACGATCCCTTTCGCTACGCCGATCGGCTTCTGGAACAGATCAAATCGAAGATCGTGGTTGTGGATTTCCATGCCGAGGCCACTTCCGAGAAAGTCGCCTTCGGATGGTACCTCGACGGGCGCGTCACCGCGGTCGTGGGCACGCACACGCACATTCCCACGGCGGATGAAACCGTCCTGCCGAAGGGAACCGCCTACATTACAGACGTCGGCATGACCGGGCCGTACGACAGCGTCATTGGGGTGAAGAAAGAGTTAGTGATTGAGAAGTTTCTGAGCGGGATGCCGTCGCGCTTCGAGGCAGCCAACGGCGACGTCCGCCTGTGCGCCATGCTGATCGAGTGCGATGACCGGACCGGCCGCGCCACTCGGATGGAACGGCTGATGCTGCGGTGATGAATAGCAGGCTGCCGGATGCAGGCGCTCGCCTCCGATTCCCCATAGAGACGCGGCTTGCCGCGTTTCGGCGTCGACGGGGAGACGGGGCAGGCCCCGTCTCTACATACAGCAGAGCGTTACGACCGTAGTTCCCAGGCCCGGATTTCTCTTGCAAGACAGCGGTAGCCGGGCATTCTATAGTAAGTAATATGCGCTGGTTGTCAGCAGGAGTTGCTTTGTTGCTTGCCGGAGTGTGTTTGGCCGCAGACACTCCCCCGGCCGCTGCGCCAGCGCTCTGCTCCAACTCTCCGGGTGCGCCCGCCTGCCACGGTCCTGCCAAAGACCTGAAGGCCGCCCGTCAGGCTTTCGCGCGCGGCCTCAAGCTCGAGAAATCGCAGGATATGGACCGGGCTTTTTACGAATTTGAGGAAGCGTCTCGCCTGGTCCCGCAAAACGTGGAGTACGTGACCGCGCGGGAGATCACGCGACAAGATCTGGCCGGGATGCACCTGGACCGCGGAAACCGCGCTCTGCTCGATGGCCGGCAAGTGGAGGCGCTGGCGGAGTTCCGAACGGCGCTGACCCTGGATCCGCAGAACGAATTCGCGCAGCAGCGCATAAGCGACGCCCTGGGGCCCGTGCCGGTGCACACCGCAGCCCCGCCGCAAGTGATCGCCAGCGCCGATGCGCTCGTTGCCAAACCGATCGACGGGCACCACGACATCCACTACCGCGGCGATTCGCGTGGTCTGCTCACGGCGGTCGCCGCGAGCTATGGGCTGACCGTAGTCTTCGACGATAACTTTCCCAGCCGCCATGTGCGATTCGACATCGAGAACGCCGATTTTGCAACCGCTATGCAGGCGGCCTCGGCAATCGCCAAGAGCTTCACCGTGGCGCTCGAAGACACCGTTCTTTTTGCCTGTGGCGACACCCCCGAAAACCACCGCTCCTACGACCGCATGGGCATGCGCTCGTTTTACATCCCGGCCGACGATCCTACCAAAGACCTGAACGAGCTGATGAACGCGTTGCGGACGATCTTTGAGTTGAAGTTCGCGAGTTCGAACGCCGCCTCGAGCACGATCGCGCTGCGCGGGCCGCAAGCGGCACTGGAAGCCGCCACGCAGTTTCTAGGACAACTCTACAGTCCCCGGCCGGAAGTCCTGCTCGATCTCAAAGTTTTCCAGGTGAGCCACACCTACGCCCACAATATCGGGCTGCACGTCCCGGACAATTTCAATCTTTACAACATTTCGGCGGGCGCCCTGGCGGCCCTCGGCGGACAAAGCCTCCAAAGCCTGCTCAACAATGCCAACAGTCAGACGATTGCCGCCCTCCTCGCACAATTACAAAACCAGCAGAATTCGATCTTCAGCCAGCCGCTCGCGACCTTCGGCGGCGGCCTCACCTTCATGGGCCTGAGCCTCGATCAATTGTCGGCCGTGCTTTCCATGAATGAGAGCTCCGTCCAGGAACTCGATCACGTCCAACTGCGCGCTTCCCAAACGAAGGAGGCCACGTTCAAGCTGGGATCGCGCTATCCCATCGTGAACTCCAGCTATTCGGCGGGCTTAAGTTCCGCCGCCTTGAAAGCCCTGGGGGTGCAATCTTCGTCCGTTGCCATGATCCCGTCCGTCAGTTATGAAGACATCGGCCTCACGCTCAAGGCGAAGCCGCTGGTCCACAGTAATTCAGACGTAGCACTCGAGCTGGAGATACAATTCCGCACTTTGGGGGCTGCAGCCGCGAATGGCAATCCAATCATTTCCAATCGTGAGTACAAGGGGGGAATCCTGCTGAAGGAAGGTGAACCGGCGGCCGTGGCGGGAATGATTACCGAGTCCGATCAGAAGAGCCTGAACGGTCTGCCTCTGTTCTCCACGATCCCTGGCGTCGGCCTGCTCACATCACAGCATACGAAGCAAGAAGAGAACGACGAGTTGCTGATTCTGATCACCCCGTACGTCGTGCGCAGCCCGGAGCGCAGCGAAGCGCCGGAAATCTGGATAGGAAAGTGAGAAATCGGGTGATCGGGTCATCTGGCCATCGGGTGATCTAAAACCTGAAACCCAAGAGCCCTTGACTTTCGATGACCCGATGGCCAGATGACCCGATGACCCGATCTATTTCTGGCTCGCCTGGAAGTCCGCAATCTTCTTCAACAGATCGACGGGCGCGCCGCCGGGGAGGTTACGCCCATTGATGAACAGAGTCGGCGTGGCATTCACGCCCACCGACTTTCCCAGCGCAATTGAGGCCTCAATTCTGGCCTTAGTATCCGGCTTGGCGGCGCAGGCGGCGATCTCGTCGGCCTTCGCGCCCGATGCGGTGGCGATGGCTTTCAGCTTTTCATCGGCGTTGGCCTCAGTAATATTGGCTTGCTCGTCAAACGTCTTGTGGATAAATTTCCAGACTGCATCGTCCGAAGCGCGTCCCACGCAATCGACATAGCCGGCCGCCTTCTCCGCCCAGTTGTGCAGGGGCAGCGGAAAATTCTGGAAAATAAAGTGGGCCTCGGGTTCCAGCGCAATCAACTGATCAATCGAGGACGCGGCTTTCGCACAGTGCGGGCATTGCATATCGCTGAACTCGACAATCGTCACCGCAGTCTTCGCCGGTCCCTTGGCGGGGCCGTTCACGCCCTTTTCCAGCTTGGCGCGGGCATCGTCAAATGGCTTCGCACCAAAAGGCAGGATCTCGCCCGTGATCACATGCTTGCCGTCGGAGCTAACCAACAACCGATTTGGGTTCGAGCCCTGCGCGTTGGTGATAACCACCGAAACCTCGGCCAGTCCCGGCACTTCGGAGGGACGAATCTCACCCACCTTCCACGTAATGGTGGCATCGTAGCCAAACATCTGGAACAGAAATGAGTTGACGGTGTCTTCGGTCGGGAGAACCGTTTTGACTTCCGCCGCGGCCGAAGTCGCCGCCGGTTTGGCTGCCGGTCTTGCCGGGTGAGCGGGTTGGGTTTGAGCGATGGCGATGCCGGATAACAGCAGAGCAGCGATGAGTATGCGATGCATGCGTGTCATATTTTGAAATTCGATTGGAATTCGATTGTTACAAAAACCGGTGACGTTGTCATTTCCGTCTGCGCGACGGAGTGGAAAACTGGCGGGCTACGCCCGCCGAACAGCCGAGAGCTTGCCCTCAGCTTGTCGAAGGGCGGCTGTCCTTACGAAGCAGCTAGACCTCCGGCTTGGCTGCGATTGGGAACCTCCTGCCATAGCCGAACGCTTTGGCGGAGATCTTGATTCCGGGCGCTGCTTGTTGCCGCTTGTACTCGCTGCGCTCCACCATCCGGATCACCCGCCGCACCAGATCTAAATCGAAATTGTGAACGCGAGCAATCTGTTCGGCCGAGCACGACTCTTCCACGTAGTCTTCGAGAATCGCATCGAGCACGTCGTAAGGCGGGAGTGAGTCCGAATCCTTCTGATCCGGGCGCAATTCCGCCGACGGCGGCTTCTCGATGGTCGCTTCCGGAATCACTTTGCGCCGTGAGTTCACGTATGCGCTCAGGCGGTACACCAGCGCCTTCGGCACATCCGAGATCACCGCCAGCCCACCTACCATATCGCCGTAAAGAGTGCAATAACCGACGGCCAACTCGCTCTTGTTGCCGGTCGAAAGCACGAGCGCGCCGAACTTGTTCGAGATGGACATCAGCAGCAATCCGCGAGCGCGCGCCTGAATATTTTCTTCGGTGACGTCTGGCGGCATCCCGGCAAACACGGGCGCTAGCGTCTGGCGCGCGGCCTCGTAGATTTCCTGGATCGAGAGCAGTTCGAAGCGAATCTTCAGGTTCCTGGCCAGTTCCCGCGCATCGTCAATCGACCCTCGCGACGAGTACGGCCCAGGCATGCCGACGCCGATGACGTTCTCAGGGCCGAGCGCATCGGCCGCGATCGACGCGGTGAGCGCGGAATCGATGCCTCCGCTGAGCCCGATAATCGCCCGCTGGAAGCCGCATTTGTGGACATAGTCTCGCGTGCCTAAAACCAGCGCTTCATACGCGCTCGCGTCTTCACCCTCAGTCTGCGGGTGCATGTCTCCGGTAAGCTTCTCCGAATCGAAATAAATCAGGTCTTCCGCGAACGACTTGGCTTGCGCGATCACCTGTCCGCCGGGCGCAATCACCAGGCTCGATCCGTCGAAGACCAGACTGTCGTTGCCTCCCACTTGGTTGACCATCGCGACCGGGACTTTCTGATTCTGCGCGATGGCGGCCAGCATGTCGCGGCGCAGTTCGCGCTTGCCCAGCCAAAATGGCGACGCGGAGATGTTGAGCACAAAGTTCCCTCCGGCCCGGACCAGTTCTTCGACCGGATCGATGCCATAAAGCCGCCGGTTCCAGAAGCGCTTGTCATTCCAGGCATCCTCACAGATGGTCAACGCCACCTGCTTGCCGCAAATGCTGAACAGTTGCTGGCTCTTGGCGGGAGCGAAGTTACGCATCTCATCGAACACGTCGTATGTGGGCAAGAGCATCTTCGACTGGATGAAGTCGATTCGCCCCTCGCGCAGCAGAGCGGCGGAGTTCATCGCCTTTTTGCCAGAGTCCGCATCGGCCGGAGTGACCGTCCCGCAGATCACGGCAATGCCCACGGTTTCGGCGGCGATCCGCTCGACGGTGGCGCGATTGCGCAACACAAACGACGGCCTCTCGACCAAGTCGCGCGGCGGGTAACCGCAAACCGCGAGTTCCGGAAACAGAATCAGGCCAGCACCGGCGCTCCGCGCCTGAAGTGCAAATTGAATGATCTTGGCGGCGTTGCCGGAGAAGTCCCCCACAGTGGGGTCGATCTGGCCCAGGGCAATCTTCACGCTCATAGTTTAGAAGGTCGAGGTGCGGAAGGTCGAGACCGGAGGGCACTCTAACGGAACAGGGCCGAAAGCTCACGAAAGAACTCTGCCGGCGTTGCGATGCGCAGCGAGGTCCGCTGCGCGACGGCCTTTGTGAAGTGCTTGGTGTTGTGCGTCAGCAACCAGTCGGGCTTGCTGGCCATCGCAGACAACAGCACCGGCAGATCCGCTTCGTGCCGGATCAAGTGACGGTTCGAATGCACCAAATCTTTATCGGGATACGGAACAAGCTCGGGATTGGTTAGCTTGATAAGCTGCCGATAGTCCTCGATCAACTGTTCGGCATCGAGCGCCGGCAAACGTTCCGCATGAAGGAGCAGATTTTCCTCCACTTCATCGCGAACCACCTCGGCCAGCACCAGCTTGCACACCTTGGCGGCGCAGAGCGACAGCGTAGCTTTGTCCAATCCCCAGGGGGAGACAATCCCCCCGGTCAGGACATTCGAGTCCAGGAACAGCCGGATTCTGCGCGGGCTAGTCACTTCCCGCGCTGACTGCGAGAGCGGCGCCGCGAAATGTTAGCGGTGGGCTTCCTGCCGTAGCGACGGGCGTATACGCGATTGCGGGCCTCCGGGATGGTCCCGATAACATCCTCTGACGTCAGCCCGCCGGCCGTAAGGCTCGCTCTCACCCGTTCGCAAAGCTGCTCAAAGCGCCGCTGTTCCGGCAGAAGAATGAGGCCGTCGCCCAAACGCAGAACGGCAAACGGCGCGCCAATCCCCAACCCGAGGTCTTCCCGAAACTGCTTGGGGACCGTGAGCTGTCCCTTTTCGCCGATCTTGGTTGTCGTCATGTATTCGAGGGGCGTGTTATGGGTTGACATCGTCGGTATGAAAATCCTACCACAGTCTCCATCCGCCACCAAGCATGAAGTTTGGGCGAGGCATTATCCAGAGCAACATCCAGGCCAACCGAACCCGGCCTTCCCGACTCAACTCCACCCCGGTCCGAGTCAGTCGGCCCGATCCGGGTGTTTTCCCCTTGCGAATTTGCATTTCGACACTCTATTCGAGTGTCACTGATCATTCTGAACGAAAGCAGGTGCCGAGTGCCCCACACATTCGCGTTCTGTGCGAATGAGTGACCGGACGACTAACTCCAGTTGGGGCCTGGGTCTGAACCGGGGCCGGTCGGTGCGGGCGGCGCGGCCATCGGTGGCATGCTGGAAGGGTTTGCAGGACTAGACTCCGGCATCTCTTCTCCGGGACGCCTTAACGTAGGCGCGCTCGCGGGGCGTTCTTCCTGCTTCTTGGCAACGGTTGGCCCACCTAGATCGACTTCCTTTTCGACGCGCACGATTTTCTGGCCATCCACCTTCATGGTCTCGACCCGCACCACTTCGTCGCCAACGAAGCGCACAAAATCCACGTCCTGAGGAGGCGTGCCGTAGATCCATTCTTCGTACTCAACTTCGTTGGCAGTCTCGCGCACCTTCTTTGGCGGACGGCCCTTGGCGTAGATCACCATGTCGTGGTTCATTCCCACCAGCACGCGGTGATTCTTGATGGCCTCTTTGACCTGGGGAGAAACGGTTTCCAGGTAGGCCTCGAGCGCGGACTTGGCATCGAAATCAAACACCGGACGCAGTAACTGCTTCAACTCTGGCCCGGTTATCTCGGGAACATATTTGTCGAAGTAGAGATCCACGAAAGAGCCGCGGGCGTTGGCGGAGGGATCGGATGGTGCAATCGTCCCCGATGCGCTCCCTGAAATCTGAATGTGCTGGTACCACTTATGCTTGACGGGGCCGCCGTTGATCTCAAAGCGGATGTGGTCTTCCTTGATGATCACGTTGCTGATGCGGGCCCGGTCGCCGGGTTTGGCGGCCGGTCCCCAGAGCGCCATCAATTGTCGCAGTTCCGGGCCACTGGGGGTTACGGTCCCGTTTCTGAGTTTCAGCCCAGTCTTCCCCATGGGAAAACTCGTGTGGATGTAGACCAGTTCTGCATTGAAGGCGTGGACAATTTCTTCGCGCGTCTCCTTGGAAATTCTTGGAGGCGGAGTATTCCCGGCGAGCGTGAGTGAGGAGAAGACCAGAAGGATCGCCGACAGCCGACAACAAACGTAGTAAACGTGGAAGGACGGCATGCAGCACCCCAGGGCCGACTGGCCTAATTATAGACCGGTACAAGAGCGGTTCTCAGTTCTCGGTTCTCGGTTCTCAGTGAGAGGCGCCGGGATTAGCTACTGAGAACTGGGAACTGAGAGCTGCCGGATTGCCAGGCACTTGAGACGGCGGTAACCGGCGGTGTGAGTACTTCCGTAACGGTGAGCTGTACTTTAAGCACCTAAGGTCATCACTAGAAACCAACTTAGAATGGATACAGAACGGACCAGCTCATCCCCTGCGCTCGGGCCGACAGGACTGCCTTTTGCCGTTGAAGCTTTCCATTCCCGCGCGCATTCCGCTCCTTTACGTCATCCTTGGCGTGCTGCTGGCGATCAGCGTCCTTCCCATGTACTTCTACTCGGCGCAGATCGAGACCATGAACCGGGAGCGCCTCAAAACCAACGAAATGCTGCTGCAAAACACGGTCACGCGTTCGCTGGCCGACGACATTTCCCAGCACCAGGAAGCGCTGCATATGATGCTGGCCAATCTGTCGTCGTCGATTCAGGTAATGATGCTGGCCAATCCGAGCGGGAACGACCTTAGTACTGAGAAACTTCTGACACCGGAATTGCGGGCCATGCTGGAGAATTTTGTTTCGTCGTCGAACGACATCGCGTATGCCACGCTGTTGAATGCCGATGCCAAGGGAGTTTCCGCCGGACGTATCGAGCCCGACGCCTTTCTGCAACGGGAACTGGAACGGGCCTATCAAGCCGCACGCGAAGGACGCGGGTACAGCGGACAGCCGTTGATGGTGGGCGCCGGAAGATCCGCGCGAACTGTGATGTTGGTCAGTTCGCCCATCATGTATGACAAACGTTTTCTGGGGATGATTGGGTCGGTGGTGGATATGGACTACCTGCTCCGCCGCCTGCAGCAAGTCAGTCTGAGCGGATTGATGCCGTACGTGGTGGACAGCCGGGGAAGGCTCGTGGCGGCGGCGACGGCGCAATATGCTACCGGACAGGATATGAGCCACTTCGACATCGTCCGCAGTTTTGTGGATGAAGGCTCGAAAGCCCAGTTGGCGGCGACCCGCGAATTCACGATTGGTGACGGGAAAAACACAACCGAGATGCTGGGCACGTACAGTCCGGTAACTTCGCTGGATTGGGCGGTCGTGGTGCAGAAGCCGCGCGAAGATGCGTATCGCGGAATTTACGAGATGCAGCGCACGGGGCGCTTGCTGGCATGGCTGGCGGTGTTTGTGAGCGTGGGTCTGAGTATTTTCTCGGCGCGGCGGATCACCAGCCCGCTGCAAGTGCTGGCGCAGTCCAGCCGGGCCATTGCGCGCGGCGATTTCTCCCAGCGTGTGCACCTGAAAACGCGCACTGAGATCGGCGAACTGGCGGCGACGTTCAACACCATGTCGGACGAACTGGAACAGTTCGTCGAAGACCTGAAGCGCGCCGCGGAGGAAAACAAAGCGCTGTTCATGGGGTCGATCCAGATGCTGGCCGGCGCGGTCGACGAAAAGGACCCCTACACGCGCGGCCACTCCGACCGGGTTACGAAATACTCGATGATGATCGCGAAAGACATGGGGCTCGCTCCGGAATTTCTGGAGATCCTGCGCGTCTCGGCGCAGTTGCACGACGTCGGCAAGATCGGGATCGAAGACCGCATCCTGAAAAAACCGGGCGCTTTGACTCCGGAAGAATTCGAGATCATGAAGACGCACACCACCAAGGGCGCGAACCTCCTGCGTCCGGTGCCGCAGTTGCGCGAGATGCTGGCCGGAATCGAACTGCATCATGAGGCGCTCAACGGGCGCGGCTATCCTTACGGTCTAAAAGGCGACCAGATCCCGCTGCTGGCGCGGGTGATTGCGGTCGCAGACACCTTTGACGCTCTGACCACGAACCGTCCGTACCAGCGGGCCCAGGATCCGGTGGAAGCGATGCGCATCATTCAGACCCTCTCGGGACAGCGCCTTGACCCCAGGGCCGTGGCCGCGCTGCTGGCGGTGTTTGAGCGGGGAGAAATTCGCATTCATAAACAGCTGACGCAGACCATTCCGCTGGAATCGGCCCCACCCGTTCCGGCGCCGCTTCAATCCGTTGATCCTCTCACCATTGAAACCACGCGCACCTGAAAAAATTGGTAATTGCGTAATTGGGTAATTTGGTAATTGGACCCCAATTGGCTTTGGGTTTTAAATTACCAAATTACAAATTACACAATTACAAAATCTCTTTCTCGTCGATTCTCCTATAATCATTCTCGGATACCTCATGATTCAAACCCTTTTTGGCAGTCTGGACGAAGAAAAGAAACCGAGTTTCATTGAGCGCATGAAGGAGGCCGTCTCGCGCACGCGCGAGAACCTGGCCGAGCGCATCGAAGATGTCGTCTCCATCGGCAAAGAGATCGACCGCTCCACGCTGGACGATCTGGAAGCCACGCTGATTGGCGCCGACCTCGGCACCACCACCACCCATGAGGTTCTGGAGAAACTTCGCGACAAGGCCGATCGCAAGCAGATCAAGGATGTGAATGAACTCAAACGGCTGCTGAAGGAGGAACTGCTGGCGATTCTGACGTCGGCCGGCGCCCAGCCCGTGACCAAGGTGGACGGCACGCCGGAGGTGATCATCGTGGTGGGCGTTAACGGCACGGGCAAGACGACGACGATCGGAAAACTGGCGCAGGTGTTTCGCGCGCAAGGAAAGACAGTACTGCTATGCGCGGCCGACACGTTTCGCGCGGCGGCGATCGAGCAACTCGAAATCTGGGGACAGCGCACGGGAACGGAAGTGATCAAGACGAAAGCCGGGGGCGATCCGTCGGCCGTGCTCTTTGACGCGTTGCAATCGGCGACCGCGCGCAAAACCGATTACGTGATCGTCGACACTGCCGGGCGGCTGCACACCAAGCAAAACCTGATGCTCGAGCTCGAAAAGATGAAGCGTACGGCGCAACGCATCGTGCCGGGTGCGCCGCACGAGACTTTGCTGGTGATGGACGCCACGACCGGGCAGAATGGATTGCAACAGGCGCGGCAGTTCACACAATCGTCCGGAGTCACGGGAATCGTACTGACCAAGCTCGATGGCACGGCTAAAGGTGGCGTCGTAGTCGCAATTTCGCGGGAGTTGGGACTGCCGGTGCGGTTCGTGGGCGTCGGCGAAAAGGTGGGCGATCTGCTGCCGTTTGATGCGAAGGAGTTTGTGGAGTCGCTGTTCTCCTGAAGATCCACCACGGAGACACGGAGGCACGAAGGAAACCATCTGATGAATGTCTGGTGGCAACTGGCGCTTGGTGTCGCTGTCCTGTGGTTGGTTATGCGCTTCGTGGGAAGCCGTTCCCGTCGCCGAGAGCCCTCCGAGTCGGTTGAAGGTCCTTTGGCTGAAGATCCTTTGGCCGGTGTACCATCGCCTAAGAGACGTGGTCCGCAAAATCGATCTGGCGCAGTGGCTTTGGCAGAGCCCGATGAGGAAGACGGGAACAGCAGTTATCCCCCTCGCAAGCTTTGAATTTGTTTTTCTCCGTGCCTCTGTGCCTCCGTGGTGGATTTATCCGTACGTGATGAAATAATCTCTGATCTTATGACCATCGACGAACAACACATGCGGCGGGCGCTGGAATTAGCGCGAGCGGGCGTTGGTCTGGTGTCGCCGAACCCGGCGGTGGGCACGGTTGTGGTGGACGCGTCGGGCCGCGAAGTTGGCTCCGGCACGCACACCTACGACGGCGTGAAGCACGCGGAAGTTCTTGCGCTGGAGCAAGCAGGCGATAAGGCGCGCGGTGGAACTCTCTACCTGAATCTGGAGCCATGCTCCCATCAGGGCCGGACCGGGCCGTGCGCCGATGCCGTCATCGCGGCCGGAATCTGCCGTGTGATCTGCTCCATGGAAGATCCCAATCCGCAAGTGGCGGGACAGGGATTCGCCAAGCTGCGCGCGGCAGGGATCAAAGTGGAGGCCGGCTTATACGAGGCGGAAGCCAAGAAGCTGAATGAAAATTTTGCCAAGTACATTCGTCGCGGCAAGCCGCTGGTCACGCTGAAATCGGCGATGACCTTGGATGGGAAAATCGCCGACGCCACGAAGCCGGGCACGGAGCCGGGCTCGGCCGTGCCTGCGACGGAAGGCGCGCGCAGTGGATATCACTGGATCACGGGCGAGGTGGCGCGCACGCATGTGCAGCAACTGCGCCATCAGAGTGACGCGATCCTGGCTGGAGTCGGGACCGTGATGGCGGACGATCCGCTGTTGACCGACCGGAGCGGCCTGCCGCGGCGGCGAAGGCTGCTGCGCGTGATCCTGGATTCTTACTTGCGCATCCCACTGGCGTCGCGAGTGGTCCAAACCGCCGAAAACGATGTTCTGGTGCTGTGCTCCACTGCCGAGGAAGAAGGCAGGCAGGCGCTGGAGGCGAAGGGGATTCGCGTGCAGCAAATCTCGGCAACCGCCGACGGTCGGCCCGACCTCGCGGCGATTGTCCAGAGCTTGGGAGAACTGGAAATTACCAGCCTGCTTATCGAAGGGGGAGCGCTGGTGAACGGGGCGGCCCTGGCGTCGGGCGAGGTCGACAAGGTGTTCCTCTACTACGCGCCGAAGATTCTTGGCGGGGGTGCGGTTCCATTCATAGCCGGTGAGGACTTGCGCGGGAGGCCACAGTGCGTGCAGCGGTACGAGTTGCACCGTTTCGGCGAAGACTTCGCGCTCGAAGGCTACCTGCGCGACCCGTACTCGGGCCAGGCATAAGTTCTTGTTGGACGCTGTCTATTTTTTGCTAAGAGAGACTGAGGTACAGATCAAATGTTTACGGGAATCATCGAGGAAGTAGGCAAGGTCGTAAAGATCGAGCAGCGCGGCGAGAACCGCCGCATCACCATCAAGGCTGCGAATGCCCCGAAAGAATTGAGAACCGGCCACAGCATCGCGGTCAGCGGCGTTTGCTTGACGGCGCTTGACATCAAGCCAAAATCGTTCTGCGCCGACCTGGCGCCGGAGACGTGGGTGCGGACTTCGTTCTCGCGCATGCACGAGGGCGCACTGGTGAACCTGGAGTTGCCGATGAAGGCCGACGGGCGCTTCGATGGACACATCGTTCAGGGGCACGTGGATGGCGTGGGCAAGCTGGTTGAGTTCGAGCGCATCGCGGATTCCGAGAACTGGTGGCTGCACATTGAAATTCCATCAGAGATCGAGAAATACACGGTGTTCAAGGGATCGATCTCGATCGAGGGCATCAGCCTTACGGTCGCCAAGCTCGAAGGCAACCGCTGCACCATTGCGATCATTCCGCACACGGTCGAGCTGACCAATCTTGGCTCGCTGAAGCCGGGGGACCCTGTGAACCTGGAAGCCGACGTGATCGCGAAGTATGTCGAAAAGATGATGAAAGGCGAGCAAGCCCAAACTTCGCTCACCGTGGAAGGGTTGGTAGCACAGGGGTTTTAAAGCAGTTCTCAGTTCCCGGTTCTCAGTTCTCAGTAGAAACCCAGCGGCACCCACTGAGAACTGAGAACCGGGAACTGAGAACTGCCTCTACGCTTCCAGTTTTAACTCGTCCAGTTCCAGGAACTCCTGCACGATGGGCTCGCTGGATTTCTCCATCTCCTGGTAAGGCCCAAAGAAGATGGCGCGGGCTTCGTGCAGAAAGACGACGCGGTCGGCGAGCTTCTTGGCCAGGCGCATGTCGTGGGTGACGACGACCGAGGTCAGGTGCAGTTGCAGTTTGAGCCTGGCGATGAGATCGCCGAGCAGATTCCCCATCAGCGGATCGACCATCGTGGTGGGCTCGTCGTAGAGCACGCACTCCGGTTGGGCGGCCAGCGCTCGCGCGATGGCGACGGAACGTTTCATGCCGGTAGAAAGGTCGGAAGGCAACAGGTCGCGCATCTCCTTGACGCCGACCATTTCGAGCAGGCCATCGACGACCTGAAGAATCTGCTCTTCTGAAAGTTCCCTTTTTTCGCGCAAAGGGAAGGCAACGTTTTCGCCGACCGTTAAGGAATCGAAGAGGGCGCCGTTCTGGAACACCATGGTGACTTTCTTGCGGATTCCTTCGAGTTGGAGTTCGTTGTAATCAGTGATGTCCTGGCCGGCAACAATGACGCGGCCCGAATCCGGCTTGAGGAAGCCCATGATGCTGTGGAGCGCCACCGATTTTCCGACGCCGCTGCGGCCGAGAATGCAGACCATCTCCCCCGGCAACACATCGAAGCTGACGTTCTCGAGAACGACGCGATCTCCAAAGGCCTTGGAGACTTTCTTGAACTCGATGTAAGGAGACGGTGTGTCCGCAGCAGCCATGGCTATCAGCATGGCACGAGAAGCCAGTGCGGCTCAAGCGAAACGTATCCAGGCGCAGTGGGCTATGGAAAAGCATAAGGCTTACGCCGCGATACACGAAAGTAACCTATTCAGAACGGCCAAACCGTCGGAAGATGAAGGTGTCCGATTGGTGCAGGGGCGCTACTGGTCATCATGCCGCAAAGACTCATGGATGTTCTGATGCTGGGACGCTGTTCGCACGAGTTCTCATGGCCGCGCCGCGCGGCTAATGGAGAGTACTACCAAGTCTGCCTGCTGTGCGCGACCGCTTACCAATACGACTGGAAAACCATGCGCCGCGGAGATCGGGTCGACGACCCGGCGGCGGATACCACGAGCCCCCGACGCCGCTCCGGTCAAAAGCAACCGACCTGGATGCCCCGGGCACGGCGCCTGCGGTCAAAGATCCCGGTTCGATACCGCGGGAAAAACCTCCATACCTGGTACGAGGGCGTGATCCAGAACATCAGCCAGTCGGGCGTAATGTTCCACGGCCCGCAGCAACTGCCGGCGAATGCGCTGGTGGAACTGATCTTCGAGATGCCCGAAGAAATCTCCGGACAAAAGAACAGCAATGTACTTTGCCAGGGAAGGCTGATTCGCGTAAAGGACGCGGTTGACAATACCGACGACGCTTACGGGCTGGCGGCCTCCATCCTCGACTACAAGTTTCTCCACAAGGACTGACCTGCGATCGGCCTGAACGCGGGTGGACTGCACTCCGCAGGCACTTGCCGCGTCGGCTTTTCTCCGATTTCCAGTTTGCGTTCGGAAGCGCTGCCAGACACGCGGTTGCCGCGCGCCTCTGCTGCTGCTAGAGTTTGTCAGGACAGCGAAAGCTCTTGCCCGCCCTCGCGCCGGACACGACCAAGTCCGCTGCCTGGACCCGGCAGCGTTTTACACAATGTCTGGATTTGGAGCCAATCCGAAGAGTTGGATCGCGCGGAATCGCCGTTCGGCGTGGGCACTATACGGAGGAGCTGCGCTGGCGGTGTGGGTAGCGCTCAGCCTCTGGACTTTTTCGCCCGTGCTGCACCGTCATCTCTTTGTACTTTTGCTGGCGGCGGTGCTTTTCACCGCTCGTTTTCTGGGCTTTGGCCCCGCGGTTTTCTGCTCGCTCGTCTCGACCGCTTGCCTGGATTTGTTCGCCGTTCCGCCTTACTTCAACTTCAGAATTCACTCCGGCGCCGATCTGGAGCGGCTGACGGTTTTCCTTGCCATTTCCGTGTTCGCCGGGAGCATGGCCCGGCAGAGAACATTGGCGGAATCGCGCGCGGATCGCACCACCCGCGAGATGGCGGCCATCGTGGAATACTCCGGTGACGCGATTTACAGCACCCATCCGGACGGCACCATCGCCAGCTGGAATCGCGCCGCCGAGCATCTCTATGGCTACACGGCCGAGGAGGCAATCGGGTCGCCGGTAGCGCGACTGGCGCCGCCGGAACGCCACCACGAGGTGGAACGTAACCTCGAGATACTCAATGGCGGCGGGCACGTGGCTCCCTTTCGGACCGAGCGCATGCGCAAGGACGGCACCCTCTGGCCGGTGCTGCTGTCGGTGTCGCCGCTTCGAAACGCGCGCGGCGAAATCGTGGGAACGTCGGCCATCGCGCGCGATATTTCCGCCGAGAAACAATCCGAAGAAGTCATCCGCCGCAGCGAAAAGCTGGCCACCGCAGGAAGGCTCGCCGCCTCGATCGCGCACGAGATCAACAATCCGCTCGAGGCCGTCGTCAACCTGCTTTACCTGGCACGCCATGACTCCAGCCACTCCGCGGAATATCTGACGCAGGCGGAGCAAGAGGTGGGCCGCGTGGCGAGGCTGGCACAACAGGCTTTGGGATTTGTCCGCGATGCCAGTTCTCTGGATGCGATGGATCCTGCCGCCATCATGGACGAGATTCTGCAGTTGTATTCGCGCAAACTGGAAGGCCGGCAGATTCGCGTAACGCGACGCTACCGCAGCAATTGCCTGATCAGCGGCTATTCGGGAGAGTTGCGGCAGTTACTGGCCAATCTTCTGGTGAACGCGGCAGATGCGATGGCGGACGGAGGTTCTCTGCAAGTCCGCGTGGCGACGGGCCGCGACTGGTCCAGCGGCAGGGAGGGAGTCCGCATCACGGTGGCTGACAACGGCTCGGGGATTCTCCGCGACAACCTACGCCAAATCTTCGAGCCTTTTTACACGACGAAGAAGGACACTGGGACCGGGCTCGGATTGTGGGTCTCGCGCGGCATTGTGCAGAAACACGGCGGATCGATTCGGGTGCGGAGCCGTGCAGACGGGCGCACGACCGGAACGGTGTTTTTGATCTTCCTGCCCCAGGAGCACGAAATCAGCCGCGTGGCATGAGTGAGGTTTCCTCTTTACGCACAATGACTTGCAAGCGCCAGAGGTACAGTGACCTTCGTACTTAGAATGCCCCGCCCTGGCGGCTTATAATCATCCAAACCCAAGTAGACTGGGCACTTAGCCGACGTGGAACTCTTTTTGAAAGCCGCGATCTTCGTTTATGGCCTGTGCTTTGGCAGCTTCCTGAACGTGTGTATCTACAGGTTGCCGAGGGGCAAGTCGGTCATAACGCCGCGCTCCGCGTGTCCGCACTGCGGAGACCCGATCCCGCTCCACCACAACCTGCCCGTACTGAGCTGGCTGGTTCTTCGGGGAAAGTGCCGCGCGTGCCAGCAGCCCATATCACCACGCTACCTTGTGATCGAAGTACTCACGGGCTTGCTGTTTCTCGGCTGTTACGCCCATTTTGGTTTGACGCTGGCGGCGCTGAAGTGCGCGGTGCTTGGCTTCTTGCTGCTGGGGTTGGTGTTCACCGATGCGGAAACCAAGCTTCTTCCCGACGCGTTGACTCTTCCCGGACTGGCTCTGGGAATTTTGTTCAGCCTGGTGGTTCCCGTCAACGATCTGGCATCGCGAATCATGCCTGGTATGGTATCGCCCGCGATGAGAAGCGAAATTTCGTGGCGAATGTGGTCCCTCTTCGACTCGCTGCTGGGAGCGGCGGTTGGCGCCTCGTTTCTATACGGCGCGGCAGCCATTTATTTGAGAGCGCGAGGGGTGGAAGGGATGGGATTTGGCGATGTCAAGCTGATGGCGATGATCGGCGCGTTCCTCGGAACCAAGCTCACGGTCTTAACCATTTTTGCAGCGTCGCTGGCGGGTTCGCTTTTTGGACTGAGCACGGTTCTCGCGGTCTGGATAAAGCGCATTCGCCGCATTCAGGCGCGCGGCACTTCTCCGGGCATTTCTCCGGGCATTTCTTCGCGCATTTCTTCGAAGGAGGCCCGGCGGCGCGCTTGGCGCTCGGCGCGCCTGGCATTCCGCCATTTCGAGGTGCCGTTTGGCGTGTTTCTCGGCGGCATGGCGCTTTTGTCGTTCCTGTTCGGGAACCGCCTGTTGCATTGGTATTGGAGGGCGCTGTGAAGTCGCTGATGAACCCGCTGGCGAATCCGATGGTGCTGCGCATGGGCCTGCTTCTCGTCGCCGCCCTCGCCGCTTTCGGGTTGGGCTTGTTCGTGATTCGGCGCCTGCGAAAGAATCTCGTGCCGGAACCCGAATCGCTGAATCACGCTCCCTTGGCAGCGGAGGGATTGCCCGTGCACGCTTATCACGCCGTCATTCAGCAACTGAAGCAGCAAAAACATGAGCTCACCGCCCAGCAACTCTCGGAGCGCAGAAAGGCAAGGGCCTCCGACACGCTGAGCTCCACCATTCTTTCGAACCTTTCCTGCGGCGTTCTGTTTTTCAATACCAGCGGTCTGGTACGGCAAGCCAACGCGGCGGCGCGCAAGCTTCTGGGATTCGCCTCGCCGGTGGGACTGCAGGCCGCCGACCTTTTTCGCACGGCGACGCTGCGCCCGCAGAACAGTGGTTCAGGTTCGGAATCGAGCGTCGAACAGGCTCTGGCTCCCGCTCTGGCGGGGAGGGCTGCGGTTCGGGGGCTGCTGCTGAACTACTTCGCGCGGGACGGAGAAAGCCATGTGCTCGAAGTGACGGCCTCTCCGGTTCTGGCCGAAGACGCGAGTCTCATGGGCACGACTCTCGTGCTCACCGACAAGACCGACATTGAGCGCATCCGGCACGATCAGAAGATACACCAGGAAATTTCTTCGGAACTCGCGCTGGGACTGCGCAATTCCCTGACTACGATCGCGGGATACGCGCAGCAACTGGCGTGCAGCCGGGACCAGGAACTGGCGCGCCAGTTGGCCGACGGCATCGCTCACGAAGCGGCGCAATTGGACCGGACCATCGGCAGTTTCCTGGGAGGCGCCCGGGCTGCCACCACAAGTTCTTGATATTGGCGATTGCAGGCCGCGATCGGAATCGCGGCTTGCGAAAGGATGATCACATGAAGTACATAAAATGGATGGCAATTGGTGCGCTGCTCCTGTTGGGGGTCAACGGCACGGCCGCTCAGTCACTCGGGGATTACGCGCGGGCGGTTCGCAAGAACAAACCCGAGCCGACTTCGGCCAGCCGCCACTACGATAACGACAATCTGCCCACCAACGAAACTCTGAGCGTGGTCGGACCGGCGCCGGCCGCCGATGCCAACGCTGGGCAAGTCCCCAAAGCGGCCCCGGTCGATCCCGGCGCGGCCGCTGCCGAACGCCAGAAGACGGCGGACGCGTGGAAGGAAAAGATCGACAAACAGAAGGAGAAAATTGATTCGCTGACTCGCGATCTCGCGGTCGCAGAGACCGAATTTCAGGCACACGTGTACACTTCGATTGTCAACGGGAACAACGGGAAGCCCGACCCAGCCCCAGCGGACATGGCGCAGCACAAGAGCGACATCGACGCAAGGCAGAAAGCGCTGGAGGCCGCGCGTCAGGAACTCAACGAGGTACAGGAGCAGGCGCACAAGGCCGGGATTGCAGCGGAGGACAAAGATAAGGGTAAGGATAACGACAAGGACCAGAACAAGGGCAAAGAGTAAGAGATCGCAAGTCGATCTGGTACATTGTCCGGGACATCGGGATTTCCCAATCCGCTCCCGAGAAAGCCCGATCGAGAAATCGCTATGAAAAAACTATTCGTCGCAATTCTAGCAGCGGGATTGATGGCTGCGTGCTCTTCGGCGCCGAGCAAGCCGACAACGGCGGAGACATCCCAGCCGAAGGCTCCGGAGGCAATCACCGGAAGCAGCGCGTTCTACAAGTGCTACGCCTCGGCCCACCTCTGGGTGCAGGACGCTCAGCCGTATCGTGCGGAGTCGCAACCTACCGCGGACTCCAAGGGCCGCGACGGCAAGGCGGGAGAGTGGCGCGTCGGATTCGCCTCTCCGTCGCTGCACTCGACCAGGCCCTATACCTGGGCAAACGGCGATATTTCTCACGGCGTCGACGATGCCTACAGCCCCACGAATTCCAGCAACCAGGTTTTCAACGTCCAGTTTCTCAAAGTGGATACGGATAAAGCTTATGCAATCGCCCAGCAGCACGGCGGAGACAAACTGCTGGAGAAAGAGCCCGACACACCTGTTCTTTATGTGCTGGACTGGAACCGGCAGAAGAACGAACTCCTGTGGCACGTAATCTACGGAACGGACCGCGAAACCGCCAAGCTGCGGGTGGCCGTGAACGCATCCACCGGGGATTTTTCGCGAGTGGAAGAATAACAAATCACGTCGGAATCGAAAGAACTCATTGCGCTTTCGCGAGCCGGTCCAGCGAAGCGTGCGCATCCTTGGCAAACGGGCCTTCCGGCAGAATCTTCAGGTACTGCTCGTAGTATTTCCTGGCTTCGGCTTTGTCTCCGAGTTTTTCCTGGCACACAGCGAGACGGAAGCTGGCAACGGCGTCGCCATCCTTGTAGTAGAGAGCTTCCTTATAGCGATCGAGCGCGGCTTTGTAATTCTTGCGCTTGAAGTAGTAGTCGCCGACCTCGATGTCTTTCAGCGCCTTCATCGGGTTCCAGGGATGGAACTCCTGGATGCCGGAGTTGTCCGGTGTGTCCAATGCCTCGGGGATGTCGAGATCCTCGACGGCAGCCTTGCTGTAGGGATGGGCCTTGGCGTCGTCCTTGGGCGGGCTGATATCGATTCTGGTGTCGTGGCTGGAGCTTTCCTCGGCCTCGCGACTGCGCTCGGCGGCTTGGTCCGAGGCGGTCTTGTCCGAAGAAGCCTTGTCGGATGCCGTCTTGTCTGACGAATCCTGGGCCAGCGAAACCGCCGTCAGCAGCGCCAGAAACACAGTCAAAAATCGAATAGGCACGGCTCTATTCTATCGCTACGGAGGACATTCGAAGCTGGGCGCATCCAGTTATTTCGTCTCCGCACTCGCCGGTGTGGGCCAACTGGAAGGTAAGAATTCAGGAATTGGGGGGGTACCCCCCCTCCCCCCTAGAATTAGTTAAGTCGTTGATAGAAAAGTAGTTAGAGGCAAAGTATTCAAAAGATTGGACTTAGCGTTGAAATCTTCTGTTTGGCGTGCACTTGCGGGGGTGGTGACCGGGGAGATATGTTGTCAAATAGCGGTGAAAATTCTCGGGCCTGAAACGCTTTCGCCTCTGGAGACGGGCGCAGTTTTCGATAGTGCCCTGTCGAGATATCATGGCACCGATTGGGGTGCATGTCTGTGATGAGCGTACGAGAAAAATGTGATGAAAAAAGGTTGGGAGGAACGCAGTGGCTCTTGGCAGTGTGGAATCCCAGCTCTTCGACTTCGCTCAGGGCAGGCTCTTGCCAAAGTGCACGGGGAGTGACGCTCCCGACATGCCCTGCTGAGTACAGTGGGGGCCTGGTTAGCGCCCAAAAAACGGGCGCGAACCTGGGGCACCGGGCCGCAGATCTTGGAAAATGTCCTAGTTGGAGGCGAGAGCTTGTAGCAGTTCGTCGCGATCGGAATGCACTCTGATTCGAGCGCGATTGCACCCTGAAAGACTTGGGATTAACAACCGCACCACTTCGCGAAGACTGCGCTCCCGGGATTCCAGGTTATTTAGCAGCGGCGTCGCGTTGTCCGGGTGTTCGCGCAATGCGCTCTGCGCGGCAAGCATGTACTCTCCGTATCGATCAACGTCCTGTTGGGTCGGGGGCAGTCCCTCGGGGGCAGGCATCCCCCATTGTTTGAAAACGGCCCGCGGGTCGCTGGCCTTCCGCAGTCCTTCGAGAGACTGGTTTCCGATTGCATACTCGACGCCCCACGAGATTCCCCAATCGAAGCCGTCGTCAGGCAAGTGTTTGATAGCGTCGTACAAAGCTTTCTTCTGCGCCGGTTGCAATTTGCCGTGTTTCGCCTGCGCTGTAATGGCCTGGAGAGTCTCCTGGAGGATGGCGCTCCCCACCAAGGCCAGGATAACGGGACCGCCGCGCCCAACATCCTGCGAAAAGCGAATTCCCGAGAGCCAGGTGTTCACGGCGGCTTCGCCGTTGCCCTTCGCTAACTCGCGGATTCCCTCGACGGTGTTGAGACGTTCCAAACCGCGCGCTCGCATCGGCATTTGACCCGGCGTGCTCACTCCCAGACGGTAGTCCAGCCCCCAGTTGCATTCGGGGAGCTTGGCCCCTCGGTGCATGGCTTGAACCGCATCGGCGTTCGCGTCCAGAATCGGACCAAGCTTGTTTTCATCCCAGGGGATCTCGCCCTTGATCGCTGCCGAGAGCAAGTTTTGCGTCGTTTCATCCTCGATTGAGTTACGTATCTCGGTCAACGCCGTCCAGTAGCGCAAGGCTGCGTTGTCCGAATCTGGTGGAAATTTTGCCTGGGCGCGTGCTCCGCCAGTTGCGGCCAGAGCGCCCACAATGGTGATGAGAAGTCGGAACTTTAGGGACTTCATGCTCCAATTCTCACAATCGTGCGGCAGCCCTGGCAACATAACAGGAGGACAATGTGCTGAGGGCATTAACCTGTTCGAGTGGTCAGCCGGTCGAGATCCGCCGATTTTGCCCGACTGGTCCGCTAACCGAAAGCTGGCTTGGATACTGCGGTCGGGTTTAGCCGGTTCGGGCAACTGTCGCAAAATCGCGATCACGCTCACCGATCCTGCCGTAGGCGAAAGGCCGACGGGCGAGGACGCCCGTCTCTCCACCGGCGAGCCAGCAAAAAAATCAGGCCGCCCACGCTTGGGACGGCCTGGTTTGGCAAAGTCCTCCGGGGAGGAGGACAAACTTATAACTCACAACGACGGCGGATTCGCGCTCGCCGTCGGAGTCTGGTTCGTGGGCGCCTGCGCCGGGGTCGTTCCGGCTCCAGTATTGGTCATCAGCCGGATATCCACGCGACGGTTCTTGGCGCGGCCGCTGGCGGTCTTATTCGTCTCAACCGGCTTATCCTTACCCAGCCCGATCAGATAAATCTTGTAGCCCGGAACGTTCTTCTCCGCCGCCAGGTACTGAATCACGGCATTGGCGCGGCGCTGGCTTAGATCGTAGTTGTACTGCGAGCTGCCCACGGAGTCGGTCGCGCCTTCTACCGTGATGATGTATCCCTTGGTAGCGGCCACGCTGGCGGCCAGTTGGTCGATGGCTTCCCTGGCTTCCTTCGTCAGATTGTCCTTGTTGAAGCCAAAATGCACCGCCGTCTCCACCACTGGGCGATAGTTATCGAGGTTGATGACCGCGTTGGTCAGAACGTCCACACGCCGGGTAGCGCCGTTCGCCGACAGTTGGGCTTGGTCCGCTGCGCTTCCCGCAGCCAGCGCCTTCTGGTCGACCTCAGCGGCGCGCGCTTGCACGGCCTGGATTCCAGCCTGGGCGCGCTGATCGACGTCCTTGATGTCTTTCGAATTCTTCGCGGTCAGGTCGTCGAGTTCATTGGTCTTGTTGATCAGCGGCGTGGTCTGTTCACGCACGTAATTCTTGCTTGAACATCCGATCGATGCGGCCATTGTCGCCGCCAGCATTAGGGTCAATGTCAATGAGGTGCGATTCGTCATTTTTGAGGGCTCCCTGCCCAATCATTTGCTCTGTTCTTGGATCTATTCAGATCCTGCTAAAAGTCTGTGAATTGGACCCGCTCCTAGCTAAAGCACGGGGGATGCCATTTCGCTCTCGCAAAAGAAACTGCTAACTCATTTTATATCAATACCTTGGAGCCTCGCTTGGAAAACGCACGAACCCCGGCCCCAGGCAATCGCGATACGAACCGTAGAAATTTTATACTGTTTGGTTGCTGGCGCCATTATAGGCTTGGGCAACCGATAGCACCAGTTGCCAGCCAGGTCGCTTCGGGCAACGGCCTCACATTACCGGCGGAACACCGATCCCCATGGCCGCGAGAACGCGAATGAGTTCGCGGCGAACCACGGCCGCGGTTGCCAGCAGGAACTTCCTCCGGCCCGCATCCGCTTCGCTCAGGATTGGGTAGCGGTGATAGAAGGTACTGAAAAGCTGCGCCAGTTGGAAGGCGTGCTTGGCAAGATAAGCAGGCTCGGTGGTCGCAATGCACTGGCTCACGATGGTTGAGGTTTTCGAGGCGGCCAGCCAGAGCTCCCAGATGTCGTTGCTGGATTCGCCATTGAGATACTTAGAGAAACCTTCTGTAGAGACGAGGCTTGCCTCGTCTCCGGTCGCACCGGCGTTGCTCGGGGACAGCGAGACGCGGCCAGCCGCGTCTCTACAGAAATTCTCCGGATCGAGTCCGCCCTTGCGGAAAATGTTGGAAGCGCGGACGACGGCATACTGCGCATACGGGCCCGTGTCGCCCTCGAAACTCAGGGCGTCTTTGAAGTCGAATGCGATCACCGAAGGCTTGGTGAACTTCAGCATGAAGTAGCGCAGCGCCCCGATGGCGATCTGCGTAGCGATGCTGGCACGCTCGGCTTCGCTCAACTCGGGATGACGCGCATCCACTTCTTTGCCAGCCGAGGCGATGAGCGCGTCCAGGAGATCGTCCGCCTTCACGCCGAAGCCCTTGCGGCCGGAAACCTCGATCCACGGCCGCGCCTTATCTTCTTCGCTCAGTTCATAGCCGAGTTCGGCAGCGCAGCGCGGCGTGAGCGCGACCATCTCGTAGGAAAAATGCGTGTAGCGATCGGCGGCTTCGCCGTGGCCGAGTCCGCGCAGAGCTTCGATCACCGTGTTCTGCGCCTCCGACTGGCGCGCATCGATGACGTTGTAGATCTCAGCCACATCTCCGAAGTGGGGATGATCTCGCTCGCCGTCGATGGTTGAGATCCAGCAGACTTTGGAATTGGCATTTGGATATCGATAGAATTCCCGATAGCCGAAATCGCGGCCCAGCAGCCCGAACTTCCACATGTGATAGGCGATGTCTTTGCCGACGTAGCCAACCGTGCCGTTGGAGCGGACGATGACTTTCTGGTCTTCCTCTTTGATCTCGATATTCTCTGCGCTCTCAGCGCTCTCTGCGGTTTCAGATTTTGACGTCCCCGCGCGCCGCATGATCCAACAGCCCGTATTCTTGCCATCAGCCTCGTAGGTAAGCACACCGGCTTCCTTCAGCTTGGCAAACGCCGCATCCCAGAAATGCAGGTGCAGGATTTCGCTCTCGCGCGGCAGGAAGTCGTACTCAATGTCGAGCCGGTCCATGGTTTCCAGATGGCGCTTAAGCACGGCGGTCGATATCAAGTCCGCAATCGCCGCTGTCTCATTGTTCCCTTCCTCAATCGAGCGCAGGGTCGCGGCGCGCGCCCGCAGGTTCGACTTGTCCTCTTCATACCACTGCGAGACGCGGGCATAGAGATCCCAGCATACGTAATCGAACCGGGGCGCGGCGGCGAGCGCTTCGATCTGAGCGCGGGACTTCTGCTCGATGTCGAGGAATCCAACCACCACGTCGGCGACCTGCACTCCGGTGTTGTCGATGTAGTTCTGGACGTCCACTTCCCTGCCCGCAAAACGCAACAGGCGGACGAACGTATCGCCGAGAATGGCGTTGCGCAGGTGCCCAATATGCGCCGCTTTATTGGGATTGATGCTGGAATGCTCGACCAGCACTTTGCCGGGCAAAACACCGGCGGTTGGCGATTCATCGCCGGCGAGCGCCGTGGCTAACTCGGCGCGGTTGACGCGGACGTTGATGTATCCGCCGCCAGCCACCTCGAATTTCTCAAAGCCCGGAATCGCGCCAACCCCGGCGACGATTTCTTCGGCAATCTTGCGCGGAGCCTTGCGAAGTTTCTTCGCGAGTTCGAAAGCGATCGGCAGCGCGTACTCGCCAAATTCGATTTTCGGCGGCTGCTCGACAACAATGTTCCCAATTTCCAAGTCGTAAGTGCGACGCAGAAACTCGCGCAGATGCTCGACCAGTCGGCGTTCCAGATGTCGATACAAAGGATGCCCTCTAACTTATTGAAGAAAAAGTGATTCTAACAAACTTGCGCCGGGCGGCGGGTTTGACGGAGGGGAAAGCGTTCCCTATGATGAAAGTTTCATGCGGCATCGACGAAAACCCTAACCACAGAGGACACAGAGGCACACAGGGTAAGTCTTGTCGGATTTCCTCTGTGAACCTCGGAGCCTGCCCTGAGCGAAGCCGAAGGGCCCTCTGTGGTTCAAGCTTTTGACTTTATGCGCATAGCTTACCTCGACTGTTTTTCCGGCATCAGCGGCGACATGTTTCTAGGTGCGCTGGTGGATGCAGGAGTATCTCCAAAGATTCTGGAAGAAACGGTCGCCGCGCTCGATATCGGCGCCCGGTTGGAGATTTCGCGGGCGGTGCGGGGCGGAATTTCGGCCACCAAAGTGGATGTATATGCCAACGCCGAAAAAGGCCTGCCACGAGAAGTTTCCTGGGAGCAGCAAGGGCACGACCATGATCACGAACACTCCCACGGCCAAGGTCATACGCATTCGCATGAACGGAGACACGATCAAGGTCGCGGGCTGAATGAGATTCGCCAGATTATTGAGAAAGCAGCCATCAGCCGCGATGCGAAAAGAACCGCGATCAAAATCTTCGAGGCGCTGGGCGAGGCCGAAGCCGAGATTCACAACACTACCGTCGAGCGAGTCCACTTTCACGAAGTCGGCGCCGTCGATGCCATGGTCGATATTGTCTGCGCCGCCGTGGGCGCGGAATCTCTCGCGGTCGAAGAATGGGTATGCTCGCCGCTGAACGTGGGAGGCGGAACCGTCAAGTGCGCGCACGGAACGCTTCCCGTGCCGGCGCCGGCGACGCTGAAGTTGCTCCGGGATGCGCCGGTGTATTCCTCGGGACCACAGGTCGAACTGGTGACACCGACAGGCGCGGCGATCGTGAAGACGCTGAGCAGCCGGTTCGCGCCGTTTCCGGCGATGAAGATCGAGAAGGCGGGATATGGCGCGGGAATGCGAGATTTCCCCGAACACCCGAATCTGCTGCGGCTAACGATTGGAGAAGCTGAGCTGGTGGATGGTGCGAGTACAACGCCGGGTACATCGCCCGGCACATCAAATGACAGGATCGCGGTGCTCGAAGCGAATCTCGATGACCTGAGCCCGCAGGTGCTGGCCTACGCCATGGAGCGGTTGCTGGCCGAAGGAGCGCTGGATGTCTTCAGCGTCCCAGTGCAAATGAAGAAGAGCCGTCCCGGCGCGCTGCTCACCGTGCTGGCGAAGATGGAAGACGCGAATCGCCTGACCAGGCTGATCTTCGCCGAGACCACAACCTTGGGCGTGCGCCGCCGCGAGGAACAGCGGCAGACGCTCTCGCGGCGATGGGAAACGGTAGAGACGTCGTGGGGCCCGGTGCGGATCAAGATCGCAAGCATGAATGGCAGCATTTCGAACTACGCGCCGGAATACGAGGACTGCCGGGCCCTGGCGGAAGCGCAACATGTGCCGCTCCGGACGGTGATGCAGGAAGCGATTCAGCAGTATCTTCGAGGCGAGCGGAAAGCTTGAACCTGCGCCTCGGGTAGAGACGGGGCTTGCCCCGTCTCAAGCAGCGCGACACTGCCGGAGACGCGGCAAGCAGCGTCTCTACATTGAGAGCATCGACAATCGAAATCATGAGCAAAAAGTTCTTCATCACGACCCCGATCTACTACGTTAACGCGCATCCGCACATCGGACACGCCTACACCACGATTGCCTGCGACACGATGGCGCGGCGGCATCGCATGTTGGGCGATGACACCTGGTTTCTGACCGGCACCGACGAACACGGTCAAAAGATCGAGCGCGCAGCCCAGGCCGCGGGCAAGACGCCCCAGCAGCTCACCGATGAAATTTCCGCGGAATTCCGCGCGCTCTGGGATCGCATGGGTTTGACCTACGACGACTTCATCCGCACCACTTCAGAGCGGCACAAGCAAGGCGTGCAGGCGCTGTGGCGCAAGATCCGCGATAACGGATACATCTACAAGGGAACTTACACCGGTCAATACTGCGTTTCCGATGAGCTTTATGTGGATGCGGAGCCGGGCGCTCCTTGTCCCGATTGCGGCCGCCCGACGGAAACCGTCCACGAAGAGAACTACTACTTTAAGCTTTCGGCGTTCCAGGACCAGTTGGTCCGCCTTTACACCGAGCAGCCGGATTTCATCCGTCCCGAAACGCGGCGCAATGAAGTGCTCTCGTTCGTGCGCGGCGGCCTGCGCGATCTTTCCATCAGCCGCTCGACGTTCGCCTGGGGAATCCCCGTGCCGGACGATCCCAAGCACGTGGTCTATGTCTGGCTTGACGCGCTGGCCAACTACATCACGGCGCTCGGCTATGGCTCGAACGACACCAGCAAATTCGACAAGTATTGGCCCGCTGACGTGCACATGATGGGCAAAGAAATTGTGCGCTTCCATTGCGTCTACTGGCCGGCGTTCTTGCTCGCCGCGGGATTGCCGTTGCCCAAATGCATCACGGCGCACGGCTGGCTGCTGTTTGAAGAAAGCAAAATGTCGAAGTCGCGCGGAAACATCGTGCGCGCCGAAACCATCCTGGACGTGCTCGGCGCCGACGCCCTGCGCTACTTCCTGCTGCGGGAAGTCGTCTTTGGGCAGGATGGATCGTTTAGTTTCGATGCCCTGGTGCAGCGCTATAACTCCGATCTCGCGAATGGGCTCGGCAACCTAGCCAGCCGCACCCTGACCATGATCAAGCGCTATTTCAAGGGAGAAGTACCGTATCCGTCAAACGCCGCGCACACTCCCGCCGATGCGGCAATTGCGGAGACGGCGAAAGAAGCGATCGCCGATTACGGCACACTCTTTGACCAATTCCAGTTCTCGCGCGCCCTCGAAACCGCCTGGGGACTGGTCAGTGCCGTGGACAAATACATCGTCGAAAACGAACCCTGGTCATTGGGCGAAAAGAAGGACAGGGACGAAGACAGCCGATCCCGCCTGGCCACGGTGCTCTACACCAGCGCCGAAGCTCTGCGAATTGTAACGGCGCTGGCGCATCCGGTGATGCCCGACGCCACCGCGAAAATCTGGGCGCAGATGGGGCTGGGCGACATCACGAAATTCGACCTGACGCAATTGCAGTGGGGACAGCTCCGTCTCGGCACAAAGTTGGGCGAGGTGCAAGCTGTGTTTCCGCGGGCGGACAAATCGGCAGTCGAGAGGATGCAAAAAATGGAAGAACAGAGTCCAAGTGTGGGGACGGGCGCCTCGCAAGCCTGCCCTGAGCAAAGTCGAAGGGTCCAGCCGAGCGAAGCTCGGCAGCCCGCCGCAGCGTCGGCCAGCCCGAGTCCGTCAGCCAAGCCAGTGGCGGCAATTCCCGAGGGCAAGATCAGCATCGACGACTTCGCCAAAGTAGAGTTGCGCGTGGCGCAGGTGAAGACCGCCGAGCGCGTAAAGGGCGCCGACAAGTTGCTCCGCCTCGAAGTTGATCTCGGAACCGAAGTGCGCCAACTGGTGGCGGGGATTGCCGAGGCCTATGAACCGGAAGCGCTGATCGGACGCAAGGTCGTGATCGTAGCGAACCTCGCGCCCCGCAAGCTGCGTGGACTGGAATCGAACGGCATGATCGTAGCGGCGTCCCCCGAGGGCGGCAAGCCCGTGCTGGCAAGCTTTCTGGAAGATGTACCGATAGGCACAAGACTGACGTAGAAGCTGCCGACATTCGCACGGACGGGCGGGGGCACGCGTCCCCACACGATCTTGCGAACGACTAACGACCAGCGACCAACGACTGATGTTCATCGACTCCCACGCTCATCTCGAAGGCAAGCGCTACGATAGCGATCGCGACGAAGTGTTGGCGCGTGCGAAACAGAATGGGATCGAAGCCTATCTCGCCATCGGCAACGGCGATGGACCCGACACCGCCGACTGCGGGATTCAGTTGGCGGAAAAATACGATGGGGAACCGGAATATCCGCGAATCTGGGCGAGCGTGGGAGTTCATCCGCACGAAGCGTCCCTTGCGAACGAAGCCGCCGATTCCCAAATGCTGCAATGGGCGCGGCATCCCAAGGTGATTGCGTGGGGAGAAATCGGCCTCGACTATTTTTACGATCACTCGCCCCGAGAAACGCAGAAGACAGTTTTCTTGCGGCAGATGGATCTGGCGCGAACGGCGAAGTTGCCCATCATCATTCATTGCCGTCCATCCGACAACAGCGAAAACGCATGGGACGACTGCCTGAGGATGATCGCCGAGCACTGGACTTCCAGCGGACTGAGCGGCATTCTGCACTGCTTCACCGGCAGCGTCGAGCATGCGCGACGCGCGCTGGATCTGGGTTTCATGATTTCTTTTGCCGGCAACATCACCTTCCCCAAGGCGCAGCCGATTCGCGATGCGGCTCAAATGGTTCCGCTCGACCGCATGCTGATCGAAACCGACTCGCCCTACCTGGCGCCGATTCCGCATCGCGGCCGGCGCAACGAACCGGCGTTTGTGCGCGAGGTCGCCCGCCAGATCGGCGAATTGCGCGGCTTGCCCGCGGAAGAGATCGGCTCAAGAACCGCCGAGAACTTCTACAAATTCTTTCGACTCGCGCCGGAAACAGCCAACCCGGAAGCCCGCGCATAACGAGCCTTCGCAGATAATGCCTCTTCTGTTACCCTCAGAAGTGCATGCTCGGGGTGTGCGATCCGTGAAAAGAGGTCTCAGGTCTTAGGTGCCAGGTCTCAGGAAGGCAGATCCCTGCTTTGCCTGACAGCTGACGCCTGTGACCTGGATTTATCCGATTCTCGACAGAGACATTCCATGCCCGATAACAGTTTCGATATCGTCAGCAAAATCGACCTCGCAGAAGTTTCCAACGCCATCCAGCAGGCGATGAAGGAAGTCAGCACGCGCTTCGATCTGAAGGACTCGAAGTCCCAGATCGCGATGGAGGGCGCCGACGCAATCATGCTTCACTCCGCCGATGAATTCAAGATGAAAGCGGTGAACGACGTCTTCCAGCAAAAGCTGGTCAAACGCGGCGTACCCTTGAAAGGACTGACTTACGGTGCGCTGGAGCCAGCCGCCGGAGCCACGGTGAAGCAAAAGATCGCCATCCAGCAGGGGATCCCGATCGAAAAGGCGCGGGAGATCGTGAAGCTGATCAAGAATTCGAAGAAAAAAGCGCAAGCCTCCATTCAGGGCGATATAGTGCGGGTCAGCAGCAAGGATCGCGATACGCTGCAGGAACTGATCGCGATGGTCAAGCAGCACGACTTTGCCATCGATCTGCAGTTCACGAATTACCGGACGAACTAAGAAGGCTTCACCGCAGAGAACGCGGATTACGCGGAGAAACACTTGAAGAACGAACACAATAGAAATTAATCTTCTCTGCGTGCTCTGCGATCTCTGCGGTTAACAACGGTTTACGAGGATCGGATCAGGGTTGAGCACAACGACGTCCATCAACGGGAAAGAAATCTTCGATCTCCTGCGTGACGACATTGTCGCGATCGAAGAGCAATTCGGACGCGACGCGGTCTCGAATGTCGCAGCGATCACGGAGATTGGCGAGTACCTGCGCGCCGGCGGGGGAAAGCGAATCCGTCCGGCGCTGTTGCTGCTCTCCGCCAAGCTCATGGGCTACAAGGGCGATGGCGCGGTGAAGCTCGCTTCGGTGGTCGAGATCATCCACACGGCGACGCTCGTCCACGACGACATCATTGACGAGGCCCAGGTCCGCCGTGGCCGTCCCGCCGCCAACACGCAGTGGGGCAACTCGATGTGCGTGCTGGCCGGCGATTGGCTCTACATGCAGGCGTTTAAGATCGCGGTGCAGGAGCGCAATTTTCGCATTGTGGACGTGCTGATCGAAGTGACGCAGCAGATGGTCGAAGGCGAACTGCTGCAGATGGAGAAGCTCGGCAAGCCGATTTCGCTGCCCGAGCACCTCGATCTGATCTATCGCAAGACGGCCTGCCTGTTCTCGGTGTGCATGAGGGTCGGCGGCATCCTGGGCGGCGCCACCGTGGCACAGGAGAAACGCCTTGGCGAGTACGGACGCGATCTTGGCATGGCCTTCCAGGTCGTGGACGACGTGCTCGACCTCACGGCTTCAGAAAGCGTACTGGGCAAGCCCGTGGCCAGCGATCTGCGGGAAGGCAAAGCCACCATGTCCGTCATTCATGCGCTGGAGCGCTGCACCGCCGCCGAGCGCCGCCAAATCGAAACCATCCTGCGCGACCGCGCGTTCAATGGCGTCACCCACGCCGAGATCCTGACCATCCTGCAGCGTTATGGTTCCCTCGAATACGCCTCCAAAGAGGCCGCCCGGTACGCCGAATCGGCGCGTAACGCCATCAGCGCGTTTCCCGACTCGGAGTTCAAACGAGCGCTGCTCTGGGCGCCGGAGTTCGTGGTGGCGCGAGAGAAATAGCGCTTCGCCGCTGCTAGCCCTTCACCGCAATCCCCAGCATCTGAAAACCTCCGTCCTTCAAAAGAGTGGCGTCGCATCGCGATTGCTATACTAAGCAAACCCGTTTTTCACCATGAACGACTTGCTCTCATTGATTTCGCACCATGGCTACTGGCTTTTGGCGGCAGTGTGCTTCGCGGAGGCGGTCGGTCTCCCGCTGCCCGCCGCGCTCGCCATCCTCACCGCGGGCGCGGTCTCCGCCTATGGAGGTCTGCACTTCTATCTCGTGTTCAGCATCGCCCTGGTAACCATGATCTGCGGCGATGTCATTCTCTATTTCATGGACAGAGTCAGCGGATGGGCGTTGTTGGGCTTTCTGTGCCGACTTTCGGCGAATCCGGAGACTTGCATTCTGCGCTCGGCTGAATATTTTTACCGGCGCGGCAAGCAGACTCTGCTTTTTGCCAAGTTCATCCCCGGCATCAACACCATGTCTCCGCCACTCGCCGGAAGCATGAAAATGCGGCTGGGAGATTTTCTGCAATTCGACGCCCTCGGCGCGGCCTTGTACGTAGGCGCCTATTCCGTCGCAGGATATCTCTTCAGCGACGCTCTGCGCGCTATCACCCGCGGACTGCGCAACGCCGGTTTTGCCGCCGAGGTCATCTTCGCCATCGGACTCGCCGCCTATATCGTCTATCGCATCTGGGTTTACCGCAAGTATCGTTTGCTCGACGTGATTCCACGCATACAGGCCGAGGAGCTCGCAAAAAGGCTGGCGTCCGATGCGGCTCAGAACATGCTCATCGCCGATGTCCGCAGCCACGGCTACTACGATGCAGACTCCGAACGCATTGCCGGATCGATTCGCATTGAACCCAACAACCTCGTGGAAGAAGTCAAAAACCTGCCCAAGGATCGCGAGATTTATCTCTACTGCACTTGAGCGCGCGAAGCCACAAGCGCCCGGGTGGCGCGCCGATTACAGGAACTCGGATTCAAGGTGTTCGTCATCGCCGGTGGCCTGCGCGCCTGGCGCAAGGCCGGACACGCGGTGGAACGAGTTCCCCACGACGACGTGTTCAAGCTGCCAACCTTCAGCTAAAGCATCTGCCAAACACATCCGTGACCTGCGTTCTGTGACCCGCGTCCTTGGCAGAGTCGCGGCAGTTTGTTATTGTGCCCTTATGGGGCGGACCCCGAGTTTTTGCGGAGTAATTCTTGCGGCGGGTGACTCTTCACGCATGGGGCGCGACAAGGCGCTGTTGCCGTGGCCTCCATCGTCGGTGGACGACACGTTCCTCTCCGCTGCCATCCGCCTCTTCTTTTCGCACGTCGATGTCGTGCTCGTCGTAGTCGGCAACAATGAAGCCGCCCTCGCCCCCATCGTATATGCCAATGGCGCGTCGCTGGTGGTGAATCCCGATCCCGCGCGCGGGCAGTTCAGTTCCTTGCAAGCCGGCCTGCAGGAGGTCCTCAACCGCGGCCGCGATGCCGCCATGGTTACGCTCGTGGACCGGCCGCCGGTCCGTATGGAAACGATTGAGACGCTCGAATCCGCGTTCGCACGGGTTATAACAATGACACAAAGGAAATGGGCGGTCATCCCCGAATACCAGGGAGAACACGGGCATCCAATTCTGGTGGGCCGCGAGATGATGGAGGCGTTTCTGAAGGCTCCGGAAACATCAAGTGCGCGCGAGGTCGAGCACGCGCATCAGAGTGAGATCCAGTACGTTCCCGTGGACGACCCGCTGGTTGCGGTCAACGTGGATACGCCGGAGCAGTATGCTTCTTTGCCGCCGCCGCATCCGCCGTCGAGTTGATTCCCGCCAAGGCCCTACATTTCATGACGCGCCTCACACCTCCTCAAACCGAATTCGTCGAAAGTGTACTTAGCCTCAAACCGCTCGTCGCCACGTTTGACTGCGACGGCACGCTCTGGTCCGGGGACGCCGGGGAAGGATTTTTCTCCTGGGAGCAGGAACAAAGGCTCGTATCGGAACCGCTGCTGTCGGAAGAGATCGTCCGCTGGGCCCGTTCGCGGTACGCCGAATACAAAGCGGGCCAGGTCGACGAAGATACCATGTGCGGAGAAATGGTCACCATGCATCGCGGACTGCGGGAAGAAGTCGTGCAGCAGGCGGCCAACGCGTATTTTGCCCGGGGAATCGTCCCCAATATTTTCCCGGAGATGCGTCAATTAGTCGAGCGCCTGCGCCAATCCGGATGCGACGTCTGGGCCGTTTCCTCCTCGAATCAATGGGTGATCCGCTCCGGCATGAGCTTCTTCGGCATCCCGCAAAATCGCATCCTGGCCGCCGAAGCGGCCGTCGAGAATGGCATAATCACCGGCCGGCTCATTCGAGTTCCGAGCGGGCCCGGCAAGGTGGAGGCGATTCGATCCGTGCTCAAGTCGTCTCCCGGCCACAGGCCCGATTGCGCCTTTGGCAACGCGATTTGGGATCGCGAGATGCTCGCCATGTCCCACCACGCATTCGCCGTCAACCCAAATCCGGATCTGAAAGCGATTGCGCGCGCCAACGGCTGGACGGTGTATCAGCCGGATGCGAATCGCTCGGGCCCGTAGCCCATCCACCTTGTCACCCTGAGCGAAGCCGGCGGAACTTACGCCTGCAACGCGCGCGCAATATCCCACGATAGCCGGTGTAGATCCTTCTCCATTTCGGAATGTTCGCGGCGCGTATTCACCTCCACCGCCCAAGCCAATCCATCGCGACGATGCACAAGAAAGCTGGCGGAGCCGTCGAACCCGCCGGAATGAGTGCAGTTTCCCTCGGGTGAAACGCCCCATCCACACCCATACTCCGGGTTGGCCTCAGACCCCTGGGTCATCTGACGCACGGTTTCTGGCTTGAGCAACGCTGGAGCGCCCGCTCTATCAAGCGCGGAAAACACTCCCAGCGCGAAGTGCACGAGATCGCTCGGCGTCGCGATCCACCCGCCATTCGCATCATGCAGTTCAACGGGCACATCGTACGGGTCACCGCGGCCCTGTCCGTAATAGTGCACTTCGCCCGGCGCGGCTTTCTTCCTGGCCAGTTGCATGTCGGTAATGCCCAACGGCGCCTGCACCTGCTGCCGCACATACTCACCATAGGGTACGCCGGAGATCTGCTCGATCACGCGGCCCAGGAGAAAGTATCCGAAGTTCGAATAGGCATAACGTTTGCCCGGCGCAGCTTCCGGGGAAGACGAATCCAGCGTCTGCTGAATGAAAACCTTGCGATCTCGATCCATGTCATGAAACATCGGGTCGTGTTCTTTGTTCGACCAGCCTCCGGATGTGTGCGTCAGCAGATGCTCCACGGTGATGGCCTGCAACCAATCGGCATGCTTCCGCAGAGCAAAATTTTTGAGAATGCCGCTGGGACCGAAGACATGATCGCTGGTGCGCAGCTTGCCCGCTTCCACCAGCGTGAAAAGAGCAGCCGAGGTGAACGGCTTCGACAGACTGGCGATCCGAAACAGGCTTTGCGGAGTTACGGGTTGGTGGTCATGTCGATCCGCCAGCCCATACCCCTCGGCGAACACGACTCCTGTACCTCTTCCATAGGCGAGCGAAAGACCTGGCACATCATAGGCACCGAGATACGCCTTGACCAGCGCCTCGACTCGACTTGCGCTTGGTTCTGCGGCTGCGGAAACGCGACGGCCAATGCTGAGCCACGCAGATGCAGCCAGGGACGATTGCAGGAAACTGCGACGTGTGAGCATAGGAAAGCATACACAATCCCGATGCCGCAGACCAAAGGCAAGCGCAAATCTGGTAGTGGCTCAATGTGCCATCCAAGTTGTCATCCTGAGCGCAGCGGGGACTTCACGAAGTGAAGCCCCTGCGGAGTCGAAGGACCCCTGCATCTTCGCGCTCAGGCGGGTCTGCTCAGATCTTTCCGGATTCCCGAGCGGTACGCACGGCAGTCTTGCGTTTGGATAAGTCACTGGAGATGCTTGTACTCCAGCCGCGCTTGTTTCAGGAGGGGGACATCAGCATCTGCATCCTTCCAAGAGGCAAAGAAGTTTTCATATTCTGCCCGGGTCTCGGTCTTGCGGTTCTGGAGGGCGTAGGCGCGGGCCAAGCCGAGATATGCCATGGGGTACAAATGAGAAACAGGGTTGAGCCCCCGATTGGCGAATATCTTCTGATACTCGACAGCCGCCATTTCCGGGCGGTTGGCGCGGAGACAAGCTTCGCCCCGCAGTGTGGGGATGTTATAGTCGACCACCTCGTACCGATTGGCAGGTTCGAGCGCGGCAATAGCATCAAGAGGCTTCTGGCGCTTCATGGCCAACGCCGCACGCACCAGAGGCACATACACATAAGCCATCAGTCGATCGTTAGTTTCGTTCCCGTGATTGCTTAGATAGTGCTCGGCGTAAGAGGGATCTCCCAACTTTGCGTGCAGAATGGCAAGATCCGACGAATTGAGGTCGGGCTTGCGAATGCGGCCAAGCGTGGCGCGGGAAGCAGCCGGCAGGCCAAAGTCGAATTCCATTATGGCCCGATCGAGCAAGATATCATCGGCAGTTTCGGGCAGATTGTCGTGGATCGCCGATTCGTAAGAGCGGCGAAAGAGTTCTTCGGACTCCCTGTACTTTCCCAGGGCCGCCGCCGCCCACGCCCGAATGTCCAAGAGATAGTAGTCGTCCTCATGGTTATCGCTCCACTGGGTTTCTCGTGAGAGCGCACTCTGGTCCTGCTCGGCAAACGCAATCTCAAACAAAATAGCATGCAGGCGAACAGGATCCTTCTTTCGTTGCACCGCTCGCGCACCCACGGCCTTAGCCTCAGCGAAGCGGTTGGCCCGCTCATAGGCGCGGGCCAAAATGTAGTAGTTGAACCACCGGTTGGGATCCAGTTCGAGCGCCCGCGACGCGGCTGGAATCGCCGTCGCAAACTGGCCGAGTTCCATCCGGTCCGATGCGAGGTCAAACCACGGCACAGAGTCGTATGGATAGGTTGCGGTCCAGAGCTGAAAGAGCTTGATCTGTTGCTCCAGATCCTTTTCGTAGTGCCCTTGGATGACGAACTTCTCTCTTTCACTCGCGTGGCCGCTTAACTCAACGGCTTTCTTGTAGTACTCTGCCGCCAAGTTATATTGATTGAGATTGACGTAATTATTCGCGATCGCATCGTAGGCCATGGCAAACTTTGGGTCGAGTTCGACGGCCTTCTGGAAAAAAGGCAGGGTTTCGAGTTCTTCCTTTCCCTGGGCGTCCAGATATTTGCCGAGGGAGTAGGCCTTGAGGGCTTCCAGGGAGGATGTCGTGGCCTTCTCGATCGGCACCTGAAAGCTCTCCAGAGACTTGGCGGATTCGCCCAGTCCTTTCCGGATACGATCGGCGACCGCGTCGATCGCGCCCAACACTTCTTCTTTCGTCGCCGCCTGCTGCTTTGCGCCGGCGAGCTTTTTACCGGAAGCGCAATTCGTCGCCTCCAAAGTCAACAGATAGCTGCGGCCTACACTGGCGATGCTTCCCGTGACCAGCACCTGCCGGTTGCTGCGCACACACAATTCTGTCGCCACGCTCGCAGTAATGGCGGCGTCCGCCTTCTGACCCATGAGTTGTAGTGTGCCGACGGCTTCTCGCTCACTCATCACATCCAGGAACGGAGATTGTTCTAAATCAATCTCCAATGCCCGTTTGAGAGTTTGGTCAAAGGCGGCGTCTCCGGTGGTGTTGGCGAAGTCAGCCACCACAATCTTGTAAAAGTCGGCCGGCGCGGCTGGCCGCCACCATCTCCAACCTGCCCAGACCGCCAGGGCGAGTACTCCAACTGTAGCGAGGGCGTAGGGCCAAGCTCGGGTTAAGGCACGCGTCGTTTTTTCTGCGACGGGCGCCAGCGATAACTCCTCGATGACCACGTGAGTGCGTTCGCGCGCTCCGTGAACCAGCATGTCCCCGGGTTGTATCGTCGGAAGCAAATCGGCGGGAGACTCCGTCCGCACCTGCGCCGTGAACTGATATCCACGGCCGGGGACGGTTGCGATGTCGCTTGATCTCTGTCCAAGCGCTTTCCGCAGCCAGGAGATGTGTTGGGCCAGGTTGCCCTCTTCCACAAAGGAATCAGGCCAGACGGCCTTGAGCAATTCCTCTTTGGTGACCACCCGGCCGGGGTTGTTCACCAGGTAGGTAAGAACGTCAAAAGCTTTCGGGGAGATCGAAACAGATTCGCCGTCGCGCGCAAATGTGCGCTTGGAAGGGTCGAGTACAAACTCGTCAAACCGATACAACTTATTGATGGGTGGGAACATGAGAAGCCTTCATATTTTTTCAGAAGGATTCATCTCGCCTTCAAGACTCCTAATTTCCACATGTGCTTTAGTGCGCTCGAGCGGGGGAGAAGTAAAGCAACATGATCCGGCAAATCAAGAGCCTGTACGTCAAAACTGTCGCCCGCATTATACCTGCGGCCGGAGTGGGTGGCAAGGAAATTGACGCGAGGACCTTAGTGCGCCGGCGCGTGGAAATTACGGTGGAGCGGGAGTCGGTTTCGGTGTTCGTGCCGGGGCGACCGCAAGATAGCACCGATCAAACGGCCGTAGGGCGAGGCAATCTCAAAGCGCAGACCCCAGAATTGCCGCCCGCGCCAGATGCCGCGCCCAAGCGCCTGAGCGCGACCGTCGGCGGGAAGCCACACGAGACTGAACCATGAAATGAGTTTCTATGTCGATGCGCTACGAATATGGCAGTGTCAAGCCGCCAATGTGAGGTATTCAAGAGCAATGCGGAAGCTGCAAAAGGAAACTGGTAACAGGCTCTCGGCTCTATTTTGTCCAACCGTACTGATTAGCAAGCTGAATTCAAAATTCATAAAAGGAGAACTTCCATGAAACTCGCAGTCTACAAAAACACGCTTGTGGCTTTCTGCCTGACACTCGCGCTGCTGGCGATTCCCGCCAACGCGGTCGTGAATGAGCTGGTCGGGAGCAGCGAAAGCCATTCCATTGAAAAGTTCGACAACAACGGCAACTGGATCAAAACCTTCGCGTCCACCGGACCTTACGTTGTGAACGGCCTTGCGGCGAGCCCGGTGACCGGAGACGTATTCGCAACCACAAATACGCCGACCATCCTGCGCTACACCAAAACAGGAGCGGCGTTTGGCCCCAAGGGAAGCTATTGGAGCTCGTTTAACTTGTCTTCCCTGGTTGGCAGCAACACTATCGATAGCGTGCTCTTCGATTCCAGCGGTAACTTGTACGTGGCCACTTACTACGGCACCGGTGGCTATCAAGTGGTGATTATTAGGTTTGCGGCGAAGGAAATTCTGAAGGCGTCGCCCACATCCAGCGGGACCATTGCGACTAATCTGAACCGCGGTTTTCAGATGGCCTGGGACGTCTACGGAGACCTCTGTCTCGCGTCGTGGGACAGCGAAACGGTGCAGTGCTTTAACCCCGGCACCGGGGCCCTGGTGTTCGACTATGCCTCAGAGATGAAAGGGCTTCTTGAACCCGGAGGGCTGGCGTTTGGTCCCGACAATATTCTGACCGTGAGCGACCTTTTTACGGGCGAGGTTTGGGTGGAAGCGGTACCGCGGCAGGGGCCGATGAACGAGCTCGCTTCCGGCATGGTCCATGACGTGTATGCCCTGGCGGCCGATAACAGCGGCGCGCTATATCTGCCGAGCTTTCACAACCCGGAGGGCCGTTACGAAGGACAGTATCCGTATGATTGCACCTACTACGCGTGCATGGACGGGGACTTCAGCTCGGATCTCGTTTACAAGATTGATCCGGCTACGGGCGCGGTGACAAATTTCATCGCCACGCACATCTGGGGCCCGTATCAGATGATCTTCGTTCCGTTCTGAGCGCGAGAGGTTGCTTGAGCACGGCTCAGCGGCGCCCTCAAGGCGAAAGCCCCGCGAAAGAAGCGGCAATCAGGTTAGAAGAAAACGATGGATGAGATAAGTAAGGAAAAGGAGGAAATATGTTCTATTTGAACTTTGTAATGAAGCATATCGGCTTGAAACTCATACTAGGCGCAACCGTTCTGGGCTTGGTCGTCGTGTGTGCGACCCAGCCCGCGCCCGCTCAAACTGAGACCCTGCTCTACAGCTTCGGGGCTTATACCGGAGATGCGGACTGGCCTGACGCGGGCTTGGTCATGGACACCAATGGGAATCTTTATGGCACCACGTACGCTGGCGGCGCCTACGACTACGGCACGGTCTTCGAGCTGACCCCGGCCGGCGAGGAAACCGTGCTCTACAGCTTTGGAAGCCAGCCCAACGACGGGGAACACCCTGAGTCCGGCCTGATCATGGACAAGAAGGGCAATCTCTATGGCACCACGTATTGGGGCGGCGCGAACGGTGAGGGTACGGTCTTTAAGCTGACCCCTGCCGGAAAGGAAACTGTCCTCTATAGCTTCAAAGGCTATCCCGACGGAGGCAAACCTGTGGCTGGCCTGATTATGGACAAGAATAAGAACCTCTATGGCACCACATCCTCTGGCGGCGCTCACGGCAGCGGAGCGGTGTTTGAAGTGACTCAGGCCGGAGCCGAAACCCTGCTCTATAGCTTCCTCGGGACGATCCCCGACGGGAACACTCCCTACGGGGGCCTGATCATGGACACGGCGAGCGATCTTTATGGCACCACCTTCTATGGCGGCGCCGACAACCTGGGCACAGTGTTCAAGCTAACCAAGAACGGAACCGAAACCGTGCTCCATAGCTTCGCTGGCTATCCCGGAGACGGGGAATACCCATTATCAGGCTTGGTCATGGACAAGAAGAACAATCTCTATGGCACTACAGTGTTTGGCGGCGCCGACAACGACGGCATTGTGTTTGAAATTTCCCCGCACCACGGAGGAAGCGCCTGGACCGAGACTATCCTCCATACCTTTACTGGCGAGCCCGGAGACGGCCAGCGCTCTTTCGGGGGCTTGATCATGGACAAGGCGGGCAACCTCTATGGCACCACGTACTACGGAGGGGCGTACAACAACGGGACGGTGTTCGAGATAACTCCGTAGGAAGCAAGAAGGCGGAGGTTACCAGCAAGAGTGCGGGCTGCCCGGCCCGCCTCCTTCCAGGTCAGTTGAGCACGGTTCAGCGTGCCCGGAGGAAGAACCAGGTTTTGCAACATGCAAGTTAATCAAAAAATCGAAAGCGGCATCGTCATGCGCCTCGTCATGACCGTCCGGCGGGTTCCCTCCTTGCGATGCCGCCATCAAGACCAACAAGCCGGGAGTGGAGGTCTCCTGGCAGGTGACCGGAATCCGGCAGGACGCGTACGCCAACGCCCACCGCATTCCCGTAGAAGAAGTGAAACCACCCGAGGAGCAGGGCCACTACCTGCATCCCGAGCTGTTTGGGGCGGGTCCGGAGAAATCGGTCAACGTGCATGCGCCTGAGCCTGCACCCGCGACGACGGCGCAAACCGCCACCTTGGCCTCGAAAGCAGGGACCGCGCAGTAACGCGTCACGCGATAGGATTACGAAGAAGGCAACAACTGGAGGCACACGATGAAGAGAACACTGGTTTATGCGGTTGGAACACTCCTGTTATCCATCGGGATCGCCAAGGCCGCGAACCCACCGGAACTGAAAGAGGGTTTGTGGTCAACTCACACCCAGTCGATCGACAATCCCGGAAACAAGAAAACCGAGTCAACATATACCATCTGCCGCAATCATGCCTATGATGAATATGTGCGGTCTCTAACGAAAGGCACAAAGAGGGGCTGCACCATGGTCAGCGAAAGTCTTGAAGGCGGCAAGTATTCCGTCGAAATGAATTGTAAGACGGCGGGCACGGTAGTACACACGAAAGGAACGACGACCTATCAAGGAGATACAGCGACCCATAGCGAGACCCGCGCCACGTACGCTCCGGCACTGGCTGGGATCAGTGAGATGGTGGCGACCATGGACCAGAAGTATGTTGGCAGTTGTCCAACTGGAACCCAGCCCGGCGACATGACGTCCTCGGACGGGACAGTGAACCATTTGTGGAAGCACTGAGGCTTCCAGGCGTCAGCGTTGGTTTACTCCATTCACCGCCCTCCGATGTTCTTGATGCACTGGGCGGTGGGGAGCAATGCAGCGACAGGCCACTAGTAGCTTGTCCCGAACCATTAAGGAGCACAAAGTGGATCACGCTTCCCGATTTGTTCGCTACAATTGAGCGTCGCAACGGATGCCCGCATGTCCTCCGGCCGGGCGCCCGGACGAAAGTCGAATCGGATTCGAGGGGCAACAGAGGTAAAGGTGATGAAAATAGGTTTCATCGGTACCGGCGGTACGGGCAAGACTTCGACGATTAAGCAACTCGGCGACCTCGGACTGCCGCTCCTGGAGTCTGTTTCCCGGGCGGTTTTCAAAGAGTGGGGATGGAAGGAAGAGGACCAGCGAAAGGCGACTCCGGAACTCGTCTGGAAATTTCAGAAGACCATCTTCGATCGAAAGCTGATTCAGGAGGAGGGCTTGGAGAACTTCCTCAGCGACCGGACGTTGCTGGATCACCTCACTTACTGCTTTCTCCGGGCGGGCCGTGGCGTTGCCGAACAGGCGGCGAGGGAAATGCTTGCCCTGACGAAGACTAACCTAACGACCTATGACTTTTTGTTCTTCTTTCCGAACGGGCTTTTTGACCCGGGGGACGACGGTATGCGGGAACAAGACTATGTCTACGGGGTGCTTGCCGATGCGACCATGCGAGGATTGTTGAATCGGTTTGGGCAAAGCTATTGGACGGTTCCGATGGGCACGGTGGAGGAGCGAGCCGACTTCATCAGAAACTGCGTGAAGCTGGATAATAAGGATCGACGATGATGGAGTGATTGTGCTGTCAGCCGGCTGCGAATGTTAGCTGTCGCGTCTGCAAGGAGATCAAGAAATGAGCATTAGTAGCGAGCGCCCCGATCGTGACACTTATTACATGGGAATAGCGATGGCGGTGCGGCGTCGCGCGGATTGCAGGGGCCAGAAAGTCGGAGCAATCGTCGTAGTCGACAATCGCATCGTCTCGACGGGGTACAACGGTACGCCGACGAAAATGCGGAACTGTTCCGATGGCGGCTGCTATCGTTGCGCAAATCGGGATAAGAAGTACGAGTCCGGCACTGCCTACGATATTTGCATCTGTGTTCATGGAGAGCAAAATGCAATCCTCGCCGCTGCGAAATTCGGGATAAGCGTGCAGGGTGGGACTGTATACTCGACAACTCAACCCTGCTTTGGTTGCCTTAAGGAAATGCTACAGGCTGGCATCGTGTCGGTGAAGTACATACACGCGTGGAGCGGGATGCGCGGCCAGGATCAGGCACTCCAGTATAAGACGCTCGTGGACGCGTTCCCCAATGGCGTGCATCAATTGGACGTGTCCGATCCCGACGCCGAATGGGCCAAAGCTGCGCCCGCTAGTGCCATTGTGGCCGACCCCCACGGGATAGAATCGGCGTAGCTAAGTTCTGGGCCACTGGCGCCGGGAGTACACAGTGTGAAGCCACGCTCCGACCGCGCCTCTGATAGCGCACTCAAAGCTAACCAACACCCTTTTCCGGTGCACCGGTACGCGTCGACCAAGATGCCTCAAGCCCGTCGCTGCACAGCTTGGCATTCCGCTGAAGGGCTGGCACACTCTGTGCCACAGCTACACGACGTTGCTCAGGCAGAACGGGAACAATCCTAAGGTTGTCCAGCCCCTGCTGAGGCATGCGTCGTATGGAATCACGATGAATATTTGCGATTCAGCGGTGTCGGATGAGAAGCGGGAAGCGCACAGCGGAGTGCTGCACCTGGTGACCCGTACTCAAAGCCGTACCGGGCCTGCGGATGGTAGAATGGCAACTGCTTGATTCCTTAGAGGTCCCCGTCGTCTAGCCTGGCCTAGGACATCGCCCTTTCACGGCGGTAACATGGGTTCAAATCCCATCGGGGACGCCAACAAAATCAGGCACTTGCAGGAATCCCAGTTCCCGACGCGGTACGGGTTACGGTACGGTCTTGTTTGCGAGTGACCAAGCGAAGCACTTTTCTGTGCGCCATCTGCTTCTCGTCTGACATCGCTTCATCGTAGATGTCCATCGTCACTTTGATGGAGTTATGTCGCAGCAGCCCTTGGACGACCTTCGGGTCGCCGTTATTCTGCCGTAGTAGTGTGGTATAGGAATGGCGCAGCGTGTGCCATCCCTTGATTTCGATCCCTGCCTCGCTTGCTACAGGTTTGATGTGGTACTGCATGATGCGACTCATCCAGTACGGTTGTTTACCCTTCATCTTGGGGCTGGCGAAGATGTAGTCGCTGTTCTCGGCATAAGGCGTTTCCCTTCGCCAAGCCAACAATTCCTCAAGAAGATCATCGTCCAGGGGAATGGAGTTCTTCGACTTCTCTGTCTTCACTGGTCCTACGTGTTGTTTAACAATTGAGCGTCTGGGTGTAAGCGTCTTTTGCCCGAAATCGACATCCTCCCATTTGACGCCGCTCAACTCTCCTCGGCGAAGTCCCGTACCGAAATCGAGCAGCACCATAACGCGCTCTCTCGGTTTCAGGACTTCAAATATGAGCTGGGATAGCTGATCGACGCTGAGACGGGTCGGGGTCGACAGACGCTGTCCACCCTGGCGAACGGCCGAGATGGGATTATGGTCGATCCATTCGTAGCGAATGGCGTGTACGTAGAGAACGTGCATGAGGTCTCTGATTTTCTTTTTGGTCCCTGGAGCCAGAGGGTTCCCGTTCGGTTTCTTGAGCGGTGACAGCCAATCTTCTACTGCGACTGCCTTCAGTTCCTCTAGCGCGACCTCACCCCATCGGGGAATGATCCACCTCCTCAAGTAGCTTCGGTAGTTATCCTTGGTTGAGAAAGCACGCCTGCTCTTAGGATCTGCTTCCATCGAGCATTCTCTCTGGAGCCAGTGATCCACCAGTTCCTTGAGGGTGGTGGGACCATCCCCGGATCGGCGACCCATGCCAAGACGATGAACTTCCCTCCGTGCAGCGGCCTCGCTTCGAAATTCTTTGGCTAGGCCGAGTACACGTTTGCGTTCTGTGGGTCGACCATCCGCTCCAGCGTCGTACCATCGATAGACCAGTACATCTCCGGACTTCCTCTGAATCGTGCTGAGGAAGCCCTTACTCGTATGCCTCTTTCTCATTGATACCCTTTCCTTTCAGAAAGAGGCGGGCGGCGATCCGAGTGTAGCTTGCTTTTCATCCACTCGTCTAGCTGTGAAATTTTGAAGCGCCACACTTTGCGCAATCCGTCTCCCCACGGATATGCAGGAATCTCGCCTTTGCGTGCCTTCTCCAACAGAGTCTTGGGGGCGATGTCAAGATACTCAGCGGCTTTTTCCGCCGAAACGTAGGGCTCGAAATCGCGCGCGAGGCCATCAGCGGTTGGAACGGGTGAGTGCATTGACGTAAACCCTCATTGCATCGTCGTTGTCCCGGACAGACTGTCCGATGCGGATGCCACGCAGGGGCAAGACGCATGTGCAGCTCGGCTACAACGTTGCACTTGACAATATCCCACATGTACACATAGAGTCAAGAAGTAACGTTACTTATTTATTCAGTGTAACCATCGAAAGGAGTTCCATGGTAGAGAACGCCGCGACCCCGCAGCAGCCAGTGATCTCCATCCGCATCTCCGATGCTCTGCGCTTAAGGCTTGAAACCCTGAGGAAAATCATATCCCTCAAGACCGGCCAACCCGTCTCGACATCGGAAGCTGCAAAGCAGCTTCTTGAGTCTGCGCGAGACGACCGTCTTGAGTTGGTAAACCTGCTTGCAGAGCCAACGGATTCCCTGCTGAGAATTCGTGGGAAGGCAGACTCAGGACTCTCGCTTTCGCAGGCGGAATGGACCATGGTGGCCCATTACTGTGCCATCGGAGCAGAGTCATTTATGAATACCGCACAGGGCCAGATTTCCTACGAGACCCTGGCCGAAATCCTTGAGGCATTCCTTGCCGCTTACGCCATCGCACGGAGACCGAAGAAGTCCATGCGGGATTTTGTGTATCTGCGGACTCTTCCAGGGGACAAACTGGTCGAGGCCAAGGAAGTTGAAGATATTGGAAGCGATGACGTGCGCCGGGTGGTGAATCACACCATTCAAATGCTGAGGAACCCGGCTCAAAAGCGGCGAAAACCGTTACTTGCGGTTCGCAATCTCTACACACTTCTCGATGAGGAGAAGTTCTCAAATATTGAGAAGCTCAACGAGGTGCTTTGGCCGCACTGGTCAGCCCTATGGCGAGTGTGCGCGCGCGGCCACTATTCCCTTCACCGAAAGCCCCTGCGAGAGAAAGTGCCTGCGGAGACAAATGATGAGGATTTTGAGCTTGCGGTTCAGCCGGCATTGCCGTCCTTGGAAGAAGGCGGATACCGCCTCGATCTGGTGCGGGAAGAGGGGAATGAGTTCTCCCCTCGTTTGCAGTTTCCCGGAGCGCTTGCGCCGCAGTATCCGGTGTGTGGATACCCGAGGATTGCGGAGTTCCGAAGAATGCTGGAAGAGCTGGATTTGGAGCGGGATCTTTGCCAATGGCAAGGCTACTACTTCTATGCTCACACGGCGATCCTAGAGGACGAGGGGAGGGGAGTATTTTTCTTTGCGCGTGAGAACGGAATCACCTTCCGATTCCCGATGGAACACTGGCAGTCGATTCGGAATCTGTTTCGGCGCGCATGGCAGGCCCCCGAAGTGATCCATACGTGGGAGGCTCAGGTGCTGGAGTATGGCGAACTGTAAGAGCGCGGTGCTTTGCACCGGATGAATGTGGACACGACACCCCCAAACGGGAACTGCGGAGCGACGGATTGGCGGGTTTGATGTTTACGCAGGTTAACGTTCATGGTGTCAGCAGATTGGATCGCTTAGTGGAAATGTTCGTGGTAGCGAGCGATGACTGGATTTTGCGACAAAGTACTTTTGGCGTCGATCAGGTAAACGCGTTGAAGCGTAAGGACTTTCTGTAAACCAGCATTTCGCCGCTTGACGGCGGCAGAGCAGGACGCGGTATGGGCAACAAAGCAGTTTCCCCAATGAGTATTCGCCGCATTCAGGCCACTCCACAGTCCAGTCTGCCATTTGGCGAAGAGGCGAAGCCCGGATTCCGCACAAAAACCGCCGCCACGCGGCTGACTCCAGAGGAACTTTGCGAGATCGAAACCGCCGCCGAAGGCGCGGGACAAGCCCTCTCCGAATGGCTACGCGCGACTGCTTTGCACGCCGCGCGGCAGCGTCCCGCCGACCCTGCGGAACTGGTGTTGGCCGAGGTTTGGGCACTACGTTATGCCCTCCTGAATCTCTTCCATGCTGGCGCTCAAGCGGCATCGGAAGGAAGGCAAATGTTGCCCGATTCCATCCTCAAAATCCGCGATGAAGCCGATGCCCGCAAGCTCCAACAGGCTCGTAAATTACTCGACGATTTTCTCGCACCGCAGGGCATGAAACGAGGACGGAAACCATGAATGACCTGTCCTTTCCGACACGTTTTCCGTGGCTTCCTGCGATGGCAATACTGGCCTTTTCCGGGGCGTTGTTTCTGTGTAATTGGTTGGTGTGGACGCCCATGCAGCGCTACTACCTTGGAGCCTATTTGAGGTGCGTCTTGCTCGGAACTAACCCGGCTTCGAGTACCGAAATCCGATGGTTGTACAAGACCGCACCGCACAAGCAACAGGAATTGGCTACGGATGCCGACGTGGTTCCGGCAACATCAGGCGGCGATCCCCGCATCCCGATGCAGCTTTCGCCAGCGGCGCGGCAGGACGGATGGACCGGCCTGCAACAGGGGCCGGATGGATGGCTCCAAACAGTCAGACTCCAGCCGTTTCTTGAGGCGCAGTTCTATGACGGAGAGCGCTTCTGGCGATTGCTATTGACGCCCCTGCTTTGGGGAGCCGCGATGTTTTTTTTTCTATTGGCGGGGGGAAACATATTGCGGAGCCTGAACGCATATGACCAGTGGGATTTGGAGAGGATCGAATGGGGGGAACCTCCGACAATTTGGCCGCAGAGATGGAGAAAAAAGATCGGCAGAACGCGATTCAGCCTGCCGGGATTTGCGAGGCGGAAGATCGCAGGCGTTGCGCCAAAAACAGCATCACCATCGCCAGTCAGCGCTCCCGCCGACTCGCTGAAGAAGCCGATCCAGCCAGTGCTCCCGATCTTCGGTTCGACCATTGATGCCGCCGCCGACAGACCCAAAGAGCGGTCTGCCTGGAAGGAGACGAAGAGAATCGAATGAGAGGCAAATTGCCGAGAACACGTTCTTACGGCATTCACCGTCGGCGCGCTGACGGTTCCGCGCACAGTTGAGGAGCGCTTATGCTTACGATCTCGAAACCGCTGTCCGCCAGTCAGGCGCGAACATACCATGCGCGGGAGTTTGCCGCGCAGGAGCAGAACTATTGGAGCCGCGACCAGCAAGGCCACAGCGAATGGCAGGGCAGGTTCACCGAGCAATGGAGCTTGCATGGTGCAGTCGGCTCCGAACATTTCGCGCGGTTGAGCGAAGGCCAGCATCCACACACCGAAGAGCAACTGGTCCGGCATCAGGTTTCGAGAACCTATGAAGGAAAGTTCGGCAGAGAGGTGACCAGCGCCGAGCACCGCGCCGGATGGGACGCCACGTTTTCCGCGCCGAAATCGGTTTCTCTGACTGCGCTTGTGGGCGGCGATGACCGAGTGCGGGAGGCGCACCGGGAGAGCGTCCGCGTTGCGCTCTCTGAGTTGGAGCGGTACACCCAGGCGCGGATCGGCAATGTCCACACCCCGGAGACAACCGGAAAATTCATTGCCGCCACTTTCGAGCACGACACCGCGCGGCCCGTCGATGGCTACGCTGCCCCGCAGCTTCATACTCATGCGGTGATCTTCAATGTAACGGAGCGGGAGAACGGCGAAACACGCGCTTTGCAGCCGCACGAGATGTTTGTTTCACAGCGTTACACCACAGCGGTTTACCGATCAGAACTTGCGCTGCGTCTGGAAAGGCTGGGCTACGAATTAGAGCGCGGCAAATATGGGCAACCGGAAATCCGAGGCTACTCGAAGGAATATCTGGAGGCTTCCAGTCCGAGGCGTGAACAGATCAAAGACCATCTCCGAGAACAAGGAATCGACGGAGCCGCGGCAGCGCAGATCGCGGCCCACCATACGCGCGACCGCAAAGAACTGCTGTCGCCGGAAGAAGTCTTACAGCGGCACCGCGAGCTTGCCGCACAGTATGGGCATCAGGCGGACCGTGTAGTCGCCCAAGCGCGTGAACACGGGCAGTATCGGATACACGAACCGGAGATGCAGGCGCAGAGGGACGTGACCTGGGCGCGCGATCATGTCTTCGAGAGATCGGCTGTAGGGGACCGCCGCGCGATCCTTGAAACGGCGCTCGTGCGCGGCATGGGAGAAACTACGTATGCCCAGGTCCGGCAGGAGTTCGAGCGCCGGATCGCAACCGGGGAGTTCCGCGAAGTCTCCCACACTGGCGCTGGCCAACAATACACGACTGCCGCGATGGTTCGCATGGAGCGCGAGGTCATTGTCCGGATGCAGGAAGGCAATCGGCGCGACTACAGCGATCCCATGCTGGTCTCGCCGAATGTGCGTATTGCCACGGAGGACCGTCACCCGGAGCTGAATGCTTCGCAGCGTCAGGCCGTCGACGAAATCTTTCTCTCGCGGGAAAAGATCATTGGTTTGGATGGCATCGCAGGCGGGGGCAAGACGACAACTTTGTCCGTCATCCGCGAAGGCGCGGAGGCCGAGGGCTACCGAGTGGAAGGCTTCGCGCCAACGTCCCGCGCGGCGCAGAAACTAGCCGAAGCAGGTATGGAGACATCAACGCTACAGAAGCATTTGGCGCGTGGGCAGGAACCTGACACCGGCGAGAAGCGCCTTTATGTGCTCGACGAATCCTCGTTGGCATCGACCAGACAGGTGCATGAGTTTGTGGACCGGCTCCATCCGAATGACCGTGTGTTATTGGTCGGCGACCGGCGGCAGCATGAGGCGGTCGAGGCCGGATGTCCCTTCGCGCAACTCCAGGACGCTGGCATGAAGACGGTGAAACTCGAAGAAATCGTGCGCCAGAAAGACCCAGAACTGAAACAGGTAGTCGAGCAGCTAGCGCGGGGAGAAGTGCGCGAAGCAATACAAAATCTTGACCGGCAAGGCCGAGTCCATGAAATCCACGGCCACGACGAGCGTATCGCGGCCATTGCGAAGGAATACGCAAAATCACCAGAGAACACGCTGGTGGTCTCGCCCGACAACCGCTCCCGCATGGAGATCAACGAGCGCATCCATGCGGAATTGCAAGGCCGGGGCGTTGTCAGGGTCGAGGAGCACCGCGTCCGAACGCTTGTGCCGCGCCAGGAACTGACGGGCGCGGACCGAACTTGGGCGGAGCGGTACGAAGTCGGCGACGTGCTGCGCTATTCGCGCACATCGAAGGAGACCGGCATCGGGAGAGGCGAGTACGCACAGGTGAAGAGTATCGACGCTCCGAGAAACCGGCTAACGGTCGAACGGCAGGACGACACGGAGCGAACCTACGATCCACGCCGACAGCGCGGCGTCTCCGTCTTCCGCGAGGAGATGCGGAGTTTTTCCGTGGGCGACCGCATTCAGTTCACTGCGCCAATCAACGAACTAGTAATTGCGAACCACGAGTTGGCGACCATCGAGAGCATCGGCAAAGACGGGCGGCTACGCTTGAAAAGGGACGGTGGCCACACGGTCGAACTCGATCCGCGCAAGCATCCGCATCTCGATCATGGCTATGCAATGACCAGCCACTCCAGCCAGGGACAGACCGCCGACCGCGTCCTGATTCACGCGGACACTGAGTTGGGCGCAAAGGATCTCCTCAACAGCCGCATGGCCTATGTCGCCGTCTCGCGTGGACGCTATGACGCACAGATTTATACGAACGACCGAGAGAAATTAGGCACTGCGCTTGGACACGATGTTTCCCACAAGAGCGCTCATGGGCCGGAAAACAAGGCCGAGCAGTCCACCGCGCCGCAGCGGGAAATTGCGGCACGACAGGAACCGGGGTTGGGTTTGGGAATTAGTATGTAATTCGACCTGCCCGGATGATGGCAGCGTAGCCCAGTCTATGCGTGTGTCAAGGCCGCAGCCGCTGGCGCGGTGCCTTCGGCAGCCTTGACACACGCATAGACTGGGCAAAAACTCTCCAGCTATTCCGGGGCAGATGGGGAACCAACAAAACCTAAAGGCTAACCGGGCGATAAGGCCCTCGCCTTCGTTCTTCCATTCTGACGATCCTAGGCTCTCACTTCACCTCTAGAGTCATCTCCAAGCTGTGCTGCACATTGTCGCCACTGGTTCCCACCAGCATGAGCTTGTATGTTCCCGAGGGCGTTGCTCCGGTGCCAGGAGAGGCGAGCGATCCACCGCCGCAAGCGCTGAGCGAAAGCAGCAACAGAAGACTTCCGAGCAGGACAGATGCCTTCAGGCTGCGGCCTCGCCACACGTCCCTTCGCCAGGGCAGAAACAATACTCCCGCCACTCCAGGGAGCCACGGCCATACCGGCATTCCCCGACGTTTGGGCATCGGACCCGCAGTCGCCTGCGTCGTGGCTGCGGTGGTCGTCACATTAACCGTAACGTTTGCCGAGTTAGTGCCTGTCATTTGCACCGAACTGGGTTGCGCAGTGCACGTGCTGCCCTGCGGCGCCCCCAAGCACATAAGCGCGACGGAGCCGTTGAAATTGAGCGCTGACACCACCACTTGATAAGTTGCCGTCTTTCCGGCCGTAACTGAGGCCGTCAGACTCGATCCGCTAACTGGCGCGAGCGCATACTCGACCGCCCCACCGGTCAACGTGACAACTTGGACGCCGACGTTATCCACAAGCGTGACAGTCCCATTGCGGTTACCGGTCACAGTAGGAGTAAATGTCACGTTGATCGTGCAATTCGCACTCACGGCAATCGTAGTGCAGTTACTGGTCTGCGCGAAGTCTCCCGAGGCAATGACGCTAGTAATAGTGAGAGCGCTGGTGCCGCCATTGCTGACGACAACGCTCTGCGCTGTACTCGTCGTGCCCACTGCCTGGCTTCCAAAGGTCAGGGTCGAGGGGTTCAACGCGACTCCCGCAGCAGTGCCTATACCAATCAGACTTACAACCTGGGTCCCGGCATTGTCGACGAGCGTAATGTTTCCGTTCCGTGTGCCGGTTGCAGTTGGAGTGAACGTCGCCTGAACCGTGCAAATAGCACCCGGCGAAATCGTAGTGCAGTTGCTGCTCTCGGCAAAGTCTCCGGACGCCGTGATGCTGCTAATAGTAAGAGAACCGGTGCCGCCATTGCTGACCGTAATGCTTTGCGCCGCGCTTAGGGTGCCGACCGTCTGGGTGCCGAAGATCAGTGCGGATGGATACACACCGATCACAACCGCAGTTCCCGTACCGCTGAGAGTTACGACGTGAGTCCCGACACTGTCGACCATGGTGATGCTCCCATTGCGTGTACCGGTCGCGGCCGGTGTGAACGTCGCTTGAATCGTGCAACTGGCGCCCGTGGCAACACTCGTACAGTTGTTGCTCTGTCCAAAATCCCCGCTGGCTGTCACGCTGCTGATGGCGAGAAGGCTGGTACCGGTATTGGTGACAGTAACGCTCTGGGCCGCGCTCGTGGTGCCGACCACCTGACCGGCAAAAGTCAGAGTAGATGGATTCAATCCGACTCCCGGTGCGTTGCCTGTGCCGCTGAGAACAGCGACCTGCGTTCCCGCATTGTCGACCAGAGCAATGTTTCCGTTGCGCGTGCCGGTCGCCGTAGGAGTGAATGTCACCTGAATCGTGCAACTCGCGCCCGCGGCAACGGTAGTGCAGTCGGAGGTGGTATCGGCGAAGTCTCCAGCGGCAGTGATGCTGGCGATGGTGAGTACGCTGGTACCGGTGTTGCTGACAATTACGTTCTGCGCCGCGCTCGTGGTGCCGACCACCTGACTGCCAAAAGGCAGCGTCGATGGATTCAGGCTGACTCCGGGTGCATTGCCTGTACCGCTCAAGGCTGCGACCTGCGTGCCGGCATCGTCTGTGACCGTAATGGTTCCATTGCGCGCGCCGGTCGCCGTAGGAGTGAAGGTTACTTGAACCGTGCAACTCGCGCCCGCGGCAACGGCGGCGCAGTTGTTAGTTTGAGCGAAGTCTCCGGCAGCGGTCACACTACTGATAGTCAAAACGCTCGTACCGGCATTGCCGACGATCACGCTTTGCGCTGCGCTCGTGGTCAGGGCCACCTGACTGCCAAACGTCAAGCTGGAAGGATTCAACGAGACTCCGGGGGCGTTGCCCGTGCCCGTCAAACTGATGACTTGCGAGCCCGCGTCGTCTACGAGAGTAATCGTGCCAGTTCTTGCACCGGTCGCGGTCGGGGTGAATGTCGCTTGCACGGCGCAATTCGTGCCAGCCGCAAGAGTGGTGCAGTTGTTGGTTTGAGCGAAGTCTCCGGCAGCAGTCACGCTGCCGATGGTTAACGCGCTCGTCCCGGAATTACTGACCGTCACCGTCTGCGAGGTGCTGGTGCTGCCGATGACCTGACTGCCAAAAGCCAGACTCGGGGGACTAAGGCCGACTCCGGGAGCGTTGCCCGTGCCGCTCAAAGCGATGACCTGCGTGCCAGCACTATCGAGCAGCGTGATGGTTCCGTTGCGCGTGCCGGCTGCCGTGGGCGAGAAGGTCACCTGAACCGTACAGTTCGCCGCCACGGCAATCGCAACCGCGGTGCAGTTGTCGGTTTCCGTAAAGTCGCCGGCCGCGGTTACGCTATTCACCGTGAGTGAACTGCTACCGCTGTTAGTGATTGTCACGGGTTGCGCCGCTCCGCTGGTGCCGACTAGCTGGCTGGCGGCTACAAGCGTCGACGGATTCAATTCCACGCCGGGAGCGTTGCCCATACCGGTAAGGGCCACTACTTGGGTGCCTGCGCTATCCGCCAGAGTAATGGTGCCGTTCCGCACGCCGGTCGATGTTGGCGTGAAGGTCACCTGAATCGTGCAACTCGCGCCCGCAGCGACGCTACTGCAGTTGTCCGTCTCGGCAAAGTCTCCGGCGGCCGTTACGCTGCTGATCGTGAGAGCGCTCGTTCCCGTATTGCTGACGACTACGCTCTGCTGACCGCTGGTGGTACCTGTGACCTGGCTGCCGAAAGCGACGCTGGGCGGCTGCAGGCTTACACCGGGTGCGGACCCGTTGCCCGCGAGAGCAAGGATGAGCTGTCCGCTGCCGGTGCCGACCGTATAAGTAATGACGGCGGTGCCGGTACGTACTCCTGTCGCCACGGGCGAGAAGGTAACGCTCACGCCGCACGCCGTGCCCGGACTGACGAGCGCGGTACAGTTATTGACCACGGTGTAGTCGCCGCTGACGGTCACTGCCGTCACCTGAAGCGGAGCATCAGCTGAAGCGTCCAGATTGACGTTCGCCGTCAGTTGCGAGTTCGCACCCACGATGACGCTGCCGAAGGTTAAAGTGGCAGGCGACAAACTCACTCCTGGTGCTGCACCCGTGCCCATCAAGGCAACGACATGCGTTCCGACACTGTCGGCAATGGTGATTGCTCCGCTGCGGCTGCCGACCGCCGTCGGGCTGAACACAACCTGCAACGTGCACGTCCCACCTGCTGTCAAGTTCTGGGGCGGAGCGCAGTCTGGGCTGGTTACGGTAAAGTCACCGCTGGCCGTGAAGCTCGCAATGGTCAGGCTGCTATCACCAGTGTTCGTAAGTGTCGAGATTTGGAGACTGCTGGTCGTGTCAATGGTCTGGCTGCCAAAGGTCAGGCTCGAAGGCGAAAGCCCCACTCCCGGAGCCGTGCCCGTACCCGTCAAAAGCACAACTTGAATTCCCGCGCTGTCGGTGACGATGACCGATCCTTGCTCAGCTCCGACGAGCGATGGCGTGAAGGTCACGGTGATCGTGCAGGTTCCCCCTGGGCCAACCGTAGTACCGCAGGTGTTCGTTTCGGCAAAGTCCCCGGTTGCGAGCACGCTCGTGACGGTCAGCACGCTGGCGGCATTGTTCGTCAACGTCACGCTCTGCGACGCGCTGGTCGTGCCCACCACCTGACTCGGAAAATTGAGCGAGGCCGGCGCAAGCACAAGTCCACTCGCGACCAACAGATTCGCGTAGGCGGAGTTTCCGGGGCCGCCGTTGGTCGATGTCACAGCGCCTGATGTGTTGGTATAGCCGCTCGATACTGCGGCGGTTACGCCCGCCGTTAGTGTGCAGGTCGTGCCGGAAGCGATGCTGGCCCCGGTCAGCGAAATCGTTTGGGAACCCGCCAGTGCCGTCGGCGTTCCGCCGCATGTGTTAGTCAGTGCATTCGGCGCGGCCACCACTAATCCCGCAGGCAGATTGTCGGTGAACGCCACTCCAGCTAGCGCCACGGTGTTCGCCGCAGGGCTCGTAATCGCAAAGTTCAATGTGCTGGTTCCGTTCAGCGCAATCTGGTTGGGCACGAATGCCATGGCCAACACCGGAGGCGCGACCACAGTAAGCGACACGCTCGCGTTTGCGGTTGTGTAATCGGCCGCGTCGGCTGGCGTGAAGCCCACCGAGAGCGTATCGGTTCCGGTTGCAGGAGTGGTTCCGGCTGCTGGGTTGTAAGCGAACGCCCCTCCCGTTGAGGCTGTGGCGTTCAACTGCGTCGCGCTCAGCGTGGTGCCAGCGACGATGGGTGCCGGTGTTGCCCAGGTGATGCCTGGGGTCGCTTTGCTTACCGTCAAGGTCACGCTGCCGGTTGCGGTCGTGTAGTCCGTTCCGTCAGTTGGAGTGAAGGTGACCGAGAGCGTGTCCGATCCTGCTAGAGGAGTGGTTCCCGCCGCTGGATTGTAAGCGAAAAGGCCAGGCACTGATGCCGTGGCATCCAACTGCGTGGCGCTCAATAGGGTGCCGTAGGGGATGGTCGCGGGCGTTCCCCAGGTAATGACTGACGTTGCCTTGTTAACCGTCAACGTTACGTTGCCGGTTGCGGTCGTGTAGTCGGTGGTGTCGGTGGGCGTGAAGGTCACGGACAACGGCTGCGATCCGGCCCCCAACACGGTACCAGCCGCGGGAGTATAGACGAATGAGTTGCCTGCGACCGAGGCCGTAGCATCGAGTTGGGTGGCGCTGAGCGCCGTGCCATAGGTGATCGCGACCGGTGTCGTCCAGGTGACGACCGGGATTGCTTTATTTACGGTCAACGTGACGCCGCCGGTTGCGGTCGTGTAATCCGTGGTGTCGGTGGGCGTGAAGGTCACGGACAACGGCTGCGGTCCAGCCGTCAGCACCGTGCCAGTCGCCGGGGTGTAGACGAACGTTGTGCCTGCGACCGACGCCGTCGCATCGAGTTGTGTCGCGCCGAGCGCCGTGCCGTAGGTGATCGCGGCTGGCGTCGCCCAGGTGATGACGGGCGTTGCTTTGTTTACCGTGATGGTGGTCGATCCGCTGGCAGTGTTGTAGTCCGTGGTGTCGCCGGGGGTGAACGCGACCGCAAGCGGCTGATTGTTTCCCGCACCCAGCACTGTGCCCGAAAGCGGAGTATAGAGAAACGTTCCCGCCACTCCGCCAGAGGTCGCGTTCAACTGCGTCGCACTTAAAGCCGTGCCGTAGGTGATTGCCGCCGGAGTGGCCCAGGTGATGACCGGGGTTGCTTTGTTTACCGTGATGGTGGTCGATCCGCTGGCATTGTTGTAGTCCGTGGTGTCGCCGGGAGTGAACGCGACCGCAAGCGACTGATTGCTTCCCGCACCCAGCACCGTCCCCGACGGCGGAGTGTAAACAAATGTCCCAGCCAAACCTCCTGAAGTTGCGTTAAGCTGTGTCGCCGAGAGCGCCGTGCCATAGGTGATCGCGGCCGGAGCCGCCCAGGTGATGACCGGGGTTGCTTTGTTAACCGTGATAGTGGTCGATCCGCTGGCATTGTTGTAGTCGGTCGCGTCGCCGGGAGTAAACGCGACCGCCAGCGACTGATTGTTTCCCGCACCCAGTACCGTGCCCGACGGCGGAGTGTAAACAAATGTCCCAGCCAAACCTCCTGAGGTTGCGTTTAGTTGTGTCACGCTGAGGGCTGTGCCGTACGTGATTGCCACCGGAGTCGCCCAGGTGATGACCGGGGTTGCTTTGTTAACCGTGATGGTGGTCGATCCGCTGGCATTGTTGTAGTCGGTCGCGTCGCCGGGAGTGAACGCGACCGCGAGCGACTGGTTGTTTCCCGCACCCAGTACCGTGCCCACTGCTGGGGTGTAGACAAATGTTCCCACTACGCCGCCCGAGGTTGCATCAAGCTGTGTCGAACTGAGTGCCGTGCCGTAGGTGATCGCGGCTGGCGTCGCCCAGGTGATGACGGGCGTTGCTTTGTTTACCGTGATGGTGGTCGATCCGCTGGCAGTGTTGTAGTCCGTGGTGTCGCCGGGGGTGAACGCGACCGCAAGCGGCTGATTGTTTCCCGCACCCAGCACTGTGCCCGAAAGCGGAGTATAGAGAAACGTTCCCGCCACTCCGCCAGAGGTCGCGTTCAACTGCGTCGCACTTAAAGCCGTGCCGTAGGTGATTGCCGCCGGAGTGGCCCAGGTGATGACCGGGGTTGCTTTGTTTACCGTGATGGTGGTCGATCCGCTGGCATTGTTGTAGTCCGTGGTGTCGCCGGGAGTGAACGCGACCGCAAGCGACTGATTGCTTCCCGCACCCAGCACCGTCCCCGACGGCGGAGTGTAAACAAATGTCCCAGCCAAACCTCCTGAAGTTGCGTTAAGCTGTGTCGCCGAGAGCGCCGTGCCATAGGTGATCGCGGCCGGAGCCGCCCAGGTGATGACCGGGGTTGCTTTGTTAACCGTGATAGTGGTCGATCCGCTGGCATTGTTGTAGTCGGTCGCGTCGCCGGGAGTAAACGCGACCGCCAGCGACTGATTGTTTCCCGCACCCAGTACCGTGCCCGACGGCGGAGTGTAAACAAATGTCCCAGCCAAACCTCCTGAGGTTGCGTTTAGTTGTGTCACGCTGAGGGCTGTGCCGTACGTGATTGCCACCGGAGTCGCCCAGGTGATGACCGGGGTTGCTTTGTTAACCGTGATGGTGGTCGATCCGCTGGCATTGTTGTAGTCGGTCGCGTCGCCGGGAGTGAACGCGACCGCGAGCGACTGGTTGTTTCCCGCACCCAGTACCGTGCCCACTGCTGGGGTGTAGACAAATGTTCCCACTACGCCGCCCGAGGTTGCATCAAGCTGTGTCGAACTGAGTGCCGTGCCGTAGGTGATCGCGGCTGGCGTCGCCCAGGTGATGACGGGCGTTGCTTTGTTTACCGTGATGGTGGTCGATCCACTGGCATTGTTGTAGTCCGTCGTGTCGCCGGGAGTGAACGCGACCGCAAGCGACTGATTGTTTCCCGCACCGAGCACTGTGCCCGAAAGCGGATTATAGACAAACGTTCCCGCCACGCCGCCGGAAGTAGCATCGAGCTGCGTAGCACTGAGCGCCGTTCCGTAGGTTATCGCCGCAGGCGTCGCCCAGGTAATGACCGGGGTCGCTTTATTCACGGCCAACGTGACGCCGCTGGTCGCGGTCGTGTAGTCCGTTGTATCGGTGGGTGTGAAGGTCACGGAGAGCGGCTGCGGTCCAGCCGTCAGCACGGTCCCAGACGCCGGGGTGTAGACGAACGAGGTGCCTGCGACCGATGCGGTGGCATCAAGCTGTGTTGCGCTGAGCGCTGTGCCGTAGGTGATCGCGGCTGGCGTCGCCCAGGTGATCGTCGGCGTCGCCTTGGCGACCGCGTAGCTCACGGTCGGCGAAGTGCTGCCTATGAAGGTTGAATCCCCGGCATAGACCGCCGTCAGGCTGTCTGTGCCCGCGGGGAGCGTGCTAAGGGTCAGCGTAGCCACGCCCGATGTCAATGTCCCGCTGCCGATCAAGCCCGCGCCGTTATAAAAGTTGATCGACTCGTTGTTGGTCGACGACGCCGACGTGCTCAAAGTTGCGGTCAGCGTCACCGGCTGTCCATAGGTGCTGGATGCCGGATTCGCGCCGAGCGCCAGCGTCGTCACCGTTCCCGTACCGGTCAGCGGAATCGTGGTTGAGATGCTGCCCGAGTACGTGCTGTCTCCCGCATAGCTGGCATCCGTCTGCTGCGTGCCCAGTCCCGGAACCGTCACCCCCGAGATTTGAGCGGTTGCCGTAACCACCTCGCTGCTGAGCAGCACGCTGATGTTGTTGCTGGAAATATTCCCCACCACCAAGTCGGACTTGCCATCCCCATTGAAGTCAGCCGCCAGCAGTTGAAGGCCAAAACTGCCGCCGGAGGTATAGATTGTCTGTGTCGGGAAGCTGCCGGCCCCGTCCCCCAGCAGAATGCCCACCTGGGACCCCCCGCTCGATATCGCCAGGTCGGCTTTGCCGTCCCCGTTGAAGTCTCCGATCACCACATCCATCGGGTGAGCTATTGTCGTCGGATAGTAGTCCCCTCCGAAGGTGCCATCTCCATTACCGAACCAGACGGCCACCGTGCCGGTGTAATAATTGAGTTGCGCCAGGTCCAGTTTGCCGTCCCCGTTGAGGTCGCCTACCGCCATGGGGTCGCCGCCGTTGGCAGGTGTTGTATAGGAGTGGCCTAAATAGAAGGTGCCATCCCCATTGCCCAGCAGGATGTCCAGGGTCGTGTTGTCTGCCTCAATGGCCAAGTCCAGCTTGCCATCCCCATTGAAGTCCCCCGCCACCAATGCGCCGGAGTAACCCAGGGTGCTCCCCACAGTGAAGGTGCCATCGCCCTTGCCCAGCAGGATGACCGAATTACCGGTATAAGTAACTACCAGGTCGGCCTTGCCGTCCCCATTGAAGTCTCCCACCACGATGTTGGCAAGGCCGCTCCCTACCGTAATCGTTTGCTGCGGGTAGAAGGTACCATCGCCCTTGCCCAGCAGGATACTCACCGTACCGCTGCTGCCACTATTCAACACCGCCAGGTCCGGTATTCCATCCCCGTTGAAGTCCCCCACCGCCAGAGCAAGAGGATTGACTCCGGTGGCATACGTCGCCGCCGTCTGGAAGGTGCCATCCCCGTTGCCCAGCAGAATGCTCACCGTCTGGTAGCTGTAATTGGTCACGGCCAGGTCCAGCTTGCCATCCCCATTAAAGTCTGCCACCGCTACGCCATAGGGATGGTCGATGCCATAGTTGGTAGCCTGAAAAGCCGAGATTGCCGTTCCAGAAGACAGTGTTGCCGAACCCAGGGTGTTGCTGCCGGTCGTATCCACGAACGACACGTTGCCGGTGGGATATCCGCTGCCCTCGCCGGTCACTGTGGCCGTCAGCGTATAGTTGCCCGCCACGCCGGAAGAGGAGATCGCCGTCTCGGAAGGATTCGTTCCGCTGCCAATTCCGCTTACGGTCAGCGGTTGCGCCGACGAAGCGCTCGCCCCGTTCGAGTTGGTGCCGCCGAAGACAGCCTTATAGCTATGGCTGCCAATTCCCGGAACCAGTTTGATGACCGCAGTCCCTGCCGCAGTCAATTGCGCCGTCCCAATCATCGCTGAGTTCTCGCAATACGTGGCCGTGGCGTCGCAGAATGTGACCAGGCCGGGATAGACCGGGGAACCGTTGGAAACCGAAGCGGTAAAAGTGACCACGGTCCCCGCCGTCACCGAAGCAGACGACAGCGCCAGCGTTGTCGTGGTCGGCGGTGGTGTTGCGGTCAGACCTACTGTGCTCGACGTGCTGCTACCATAATTGCTGTCGCCGCCAAAGCTGGCGTCGATATAGTGCGTGCCAGTTCCGGGAATCGAAACGCCCGTCTGCGTCGCCGTAGCCGTCGCTGTCACCTGGTTCAACAGCACGCTGACCCCGCCGTTGTAACACGCCGCAGCTATGTCGGCGAGGCCGTCCCCGTTGAAGTCCCCAACCGCGAGTGCATCCGGGTTGGTCCCCGTCGTATAGAGGACCTGCCCCTGGAAAGTGCCGTCGCCGTTGCCCAGCAACACACTCACCTTAGTGCCACTGGAATAATTGCCCACCGCCAAATCGGCCTTGCCGTCGCCGTTGAAATCTCCAATCGCCACGACCCAGCTACCGGCTGTGGGATAGGAAACCACCGCTTGGAAGGTGCCATCGCCGTAACCTAGTAGCATGCCTACTGTGGCAGAGGATGCCACCGCCAGATCGAGCACGCCGTTCCCGCGGAAGTCCCCTATTGCCACCCCTGCCGGATTAATACCAGCACTATACGTAACAGGCGCCCGGAAGCTACCGTCGCCGTAGCCCAACAACACACTCACAGTGTTGTCGCCGTAGTTCGCCGTCGCAATGTCGAGGATGCCGTCGCCATTCAGGTCCGCAACAGCTACCGCCCGGGGTCCGCTTCCAGCCGAATATGTGGCTCTAGGCTGGAATGTGCCATCGCCGTTCCCCAAACCCACGACCACCGCGGACGTCGCATCCGCCACCACCCAGTCGGCCTTTCCATCCCCATTGAAGTCTCCCACGGCTATACTGACAGGACTGCCAGTGCCCGCGAAGTAGCCAACCAGCGGCTGGAACTGGCCATTGGCCTGCCCTTGAAAATAGTCCACTTTGCTGCCACCGCTGCCACCGTATTCCGTGACCACCAGGTCGGGAATGCCGTCGGCGTTAAAGTCCCCGACCGCAATCCCATTGGCCCATCCTCCGTCGTTGATCGTCAGCGTTTGATTCAGGGTAAAGCCGCCGAAGCCGTCTCCCACCAATATGCTCACCGTGGCGCTGGTGTTATTCACCACTGCCAGGTCAAGCTTGCCATTGCCCAGAAAGTCCCCGGCCGCAATCCCCGAAGGACCGGTCCCCGCCCCATATGGGACCGCGCCGGCAAATGTCTGTGCCAGAATTGAGCTGCCGAAAGCCGCCGAAGCGACGGTCGTGCTCGTCGTCGTGTCCACGAACGACACGCCTCCTGTGGGCGCGGGACTTGCCCCGCCGACCACCGTCCCGGTCAGCGTATAGTTGCCCGCCGATCCCAACGGCGAGATGCCGGTCGCCGTCGCATAGGTCCCCGTGACCGTCAACGGCTGCGCCGACGAGGTGCTCTTGGCGTTGGCCGGGGTGCCGTTTGGCGTTCCATTGAAGACAGCGGCATAGCTGTGGCTGCCAATGGCCGGAACCAGTTTGATCGCCGCCGTCCCCGCCGAGGTCAATTGCGCCGTGCCCAGGACCGCTCCATTGTCGCAATACGTGGCCGAAGCGTTGCAAAAGGTCACCAGTCCGGTGGTGACCGCCGCGCCATTCGACACTGCGGCCGTGAGAGTTACGACCGTCCCGTGAGCTACCGACTGAGACGACAGGGTCAGCGTCGTCGTGGTAGCGTTCGCGGCGTGGGCCAACGGCATCGCCAGCATGGCCACCATCGCCAACATCGCGCTAAGGAGAATCCTCAAGCCGCGCTTGGAACGTATGTAAGTGGAGAGAGACACTGCGGAGGAGCCAGAAGCGATTTCTGAAGACATAGAATAAAGGTCCTTAGCTGGATGACTTAATTGCACGGAATCCGATGGTTGTTCGCACGCGCCCGATAACTGCGGGCGTGGACTGGCACAGACGTGGCAGGAGCATCTCTGGATATATCGGCACAAACGAGTTCTCATCATGTAGTCATGATCCGGTGGTGCAGCACGAGAGGACCTGCCCGGTTGTGCATGGTTAGGCCGTCCACACTTCTAACCGTCGCAAATCGTGCGCCAACGTTCCGTGTTTAGCGCTCCATCCAGCACTTAGGTAAGGGCGCTGCCAGGAATCCGCATAAACAGCGTTAAGCGTCCGGCCTAGACCGGCCTTGACCGTCTCGACAAGGGTGTGAGGAGAGGGCACTCTGGCTGTGTGGGCGCGATTGAAAGTGTCCACGTGTCTCAAAAATGGACACTTCCAGGCCAGCAGTGACCGAGATCGTAACGAGGGCGAGTTCTGCCCGGAGCACCCCGAAACAGTCGCAGCGGACGGTGGAGGAGAAGCGAGGGATTGTCGAAGAGACGCTGGTGGAGGGTACGTCGGTGGCGCGAGCGTCGCGGGCGCACGGGATCAACGCCAACCAACAGTTCGGTCGGCGCAGGCTGTATCTTGCCGGGCGACTGGGAGGCAGTGGTGCAGTGCAATCAAGCTCTTGCCGGTTCATGTGACAGCGGCGCTGGATTCGCTTGCACAAAGGGACGGATGGATGTTCGGCGACAGACCTGGTACCGGCGGGGCGCTCGCCACCGAATCACGGAGAGAAAATGTGAGGGCCTTAAAAAAATTCCGAATGAGACGCTAAAGCAGGGAGTCTCTATGAGGCCCGAGCCTAAATGACAGACACGTCTTCGATGCCGACCCAGTTAAACGTTGGACCCACCGTTTCAGGGGTGAGCTTGCCGCAATGCTGGTAAATCTACCCCGTTGAGGGTAGAATAAGTGCATGGCTGCCATCGAATATACTCCGGCACAGGCGTCGGCAGTTGCCAATCTGCCGCTGCTTGCTGTTCACAAGCTGATTGAACGCCGCCTCATTCGTCCGCGACGGCTCCGCACTGGCCGTTTGGTCCAACGAATGTTGAGCCGCGAGCAGGTGCTATATCTGCGCCTGGAAGCCGAGGGCGTGCGCCTGTTGCCGATGGCCGCTCGTCGGGCGATCGCGAAGAAAATTGAGTCGTCTCCCGGAATTGACGCCGTAGTTCTTACGGAGGGTTCGGCCCTGCTGATTCAGGTGAAATCGGTGCGGGTGGAACTCGACTTGGAACTGAAGAAGCTGGAACGTGCAGCGAACATAATTACCTCCGACCCTGAGATTATGCGTGGTACGCCGGTGTATCGCGGCACGCGCATTCCGGTCGAACTTGTTGCCGACATGTTGGCCCAAGGAGCAAGGCCAGAAGAGATCCTGGATGGCTACCCAGCTCTTGACAGAGAAAAAGTCGAACTCGCTTCTCTTTATGTCCAAGCCTTTCCGCGGCGCGGGCGTCCCGCCTCTCGCCCTTGGGCGAAGCAAAAACCGATTCATGTAACCCGGAGAGCCGTTGCGGGGGCACGGTGAAACTCTTGATCGATGAATGCCTGCACACTTCGCTGGTTAAACTGGCGCATGCTGCCGGCCACGCGGCCGATCATGTCAACTATCTCGGTCTTGGCAGTTCGAAAGACTGGCAACTCATGGCCACCATTCGCGCACAGGACTACACGTTTGTAACCAACAACCGTTCCGACTTTCTTGTTCTCCATGGACAAGAACGGTTGCATCCAGGAGTGATCATTATTGTTCCAAGCGTCACGCCGCTTCGTCAGCGAGAACTTTTCAGCGCGGCGCTCAAGCACATCGGCACCAGAGATTTGACCAATACTGTGGTTGAGGTCAAGTACGCAGGAAATCATATCGTTTGCTCTGAGTATGCTCTGCCGGAAACGGCCGAATAACACTCCGGAAAACGATTGAATTCGAGTCAAGCGGGGGCACGTTTTGTGGGTTGCGCCGTAGCGGCATCTCTACCCATGACGGAATCCGCGTTAAACAATTTTTCGCCGATTCTTATTCGGGAGTGTGGTCCGAATGTGGTCCAGTAGCGATGCTTTTCTGTGCTTGCAATGACTCTCTGTCGTTCCCGGCGGCGTCAAGTCGTTGAAATACATTGCTATCGTTTATTCTGCTGGGCTCATAACCTAACGGGTAAACGTTTTTCCCGTCCCATGCAGGAGCCTCCATCGGCGGTACGGGTTACGGTACGTAAATGTTTCGGCTTGGGCAGACTTGCAAGGACTTAGGGGGCCGCCCGCCTCTTGCAAGTCGTTGTATTTCCTTATGGTGGTTGTTCTTTCACGGCGGTAACATGGGTTCAAATCCCATCGGGGACGCCAACCTTATCGAAAATATTTCGAACAAAGGCTCAAAAACTTAGTATCGCTGAGACGTTCTGGGTCGGCCTTGGCGTGTCTGACAGTTGCGTCTTGGGGCGAAAGCCTCCTTTCAGTAGGAACTACGGGAGAAGAAAGGCCATTCCAGGGTATGACGATACAATCACTTTGTATGCAAAGGGCACTCGGGGCGGAGACAAAATCACTCATCGAAGCGCTGCACAAGCCTGTCTCTTTTTGGGAGAGCCCCGCAAAGCACAAAATGAGTACATTGGCTCTCATAAGCCAAACGGGTGATCCCGCTGCGATTCCTGACATAGTTCTTCTCTTGCTGGACCGCGACCGAGATGTTTCACGATCCGCAGCAGAGGCGGTATCGAAGTTGACCAGACTTCTGAGTCCTTCGGAGCTTCCCTGGCTCGATCTGGTCATGCGAGAGCGTTCGCCTTACAGATGGTCCTATCCGTCCGCATGGGCAGAACTAAAGCCCGATCAATTGCCTCTCTTAGAGAGATTCGGGAGTGAATCCGTCTATGCTCTTGGAATGGCGTCGATGCACTTCAGTGGTTATGTGCGGGACGAGGCCCTTCGAAAACTGTCCGACGCACAAGGTGGAACAGAACTGCCGTTCCTGCTGCTGCGGCTAAACGATTGGGTGCAGGAAGTGCGTCATACTGCTCATCTCCTAGTGCGAGAACGTCTCACGACACAATACGCGCCCTTCTTCGTTAGCAGCATCGCGCTTGTGAACCGCCTTCGACTAGTTCGTCGTGGGCACCAGGCGGAGATAGTAGGAGCAATTGAGCGCTTACTTAAGTCCAAAGATTGCCAAGAGGCCGTCGAGATCGGCATGCGCTCACCGGACGGGCACGTCAAGCGAGCGTGCTACGAGTTAGCGTTCGAATCCGCCAGCTTTGATCAGGTTCCGCTTATCGAAAGAGCGCTATCTGAAAAAGACCCCGCCGTTCGATTTCGAGGCGCCGAAAGGATCTCTGTTCTTCCCAATGCTGACTCGATGGATCATCTGTTGTCCCGCGCAAGAGAGGACCGATTTGCGCCCGTTCGACGCAAGGCTTTGCAGGTCTTCTCGGAGCGATTCCCAGAGAGAGCCCGCCCATGGCTTGAGCACGCGCTGACGGACTCCCACCCTTCCCTTCGTGGCTACGCTCAATTTGAGCTAGGGAAAGGATCGGATTTTGATCTGCGAGCGTTTTATCAAGGTGTGCTCGGCAAGTCTGAACCAGCAACCCTGTACGCAGCCATTTCTGGGGTGGGGCAAACTGGTATCTCGTCTGATACGAGCCTCGTAATAGCGCATCTGTCGCATCGGGTGCCCAGAGTGCGTCGGGCCGTGCTCCGCACTCTGGCGCGCTTGCATGCTGAAGGATTCGTCGATCTCTTTGCGGAACGTCTCCTAGATCACGCCCCTAGTGTTTCGCGCGAAGCCATGAGGGGACTAGCCAAGGTTCTTCATCTCATCACCGGAGAACGCCTTTGGAGGGTTTTTGCTGCTGCAACAGAAGATCATGTTCGCCGCAACGCCCTTTTCCTGGTCGCGCGTCTTAGCAAGTGGGAGAGCATCGGCTACCTTGTGGAAGCGCTCGATAGCAATGCCGAAGACCTAAGAAAGCTCGCCCAGAGCTATCTGCGGCGTTGGTATGCGCAATTTAATTCCAGTTTCACCGCTCCTACAAAACCGCAAGTTGAGCGGCTGACTGTTGCGATGCAGAAGTCCGGCGCTAGCTTGGACCGATCAATCAGAGGACAAATCGAATTTGGTATTCGCGCATTCTGAGTGCACAATTACCCTCCGCTATCCCCATCGCCGAACAGCATAGCCGGGGCGCGGCTCGCGTCAAGGCTCACGACCGCTTCGCGGCGCAAAACGCGCGGCCTTGACACAAGCCTTACCCCCGGCACATTTTCTCCGCCATATGGGGAATGTGCAGGTGTGGCTCTCCGCGAAACCTCAAAGCCCGAGACCAAGACTCGGGCCACCGAGGTCATGTTCGACGCCGACATGGGGATTCCTTTCCGGTTCCGCTGTGTGAGTTGGAACAGAAGAATGCTGCTCTCCAATCTGCTGGCCAGCTTGCCGATTCACCCCATTCATCAGGTCAACACGGTGACCGTTTTCCGGATCGTGTGCGGATAGCTGTTTTCGAGCTAGTTCAATCGCGGACTGCCGCATCGTGGATACGCCGACGGATTCACGAAGTTGCTCGCGGTCGCTCGTGACAACAGCGATCTCGCTCCGGCCGCGGCTCGCCGCAACATAGAACAGTTCCTTTTTCATGGAGTCCGCCGAGATGATCACGGTGTCTACGGTTTTGCCTTGGCTTCGATGGGCTGTGACCGCATATCCGTGGGTGAATTCGTGATAGTTCGCAGGAAGTGTTCTTCCGTCTTCAAGGCGAATGGCTTCAGCGCCATCGTAAGTGAGATTGGCAGCGACGGCATGAGTGTGGAGCTGAGGATCTAGTTGACGACTCGTGTCGTGAGTGTGGGAAGCCACGATCCAGTTTCCGGTGGCTCGATTTTCGTTTAGGCCGGCGAGGCGCACCCTAGTGGCCGAGTATTTCTCCGCTTCTTCCAATGCCTCGCGCACGGCGGTTCCGTGCGCGGCGACCAGTCTCTCATCACCGCCAACAATGGCCATGACAGAGACGGACTTCGGCGCCGAAAATGTCATGTCATAAAGAGAGCGCGCCTTACTTTGCTCCTCACCATTGCTGGCAATGCGATCTGCCCCGTGACGTTGCCGGAAGAATTCTCCCGTTTGTGGGTCGAGACCCTGACGCACTGCCTCGAAATCCTCGGAGGTAACCTCTCCTTTGAGACCAAGCAGTTCAGCGCCGCGTCCGTGCCACCGGCCTTCGACCGTCCGATTCTGGTCGTAGTAGTCGCTCTGTTGGAGATGGCGCTGTGCATAGCCTTCACCGCCGGTCATGGCACGAATCGTCAGCACGGCCCGACGCTAGCTCTGTTCGAGATTGGGGGTCAAGCCACTTCGTGGCGAAGGTGCTAAGTCGGTGACAGATAAAGGAGTGGAGGACAGCGAGTAACTTGAGTGACAGAACAGCTTGTTAGTGCTGGATTCCAGCCGAAAGCAGTGCTATACTCGGTTTCGAAAATGACGATAAGGACCAAATCCATTATGAGACGGCGCGTCAACCGCGCTCGGCCCTCGGGATTGGTCTGATTATTCGTTAGATTTCCAAGTTCAGATTCGATTTCCGAGGCTCCGACAAAAGTCGGGGCCTTTTGCTTTTTTGCGGATGTTGTTTTTGGCCGGTAGCCAAGCTGGAAAGGCACGTGACTGTAATCACGCCATGCGCAGGTTCGAATCCTGCCCGGCCAGCCAATTTCGAGGGAAGACGAGGCTCGCTAGTTCAGTAGGAAGAACGCGGCTCTCATAAAGCCGTCGCGGATGGTTCGAATCCATCGCGAGCCACCAGTGGAGGGGCCTCCGGGAGGAGCAGTGGCTTATACCCACTTCGGCGCCAGATTAGCGCGGCTAGACAGGTTCGACTCCTGTACCCTCTACCAATTTGTTCGCGCCGGTAGTTCAACGGACCAGAATAGTTGGCCTACACCCAACAGATGCGGGTTCAACTCCCGAACGGCGCACCATGCAGGATCAGCTCGAAGGTCGAGCCCGCGGTCGATAACCGCGAGGCGTTGGTTCGATTCCAACATCCTGCACCATTTTGATGTTGCACATGGGTGACTGGCAGAGATGGCAGATGCACTCGCCTCTTAAGCGAGACCAGGCTGGTTCGATTCCAGCGTCACCCACCAGAGTTTGCGGGATTGGCAGATAGGGATATGCACTCGCCTTTTAAGCGAGACGAAGTGGGTTCGATTCCCACATCCCGCACCAGATTTACTGAGCAAAGAGGCGGCATAGCATAACGGAACAATGCTCCGAGCTTCTACCTCGGACGATGAGAGTTCAAATCTCTCTGCCGCCCCCAAGTGTGGGGATGTGGTCCAACGGATGAGGGCGCAAGGCTACGAACCTTGAGATCAGAGTTCAATTCTCTGCATCCCCTCCACATTAATTAGGCTCGCGTGGTCTAAGGCATGATGACACTTCGGTCCTAACCTTGTTTATCCGAGCATGAGATCCGGGTTGGATTCCCGGCGCGAGTTCCAGGTGGGGTGGGTAGTGTAACCGAACAACACGGTAGCGTCCGAAGCTGCAGATCCGGGTTTGACTCCCGGCCCGCCCTCCAATTAATTGACCGATTTCAGTCAACTCAAGGTGAAATGGGCGACACCCGATCTTTTCTGAAATCACAAGCAGAGAATCAGATTCCCACTTTGTTTAATTTTCACTGCGAGGAGATAACAGCTTTGGGAGGCGTGTGTACTTTCCACTGACGAACTTGTTGTGTCCAGTTCTCGACATGGGTGCCGAGGGCCCATTGCTCCATAACGGGGGTTGCGCCACCTGGAAAGTCGGCTTCGAGCAGCTTTGTCAGTTTCTCTTCGGAGATGCTAAAAACGAGCACCTTGTCGTTGGTGATCACTACCGTCGTGTCACCACCCGGCGAAGTAAAAGCGTCCGTTAATTCCGGCACGAGGTTTCTGAGTTTCGAAAACGCAGGAACAACTCGATTGCGCCCAACCAAGATCGTGGGTAGTCCTACGGGGACATAGGCATCTATTTCGCAATCGCTAAAACCCAAGAACATCTCCTGCGATATCCATGGAGTCCACAGCCCATCTTTGCGCCTGATCTCCCAACCCTGATAGTCGACGTGCGCTTCCGGGCAATTCATCCCTCCAGCCACTAAGTCCTGTGCTTCCTTTGTGAAAACCGCGCCGAATAAGTCCGCTGCGCGCTTCGGGTTTTGTTCTTCAAAGTCACTCAAGGCCTTTGTGATCGGACCAGTTTCTTCCGGTCCATATGCTTCTTCCATTTCCGGGGTGGTGATTGACAGCACGCGCGACCAGGCTGACAGTCGGCCTCCGCGTGCTTCGCAGTTTTCAGTGTTGGCGTCTTCTGCGCTCTCCGAGATGTAGTTTGGAGAGACGAACCTGATCCTACGTCTGCTGTACATGCAGTCCGTATACCGGTCTACTGGCCCGCCGTTGGTCGCCTGATATTCGTGAGCAGAGTCTGCCTGATCTTTACCTTGCGGTTTTGCGGGGCAGTCTGGTCCTTTCTTCAGATGCGGAGTCGCGTCAGCCGTCCCGGACCATACAAGGTCCCGACGGGAGCGAAACTCATTGTTCTCCCCGTACATTTCGCAAACGTTTTCGATGCCAAGCCGCCAAAACCCCGTCGAGCGTGGCACGACCAAATACGGGAGCACCGCGACCAGTTCAGCGGTTTTCCCATGTCTAACGATCCATGCCGTGGAGAACTGTTGTGCGGAATCATGACCGCGGTCGGAGGCTGGGTTGTTCGAAAAGCCAAGCAATATGCCTTCCGCTGGCGCGGCATGCGCACCGCTGCCCTGCGCAGCGCCAAAGTGTGGGCTGCAAAGGAAAATCACGGAAAGGATAATGGTTTGAGCCCGCATACGCTAACAAGCTTAAGCCGGTAAATTGCGGCCGTCCATGTTACTTCGGATTTGGAGATTCGACATCTGAGTTTGCCGCTTTTGGGCTATTGACGAATCTCAAGAATGATGCAACAGTAAAGATGAGCTACAAAGAATGATGCGCAAGCCCCATACCGATTGTTTCCCGACACCGGCCACGTTTACGTGGCAAGGAGCGGGGGAAGGTACGTTCATGTAACGGGGGCGATCCATAGCGCGTAGTTTTCTGAGCCTCCGATACAAATCGGGGGCTTTTGCTTTTTACGGCGTATTTCGCGAATGCGCAGATAGGAGGCGTCGTCGTCTAACGGCCAGGATGCGGCCCTTTCAAGGCTGAGATGGGAGTTCGATTCTCCTCGCTGCTACCAAAGTTATGAGTGCACAAACGATTGAACTCGAAGGCTTCGAAATCGAGCTTGCATCGGAGTTTTACTGCGATCGGGGCGGAGATCACCGCGAATTGGTTGATCGTGCGCGTAAGGATCGCACGAGACTTGGCCATAACGTCGATGATTCAGCGGTCTTGCGTGCGATGCATGAAAGCAATACAGCTGAAAGCGTGATGCCGGGTCGTCTAGTGGCAGGACCCTGGACTTTGAATCCGGGTACGGGCGTTCGAATCGCTCCCCGGCAGCCAGTTCTTTGACAATTTGAAATTCCCTCTTCGTCCAATGGCAGGACGCTGCGCTCTGAACGCGGAAATCGTGGTTCAAGTCCACGGGAGGGAGCCGGAGCTATGGTCTATCGGCAGGATGGCTGACTGTCTATCAGCAGGGACGGGTTCAATTCCCGTTAGCTCCGCCATAGGTTTGCGGGAGATTCGTCCAGCGGCTAGGACACTGGCCTCCAGATCCAGTTACGAGGGTTCGAGTCCTTCATCTCCCGCCAAGAGCGAGCATGGTATAGCGGCTGGTGCCTCGGGCCTCCAACCCGATGACGCGAGTTCAACTCTCGCTGCTCGCTCCAGGCGGAAGTCGTCTAGTGGCAAAGACGCGACGTTGCCAACGTCGAGAGCGCGGGTTCGAGTCCCGCCTTCCGCTCCAAATTAGTAAGTCAGTTACGAGGCGGTGTAGCCAAGACAGCAAGGCATCTGCCTGCAAAGCAGACAACCGGGAGTGCAATTCTCCCCACCGCCTCCAGAGTTCTTGAAGAACATTTTGTGCTGGTGTAGCTCAGTGGGAAGAGCGCGGGCCTCGTAAGTCCGTGATCGGCGTTCGAATCGCCGCGCCAGTTCCGCTGGTATAGCTCAACGGGAAGAGCAGGCGCACGGTGAGCGCCCGACCGCAGTTCGAGGCTGCGTGCCAGCTCCAAAGTTTGCTGGTCTAACGTAAGTGTCAGAGGAAACACCCGGTTGACAGATTCGTCGATCTTTGTGCCGCTTCGATCGCTTGATCATATCGCCGTAGTTCCAGCAGGTATAAAGGCAAGTGCCCGAGCGCTACCGCATGACAAAGAAAAGCCGCCCGAGGGACCGAGCGGCGTGGCGGCAGAAACAACGGGCGTCGCTGCGAGGACTAGCGGCGCAGGAATTTGCCGAAGACCCGGTGTCGTGCTTCCGGGCATCAGGAGAATGCGTGTTGAGATGCCTGCAATACGGTTGGGGTTAGGTCCACTGTCCGGTGTGCAATCGAGTGCCTGTCTTCACTTCGTCGGCGGTGCCGCACGCCCGCCGCGTTTGCGCAGCAATTCCGCCACTTCGGGTTCCCATCTCGGCGAAAGGTGTAGAGGTGTCTGGCCGTGGATGTCCTTGGCATTCACCTTGGCCCCATGGTCCAGCAGCAATGCCACCATGTCCTTGTGTCCGTCTTGTGCTGCCCAGTGCAAAGCCGTTTGGCCCCACTTATTCCTGGAATCGACCTCGGCCTGGTCGGCCAGCAGCAATGCCGCCACATCCTTCTCGCCGTTTTCCGCTGCGTAGTGCAAAGCCGTCTCGCCCGACTCGGTCTTGGCATCGATCTCGGCTTGGTTGGCCAAAAGTAAAGCCACAACTTCCTTATGTCCCCACTTCGCGGCCAGATGCAAAGGTGTTTCGCCTAGGACGTACTTGCTGAAAACCAGATCAGGATTGTCTTTGAGCAGCGCCTTGACCCTTTCGAGGTTGTCCCATACGACTGCCTTATAGAACGAGTCCGCAATTAGTTCTCTGCACGGCTGATTTGCGTCAGTCATTACGCGCCTCGCCTAGATTTCATTTCTGGTCCGCTGCTGCGCGATGTCGCACCTGGCTGACCTCGGGTAATGATTTCTGCCAGCTGCTGGGAACCCACTCATCGCAAAGTGCGCGATGAGTGGGCCAGCCAGGACATGAGCCCGGCCATGAGTCGAGGTGCACGTTCAACAGTCATGAATCCGGATCGAGTTCTTCCGCAGCCTGTTTAGCCACTTATCTGGGTGTCGCCACGAAACCGTGCCAGACTCCGTCGGCGGACTGATAGAGCCCAGCTACACGCAGGTCATTGGTGATTACGAAGAGATCCGTCTGCACCGCGTCCGGCACATTCCAGTCTTCGATGTGGCCGCCAATCAT
>Ga0326728_10000822_pt1 | contig 116943 bp, 93 predicted proteins | sample MB3enrmetagenome_FD_207602 | JGI IMG/M metagenome (GOLD analysis project Ga0326728, IMG submission 207602) | Lab enriched peat soil microbial communities from McLean, Ithaca, NY, United States - MB31MN | ecosystem: Environmental > Terrestrial > Soil > Wetlands > Peat | place: USA: New York... | reverse complement strand
GATTTCCCGGCAACAGGGGTATGGCCGGACTGGTGGCGAAATTAGACGTTAATTTAAACAGGTGGAGAATCTTGACCGGTGCAGGGTCTCCAACGTTGTTTCCATCCACCTGGAACTGCACGGTTCCAGTAGGATAGCCGCCGGAGCCGGTTACGGCAGCCGTGAATGTGACCGAATCGCCGGCGTTCGATGGGTTCTCTCCGGAACCGACGGTCGTGGTGGTCGACACCTGGTTGACGGTCTGGACGCCCTGGAGGTAGCCGGTGCCTGCCATGTGGTTGGCATCGCCGTTGTAAACGGCGACAACGGTGTGGTTTCCAACCGCGAGGGAAGAGGTCTTCAGGGTGGCGCTGCCTCCCGAGAGGGTCACAGTTCCGAGGGAATTTCCGTCTGCAAAGAACTGTACCTTGCCGGTAGCGACAGTGTCGTCGCGATCGTTCACATCAGCAGTGAAGGTGACGGCATCGCCATAGGAAGACGGATCCTTGTTGGAACCGACCCTTATATCGGTCTGCTGCTGGTTGACGGTCTGAACGCCCTGGAGATAGCCGGTACCCGGAGAGTGATTCTTGTCCCCGAGGTACTTGGCGGTAATGGTGTGGTTTCCAGCCACGAGATTAGTGACCTGGAGATTGGCGCTGCCGCCCGACATGGTCACAGTCCCGAGGGTATTCCCGTCCGAAAAGAACTCCACTGAGCCGGTGGCGACTGTATCGTCGCGATCGTTCACATCAGCAGTGAAGGTGACGGTATCGCCATAGTAAGACGGGTTCTCGTTGGAGCTGACTCTGGTATCCGTCTGCTGCTTGTTGACGGTCTGGACGCCCTGGAGGTAGCCGGTGCTCGGGGAGTGACTGCTGTCCCCGTTGTACTTGGCCGTAATGGTGTGGCTCCCAGCCGGAACCCAAGCATACTGAATGGTGGCGTTGCCTCCCGAGAGAGTCACGGCTTTACCGATGGGTTTTCCGTCGGACATGAACTGCACCGTGCCGGTGGCGACAGAGTCGATGCGATCGCTCACGCTGGCGGAGAAGGTGACGACATCGCCATAGTAAGACGGGTTCTCGTTGGAATCGACTCTCGTATCGGTCTCCTGCGCATTGATGGTCTGCTTCACTGAGCCGCTGCTTGACGCAAACAGGGTGCTCCCGCTGTATTTGGCCGTGACCGTGTGTTTTCCGCCTGAGAGCCAGGCTGATGCCTGAATACTGGCGCTGCCGCCTGAGAGGGGCGCAGTACCGATGGTATTGCCGTCCACTGCGAACTGCACCGAACCTCCTGAAGGCGCGCAACCCGATGATGAGGTCACGGCAGCCGTGAAGGTGACCGAATCGCCGTAATAAGAGGGGTTCTCGCCGGAACCGACCTTCGTTTGGGTCGTGAACTGGCCGGTTGTTCCCGCCCACGCCAGACGGCTGTCGTATTCACTGGTCGAGAAAGTCGCGTCGCAGGAGGTAAGATTGTTAGTTTCAGCCGTGCCGTTGCCGCCGCTTTTGGCCAACGTGGCGGTCAGATCATCCTGGGTCAAGCCGGCCGAGCACGCGGTAGGCACAAATATTGTCGAGCCAAGGCTCGGGGGCGGATTTGCAGAATTGTAGCAGGAGTTGGCGACAACAGTCGTATTCAATGTCGCATTGGTGAAGACGGCCTTGCCGCCGTTACCCATGCCGTATAGGGAGCCCCCTACGCTGGTCCAGTTATTATGAAGGCCCATACTGTCCGGGGCTGAAGCGGCCCACCATCCCGGGTCTTGGGCGTTGGCCAGGTATCCAAGAGTCCATATAATGCACCCATTGGGGCCGACGTTCGGATCGCTGGTTGATTTTCCACATTCGAGGTACCCGACCACCTCAGAAAGACTGGAGGAAGAACCCGATCCGGCGATAGGACTGAGATTGCCCGTGTTGAATGGACTGACGCAGTATGGTTTGTAACCGTCTCCTATGCAGCCGTTTTGCGGGCTTACTTGCGCGCAGGCTGCCGTGGTATCGACGATCCAGACGCACAGTCGCGACAAGCCTACACTGTCATTGCCATGGTTATCGCCTTTTTGCTGATAGACAAACTGGATCCAGCCGCCATCCCCGGGCGCGCTCAAATCGAACGGGAAGCCGTTTTGGCAGCTCGAGCAGGTGAATGTATTGGTGTTGCCCTGAATGCTCCAAGTGTCCTGGTATGTGTTGAGGGTTTGGCCTGAATACACCTGTTCCTCTTCGCTGGAGCTCTCCGGGTCTGTGAGGGAGGTTGCTATTGCACCCCACCTGAGGGGCGTGGTGACGGTTTTATTACCGTAAGTGTGCGGTGTGGACACGATAGCGTCGGCCACAGTCGGACGCGGCAGCTTCTTCATGTCCTCCTCTGTCATACAGGGCACCTGCTTCCAGGAGCCGTTAACAAGGTGGAAGCAGCCGGGCTTCTCCGGGAGAGGCACGGAGAGCGTTTCGTGGGGCAATACGGGCAGACTGGTCTTGGGTACGGTAGTAGCGTCGGGCTGCTTCAACTCGACCTTTGCATGCGGGTTGAATGTGGGAGCAGCGACGGTCTGGGCGCAGGCGGGCGCAGCGCTAAGTCCTGGAAGGAAGAAGGCGCAAAACAGGGCAACCACGGTGGCTGCGGCGAGCGCGCCCGGAATCGTGAAACGGGTGTGATGTCTGGATTTCATTTTTCTCCCCCTTGGCATGTTCATGCATTATCCACATTAAAAAGCGATCGGCTGTAAAGCCGGTAACGGGTTCGACCTGGTCGTCGGCCGGCAAGAGCATCAACCCCGAAGGCAACAGGTGAACCTCGCAATAAGCGGCATTATCCGGATACACCCCTGGATGTTCGATGCAATTGATCTCATGGCCCAGCGGCAGCCCCTATGGGCTCGGCTTCCTGACGGAGCCGGTTCATGACCGCGTTTCGAGCCTCTATATGTAAAAAGCTTTAGAAAGTAGGGCAGGTAAGATCTTGAATCTACCTCACCTCCTCCTTTAACAGAAGGAGGTTACAAAAAAGTTACACTTGGCGCATCATCCCATCCGGTTGACGGAGCCCCCGGTTCACCTTCAGCCGGAATAATGCACCGACCTCAATGCAAAACGCCCTAACCGCATTCTTGGGTCCGGTCTTCGCCGGAAGAACCTTCACTTGCGCGCCTGAGACTGAAAGAAGTGTACAATCTCCGGTTGGAATACGCAAGTTATATGGCGATGGGACCGGTTCTTGCGTTTTCAGGACGTGCCGCGCGGGCTCTCCCGTCGGACCCCAAAGAGTCTCCATCATCGAGTATCCCTTTGGCAAGGCGTCGCGCAGGCCAAGGATGATTATACGTTTGCTCATCGACCGGGGTTGCATGTCCCGAGCTTTTCAGCTCTTGCCGCTTTGAGCATTTCAGGGTCGGAAGCAACGAAGATTACATATCCTTTCGTTTCTTTCGTGAACCATAATGTAGTCGAAAGGTGTATGCCGTCAGCTCTCTCCAATGCGCGTTTGGTAATCAGTTCATCAATAAGTTGAAAAACCTCCTTGTGTATTTCGACAACAGCAAGGATGACCAATGGGCTTTAAAGTGTTTTTCTATTCGCTCAAAGGCATGAATATCCACACTCTGCGAGCTTCAAGCCGCCTTAAAGGCAGATTTTTCAGATAGAAAACGGTGCCTTAAGCCTCTATAAGGGCTCATTTTCCAAACTTTTACCCTATAATACAGGATATTGACTTGGTCCGAGGTCCGACCCCGGACACTAACCCGCGGGACACTACCCGCAGGAAGCATGAAGCAGGGAAGCGAGTAGAATGGAGCTCGCCCCCTCCTCCTCGCCTCCCCGCTTCAGCTTTTCTTCCTGCGGCGTGTGAGCTCCCGGGCTTGCCGGATCGAGGGATTCCGATTGCTTTCGGAGTGGCAACCTAAAACTACCGTGCGTAATTTTAAGATGTTATAATCACAACTAACCGAACATGTTACGTAACATTTTGCGATAACAGTCCGTTCGGCGTGCCTCGAGGCGTGATTCAAGAGTAATACACGGGACGATAAGCTCCTTTGCCGTGCGGCAGGGGAGCTTTGATGGCACCGTCCCAAACCCCGGAAAAGTAGGCGAAAAAGGACCCAAGACATGAGAAACCAAAAATCGATGTTGATATTCGGAATCATTCTGGCAGTGGCTTTGATGATTGGCCACCCACTGCTCTCGATCGACGCCCGGGCAAGGGGTGAGCTGGGAGGCGCCTTTGCGGACAGACTCGCCCTCGCCCCGGGAAGCCTCTATGCCGCAAGCGGCGGCTCCGGTTCAGGCGAAGCCGATGCATCTGGCGGCGCCCGCAGCGAGACTTTCAACGGACCCAACGGGAATGGAGCTAATACCAACAGAAATATAAACCGCAACGCCAACGGACCCGGTGGACATAGCAGTACCAGCAGCGAAACCCTTAGCGGATCCAACGGGAACGGTGTTAATATCAACAGAAACATAAATCGAAACGAAAACGTAGACGTCCATGGGAAATAGCCGGTCATAGCCGGGGTGTGTGCATCACATAGTTTTTGCGCAGAGGATCCGCTCCTTTGGTACAATGGCAAAACAGGCACCGGAAAAAGCCCCGTTAAAAAACTTTATCGAAACTTTATCGGGTCTGACCAAGTCAATATACTGAATTATAAGGTAAAAGTTTGTGGAATGAGCCATTGTGAAGGCTTAAAGCACTGTTTTCGATCTGAAAAATCTGCCTTTAAGGCGGGTTGGTAATTCCTAGTGTAGCATTCCATAAATAGTTCGGTATTATGCCTCGACCGATAATGCTAGTAGAGGCTTGTCCAGCGGCATTCTAAATATCGGATAACTTACGGAATGCTACACTGGATCCGTTCTATTGCCCGCTTGAGCGCGGCAGGGGACGTACGGGCGTCAGCACTACCGCAATGACACTGACCGAATATAGAGAGTCATGGAGGGCCGGCCGAATTTCCTTCTCTTGGATTCATCGTGTCATAACCAATAGATCAGCTTAATTTCCAGGTCGACATCCGCTCGATCCAGCGTAAATTTCGCATCGTCAAACTTCGGCGGCCCCAGCCTTTTCGGGGGATTGTTGGAGGCGCCGTATCCTTCTTTTGGCATGCAGAGACCCGGCAGACAGACAAAGCTCCTGTCCAGCTTCCCATTTAGGTTCTCGTCATGCAAGACCGATACTGCGTACGAACCCCGCGGAACATTGTTGAATATTGCCTGCGCACTCAGGGTATGGGGGTCTATCTGGACCCACTGCCCGGCTGTTGCTTTCGAGTATTCCTCGGGAAATCCCTCTGCGGTGCGGAACAGAGCAACACCGATTTTGCCTTCAGCGTTGCGCGCACCTGTGACCCGAACGGTGATGCTTAAGGTATTTACCGGAGTGTCCGGAGTTTGCGCCGACACTTGTGCGTAGAGCGTGAGTGTCAGGCAAAAAGTCAGGAGCAGAAGTGGAAAAGTAGCGTACGCGACCGAATACCGCTGTGCAATCATCCGACCGTTCCTTTCCGGGGGCTGAATTTCCCCGTTTTTGCAGACAGTGAGCGATTCATGAAATTAGCCTCTTCTAACGCAAATTTCTTCGTTAAGAATTAATAGTTCTCACCCATCGAGTGATACATTGCGGTGCGCAGGGCGAGATCTCGCGGATCAACGAGGCGGGTACCCATTCCGTTGAGGACATGCCCGTATCCTATCTCGGCGTGCGGGTCGGCAAATCCAAATGAACCTCCCCACCCTGGCGCCCCGAACGATCCAGGAGAACCGAAGGGACTGGGCTTCATGAAGCCCAGTGAAAAAGGTATCTCCACTCTGATGAACTTATCGCGAAATCCTTTAGGCGGCGTGACAGGTGGCGCCATGAGCTGCCTGAGTGTTCCCCCTCTCAATCTAAGCTCTTTACCACCAGTCGCAAAGACGCTGTATGCGTGCGCAATTGCGCGGGCCGTTCCCACACCCGCTCCCGAAGGAACTTCGAAATTGCGGTCATAAACACGATCTTTGTCCAGAGCAAACAAATTTCCGACGAGCGCCTTACGGATAGCTGAGCGTGGGTTCATCGCCGAGAGAAGAAAGGAGATTGGTACCTTGAACATCGCCGAGACGTCAAATTTGGCGAGTCGTAGGGTAGCCAACCTTGAATTGGGGATTTCTTCGGGAAGTCGAATATAGAAATCGAGCCCGAGCGGAGTGGCAATTTCATCCTGAAAGTACTGTCCTACGGTGCGGCCTTTGGGGTCCACCCGGCGCAAAAGCTCGCTTTGGTAGTATCCAAGGGTGATGGCGTGGTAAGCCTGCTGCGTTCCCGGTTCCCAAGCCGGTTTCTGCCGCGCAAGGATTACCGCCAGGCGGTCGAGATCTGCCGGGATGCTCTTGTCACCTTGTTCGTCGAATGCAAAAAGCCCTGCCTGGTGTGCCAGCAGTTGTCGGATGGTTATCTCACCCTTACCCCGTTGGGCAAACTCGGGCCAGTACTTCGGGATACGCTCATCGTAGTCAAACAACCCACGCGAATGGGCAAGCCCCATGGCCAGAGCCGACAACCCCTTCGTGGCTGAGAACACAATCACCATCGTATTTTCTTCCCAGGGTTCTCCGGTTGCCTCGTTCCTGATACCGCCCTACAGGTCAACTACTTTTTCCCCGCGGTAGTAGATACAACAGGCAGCGCCAAGCTGATGGCGACGTTTGAAGTTTTCAGCGAAGGCTGTCTCTGACAGCTTCAAATCCAGGCTTGACGAAACCCGATATTGAACTGCCTTTGGTCACTTTGATTCAACTCCTATAAAGTACTTTCGACTTGGGGTCTACCTCCGAAACAAACTGTCCAGCCGATCTCCAGCATCATATTATAATTTGGAACATACGCAGCGACTTAAGTAATCGCGCAAAGACGCCGCAGTGCATCGCTTCCAAAATGCCGCTCGGAAAACCGACGCTCAACAGCGGCTGCAATATCCTTGAGGTCTGAAAAGTACTTGTTGTGGGTCGCCAGACGGCGAACCATCTTCCAAACCCGCTCAATTGGACTCAGCTCGAGACTGTCCGGTGGAAGAAAATTCAACCAAAATCTGTGTGGGCTTTTATTACGCCAGCCCTCATGCAGCTTGGCGTGATGATACTTTGCATTGTCGAGGATAATCTCCACCCTTCTTCCTGAGTGACAACTCACGGTCCGGAGGTCGCGCACAAAGAGGAAAAAACTCTTGGCATTAAACTTCTCGGCACGGTGGAACATGAACTTAGCATCCCTCAGACGCACGGCTCCAAAGTAGCCAATGCTCTTGCGAGTCGGATGGTGATAAAAGACCGGCTCTTTTACTTCACAAGGAATCCACATGCGGCACCGCGAGCCATGTAGTTGGAACCTCACCTCATCAATGGACCAAAGATCAATCATCTCGTCTCGGGCGAAGTCCTTCAGTTTTCTTATATTCCTCCTGCAACACAGGATCTGCGCCGGCGATCTTGGGTCGAGGTTTGCGCATGCGAAATCCAAGTTGCCTAAACAGTCGCTGGCTTTGCCGTACCCCCAAAGTAATCGTCCACTCTTTAGCGATGAACTCAGAAAGAGTCTTTCCATCCCAGAGATTGGCGCCGATTCCACAATCCATCGGGTTGCCTCGAAGTGCGGCGCCAACTTTTTGCAGTTGTTCAGGGCTCAGTCGCCGCGGTCTGCCGGGCCTGTCCCCTTCTGCCAGGCCAGCAAGACCTTCCTCTTCAAATCTTTGCACCCAGTAGGCAACCGTTCTCGGAGCATCTCCCAGGAGTCGGGCAACCTCCGTGCAACTCAGTCCCTGCGCAACCATCAGCAAACCATGCAGCCGGTGGTCGTAGCGAGATTCATCGGAGCGGCGAATCTCATCTTGCAGGGCCAAAATGACGATTTCAGCATCGGCAATATGGATTCTTTTCATGGTGCCGACAGAATACCATCGAACCATGTATTTCGCAATTATTTATGACGCTACGTATAATTTGCTTGAAACCCGGCCAATCTGATCGTAGGATCATTGCACGAGCCTTCTGAAACCGAACATTTTGCAACTGGAGGGAAGCATGAAAGTCCTGCTGTTTATTGTCATATGTATGTTTTTATTTGTGTATCCAGCCTTGAGCGATGACTCTCTGACCCATCTCAGATGCAAATCAGGGCTGATTGCGATCGGAGAAAACAAGCTTGAGATCCTGTCGAAATGTGGTGAGCCCGACAGTAAGGAGTCTATTGAACGACGAGTACCAGGTGGGTCCGAGTACACTAATATCGATATATGGACATATAACTTCGGTTCCCATGATTTTATTCACACTTTGGAGTTTAAGGGGGGAACGCTAAAATCTATAAAGCGAGGCGGCCGTGGATTTTGATCGGTTTTCGGAGTGTCTGCGTCCACAGCAAGAAGTTATAAGGTCTGGAGTGGAAAAGGCCGCAAATTAGATGGTTTGCTTGATCTCCTACGCAACCCGCTTGTTTGCCCCGACTTTCTCGAGAGTCCATGTGTAACCCAATTCTTTATCCTTTACTTCCGATAGAGATTTTATGTAAACCCTCCGGGGTAATAAACGCTTGAGCAGATACTTTCCCAGGCGCGCGTAGTCGATGCATTTGAGGCCAAAGAAGGCCGGGAGCTTCAGATCCCAAATTTTGGCAGATCAGCCAGGGTATGCTCGCCAAGGCTACCCTCTCTGGCCTTGCAATAACCGCGTATCGTGTGCTCCAAAAATCTCAAACAGTGTTCTGTACATCTTCAGAATGATCGTTCGGAAATCGCGCTCTCACTCGTCGTTTTTTTTGCAAATCGACTTTGGGCGGCCCCGTAGCAATCACCACCATGCGCTTGGAGAAAATTTATTGTCCTAATTTCCGCCACCATTTCCTGCTCCCGAGAAATAGTCAAGCTGGCGCAGAGGATCATTGAAAGAAGGCTGAATGGGAATGAAGCGGGGGGCAGATCCTCGACCGCAGGGTAGGGAATAGGAATGGTGTCACACCTACACTTTTCACATCTATGCTCGTCGTGTATTGCCAATGATAATGAACCCTATTGTCCCGGTTCGGTCAGCAAGCGCTTGAGCGCATCCATCGCCTTGCCGAATTTTTCCCAGTCTCCCTGCTGTATTGCCTTTTGGGCTTCATCGAACTGCGCCCTCGCCTTGCCCAATTTCGGTTGTTCGCGCGCCACCTGCTCAGGATTCCGGGGCTGTTGCGTCCCGAAAACGGATTGGATTGCCTCATCGAGTGTAGGCTCCATCGCCACCTTATCCCCTGAAATCACGATTACGCGCTTGAGTTGGGGGAAATCCGTGCCTTCCGCCGTTAGGTACAGCGGCACTACGTAAAGGAAAGAGTTCTCGATCGGCACCGCGATCAGGTTACCCCGAATGACTTTCGATCCTTTTTGGTTCCATAGGGTCAGTTGCTGCGAGATCGTAGTGTTCTGATCGATCATAGCCTCAATTTGCATCGGGCCGTAGATCAGCTTATCCTTGGGAAGTTGATAAACGAGCATCTTTCCGTATTCGGGGAAATCGCACCTGGCGGCCATCCACGATATCATGTTGTCTCGATTCCGAGGTGTGAAAGGGGTCATGAGGAGGTACTCAAGCTGGTCGTTTCCGGGGAGCTTCATCAGGATGTAATAAGGCTCCATCGGTTGTGTGTTGCCCGAGTACTCTTCTTGGGGAAGTACCCAGAGGTCCTCCCGGTTATAGAATACCTGCGGAACCGTCATATGGAACGTTCTGTACAGGTCGGCCTGGATGGAAAAAAGGTCCTCCGGATACCGCAGATGCGTCTTCAAATCCGCCGAGAGCTGATTCAGGTCCTTGAAGAGACCGGGAAATGCGCGCCTGTAGACTGAGAGAACCGGGTCGTCCGGGTCCATGACATAAAACCGGACGGTTCCGTCGTACATGTCCACAACGACCTTTACCGAGTTTCGGATGTAGTTCAGCCCTTCCATAAAGGTCACCGCGTGGATATTGGAGTAGGGAAAATGATCCGAGATGGTGTAGGCATCTTGGATCCAGTAAAGTTTTCCCTCGCTCAGAACGGCGTAGGGGTCCTTGTCGAGGCGCAGGAACGGGGCGATCTGCTCCACGCGCTCCTGAACGCGCCTCCAGATCTGAATCCTGCTTTCCGGCCGCAGATAAGAGGTTAACAGTATGTTGATGTCGGATTGAGTCCAGGCGAATAACAGCCGCTTCCACAAGCTGTCCAGCGGGATGCCTCCCGTTCCGCTGTAGCTCGAATAGACATTCTGATTCCCTTTGGGATAGTCGAACTCTTTAATGCCGGTGGCGACCATCCGATATCCGCGCATTGTCTTACCGAAGTAGATAGATGGCTGGTTTATGGTCAGGCCGTAGGCGGATTCGGGTGGGATGTTCTCGATAAGGTATTGCGGAAAGCCTCCTCCGATGGCCTTCGATACAAAGCTCATGACCAAGCCATAACCATGCGTGAACTGCAGCTTCTGGTTAACCCAGGTTCGGGCTTCAGCGGGGAGTTCGGCGGAGAGTTCGCGGGCCGAGAGCATCACCTGATGATAACCATCCGGCAGGTGGTAGCGGTCCACATCAACCCCGTAAAACTGGTAGTAGAGCCGTATCTCCTGGGCTTGTCTGTACATCTGAAGCAACGGGCGCCAGTCCCAAAGGCGTATATTTTGAATCGTATCTTGGTCCCTCGCTATCATGTCCGATGTCAGATCCGACAGCGCAGGGTAAAACGTTTCCTGGATCGCGTCGAGCCCGTAGGCCTTTCGGGTGAATTCTATGTTGTTTTTAAGATATGGCGTTTCAAGGGCCAACTCGCTTGGCTGTACCGTAAATCTCTGGAAGAGAGCCGGCAGCAGCAAAACCGCGATCAAGTACAAGCCCGCGTAAATTCCGGACCCGACAGCCGTCGCCCTGAGCCGCTGCCGGAGGACATTCAGCACAACCAGCGCGCATAGGGCCGCAGAAGCGCCGGTCATGATCCAGAGAGCGATCCTGTTCACATGATCTGCCGTGTAGCCGGCTCCGTAGACTACCCCCAGAGTAGAGTAAACGAGTTCGTAGTGATTCAGATAAAAGCCCCAGCCCCAACTGGCGGCCAGAAAGGAGAACAGGACGCAGAGGTGCGACACAGCCCTTGTGTCCTGCCATCCCGTCCGTCTGCCGCGCTCGGACCGCAGCGATCCGAACTGTGCGTAGAATACCAGGACGGCCAGGAGCGTAACCAGTGTCAATCCGGTCAGGCTGCTCTGCAAAAGCTCATACATGGGGAGGTGAAACAAGTAGAACCCGACATCGACCCCGAATAGAGGATCGGACAACCCAAAAGATCCTCCATGACGAAAGCGCAGATAGGTATCCCACTGTCCGGAAAAGATGATTGCAAAGATGAGGGCAATGAAGGCGGACAATGCGCCCACGGCCAGTTTTAAACCGGAGGGGGAAATCTCGGAGCCGATTCTCGCAGCAAGGCTGGACTCGCTCGGCAAACTGCCCTCGCCGAAAGTAATGACGTTTTTCACAGCAAAGCGAAGGTTGATCCAGATGTACAGGAACGCGACGACGAAAGCCACGCTGGAAAGCCCACACCTCAAGGACAGGAGGGTCCAGAAGACCTCGGCGTATTTGAGCTGCCGCATCCACAGTTCCTTCTGTATCCAGCCGGAGATGAGCACAAGAAAAGCGATGAGAACAACCGCTGCAACAATTAGGAGTCTCAGCAGACGCCAATGCCGGAAGACAGGGTAATTTCCCGCAGATCTGTCATGTTGGCTTAGAAGCGCCGTCGGCCGCTCGCGATGCGTTGGTCTCTCGATCATTGCTCCACCAGCTTTCTTCAGGTATGAAATGCAGATCAGTTTGAGGTCGCGGCCGGACGATTGGGCCCATACAAAAAGATCTTGAAAGTTCCGACCTCGACCTTCACCCCCTCAATTCCGGTGAGCGCATTGGCCGGATGAGTCAGCAAGTTACCAATTAATATAATGCGGTGAACTTGCATTCTCCGGACGGGAGGATTATGCCCATGGAAGGACGGCATCTATTTGAGGTCCAGCTTAATCTCAATGGCTGGAATGTCAACTCAGCGAAATAGCATTTAACGGGACGGAAAATCGGTATTAAACGGAAGATGGAAAGCAAAGACAAAGAACTCGGCGGGCTCAAGTTCGTAAATCGGGAAAACACCGAGCAGGCTCCTTTTCTGAAGAAGTACATAGGGCTCTGCCTGATTATACTGCTGATCGCAATGATCTATGTGGCTCGGCTTTGGCAACTTCAAGTGCTCCAGGGCAAATCATACCGTTTAGAGTCCGAGAATAACTACATCAGGGTCGAGCAGATCGCCGCACCACGAGGGATGATTTTCGACAGGAACGGTGTGCTTGTTGTAGAGAACCGTCCAGCCTTCGACCTTGCGATCATGCGGGAGGACATCAGTGACCTCGACGGGACTGTAAGGGAGCTGGCCCGGTTGTGCAACCGCGATCCCGATGAGTTTTTTTCAATCATTAAAGCGAACCAGGCAACCGCAAGCTTTCTCCCCCTGCGGTTGGTTTCCGACCTGGACAGGGACTCTCTCGCCCGGATTGAGGCACAACGCATCAGGCTTCCGGGTGTGATGATCCAGCTTGAGCCCAAGCGCAAATACAAATGGAATGGAGAGGCCGCCCACCTGATCGGCTATTTGAGCGAGATTACAGAATCCGAGCTTAAAAGCGAAAAATATTCGGGATATTATCCGGGCGAAGACATTGGCAAAGTTGGAATCGAAGGCGTGTTCGAAATGTACCTCCACGGGATAAGGGGAGAGCAGGAGATCGAGGTTGACGCCACAGGAAGGAGCGTCCAGCTTCTCGAAGAGAATCCACCCGTTGCGGGCCACAACCTGTTTCTCACTCTCGATATGGACCTTCAGAAAATTGCGGAGTCCCTGTTGGAAGGCAAGACCGGCGCGATCGTAGCCGTAGATCCCACTGACGGGGCAATCCTGGCGTTCGCCAGCAGCCCCACTTTCGATCAGGAAAAATTCATTCGGGGACTGACCAGGGATGAATGGCTTGCTCTCAGTAAGGATCCGACCCACCCTCTTTTGAACCGGGTCAGCGGGGCCGCTTATCCACCGGGGTCCACGTATAAGCCATTCGTGGCCCTTGCGGCCCTCCAGGAAGGCGCGATTGCCGCAACCACGACCTTCAACTGCCCCGGTTACTTTCATTTCGCGGATCGGATTTACCATTGCTGGAAGAAACTCGGTCACGGTACCATCGCCGTAGAAAGGGCCATAATCCAAAGCTGCGATGTTTTCTTTTACCAGACAGGCCTGAAATTGGGTGTTGATCGTTTGGCGCAGTACGTGACAATGTTCGGGCTCGGGGAAAGGACCGGCATTGGACTCCCCGGCGAAATCCCGGGACTTGTGCCCACTTCCCGGTGGAAAAAACTGGCAACCGGCATACCGTGGCAAAAAGGCGAAACCATCTCCATATCGATAGGACAGGGATTCGACCTGGCCACACCACTCCAGATGGCTATGGGGTATGCTGCAATCGGCAACAGCGGGAAACTCTGGCAGCCTTACGTTGTGAAAAGAATTGAGGGCGGTTCGGAAAATGAGATGGAGGAAATCAAACCCAAGTTGGGACGAAAGATCCCAATCGACCAACGCTGGTTCGATCTAGTGAAGAAAGCCCTGTCGGATGTTGTTGAAAGCCCAAGTGGAACGGGGCATCTGATACGTGACCCGGCCGTTCCAATCGCGGGAAAGACCGGGACCGCGCAGGTTGTGAACGTTGCCCAAGGAGTAAATGGAAAATTGCTCGAAAGACTGACCAAAACCAGGGACCACGCATGGTTCGTTGGCTACGCGCCGGCTTCGGACCCCAAGATATGCGTGGCCGCAATAGTGGAACATGGCGGTCATGGGGCTTCGGCTGCAGCGCCGTTAGTCCGGAAGGTCATTTTGGCTTATTTGAAAAACACTGAAAAGTCGGCCGGACAATAGAAAAATCCGCTGGCTTGACAGGCTGGTTTCGTTGAAAGATTTTGGAGGGCCGTCATTTGGAACGGGAACCTGTGGAACAAACGGAGGTGATGGTTCTCACATGGCTCCCACAAGGTTGGTCTCGATGATGGTTCTTGCATCTATCGAAATTATCAAGCGGTTACATGGTTGCAAAGTGTTTTATTATGCGCCCGTGTCTCTATTCGAACGATGCGGAAGCAGGTCCAAGGCCTTCAGCAACTGGGGCTTAGACCTCTTTCCAGGTCCCCGCAATTTGACCGCCACTTGTTATCGGGACTCCGGTCGAAGTAAGGCGGATGCAAGCATCCCGACCGCCAACAGTTCCAGTCCTCCCTTTCCCATCCGCATCAACGGCCGTTGCACTCAAAGTAAGTTTCCGTATTAATTAGATAAACACTAAATAACAGGTGCGCGAACTGCGCACGAGTGCGGATTTCATGCCGAAAACCTCCACGGTGGCCGCAATCATGAAAGGTCTCTTGGAAGAGCACCAAGAAGGCACGGGATGCTTTACGGCAAGAATCTCACCTTGGGATGTTTTGTCAATTCTTGTAATACGTAACATAACATGTTACAATCTAACGATCATGATAAAGACATTTGCGCAGCCTTGGCTCGAAGATTATTGGAACGAAGGGAAGCACAAACTTGTGCCTCCAGAGCTCGGTCAGAGGCTCCTCCGGAAGCTGGATATGCTTAACCGCTCAAAAGAACTAAGAGACTTGGCTGCGCCACCTTCTAACCACCTCCACCCTTTGCACGGAAATCGCCAGGGGCAATGGGCTGTTTCGGTAAGCGGTCTCTGGCGCCTGTGTTTTCGCTTTCAAGATGGACATGTCTTTGACCTGGAGCTTGTCCAGTACCATTGAACAGGAGGTAAACCATGATTCCCAAGAACCGACGACCCACTCCCCCTGGAGAGATACTCCTGCATGAGTTTATCGAACCCCTGGGACTCACTCAGAAGCAACTGGCCGAAGCGTTGGGGATAACAAGGATTCGGGTTAACGAGATTATCCGTGGAAGGCGGGGCGTTACTCCCGATACCGCCTTTCGTCTCTCCAAATTCTTTGGAACGACAGTTGATTTCTGGATCGGACTTCAGGCGGATGTCGACATGTGGGACACCTTGCGGACACATGAAAGCGAGTACGAGCGGATCAAGCCCATAGCTCAAGCGGCGAACGAGTAACATATCTCAAGGTTCCGTTTGGATCCTGAGCGCGAAGTAGCTATTCAACATGTCCTTACATGGGTATTCCGTGTGTGGATTCCCCCGCCTGACCCGTTCCCGGTGGTCTTCATCATCGAATATCCCTCCGGGGCGTCTTGCAGGCTAAGGATGATTATACGTTTTCTCATCGACCGGGATTGCATGTCCCTAGCTTCACCGCTCTTGCCGCTTTGAGCAGTTCAAGATCGGAAGCAACGGAAATTACATCTCCTTTCGTTGCTTTCCTGAGCCATAATGCAGTAGCGAGATGTATACTGTCGGCCCTCTTCAATGTATGTTTGGCAATCAGTTCATCAATAAATTGGAAAAGCTCCTTGTGTATTTCGACAACAGCAAGGCTTCAAGCCGCCTTAAAGGCACATTTTTCAGACCGAAAACAGTGCTTTAAGCCTCTATAATGGCTCATTTTCCAAACTTTTACCCCATGATTCAGGATATTGACTTGGCCCGACCCCGGACCCCCGACCCCGGACCCCACATCGAGCAGAAACGGCGGCTCCTCCAGGGGGTAGTGGACGGGGATATAGGGGTCAAACCGCCAAGCCCGGAAGCCACCCTTGACATTTCCGAAGGTCCAAATGCTCTGAACGGGTGGACCACAATCAAATGGAAATATAACCCAGCGATAATCCAGGAGGTTTTAGGTGTTAAAATTCTTGACGCGGATGAGAACATGTAGGAGGCATCAAAAGGAGAAATCAACACTCTGAACCTGTTACCAGATACGTTCGAATACCGTGAGGAACTCATCTCTCGATATACCGGACTGGGTAAGCATCGTACGTAAAGTCGAACCCTTGATTGTGGGATGATTGGGTATTGTCATAGGTGTCTGTGTACCATCGTCGGATATTGCCCCCTCATAGCAATCGCCCTCGTCCATGACAACCCTTTCAGACCAAGAGGGTAAGCCACATAACCGTCTTCATGTTTCTCCACAATTATCTTGAAGCTACGTATCATTTCAAACTCCCCCAATGGAATCGATAAATTCAGACCTGTAATATTAGGGATAAGGTGATTGAAAAACTACAAAAAAACAACCATACTGAACGTGATACCTTTCTGCCCTTCCAGTATTGGAGCATTGTATGAAATGTCTTCGGGTTTTTCTTATCGTACTGGCCGGCATCACGCTACCTCTCTGGAGTTCTCACGCTTTCGGGGACATGGTAGGCTACTCCAAGATTGTCGACCTGCGCGCTGAGACCGCTGAAGTTGTTGCGGAGCATCATCATGATTGGAGCAAAGCGACACAAGAGGCGCGCTGGAAGATGATTTCAGGCGCCAAGGACCCCTTCACGGCAGAGAACACGTATTCGTATCTGAGTCTCACAGACCGTGCGTCGGGCCGTAGGATCTTTCGGAGGCCCGTGCCGGCCCTCACTTATCTTTGGATCTCACCGGATTCCGGATACGTGGTAGGCCTGTCGGACGTGAAGCTGGCGAACCCATACCAGCTCGTTGTCTTCAGCCGCTCCGGGCAGCGAGTCTTCGAGCGGAGAATTACCGCCGAGTCTTGGCCGGGCGTTTTAGAGAGCGTCACAAATCGGGTGGACTGGTACAAAGAGCCCACTCCCGCGATCAGTCTAAGATCGAATCGGGGTGAGGTCGTTTTGTCCATTGAGGATAGACTTGGCACGCCTCGCGAATTTCGGTTCCACGCCTCCGACTGACAGCGGTCTGAATGTTTGAGGGTAGAGTGAGAACACCTGGAAAGCAGCGGTCAATCTGACGGTGAGTCTATACCTTGATTTTGTTAACTTCTTCCTTAAAAACTTGCGCCTCCGACCGGATTGAGCAGAGTTCCCGGTGTGGACATCATGCCGGAACTCTTCCACACGGTCCCGGACCATAGAATATCCCTCAGGCAAACCTGGTGTGCTTAATGGCGAATTTCCTGCCGTAACCCTCCCCGGTGGTATCCATCATGGAATATCCCTCCGGGGCGTCTTGCAGGCTAAGGATGATTATACGTTTTCTCATCGACCGGGATTGCATGTCTCTGGCTTCTCCGCTCTTGCCGCTTTGAGCAGTTCAGGGTCGGAAGCAACGAAAATTACATCTCCTCTCGTTGCTTTCCTGAGCCATAATGCAGTCGCGAGATGTGTACTGTCGGCCCTCTTCAATGTATGTTTGGCAATCAGTTCATCAATAAATTGGAAAAGCTCCTCGTGTATTTCGACAACAGCAAGGCTTCAAGCCGCCTTAAAGGCACATTTTTCAGACCGAAAACAGCGCTTTAAGCCTCTATAACGGCTCATTTTCCAAACTTTTACCCCATGATTCAAGATATTGACTTGGCCCGACCCAATGCCGGTTCTACCCAATGCCGGTTCTTGCATCTATCGAAATTATCAAGCGGTTACTAGGTTGCAAAGTGTTTTATTATGCGCCCGTGTCTCTATTCGAACGATGCGGAAGCAGGTCCAAGGCCTTCAGCAACTGGGGCTTAGACCTCTTTCCAGGTCCCCGCAATTTGACCGCCACTTGTTATCGGGACTCCGGTCGAAGTAAGGTTAACCTTATTCTGTCCGTGCGTTCCTATTGTCGAGTGTCAATAGTGTAGGTATGATCCCATTCACTCTACTAGAGACAGAAGGGTCTGCTTCGATCTGCTGGACTTTTATCAGCGGCAGCTCACCCTGTTCGGGGTGGATACGGCCAAACTGGATATGGTTGCTTGTGGCAATATCCTGGAAAGTCTTCGGCCTGGTTTTGAGGATGGTCGGCTTACTCCTCCTGAAATTTCCCGGACCTGCTCGCTTGACGAAATAATAGAGGCCTACCGGCAGGTAGCAGAGGGCACAGCGAAAGGGAAGATCATCCTCGCTCCGGGGTGTATCAGACGGTCAAAATAAAACGGCGAGCCATTTATCGTGAGCCGGTCCCGCGGTTTTCTTTTTCCCATATGAACCGAATCACCCCGAATACTTTCTTTTCAAACCGATCAGCCCCGCCAAACCGGAGCCGAAGAGCCAGACAGGCCCGGTGATGGGGGCTGCAGTGGTGTCTACGGTAACACTCATCGCCAGGTTATTAGTAGAGTAAAAGTAAGATGGAACGCCATTTCTTATTTGGGCGTAATTACTTGTCATATTGGTGCTATCTTCCCACCAGACTACCTGCGATGTCGAATCCGTGCTTACCAGGAGCCAGTAGGTGCTGCCTGCGGTTAATACGGGTCCACCGAGATTATTGACATCGAGGACTTGCCCCTTGCCAGTGGGCTTCATGGGTCCAAGTTGGTTTGTGAAGGTTTCCGACCAAAGTGTGCTACCTAATGTCGCGCCGTTATCAGATAATAGAGACAGGGTTATGACGTTATTCCCAGATAAATACTGTGCTGCCAAGGCAAGACCGTACAAAGCTCCACTGCTGGATGAAGTGAACATGGCTGCAACCTGGTACTGATTTGGACTGAAAGAACCAAACTCAGGGCCGGTGAAGCCGTAGCTGTTGTTCATGCCAAAGTCGTTATAGGCAGTTGCATAGTCTGCTCCGGCAGCAGCAGGAATCATGAGAGGGAAGGCAAGCAGAATTAGAAGCAAAAACAGCAATCCATTTTTTTGAGTGAACATATAGGTTCTCCCCGGGTCCTTTTGTCAAGAAGAGTGGTTCTTCTCATTTATTAAATAAATTATGCGTACATGCTTTTTAAGAATTATGACGACTTCATATCAGTAATTCTTAAAATGAGCAGCACCTCCTCTCTCTTTGGCGCTGAAACCTATTCAATGTTCCACTCTTCGTATCGCCAGGGTCTAAAAACACAGCAGGTTCGTGCCTGTGAAGCCGAGATGCTTTCTTTCTTGCAACCCGGCTATCTTAATAAGACCCGTGGCTTTTTTGTCCCCGCCTCTCGACGGGTTCGGCTTTGTCATCAGTGGTACATATCGAAATTGAAAGTGGTCCGAAGGTGACGCTTTGAAACATGGGAGGCTGTTTGGGTGCTTTGTTCGTCCGCTCAAAGCAAAAAAGCCCGGACGTTAATGGTCGCCTGTGCCCCATAGGAAGAAATCAAGCAAACCGTTCACATCCGGGCTTCCTGGTCCGAACAATTTGATGCCGTCGGGGAAGTACCCGATCTTTTTTCTAAGACGCGCTATCACGATTACCATATTTTCGGTTAGCATTCATGACAGAGATGTGAGAATTTCGTTACGAAGCGACACTTGCTCTAATCATTCTGGGATAATAACCAGTATGGTATTTGAGAATAGGTGTCATACGGATTCGCATTCAAGATGATCACAAGGCGGCGAGGAGGAGGCGACGCAGGCGTACACGGTAGTACGTCGAGGAGCCGACGACGAGGGCGCCCTCACAAAAGATCGGGCGCTGGACTATACGCATTACATCGAGGCGGTACGTATAGCGCAGACCCGACACGTAGTGAGGGTCCACACAGTGAGCGCTTGAATGCGATTTCGTATCAGGCGCCTCTTAGCCTCCTTACCTCGCCAACCCGGATGGTGATTTTCCGGGCGTCGAAGTATTCCAGGAGCGGGATAGTGTACTTGCGGCTCGCGCCTGTCATTTCCTTGAACTGCGGGGTCGTGATCTCGCCTTTTTCTTTTAGCCAGGCCACCAGCCGGCTCTGAAGCTCGGCCATAACGGCGGTGTGGAAGAAGATCTCTTCTTTCGTTTTTACAAGGACCCCCTTTGCCAGCATCCATTCGAGCACTTCCCGATGCTGTTTGGGGCTTCCGGGCAAATCATGCGCGATATCTTTGAAAAAAGGCGGCTGCAGGCCTGAGTTCCGGAAAGTCTTTTCGATTTCCTGCCGGATTGTCTCCTCTTCTTTGGTCAGGGCCACTTTGTGGGTGCTAAGCCGCACGGTTTCCATCTCCTGGGCCACCTCGCCGGCTTCCGCAAGCTGCCGCAAAACAAAATTATAGAGTTTTCCGTCCAAGGGTTTTGAAAGCAGGGCCGGGATTTCCTCCTTGGGCATTCCAGCCTTCAATGGAAAACGAGCGTGATGATCGGCCAGGATGGCCGAAATGGCCGATTTTATCTCCTCTAGAGCATCCGGGTGCATCAGTTTCCTGTTTTCCCTGTCGTAGAGGATTGCCTGCCTGCAGCTCGTGAACTGCTGAAGTGTTTTTTCGAAAAATTTTCGCGGCACGTTCGCCCTTATCCTGAGTTCGGTCTCGTCGAGTCCCGCCCAGCCGGCGTCATGGAGGTGCCAAAGGATTATGTCGGAGTCGGAACTGCCGAAGAGCTTTTCGAGCGCTTTGGCGGCTTCCCGTTTACCGGCGCCCTTGTGCTTGCGTGGAAGCGGATGAAGTACGGTCCCTCCCCCGATTGTCTGAACCGGGGAGTAGGAACGGAGCACGAAGCGGTCTCCGCGTAAAACGGCGGCGGGCCGATCCAGCCTTATCTGGACGAATGTCTCATCGCCAGGTTTCAATTCCTCACGGTCGAGCAGGATAACTGTCGCAAGATGTTCCGCGGTGCCGGCGTGGAAGCGGATTTTTGCCCTGTGCTTGAGCGGTCTGGGCGCGCTTTGCAAAAGCTCCAGTTGAACGTCCACGATCCGGGAGGCGGCAAGCGCGCCCACGGAGCCAAGCACGTCTCCGCGCTGGATGAGCGCCCGCTCGATCCCCTGAAGATTTATGGCCGTCCTTTGGCCCGGCAGGACCTCCTGGACTTCGTTGCCATGCACCTGGATGCCCCGCACTTTACTCTTGATTTCCCCGGGGTAGATTACCACGGGATCGGCAACCACGAGCCGCCCGGAAATGGTCGTACCCGTAAGCACGGTCCCAAATCCGCGCATCGTGAATACCCGGTCGATAGGGAGCCGGAACGGGCCATCGGAGCTTTTCGGTTCAACCTCGGTGAAAAGCCGGGTGAGTGATTTTCTTAAATCTTCGAGTCCTTCGCCGGTGACTGCCGAGACGGGAAGGATCTCGCACCCTTCCAGAAAAGTGCCCCTGACAAACTCCACTATGTCTTCGCGCACCATTTCCAGCCAGGCAGGATCGTCGACAAGGTCGGTTTTGGTGAGAACGACGAGCCCCTTCTTCACCCGAAGAAGTTCGCAAATCTCCATGTGCTCGCGGGTCTGGGGCATTATGCCTTCGTCGGCCGCCACCACCAGGGCTACCAGATCGATTCCGGTGGCCCCGGCCACCATGTGCTTGACGAATTTTTCGTGGCCGGGCACATCGACTATTCCAAGCCGCTCTCCGCCGGGCATGTCCAGGTGGGCAAAACCGAGCTCGATGGTAATTCCCCGCAGTTTTTCTTCCTTCAGCCGGTCGGTATCGATCCCGGTCAACGCCTTTATAAGCGAGGTCTTTCCGTGGTCGATATGGCCGGCTGTTCCCAGAACGACCTGTTTCATGGGCTTGTCTTTGCGCTCCGGCATCTATAGAATGGTAATTTCAGATTAACAGAAGCTCATTGTTTCACACAAGTTTTAAGACCGGAAAGACTTTATTGGAACACCTCTGGTGTTTTGAATAAAGGTCCACGGGTCTGAGCTCGCTCCGGAGGGCCGGGAGCCGCCCCCGGATGGAATTCTTTTGACATTTCGGGACTCGGGATATTATTCTTCACAAATTCCAAGCCTTAAATGGAGAGTACCTTAATGAGTTTCAATATTGCCGAACGGAGCCGAATGCACCGGCTGCCTCCATATGTATTTGCCGAGGTGAACGCTCTTAAAATGCAAAAACGGCGGGCCGGGGACGACATTATAGATCTGGGGATGGGCAATCCCGACATCCCGGCGCCAAAACACATAATAGAAAAACTTGTCGAAGCTTCCAGAAAGAAGCACAACCACCGCTATTCCGCGTCGCGCGGAATAACCCGTCTGCGCGAAGCTGTCACCGAATGGTACAAAAGACGATATGATCTGGAATTTGACCCGGACAGAGAGACGGTCGTAACGATCGGAGTCAAAGAAGGGCTGTCTCACCTGGTGCTGGTGCTGATCAGTCCGGGCGACGTCGTTTTCGCGCCCAATCCCACTTACCCGATCCATCCATACTCGGCGATAATAGCCGGAGGCGACGTGCGGTCCGTCCCGATCGGACCGGACCGCAATTTCCTGGAAGATCTCCAGATCGCCATAAAGCAGACATGGCCCAAGCCGAAGCTGCTGATAATTTCTTTTCCGCATAACCCGACCACTACGGTCGTCGAGCTGGATTTTTTCTGCAAGATCGTCGATTTTGCGCGTGAACACAGGATAATGGTCATTCACGACCTCGCCTATGCCGATTTGACTTTCGACGGCTATAAGGCCCCGAGTTTTCTTCAGGCGCCCGGCGCAAAGGAAGTCGGGGTAGAATTCTTCTCCATGTCCAAAAGCTACAGCATGGCTGGATGGCGGGTCGGCTTCTGCGTGGGCAATCCCGAAATGGTGGGCGCTTTGACCCGCATAAAGAGCTACCTCGACTACGGAGTATTTCAGCCCATCCAGATCGCTGCGACGGTGGCCCTCAAAGGCGACCAGTCGTGCGTGGATGAAATCGTTTCCATATACAGGTCCAGGCGCGACATTCTCATAGACGGTCTGGACCGTATTGGGTGGACGACCGAGAGGCCCAAGGGGACCATGTTCGTCTGGGCGCAAATCCCCGAACCTTTCCGCTGGATGGGATCGGTCGGTTTTTCCAAATTCCTTGTGGAAGAAGCTAAGGTCGCGGTTTCTCCCGGCCTTGGGTTCGGTGAATACGGGGATCAGTACGTGCGCTTTGCCCTGGTGGAGAACGAAATGAGGACCAGGCAGGCGATACGGGGCCTCCGCAAGGCGCTTCAAAAAACGGTTTCTCCCAGGAAGCGGGTGAGCGCCGTTTAGCCGCTTCAACATCGATATGTGATTGATTTCGATGCCTGTCTGTGTTCTGTTCGTCACTGCAGATGAACGGAGCGGGCAGGTTTCACTTTTACAGAGGGCGTTATGCGGAAAATCGGGGTCGGGCTTGTAGGTTGGGGAACCGTTGGCTGCGGGGTCGTCAAGGTCCTTAAGGAAAACGCCGAAGTAATTGAGAGCAGGCTTGGGGTCCCGCTCGAACTAAGACGCGTGGCTGACAGGGACATCGAGCGCCGAAGGCCTGTCGCGGTACCCTCCGAGTTGCTCACCAGAAACCTGGAGGATATTCTTCGGGACCCGGATATCCAGATTGTGGTCGAGCTCATCGGCGGCCTGGAAGCGGCCAAATCAGTCATCTGCAGCGCAATAGAGAGCGGAAAGCATGTGGTTACGGCTAACAAGGCCCTGCTTGCCCATGCCGGCAACGAGCTCTTTGCGCTTGCGTTGAACAAGGGGCTTTCAATAGGTTTCGAAGCGTCGGTAGCGGGCGGAATCCCACTTATCAAGTCCTTGCGCGAAGGGCTTTCCTCGAACCGCATCAGCGCATTTCTGGGCATTCTCAACGGCACGGCCAACTATATCCTCACCCGGATGTCGGAAGACAAACTCTCTTTTGACGAAGCCCTGAAGGAAGCACAGGCCCTGGGTTATGCCGAGGCCGACCCGACCCTTGACATAGAGGGAATCGACACGGCGCACAAGCTCGCCATCGCAAGCGCGATCTCATTCGGCGCCCCGATCCAGTTCGACCGCGTCTACATTGAGGGAATATCCGCGATAGACCCGCTCGACATTCAATACGCCGAGGAGTTCGGATACCAGTTGAAGCTTCTTGCAATCGCCCGCAATAAGGAAAATCGCCTGGAGATGCGGGTGCATCCGACACTCATTGCGCGAAATCACGTTCTTGCCAGCGTCAAGGGCGTCTACAACGCAGTCCATATCGAAGGCAATGCGGTGGGAGATGTTATGTTCTACGGCATGGGCGCCGGTATGATGCCCACCGGCAGCGCCGTGGTGAGCGATCTCATCGACGTGGCCCGGGACATCCTCAACGGGACACCGGGGAGAATTCCCCCGCTTGCTTTTTTGCCCGACAGGCTCCAGAAAATTGAAATCAAACCGGTTTCGGATGTGACGACATCATATTACTTCCGATTTCTGGTGCAGGATAGACCCGGCGTGTTGTCCAAGATTTCGGGCATACTTGGAAGATATCGGATCAGCATAGCCGCGGTAATTCAAAAGGGGCGGCATACAAGTTCGGTCCCCGTGGTGATGATTACGCATGAGGCGCTGGAAAGCGACGTAAGAAAAGCCATGGATGAGATCAACGCCCTCGACGCAGTGCTTGCTCCGGCTGTCCTGATACGAATCGAAAACAACGCGGATTAGTTCTGCCGCAATCACTGTGTGACCGAAGGCTGACCCAAATGGACGTGAAATTCATCATTCTTGTCGGCGACGGGATGGGAGACTTTCCCATAGAAAGACTCGGAGGCCGTACCCCGTTGGAGGCCGCACGGACCCCCAATCTCGACGGACTGGTCCGGATCGGGGCCCTGGGCGTTGTGCAAACCATTCCGGCGGGAATGAAGCCCGGAAGCGATGTGGCCAACATGAGCCTTCTCGGCTACGATCCCGCGGTCTGCCATACCGGAAGAGCCCCGCTTGAGGCGGCGAGCATCGGAGTGCGCCTCGAACCGGATGACGTCGCCTTCAGGTGCAACCTGGTCTCGCTCAGCACGGGTGGAAATGGGCAAGTGTTAATGGACGACTACTCGGCAGGTCAAATTTCGACCGGCGAGGCCCACGAGATCGTCGCCAGTCTTCAGAGCACGGTTTCCGGCACTCCTCTGAGGCTCTATGCCGGCGTAAGCTTCCGGCAGCTCCTTGTCTGGAAAGGCGGGCGCGAAAATGTCGTCACTGTCCCGCCTCACGACATTCTCGGGCAACCCATATCGCAATACAACGTCTTATCCACGGAGCCCATCCTCCGGGCCTTCGTGGATAAAGCGGCGGAGATCCTATCCAGCCATCCGGTCAACAGGGGGCGTGAAAAAGCCGGGAAAAGTCCGGCAAACGCAGTGTGGCTGTGGGGCCAGGGGAAAGCGCCTTCAATGCCGGGGCTGGACAGATTCGGGCTGCGCGGGGCGATGATTTCGGCCGTCGACCTGCTAAAGGGCATTGGGGTCTACGCCGGGCTGGAACCCATCAGTGTGGAAGGCGCCACGGGCTACATCGATACCAATTATGACGGCAAGGTGAAGGCGGCCCTGTCCGCATTGGAGCGGGGGAATTTCGTTTTTCTGCACCTGGAAGCTCCGGATGAGGCTTCGCATACGGGAATCCTGGAAAAGAAAATAACGGCGATAGAAAATTTCGACAGCCGCATTGTCGGACCGGTAATCGAAGGAGCCAAAAAGTTCGCTAAAGTGCGGGTCCTGGTTGCAACCGATCATTATACTCCCGTATCCATGCGAACGCACTCGACGGACCCTGTCCCGTTTCTGCTTGTCGACGATTTATACTCCGACCGTCCAGGACCGGGCGCCGGCGCCAGGTTTTGCGAGAAAGAGGCTCTCGGGGCGGGCCTGCGGTTCGATTCCGGTGCGGCTTTGTTCCGGGTTTTCATAGGCTGTGACAAACTGACAACTAGAAACTAAAAACTGATCTTCTTATGATTATTTTCCCGGCTATTGATCTAAAAGACGGGCTTTGTGTGCGGCTTATGCAAGGAGACCCGGAACGCGCCACGGTCTACGGCAGGGACCCGGTTTCGGTGGCTAAACACTGGGAAGCCGAGGGCGCGGAGTGGCTCCATCTGGTGGACCTCGATGGAGCGTTTACGAAAACTCCCGTAAACGACGCCATCATTCGCGGAATAGCCCGATCCGTATCCATTCCGGTCCAGGTCGGAGGCGGCATAAGGACCATGGAAAACGTCGAAGGATATCTTTCGGCAGGTATTGCAAGGGTCATCATCGGCACGGCCGCCCTCAGGAGACCGGAAATGCTTGAGGAAGCCTGCGGACGTTATCCCGGCGCAATCGCCCTTGGAATCGACGCCAGGGACGGCCATGTGGCGGTGGAGGGGTGGAAGGAATCGACCCAAACGGACGCCGTATCCCTGGTCTTGCAATTCAAACATCTTGCTCTTGCCGCCGTTATCTACACGGACATTCACAGAGACGGAATGCAGACCGGGGTGAACGTCGAATCGACGCGCCGTTTGATCGAACAGACCGGCGCGCCCGTGATTGCCTCCGGCGGGGTCTCGACCATCGAAGACATCGAGAGGCTCTTTCCTCTCGTTTCGCTTGGACTTCTCGGGGTCATTACCGGCAGGGCCATCTACGAGGGCGCTCTTAACCTCAGGGAAGCAATCTCGCACGCCCGCCGGGCTTGCCCGGGAAAAATCCGGAAATGAGGTCGAGCATGGAACTTCGCGCCAAGATAGAAGAAGCTTTGAAAAACGCCATCCGCGCCAAGAATGAAAACGCCAAGGACGCGCTTCGGATGCTGATTACAGCATTGAAAGTCAAAGAAAAAGAAATCAAGCGGCAGCCGGGCGAAACCGAAATCTACCAGGTAATTGCCGGCCTCATAAAACAGCGGCACGACTCCGCGGATCAATACCGGAAAGGCGGCCGCGAGGACCTGGCCGCAAAAGAAGAAGATGAGATCCGGACCCTTCAGGAATTTACTCCCGAACAGCTTTCATCCGAAGAGCTGGAGAAAATGGTCGATGAGGCCGTGGGGGAATCGGGGGCTGATTCACTGAAAGATATGGGCCGTGTTATGAAGATTCTCATGCCGAAAGTGGCCGGGCGGGCTGACGGGAAAACCGTAAACGAGCTTGTCCGGCGCAGGTTTGCATGACATTGAAACTCCCTCCCGCGAAGAGCGGGACCACAAAGTACTTGATTTAAATGCAACGTCGGGCTAAAAATCTAAGATTTTGGCCCTTGGTTTCTAGAGCCATTTCCTTTTTCCACGGGAAGGCTGGCTGAGTGACTGGTTCCGGTATTGCCACCATCGTAAAACAGGCAGTGGACATTGTCGATGTGATAGGCCGGGCGGTCCATCTGCGCCGGTCGGGCAACCGTCACATCGGGTTGTGCCCATTTCACCAGGAAAAGACCCCTTCTTTCCAGGTAGATGCGGAAAACCAGCTCTACTACTGCTTCGGATGCCAAAGCGGGGGCGATGTCCTCAGTTTTGTAACCAAACATCGGAACCTTACGTTCGTCGATGCAGTTAAATATCTCGCCGATCAATACAATATTGCGCTGCCTCAGAAGGACTTTGCAGACCGGGACGATCCGGCCGGGGTGGGCCGGGAAGAGAACAGGCGGGTTCTGGCCGCCGTGGAATGCGCAGCGGATTTCTTTTATGCCCAGCTTCATTTCGCCCAGGGGGGCAAGGTGGCGCGGGAGTACGTGAACAGGCGCGGTTTGCCGGCCGAAGTCGTTGAAACGCAGCGGCTGGGATATGCGCCCGCAAGGTGGGACGGGCTTTTCGAACACCTGAAGAACAACGGAATCGAACCTTCGCTGGGTGTAAAGGCCGGGCTTCTGAGCCAGAGTTCCAATGATTCATCCAAGTTTTTCGATCGTTTCCGAAATCGGCTGATTTTTCCCATAAGGGATGATCGGGGTGTGATTGTAGCTTTCGGCGGCAGAATTCTCTCTAAGGATGAGCCGAATGAACCGAAATATCTCAACAGCCCCGAAACTCCCGTGTACCACAAGGGAAGAATGCTTTACCAGTACCAGGTGGCGCGGCAGGCCTGCCATAAGGTAAGGCAGGTCCTGCTGGTGGAAGGCTATATGGACCTTCTGGCCTTTCATGCTCGGGGATTTCTTCGAGTGGTGGCGACCTTGGGAACGGCCCTCACCGTCCAGCAGGTGCGGCTGCTGTCCAGGATGTGCGATGAAGTCGTGCTGGCCTACGATGGGGATGAGGCGGGGGAGAGGGCAATGTTGCGCGCGCTGCCTCTCTTTTTGCAGGAAGAGCTTTCCGTCAGCCGGATCCAGTTTCCGGACACAATGGATCCCGATGATTTTCTGAAAGAATTCGGAATGGCCGAACTGGAACGTCTCATTGAAAAGAGGCAGGAGCTTGGGGCATATGCCGTTCGGAAGGCTGTTTCGGAGTGGGACGGGAGTTCATCGGGAAGAGTGCGAATTCTTTCCGAGCTTAAGGACATTTTTCAACATGTGCGGCAGCCGATCCTCAGATCCGAATATCTGCACGTCATAGCGGACCGGTTTTCGATAACCGAAGAAGTGGCCGAGGCGCAGCTTTTGCACGATAGGCGCCGGCGGCCCGATTCAGGGCAAAGACCGTTCAAATCGGCCAATTACCCAAACCAGCAGCCGATTGAATCTTTGGAGGAAAAGGTCCTGAGGCTCATTATCAAGCACCCTGCCCTGATCGAGTGCGTGCGGGAGTCAAACGCGCTTTGCTGTTTCGAGGAACCCAGGCTCTGCGCCGTTGCGGAGGTGCTTTGCCGGCAAGCGGCCGGCGGCGCGCAGGAGTGCGCTGCGTCCGTTTTGTACGATCAGTTGGGAGAATCGGATTTGCAGGGACTATATACACGATATCTTCTTGAACCTTACGAACTGGAGGAACCCGAAATACAGTTACGACATTGGCTGGAGGCCCTCAAAAAAAGAATGCCGAAAACGAGGCGGAAAAAATTGCAGCAATCTCTCGAGGAAGCCGAAAGGAAGGGAGATCAGGCTCAAATCGCGAACCTTCTTGTGGAAATTAGAAATCTTACGGCCAAAACCAACGGTTGTGATTCTTCCGATAGCGTTTAGGAGTTAGGTAATGACCGAAAAGGATATCAAACAGAGACGTGATCCTGTTCTCAGCAAGCCCGAACTTGAAGATTTAAACCGATTGATCGCCGCCGGTAAGGAAAAAGGCTACCTTACGCTCGACGAAGTCAACGAGGCGCTCCCCGAAGAGATAGTCACGGAGGAGAAGCTCGATGATATGATGATGATTTTCGATGAAATGGACATCGAGATCGTCGATTCGGAACAACAGGTGCAGGTTGTGCGGGGTCCCTCCCCGGATGCGGGGATTCTTGTAGAGGAAGAGGATGACGATCTTCAGCTTGAAGCCGATTCAGCAAACCGGATAACCGATCCGGTCAAGATGTATTTACGTGAAATGGGCCAGGTTTCTCTTCTTACGCGTGATGGGGAAGTCGAAATAGCCAAACGGATCGAAGCCGGCGAGCGGGAGATATTCAATGCCATTATGGAGTCTTCCATAGGCATAAAGCAGATAATGAGCCTCCGGGACAAGCTGCAGAGTGAGGACTGTCATCTCAACGAGGTGATCCGTGAGGTCGAAGAAGAAATCAGCGAGGAAGAAGAAACGGCCCAGAAAAACCGGGTAATAAGCATCCTTGATGAAGTTCAGCGCCTGGACGAGGAAAACAAGTCGGTACGGGCCCGTCTCAGAGAGGACAATTTCGACGATCGCGAAAAGGAATTCGAGCTCAAGAGCCAGATTCAGCAAAACAAAGAGCAGATAGTAAATCTTTTGAAGGGGCTTCAGCTCAGTCGCCGCCACATTGACAGCATTATCGACAAGCTGAACCGCCATCTGGTGACGATCGAAAGCGCTGAAAGGACCCTGAGAGACTGCCTGCAGCACGTCGGAAAAAAGGGAGCGGACCCCAAACAGGCTTTCGAACCGATGGGACCCGAGGAATTGGAGAGCAGCGCGGCTGCCTGCGGGCTTTCGAGGCAGGACTATGAAAAGCTCCACGGCAAGGCCACGGAGGCCATGAGCCGAATCGCGGCCCTGGAAATGGAAGCGAAAATGGATTCCAGGTCCCTCAGACAACTGCTCGGCAGGGTGAAAGACGGGGCGTTCCGGGCAAAGCTGGCGAAAAGCGAGTTGATCGAAGCCAATCTGCGCCTGGTGGTCAGCATTGCAAAAAAATACACGAACCGCGGACTTCAGTTCCTGGATCTCATTCAGGAAGGCAATATCGGCCTGATGAAAGCGGTGGACAAGTTCGAATACCAGCGCGGATATAAATTCAGCACTTACGCCACCTGGTGGATCCGGCAGGCGATCACGAGGGCTATCGCCGACCAGGCCAGGACCATCCGGATACCGGTCCATATGATCGAGACCATTAACAAGCTCATCCGGACCTCGCGATACCTTGTCCAGGAACTGGGACGTGAACCGGTGCCCGAAGAAATCGCCGAAAAGATGGAGTTCCCGGTTGACAAGGTCCGCAAGGTACTGAAGATAGCCAAGGAGCCTATCAGCCTCGAGACGCCGATAGGCGAGGAGGAAGACAGTCATTTGGGAGATTTCATCGAGGACAAGCGGGTGGCTTCTCCGGTGGACGCGGTAATAAATCTCAACCTGAGCGAGCAGACCCGAAAAGCTCTCGCCACGCTTACTCCAAGGGAAGAAAAGGTCCTGCGCATGCGATTCGGGATCGGAGAGAAAGCGGACCACACCCTGGAGGAGGTGGGCCAGGATTTTACGGTTACAAGGGAGCGTATCAGGCAGATAGAGGCCAAGGCCCTTCGCAAGCTCAGGCATCCAAGCCGCCGCAGGGAATTGAAAAGCTTCATCGAGACCTAGGGATGTCCCCCCGGCGGTCTGAAGAGCGGCTGGGGTCCTTTGTTTATGCTTGACAGATTCGAGGCGTGGAAATTATACTTAATTTTTCTACATACAAGGACGGGCCCATAGCTCAGTTTGGTAGAGCACCCGGCTCATAACCGGCAGGTCCCTGGTTCGAGGCCAGGTGGGCCCACCAGGTACGACCGGAATGGCGACATCGTAGCAGGCGGATCATTCGGCAGATGCGGTACTACTTATCAGGGGGAGTATTCATCTATAGAAAGATACCCGGCAGCCTCAGGATACCGGAACCATCGGACCAGTTTAAAAAAAGAGGGGTGTTCCAACAGGAACACCCCTCCTCGTTTATCGGGGAGCGCCGCAGATGGTCCGGATAAAGGAGATCTGGGACTGGATCGATTCGTGGGCGCCGTTTCGTTATGCGGAACCATGGGATAACTGCGGACTCCAGGTCGGAAGCTTCGAGACACCGGTCAAGGCGGTGCTTGTGGCCCTGGATCCCGCATCCTCCGTGCTCAGCGAAGCCCGGAAGCTTGGGTGCCAGTGCGTGGTTACTCACCACCCCCTGCTCATTCATCCCATAAAATCCATCGAGACCGATTCCTGGCCGGGGACGGTAATAAAGCATGCGCTGGTTTCCGGCATCGGCATAATATCGGCGCATACCAATCTCGATGCGGCCCGTGAGGGCACAAATACCCGGCTCAAGGAACTGCTGGGGCTTGAAGCCGCAACCCCCCTGGACGCTGAAGCGGCTTTTTGCGGGGAGGGCCGATACTCGGGGATGGGCCTTGTCGGATTGTTGCCGGGAAACACAACGCTTGGAGAGCTCGCCGGGAAGCTGAACGCGGTGCTTGGCGGAACCGCTGTCAGAATGACGGGCGATCCCGAAAAACAGGTGAGCAAGGCGGCCGTTTGCACCGGGAGCGGAGGCAGCCTGATGGGAAAAGTGCTCGCCTCGCGGGCTGAGGTCTTCATTACGGGCGACATGAAATACCACGATGCAAGGCTGGCAGAGGAAAACGGGCTGGCGGTCATCGATATCGGACATTTCGCTTCGGAGAAGCTGGTCCTTGAACCTTTTGGAGATTTTCTGCGCTCAAGGGCCAAATCTGAAGGTGCAAAGCTGGAGGTTTTTATTTCCAAATCCGAAAAAGATCCGTTCAAGGTCGTTGCCTGAGCGGAGTTATTCACCACAGAGCCGCTGAGAACACAGAGGAAAGCAAAACCGGGACCTGGCTTTTGGTTTGTTTTTTGATCCAAATGTTTTTCTCTGTGTTCCCGTGGTGAACCCTTACATATATTTCAGCAGGAGGTAGTGAATTGCTTGATCAACTCAAATGTCTGATTGAATACCAGAAGATTGAAGACAAGAAGAACCAGTTGATCCGAAGCTGTGATGAAGCGCCCCGGCGCATAGCCGAGTTGGAGAAGGAATTTGAGCATTTCGAAGTGCAATATCTTTCGAAAAAGGAAGAGTACGGCAATGCCAGGAAAATGCACCGCGCGATCGACCAGCAGATAGAAGACTTGCGAGCGCGCCTGGGGCGGCAGAAAACCCGCCAGGGCGAGGTGAAAACGAATAAGGAATTCCAGGCTATCGTCAAAGAGATAGACGAAACCAAAAAGGAGATCTCTCAGGCCGAAGACAGCGCTTTGGAACTCATGGACAGCATCGAACGTCTGAGCACGGAAGTCACCGAGCTGGAAAATTTGCTGGCCGGAAAGCGCCGAAAACTGGAGGAGGACAAAGCGGCCCTGCAGCGGGAAAGCGATGAACTGAAAACGAGGCTGGATCGGCTTGAAGGCATTCGGCAACTGGTGCGCGATCGGGTGACCCCCGAGCTTTTGAAGAAGACCGATTTCCTCTTCGAAAGACAAGCCGGAATTGCGGTTTCCGCGGTTGAAAACGGCGTCTGCAATGTATGCCATATGAATATCCCGCCGCAGAAATTCATAGAACTTCAGCGCGATGAAGCCATTCTGCAGTGTCCCCATTGCCGCCGCTTTCTTTACTGGCCCGGTCATGAAGGATATTGCATAAATGAAGAGGACATCGACAGCATTTAGCACTTTTCCTTAACTTGTCAGACTTCAAGAAAGGTGGAACGGGGGACGGGCATGGCGGTTTACGGAATGAAGGTTTTCGCGGGCAACAGCAATCCCGCGCTGTCGGCAAGCATATGCGAAATGCTGGAAATCCCCCTGGGAAAGCTATTGGCCGGGAGGTTCAGCGACGGGGAAATAAGGATCGAGATCGGCGAAAATGTAAGAGGCGCCGACGTATTCTTAATTCAGACAGGTGCATCTCCTGTCAATGACAACCTGATGGAGTTGCTGGTGATGATCGATGCGTGCAAGCGCGCGTCGGCCCGCAGAATAACCGCCGTGATGCCCTACTACTGCTATGCGCGCCAGGACAGGAAGAACAAACCCAGGGTCCCGATAACCGCTCGTCTGGTTGCGGACCTGATCACACGGGTTGGCGCAAACCGTATCGTCACCATGGACCTTCATGCGGGACAGATCCAGGGATTTTTCAACGTGCCGGTCGATAACCTCTACGCGTCTCCCATTTTGCTCCCTTACATCAAAGAGCATTTCGACCGGAACCTGGTGATCGTATCGCCCGATGCGGGAGGGGTGCCCCGGGCCCGGGCCTACGCCAAGCTGCTCAAATCCGGGCTGGCGATGATCGATAAACGCCGTAGCGACCCCAATAAGGCCGAGGCACTGAACATTATAGGCGAGGTGGAAGACAAGACGGCCGTTATTCTCGACGATATGGTGGACACGGCCGGGACCCTTGTGGAGGCAACGAAGACCCTGCTGGAAAGAGGCGCAAAGGCGGTGTACTCCTGTGTAACCCACGCGGTGCTTTCCGGACCCGCGGTCGAGCGAATCACCAACAGCCGGATGGAAAGTCTGATCGTTACCGACACGCTGCCTCTCAGGGAAGAAGTGATCAAGAGCGGAAAGATCACCTGCGTATCCGCGGCAAGGCTCTTCGCCCAGGCCATCCGCAGCATCCATAACGAAGACTCGATCAGCACTCTTTTCGAGATCTTGCATTAGTCGGATTCCATCCGAGGAATAACTCAGGGTATTGTGCGCGGCTCTTGTGCCATAGTCTCCTTGAATCAAAACGGATGGCGTAATACGGAGTGAGGTCTCATGGAAAGAATCATCAATATCCACATTGAGAGACTGCCGGAAGGAGTCTACCTGGCGACCTCGGAGGAGGTACCGGGGCTGGTGGCTCAAGGCCGCACAGCCACGGAAGCATTGGAGATCGCGCGAGAAGTTGCCAGGAAGTTCATCGAGACACGAAGAGCTCGTTCAGGTGACATTGAACTCTTGAGCATCGGCGATTCTTTCGACTACCATCTGATAGTCAGTGCATGAAATGGGACTCTGCGTGGCGCCTTCTTTTCAGGAATCGCCGAACTTTATCCCCTGCGAAAGAGGCATCCGGCCGGACCAGTTGATCGTGCAGGTTTGGCGGCGCATGTAGGCTTTCCAGGCATCCGACCCGGACTCGCGACCGCCGCCGGTTTCCTTTTCACCCCCGAACGCCCCGCCGATTTCCGCCCCGGAAGTGCCGATGTTTACGTTTGCAATTCCGCAGTCGCTGCCCCGGCTGCTGAGGAAGAGTTCGGATTCGCGCAGATCGTTTGTAAAGATCGCCGAAGCCAGCCCCTGGGGAACATCGTTATGGAACGAAATGGCCTGTTCCAGGGTTTCGCACCGGATCAAGTAAAGAATAGGCGCGAAAGTTTCCTGTTTAACGATCGGATAATGATTTTCAACCTCACAGATGCAAGGCGAAACGTAGGTCCCGGCATCATATATGCCGCCGCTCAGGACTTCACCTCCATAGAGCACCTTCCCGCCCTCGTTTTCAATCTCGCCGATGGCCTTCTTCATATCTTCGACGGCTTTCTTATCAATCAGCGGCCCCATGAGGACTTCCTCTTCCATGGGGTTTCCGATTTTGACCCGGGCGTAGGCGGTGATCAGGAGGTCCTTCAACTTGCCGTAGATCGAGTTCTGCACAATCAGCCTCCTGATGGTCGTGCATCTCTGCCCGGCAGTCCCGAGGGCCCCGAAAAGAATCGCCCTGACGGCAAGATCGAGGTCCGCCTTCGACGTAACGATAACGGCGTTGTTGCCTCCCAGTTCCAGTAAGGATTTCCCGAGCCGAGCCGCGACAATCCCGCCAACGCGCCTTCCCATCGGCACGCTGCCCGTTGCCGAAATAAGCGGCAGCCTTCGATCCGAGACCAACCGTTCGCCGATATCCTCACCCGTGCCGATCACCACGTTCAAAATACCTTCCGGATAGCCGCATTCTCTTATGACGCGGGCAGCTATCCTGTTTGCGGCAATCGCGCAAAGCGGGACTTTGCTCGAAGGCTTCCAGATGACTGTGTCACCGGCGATGAGCGCCAGCATGGCGTTCCAGGCCCAGACGGCAACCGGAAAGTTAAACGCCGTGATGACTCCAATGGGGCCAAGAGGATGGTATTGTTCGAACATCCGATGTCCCGGTCTTTCACTGTGCATGGAAAGGCCGTAGAGCATCCGCGACTGGCCGACGGCAAAATCACAGACATCTATCAGTTCCCGAACCTCGCCCCGGGCCTCTTCAAGTATTTTTCCGCATTCCAGTGAGATCAGAGCGCCAAGGTCGCTTTCCCGCTCACGGAAGGCAGCGCCGATGCGCCGGACCACTTCGCCCCGCTTCGGGGCCGGAATGTCCCGCCACAGCATGAAGGCGGCTTCGGCCCCGCGAGCGATTTTCTCATATCCCGAAGGATCGGCCTGCCGGATTGCCGCAAGGACTTTCCCATCCACGGGTGATATGGAATCCAGGGTCTCACCCCTGCAGTCCGCCTGTTCCATTCCACCGAAAGCGCCCTGGTTAACCCTTTCGATGCCCAGCCTTTCGAGCAGTTCCCGTGCCATTTTTGCCTCCAGGCCCATTTGTCCACCCTCAGCCCGCAAGCTCTCTCAGGGTTTGCTCAAAAATGGAGAGTGCGGTATCTACTTCTTCCGCGTCGACGATCAGAGGGGGACAGAATCGGATCGTGCTCTCGCCGCAGCCCAGCAGGAGAAGCCCCTTGTGGAATGCGCTCTGAACGACTCTGTCACGCAATCCCGGCGCACTCTCCTTGGTTATGCGGTCTTTGACCAGTTCGACGCCCACCATCAGCCCCAGGCCTCGAACGTCTCCCATGCACTCGATCGTTTTCTGCATTTCACGGAGTCCCTCGATCAACTGCCTTCCCCTGAGTTGCGCGTTTTCTATCAGCCCGTTTTGCAGAAGGTCGATGGTCACCAGGGCCGCGCGGCACGAAACAGGGTTTCCCCCGAAAGTCGAGGCGTGAGACCCCGCATGCCAGTCCATGATTTCCGAGCCCGCGATCATGGCCCCCAGAGGCATGCCGGAAGCAATTCCCTTTGCGAGCGCCATCATGTCCGGTTCAACACCGAAGTGTTGCATGGCAAACATTTTTCCCGTCCTCCCCATTCCCGTCTGGATCTCGTCGGCCACAAGGAGGATCCCGTATTTTGCCGCCAGTTTGCTCAATTCCAGGTGAAACTCCGGCGGCGGCACGATATATCCGCCCTCGCCCTGAATCGGTTCGACGAAAATCGCAGCGACTTCCTCGGGTGAAATGCTCGTGCGAAAAAGGGGATCTTCAATCCACCGCACGCAGGCCGAGCCACAGGTCGGATAGCAAACCCCGAAAGGGCAGCGGTAGCAATTGGGGAAAGGCACATGAGTAATGCCCGGCACGAACGGGGCGTAATATTTTCTCTGATAGGCTTTGCTTGCGCTGAGCGAAAGCGCCCCCATGGTCCTGCCGTGGAACGCTCCGAAAAAAGCTATCGCCTGGTCGCGTTTCGTGTGGTAGCGGGCCAGCTTGAATGAGGCTTCGATGGCCTCGGTGCCGGAATTGGCGAAGAAAACCTTGGGGCGTCCGCCGATATTGGCGATCCCCGCCAATCTTTCAGCAAGAGCTATCTGAGGAACATAGTAAAAGTCGGTCCCCGACATGTGAATCAACTTGGCGGCCTGGTCCCTGATCGCCTCGACGACATCCGGATGACAATGTCCGGTCGAACATACGGCTATGCCTGCCGTGAAATCCAGGAAGCGGTTGCCGTCGACATCCCGGACCCACATTCCCAGCGCGCTTTCGACGACCAGGGGATAGACCCTCGTGTAGGATGGAGAAACGAACATCGTGTCGGCGCGGATAAATTCCGAAGCTTTCGGACCTGGCAGGGGCGTTTTTACGAGCGGGGTTTTCATATTTCCTCGGACCTTCGTATGAGGGACCTCACTATAGTAATCTGGATAGTTACTATAATAGTTATTCGCGATTCGAATTCCAGTTCAAGGGCTAATTTTGCATCTATACGGAACATGTACGCTATTGACCTCTGGCAGCGAAAAAGGCCTGTACTTATATTGATTGCTCAAGCGCACGGGGTGCTTTTGTTCAAGTTCCTTTTTCCTTGAGATTTGCTTATCTTTTCCTTCTCGCGGCTTCGAGGTGAGAAAAAGTATCATGCCGATCACTAAAATCGATTTACCGTACCGAATCGAATATCTGTCGATCCTGGACCAGGACGGGCAGGTTGACAAATCGATTGAACCGCAACTCCCGGACGAACTGCTGATAGAACTCTATAGGGCCATGCTGCTGGGGCGAAGATTCGACGAACGGATGCTGATTCTGCAAAGGCAGGGCAAGCTGGGGACCTTTGCGCCGATCAAGGGACAGGAGGCGCAGGTTGGAGTCGGCGCCGCCCTGAACCGCGACGATTGGATCGTTCCGTCCTTTCGAGAAATACCCGTCGAGATCTGGCGCGGAAAACCCATGGAGAATATCCTTCTGAGCTACAGCGGCTACAATGAGGGGGGCCGCCTGCCGGAGGGATTGAACCTGCTGCCCGTATCGGTCCCCGTCGGATCGCATATGCTTCACGCGGTGGGGATCGGGTACGCAATGAAGTATCGGGGACAAAATACGGTTGTTGCCACATTTTTCGGCGATGGCGCCACTTCCGAAGGCGATTTCTATGAAGCCATGAATTTTGCCTCGGTTTATCAAGTCCCGGTCATATTCGTCTGTCAAAACAACCACTGGGCGATATCTTTACCCCGAAGCCGCCAGACGCATTCAAAAACGCTTGCTCAAAAGGCCCTTGCCTTCGACATGCCCGGGACCCAGGTGGACGGAAACGATGTCATCGCCGTATACAAAGCGGCCAGGGAGGCCGCCGAACGGGCTAGAAAGGGCGAAGGACCGAGCCTCATCGAGATGATTACCTACAGGCTTGCGATGCACACTACCGCAGATGACCCGAAAAGGTATCGAACGGATGAAGAAGTAAAGGAATGGGAAAAACGCGATCCTATCACGCGGTTTGAAAAATACCTCCGGGACAGGGGACTTCTGGACGAAGAGAAGGTCCGATCGATCGGCGAGGAAACGAACAGGGAAATAGCGGAGGCCGAAAGACACTGGTCGGAGTTCGTCGAAAAGGAAGTGGATCCCATGGACATGTTCGAGCATGCCTATGCGGAACTTACCCCTGCACTGCGGGAACAGCGGGAAGAACTCAAAAGGGCGCTGGAACAAAAGCGCGGCTGAGGCGAAGGCCGTACGCCGAAGCCCCTGCGCACTGAGCCGGACCACGGGGAGATTCAATTCATGCCCAAAATGAACATGGTTCAGGCCATAAACATGGCTTTGCGCCAGGAGATGGAAAAAGACGACAGGGTTATCCTGCTTGGAGAGGATATAGGCACGGACGGTGGGGTGTTTCGTGTAACCGAGGGGCTTTCCGAAAAATTCGGCCCCCAACGGGTGATGGACACGCCTCTGGCCGAATCGGCGATCGCCGGGCTCTCTATCGGACTGGCGATCTACGGGCTTCGGCCGGTATGCGAGATGCAGTTTTCCGGCTTCAGCTACTTCGCTTTCCACCAGATGGAGGCCCATGCCTCCCGAATGAGGACCAGGTCACAGGGCCTCCACGGCATACCGATGGTATTGAGGGCCCCATACGGCGGCGGAGTTAGAGCGCTGGAGCATCATTCCGAGAGCCGCGAGATTTACTGGGCGCACACCCCGGGGCTAAAAATGGTGATACCGTCTTCCCCCCGCAATGCGCGCTCGCTTCTTATAAGCGCCATTCGTGATCCGGACCCGGTCATTTTCTACGAGCCGAAAGCCGTCTACAGGGCTTTCAGGGAAGAGGTGCCCGAAGATGAGGAAGTTTTCCCGATCGGCCGGTCCCGAATAGCTCTGGAGGGCGGAGACATAACCCTCATATCTTACGGCGCAAGCCTCAGGTCCACGCTCGAAGCGGCATCGGAGCTGAATGAAAAGGACGGCATAAAATGTGAGATAATCGATCTTCTTTCAATATCGCCCCTGGATGACCAGCTTTTCATCGAATCGGTCAAAAAGACCGGACGGGCCGTTGTGGTGCACGAGGCCCACCGCGCTTTTGGAGCGGGCGCCGAAGTCGTGGCCAGAATAGTCGAAAAAGCCCTCCTCTACCTCGAAGCCCCAGTCAAGAGGGTGACCGGCTTCGATATTGTCATACCGTACTATCAGCGCGAGCAGGACTATTTGCCCAACGTGCTCAGGATCAAGAAAGCCGTCCACGAAACTTTGGCATTCTAGCTTTGGAGGATCGTATGCCGGTCGAGTTCAAACTTCCCGACTTGGGAGAAGGAATACACGAGGGCGAAATAATCGAAGTTCTTGTCAAAACCGGTGATAGAGTCGAAGATGGGCAAACGGTGCTGATAGTCGAAACGGACAAAGCCACCGCGGAGGTGCCATCGCCGGTCACCGGGACCGTAAAGGAAATAAGAATCAAGTCCGGGCAGACGGTCCGCGTTGGCGAAGTGCTGATAGTTTTCCTGAAGGAGGGCGAATGCGGAGAGGAGGCAAAAGCACCGCAGCCGGTAAGCGACGAAGGGAAGCGTGCCGAGCCCGCGCCCGGAAAGAAGGAAGTCGAGAAGACGGAAGAAATCACCGCCAAACCTGCCGAAGGTCCCGTTGTCGCCGCGCCATCCACCCGCCGCATCGCGCGCGAGCTTGGCGTGGATATCGGCCAAGTGATGCCGAGCGGACCGGGCGGCCGGATTACCCCGGAGGACGTGCGCGCGTTCGCCGAAGGGCTCAGGCAACCCGGGCCGCTAAAGACGCCCCTCGGGACCGAAGAGCCCAAACCTCCTTCGCTGCCTTTCGAGGCGAGGGAAACCACTCCCACTACGGCCGCTCCCGCGCAATTCGACCAGATGGGTCCGGTCGAGCGGATTGCGCTCCGGTCGGTGCGCCGAGCTACGGCGAAGCACCTCGCGGCCGCATGGTCTCAAATTCCCCATGTCAGACATATGGACGTTGCGGATATAACCGAACTCGAAGCGCTACGTCTCAAACACAGGCAGCGGGTGGAGGCGCAGGGCGGGTCCCTCAGCCTTACGGTCTTCGCGATCAAAGCCGCCGCCGCCGCGCTCAAGAAATTCCCGCGATTCAATTCCAGCCTCGATATGGAATCCGAAGAGATCATTATTAAACATTACTGCAACATTGGGTTCGCAGTGGATACGGAACGAGGGCTGCTCGTAGCCGTCATTCGCGACGCAGACCGCAAGAGTATCTTCGATCTTGGATTGGAGCTTAAGGCCCTTGTCGAAAAGACCCGCCAGGGAAAGGCTTCCAGAGAGGACATGACCGGTGGGACCTTTACGATAACCAATGTCGGCCCGATGGGCGGGACCGGGATTTCCCCCATCATCAATCACCCGGAAGTCGCCATCCTGGGGTTGGCCCGGGCCAGATTGCAGCCGATCGTTTCCGGAGATGCAGAAGATTATGAAATCATTCCTCGCCTGATGTTGCCTATCGGCATCACTTTCGATCATCGCGTTCTCGACGGCGCCGAAGCGGCAAGGTTTCTCAATATGATTATAGAGGGACTGGAAAACCCGGAGAACCTTCTTATGATGATCTAGATGGCGGGGCCACGGCCGAGATGGACGCCGGCTTCGGCGGCGCCTGAAATGGCGGTAGCCCCATAGAAAGCATGTGCGGCCACAAGACCATGGAAGCAGGATCATAGATATAAGGATTTTCTTACGATGGTAATGGGTGAGTTTACACAGGAAACCGACATCCTCGTCATTGGGGGAGGGCCGGGAGGTTACGCGTCCGCTTTTCGGGCGGCGGACCTGGGCATGGACGTGACGATGGTCGAAGCCGACCCGAAGCCGGGTGGAGTATGCCTTTTCAGGGGCTGCATACCTTCGAAAACCCTGCTCTACGTAACTGAACTCATGTACGACGCCCGGCGCTCCAGCGAGATGGGCCTCGACTTTGCCGAACCAAAGGTGGACATCAATCGCCTGCGCGAATGGAAGAACAAGGTTATCAACAAACTGGCAAACGGCCTGGTGGAGCTCACCAAGAGGCGCGGCATTCAGTTCATTCAGGGTACGGCGGTATTTGAAGACTCAAGCCACGCGCGAGTCGAAAACACAGGGATAAGCCGCGTCAGGTTCAAACACGCGATCATCGCGACCGGTTCTTTGGCGCGACCCCCGGCAGGTTCCCAGTTCAAGCCGGGCGGGCGGATCATGGACTCAACGGGCGCGCTCGAACTTGCGGATATCCCCGAACGGCTGCTCGTAATCGGGGGCGGCTTTGTCGGGCTCGAAACCGGGTCCATTTACGCCTCGCTGGGCAGCAGGGTGGTCCTTGTCGAATATAACGGCAGGCTCCTGCAGGGTATCGATACCGACCTGATGCAACCGCTTCTCACTCGGGTCGAAAAGCTCTTTGAGTCCATCCACTACAATACGAGCGTTTCCGGGATGGAAGAGGACGAAAGCGGCGTGACCGTGACTTTCAGCGGAAACATCGAAGAGAAGAGCCAGCGATTCGACCGGGTGCTCGTGGCGACCGGCAGGATTCCGAACTCGAAGGGAATTGGCCTTGAGAACACCAAGGTCCAGGTGAACGAACGCGGGTTCATAACGGTAGACCGGCAGAGACGCACGACTGACGACAGGATTTTTGCGGTCGGCGACGTGACGGGCGGGGCCATGCTCGCACACAAGGCCATGCATGAAGGCAAAACGGCCGCCGAAGTAATCGCGGGAATGCCTTCCGCGTTCGACTTTCTAGCCGTGCCGGCGGTCGTCTACACGGATCCGCAGATTGCGGTCTGCGGACTGAGCGAAGAAACGGCAAGAAGCCGCGGGCGAAACGTTAAAGTGAGCCGTTTCCCCTGGTCCGCCTCAGGACGCGCGGTGTCGATGGGCGTGGCCTCCGGAATGACCAAAATAATCGCCGACCCCGATTCTCAGCGGGTGCTTGGAGTCGGCATCGTAGGACGGGAAGCCGGTGAGATGATCTCCGAGGGCGTTTTGGCAATAGAGATGGGCGCGCTCGCGGAAGACCTGGCCATGTCGATTCACCCTCACCCGACCCTATCGGAAGCTGAGGAGGAAGCGGCTGAAGCCTTTCTCGGCAGCTCGACGCACATTCTTCCGCAGAAAAAATGAATGCTCATTCTTTTCGTTAATCTGTCAACCCCACACCAAAAAGGAGCAAAAAATGAAGGGAAAAGAAAAAGTCATCGACATGCTGAACTTTCTGCTTGCAGACGAACTGACCGCCATCAATCAGTACATGGTGCACTCGGAGATGTGCGATAACTGGGGTTATGAAAAGCTTCACGAGAAAATCGAGAAGCGCGCGATCGATGAGATGAAACACGCCGAGAAGCTGATCGCCCGGATACTTTTCCTTGAAGGCCGGCCGATCGTAAGTAATCTGAATAACATAAACATCGGTGGGGAAGTTCCCGCACAGCTTCAGAACGACTGGTCCGCGGAAGAGGGCGCCATCAAGAATTACAACGATGGAATCCGGCTCGCCGTGGAACTCGGCGATAACGGCTCCAGGGAACTCATGGAATCGATTCTGAAGGACGAAGAAGACCATATCGACTGGATCGAAGCACAACTCGACGAGATCAAGCAGATGGGCGTCCAGAATTATCTCGTGGAGCAGATCGATTGATCGGCCGGCCTTTGAGTTCGAATACAAAAAGCCCCACAGCGGATATGCCGTGAAGGACCGCACCTGCCATTATTGCCTGCTTGGCCGCCTTGATTACATGCCGGCATGGAAGCTTCAGAAGAAATTGGCCGAAAGGGTGCTCCTGACGGACCTGGACGTTCTCCTTTTGCTCGAACACCCGCCAACCTACACTCTGGGCATCAGGGGAAGCGAGGCCAATATGCTCGCTCCCCGCGATTCCCTGGTTCGGGAAGGGGCCGCCGTAATCAACGTCGACCGGGGCGGTGACATAACTTTTCACGGCCCCGGCCAACTGGTGGGCTATCCTGTCCTTAACCTGGCAAAGCTGGGCGGTGGGATCCGAAAATACCTGCGGTCCCTGGAGGAGGCACTGATACTCACGCTTGAATATTTCGGGGTAAAAGCCGGCAGGATCGACGGATATACCGGGGTCTGGGTGAAAGACGAAAAGGTGGCGGCCATAGGCGTAAAGGTCACGGCCAAAAGGATTACCCAACACGGCTTTGCCCTGAATGTAAATACCGATCTCGGCTACTTCAGCCGGATCGTGCCCTGCGGCATAAAGGACATGGGGGTTACCACGCTGGCCAGAATCATTGGCGCTGAAATACCTCTTGCCAATGTTGCGGCAATATTCGCCAAGACATTCGGGACCGTTTTCGGCAAAGAAATGGTTGAAGTTTCGCCGGATTCGATCCTGCAAAACTGAGGACGGATGACGGATGATGGACAAAGAAGTCCTCCGACCCGCGGGCCGACCATTAGAATCCCTGGACCCTTTTTAGGAAAGGGAGGGTTCCAGGCGGGAGACCGTTCTATGAGAAAACCGCCCTGGATCCGCGCACGAATACCTACCGGTGAAAATTACGAAAAAATAAGGTCCCTCGTGAGACAAAAGCGGCTCCATACGGTCTGCGCCGAAGCCCTGTGTCCGAATCTGGGTGAATGCTGGGAACGAGGCGCCGCAACGTTCCTTATCCTTGGCGGCATCTGCACGCGGGACTGCAGGTTCTGCGGAGTGCAGTCAGGGAAGCCGGAGCCTCCCATGCCCGAAGAGGCGGAAGAAATTGCGGATGCGGTTTCAATCCTGGATCTAAAACACGTGGTAATCACGTCGGTCACAAGGGACGATCTGCCGGACGGCGGCGCGGCTCTCTTTGCGAGGACCATTCGAGCGATCCGCCAAAGATCCCCCGGATGCCGGATCGAAACGCTCGTGCCTGATTTTCGCGGAAACATGGACTCCGTTGCCGCGATCCTGGACGCCGGACCCGATATTTTCGGCCACAACATGGAGACCGTTCGGCGTCTCTATCCGCTGGTCAGGCCTCAGGCCGGCTACTTGCGTTCCCTCAAAGTTCTGCGGAACGCCAAAGAGCTTCTTCCGGCGGTTACAGTCAAATCCGGGATCATGGCGGGCCTGGGCGAATCGAAAGAAGAGATCCTCGAAGTAATGAAGGATCTGATCGAATCGGGGTGCCGGGTCCTGACGATCGGCCAATATCTGAGCCCGAGCCGCTCTCATTTTCCAGTCTCGCGGTATTATTCCCCGAACGAATTCGACGAGTTGAAAATGATCGGTATCGATCTTGGGTTCGGATGGGTGGAGGCCGGTCCGCTCGTCAGAAGCTCCTACCACGCGGATGAGCAGGCCAGGCTGGCCGAGCGTGGGGCAATGCGAGCAGACAAGCCCACATGGAATGCATAAGGGGGTGGCCCGGATACTCGCTATCCCGGCGCGAAGCGCAAGAGGATAAGTATCGAAACCCAAAGGGAATAAAGATTGAGCAATACCTCGTTAATGGCTGCTTAGTTCATGGTTCCTGCTTGCTCAATCTTCTTGGATGGAACCAAAGGCTTCACCTCAAAATGCCACGTCGGCTTTTTCGGTCACGAGTCCCCCGGAGCAGCTATTCCTGCCCGTTCACCATAGACCAGTAACGGCCGTTGCCGCTGCCGACCTCAATCGATATGTTGAAAGCTTGTGTCAGGAGATCGCGCCGAAGTATTTGCTCTTTTTCGCCTTTGGCGGCGCAACGCCCCGATTTTAGCAGGAAGACATGACTGAAGGCCGGAGTGATTTCCTCAAGATAATGGGTGACCAGGATCATCGTGGGGCCGTCCGGGGACCGACCAAGGTCCTCAAGTGTTGACAGGAGCTGTTCTCTTGACACCAGGTCGAGACCCCCGCAGGGTTCATCCAGGATCAGGAGGCGGGGGTTGTGAATGAGCGCCCTCGCGATCAGCAGGCGTTGTTTTTCCCCCTGTGAAAGCACGGCGTAGGGAAGATCGAGTATTTTTCCACAGCCCAGCCGGTCCGCAAGCCTGGCGGCGTCTTCGAAATCCCGCGCTTCCGGTTTCTCGAAAATTCCAAGTGAAGCATACTTGCCGCTCACGATAAACTCGAGAGGCTTCTGGGATGGAGGTACCTGGGCCTGCAGAAATGAACCGACCCAGCCGATTCTCTTTCGCAGAACGCGGAGATCGATTTCACCGAATCGCTCCCCCAGTATGGTTATATCGCCCGAGGTCGGCCAAAGGTACCCCGCCAGGATCTGAAGCAAGGTCGTCTTTCCCGACCCGTTTGCCCCGAGCAGGACCCAATGCTCATTCGGCCTGATCACCCATGAGATATTATCAAGAATGAGCCTGCGGTTCCTTACGAATTTTACGTTCTTGATGCTGATCCAGTCATTTCCCATTTCGCTAAAACGATTCCCACGTGAGCACGATTTTCCCGAAATGCTCACCTTTGACCAGATACCGGTGAGCATTCTCCACTTCCCGAATCGAAAAAATCCTGTCGACTACGGGCTTGACCCGGCCTGATTCGAGCAACGGGAGCACGGTCTCAATAAAACCCCGGGTGATCGCCGCCTTTTCCTCCTTCGACTGGCTGCGCAAAACTGAGCCGATAATTTTCAACCTCTTGGAGACGACCAGGGCAAGGTTGATTTCACCCGCGCTCCCCCCCATTAAACCAATTATGACGAGCCGTCCGAGTGTTTTTAGGATCTCCAGGTGCTTGCGCAAGTAAGAGGCCCCGATCCAGTCGAGAATGATATCCACGCCGTCCCCGCCTGTCATATCCCTGACCCGGCCCGCGAAATCCTCCTCCTTGTAATTGATTCCCGCAGAAGCCCCCAAATCGAGCGCCCGTTTTATTTTATCCTCCGAGCCCGCGGTAACGACGACTGTTGCCCCGATCGCCGAGCCGAGTTGAATGGCCGCCGTCCCTACTCCGCTGCCTCCTCCGTGCAAAAGGAACACATCTCCGGCCTTTATGCCCGCCTGCATAAAAAGATTGTAATAAGCCGTGAAAAAAACCTCGGCGGCGGCGGCGGCCTCCGTGAAGCTGAGGTTCTCGGGAACGGAAACCAGGTGGTCGGCCGAAACGGCTACGTACCTTCCGTATCCGCCCCCCGCGACGATTCCGAACACCCTGTCGTTCTCCTCGAAAGTAGAACCGGGGGGTGCCTTAACCAGGAACCCGGCGAAATCGAGCCCGAGCACCGAAGAAGCTCCGGGTGGAGGCGGATACAGTCCCCGCCGCTGAAGCAGGTCGGCCCGGTTTACCGAGCAGGCCTCAACCTGTACGAGCGCCTCCCCTTCCTTAAGGGAAGGTATATCCACCGTTTCCAGGCTGAGTTCGTTCCATTCGCCCTTGATCGCGCCCTCTCGCACCATGACTGCCGGCATAGATTGAGCTTTCATTCGAGCCCTCCGGTTTCGGCAAATGAGTAATAGTGGTCATTACCTGCTACGATGATGTGGTCGTGAACCACTATGTCAAGGTCGCCCAGTATCTTCTTGAGCTTAATAGTGAGCAGCCTGTCGGCTGAAGAAGGCTGCGGTCCGCCTCCGGGATGATTGTGAGCCAGAATCACCGCGGTTGCGCGGTGTTTCAGACCGGCCTCCACGACAAGTCTGGGGAAGACGGCGGTCCGGTTTACGCTACCCTTCTGCACATACTCGACAGCGATAAGCCGGTTCTGGCTATCCAGGGCAAGCACGCAAAAAACCTCATTTCTCTGCGTTCCCAAAAGTGCCCTGAGATAGGAGACCGCCGATTCGGTGGAACTGAAAACTTCATGGCGCACCCAGCGGCTCGACTGGTAAGAGTCGAAAAGACGGGGCATGAGACCGAGCAGTACCGAGGCGCTTTCTCCAATCCCGTCGACACGCATCAGGGCCTCGGCCGGGGCATCGAATACCGATGCGATATTGTTTCCGAATTCATTGAGAAGGGCTTTGGCAATCGGCTTGACGTCTCTTCTGGAAATCGCGTAAGTAAGCAGCAGTTCCAGGATTTCATGATCGTGGAACCCGGCAAGACCGCTCTTCATAAACCTCTCGCGCAGTCTGCGCCGGTGACCTTCGAGACCCGATTTTGCGGCTATGGATTTTTCAGGCAATTCCAGACCAGCAGAGTTTTTCACCAGATCGTTATGTAATTAAATCCTCTCCCCTACAGCCTCACCGACAGTTGAAGGTACACTCTTCCAGCCCGAATTGCCAGATCAAAAGACCGGCGCCAGGGGCCAGGTCAATGAGCCTGAAAATCAGCAACCGCGGCCCTTTGGATCCCTTGTTTCCAGACGGGTTACCGGCCTCAGCTCGATTGCTGGATCTTTTGGCGAAGTTGTCTTAGCAGGCTCTCGAATGAATCATTGGTCAGAATGGAGGTGAACTGGCTCCGGTAGTTGTCGACGAAGCTGATTCCCTCGACCACCACGTCGTAGACCTTCCACCCGCTTGCATCGCGGTGAAGCCTGTAGTCGATCTCGATGCTCTTACTACCCTGATATAAAATGTGGGTTTTGACAAACGCGTAATCGCCGTCGAGTTTTTCGGAGTCGTAAAAGACCCGTTCGTTCGTTCCTGCATAGTTCTCAAGGCGGTTAACATAAGTATTGAAAAGAAGCTGTTTGAAAAGTTGAGCGAATTCCCGTTGCTTATCCGGAGTCTGGTCTTTCCAGGGGCGGCCCAAAGCTCTTTTGCCCATTTCTTCAAAGTTGAAATATTCGTCAACCACCCGCATGATTTCATCTTTTCTTTGCCGCAAGGTGGGCGCTTCACCCCTCTGGGACTGGCGTAAAATTACGAGCGCCCTGTCCGTGCCGTTTTGTATGAGCCCGATCGGGCTTGAATCCACAGTGGCGCAGACCAATTGGGGCAGGAAAAGAAGCGCTGAAAAGACCTTTAATATGAAGGAAAGCCTTCCTTCTTTTAATCGCTGGGACACAATCCCCCCTCCTCGTATGACAGACTGTATTACACAGCACTGAAGAAATAATTCACTTCGTCCGCGCATGGCTGACATGCTCAGAGCGCGAAAGGCCGACCTCTGAGCATGTCAGCCATGCGCGTCGGGCCTGCACCGGGAACCTTCAACACATCAGCCCCGGGACGGAGTTTGCAAAGTCTAGCAGTATAACGCCGCCGCCCTATTTGTCAATAATGCGGCAGCACCATGTCCCAACCCGGCAATATTGGAAACGGGCCGGCAGTGGCCCGTTTTCCCGCTGCCGCTGCTCAAGAAAGTTAACGGAATCGACAAACGATCCGACTGCTCTTCTATGCTGTCAAAGCTTTGACACCATGGAAACAAAAACCCTATGGGTCCCGGCATGAAACCTGGATAAATTACGCTTGCATACCGATGGTCGATTAAATAGCATTGAATCGTCCAACCAGGTCGTTGAAACTCACGTGAAGGAGATTCGTTATGCCGGCCGATAATAAGATCCGCCGCAGTCTGTCAATCAATGAACTGCTCGTGTTCACAAGCCTTTTATGCTGCTGCATGTATATCGCTTTGACATTCCGAGGCGCATGCCATGCAGGCGTTTTCGATCTCGGAGAGATAACGGTTGCCCCCTCACCGACCGGCGTCAAATATCTTGAACTCAAAAGCGGTGAAAAAGTCTCGGATTTCAGTGTAGCAAGAAACGGACCCGAGACCGCCGTATTGGTAGAGGGCCGGACCGGGGGCTCCAAGGTCCTTTTCTGGGACTTGAGCTCGCCGGACGGCATCAGTGAGTGGCAGGCGCCCAGAGGATTCACTCCCCGTTACCTGGCTTGGCACCCGGTAGCAAAAAGCTTTTTTCTTGCCGGAAAACAGGGAAAAGAACACGTCATTATGCGCGTTGACAAGAAGGCTGACGGATGGGCAACAAAAATCGTTTACAGAACACAACATGAAATTCGGCGCTTGTTGGCCGCGCCGAGGCCATACGCATTGGAAACCGATTTCAGCTCGGATGAACCTAAAACAGCCCAGGCTTATCGCATCTTTTTCGGCCTCAAAAACCCGGATGGGACCTATTCGATAAAGTCGGTAACCGAGGACGGCGGGCGCGAATACCAGGCAATCGGCTCTAAGAAAGGCTTTACAATATTTAAAGATTCCGAGGTGCAACCAAGCGCGATTGAAGCGCCTTCGGCGCTGCCCTTGGCGTTTCACCCGGCAGGTCACATTCTTCTGTGGGAGGACGGAAACCGGGATTTCCAATACGCCGTCTATGAACGGGACCATTGGGCAAGGAGCGTAAAGCTGGCATACCCGGGAGTCTTCCAAGGGACACTGACGGCAACTCCCAACGGCCTTGGCCTGATCCATTGGCTGCCCGATTCGGCAGGCATTACCCTCATTGGCCTGCACGGTGGCAAAAAGGACATACTGGCGGCCGAACACAGCTTCTTTTGCACTCCCCTGTGCGTCCCGGACGGCAAAGGGATCGTAGGCCCGATTAAAAAAGATAACGGGACCGTTCTGGCCTATGTGCCCGTAGAAATGCCCCTGGCAGATGTTGCCAATGCCTGGATGTTTTCCGAAGACCAGGGCGATCGTGACCTGTTGAGTCGCAAAGGAGGCCTGCTCAGGGACCTGCCCTACGATCAGCTCTACTCCATGTACGAATCGGAAGCTTACGACTGCGGCCAGTATGATCGATCGACCCCCACAAGACCCTATCTGGTAACAACCGACATCTTCTGGGAACTCCTCGGGGCCGCTTACGAAGGTGTATTCATTATAAAAGAAAGGCAGCGGGCCATACCCGCTTTCTGGAAATTCGTCGATGAGGCGGACGCGTATTTTCGGCAGGCAAAGCCCGATTCCCCCTGGATGAAAGTATTCGCCGTGTTGGAGGGCATTAAAAAGCCGGTGGGCGAAAATGATGATGTGCGGTCTGAACTGCTTCGAATTCAAAAAGCCGGCGAAGAGGAATACTCGCCGCTATTGGGGACCGAAGTGGATTACGCCGAACTGAAACCCAGGGGCCATTACACTTCCAGTGAGGATATGAGCGCCTATTTCAAAGCTTTCAAGTACATGACAATTCCGGCGGACAAGCGGCCGGAGGACAAACCGCTGCCCGTTGACGATCTGATAAACACAACTCCGGAAATAAGAGCTCTCGCCCGCTCATGGATTTCGACCTACAATTTCTTCATTGCTCCTTCAAGGGGCCCCGTTGTCTGGGGAGACACCACGCCGCCGCCTTCCTATGCGAAACACCCGCTTGAACGAATGCGTCTTTTTCCCCTTTCATGGGGTTTTGACAATGAGGTGCTGTTTTCGACGGTTTTTCACGGGGACTTGCCGGAAGCCGAACAGATAACCGGTCCTTCCGGGAATCGGCTGATCCCGTCGGGTTTGGATGTAGCCTCGGCGCTTGGAAGCAAGTTCGCCACATCGCTCCTTGCAACCGAGATCAAGGAATACCCGCCTCTTGGGCGAATTCTTGCGGAACTGAGGACAAGACTCTCCGAAAATGGGAAGAATGTTCGTGACAACACGAGTATGTATAATCCCTGGATGGAAGCCCTGGGCCTCCAGTGGGCCGACGATACGGCATCACCCGGCGGAACCCTGGACAAAGAACTCTGGCTTGCCAAGCGGTTGCAGACCGGGCTCGCATCCTGGGCGACGCTTCGCCATGCAACGGTCCTGGTTAATGAAAGGACTTCGGCCGAATGCGGTGAAGCGGCATTCGAGCCCATTCTCCTGACACCACCCAGGGGATACGTAGAGCCGGACCCAAAGACGTTCGATGCCATTGCGAATCTTTTTCAATCAATGGAAGATTTTGTGCAATCGTCGGATTTTTCATCAAATGAAAAAGCCCCTAAAACCGATGACGAAGATGGCTGGAACCCTCTCAAGGAAGGCATCGTTCGCCGCCTCTCCGAGACCGCCGCAAAAGCGAAGCTTTTTAAAACGATTGCCGAAAAAGAGATCAGGGGGGAACCGCTTTCCGACCGGGAATATGAAGAGATTCTCCTCGTCGGCCGCATAGCCGAGCATCATCTTCTAATCTTCAAAAGTCTTGCCAGTAAAGATCATGCTCTATCCAATCCGGACCCAATGCCCAAAATTACCGACGCGGCAGGCGGCGGACCTGCAAAAATCCCGTTCCTGATGGCCGCCGTCGGCAGACCGATGGAATGGGACCACATCGTGCCGTATTTCGGACGAAGGCAAATCGCCAAGGGCGCCGTTTACTCCTATTACGAATTCACCTCGAAAAAACTCATGGATGATGCAGAATGGCTCGGGTCGGTTCCATCCCGGCAACATCCTTCGTGGATATCCGTTTTTGTGTCCGGGAGTCTGCCTGCATGCCCTCCGCGAAATCCTTACTGACGGTTCTCACCGTCGCCTGCTTTCTTTTTGCGGCCCCGATACAAGGGATCCTCCAGGGCGGCCGGGATGAGGAAAGCAAAGCGCGATTGTTATTCGCCGGTGACATTCTGCTTTCGCGCGGAGTTGAAAATCAGTTGGCCCATAATCCGCAACTGCTCGGCCGTGCGCTCACTCCCGTTCTGTCAGGCGCCGATCTTGCCTTTGGAAACCTCGAAGGGAGCGTCGGCACTGGAGATGGTTGCTTCGAAAGCACGGAAAAGACGCCATGTTTCCCCGTGCGGGAGGATTTTATACCTTTGCTTTGTGAAGCCGGTTTCAATGCAATCGGCCTGGCAAACAACCACAGTTCGGACCTGGGCCGGGCAGCGCTGCAGAAAACCCGCGGGCTTCTTGAAAAAAACGATCTGGCTGCCCTTACATACGAGGATTCTCCTCAATTTATCCGTCTAAATGACCTGACCGTCGGCATCGTCAGTCTCTCCATGATTCCCGGCCGCGACGAGCCGGCCGTGGACGTTCCATCCATCGATCTTCGGCAGAAGCTTCGTCTGGCAAGAAGCATCTCGAACCTGGTGGTCGTATATATTCACTGGGGGAGCGAGTTCCTGGACTGGCCCGACAAAAAACAGCTCGACGCGGCGGAATGGTTGATAGACAGCGGCGCCGACATAATTATTGGCAGTCACCCTCATCTGATACAAAAGCCCGCATGTCTTCACGGTAAAATCGTCTTCTATTCCCTGGGGAACCTCGTTTTCGACCAAAAATATCCGTCCACGCGAGAAGGCTTGCTGGCAGACTGCCGAATCCGCCATGAAGCCGCGTCGTGCTCCGCCCTTCTCACGCGAACACCGTCCGGGTCCACGATGCCGGTCCTGGTCGGAGCAGACGAAAAGACCGAACAGGCCCTGTCCGGATGCGTACCGGGACTTTCACCTACGCTGACGACAAACGGCATTACCCTTAGGCCCGAAAAGTCTTCGACTATCCGAAGCCTCTCGGGACTTTCGCTGGAGGCGGTCCGGGAAGGCAAGGTGCTTTGGAAAACACGCCATGCGAGCGTAGTTTCCATCGAACCCATGAAGGTTAATACGCCACAGGCGGCCGAATACCTGTTCACGCTCGAACGACATTTCTCACCCCTGGACGGCGAAAATGGCTTGCGGCCCTGCGTCTACGAAGCGCGCCCGGAGGGTCTTGTCCCGAAATGGCGCGGGACCGCTCTTGCCTTTCCGCTACTCGACGCAGTCCTGCTCCCCGGAGACAACGGCATCTTGTGCGTCCGGCATCGCGGAGATTCCTTCATGGTTCCCCGGCACGGCTCAAAAGAAACGCGAATCGCAGCCTATCGTTGGAAGGGTTTCGGGTTCTCGGGAATTGACGATCCGGAGGCGGTCGGATGCACCCGGGACGTTTTCAAGTAGATGGTGTGGTAAGGCAAAGGCGGGGGCTTGATGCCGGGCGTCATCGGCAGATGGAAATCAGTCCGACATCCGATGCCCGGCCCTCTGCTTAGAAATCGTGCGTAAGTATTTCGATGGCGCGGCGGGAGATTTCTAGGCCGTAGTCGGTCCATCGTCCCTGTCCCCAATAGCGGAAACAACTGCTTTGCGCGGCCAGTAAATGAAACAGGGCATTGCGATAACGATGCTCCCAGGTAGGGACGCAACCTTTAACCGCCTTCTCGTAAAACAGGGCGCTGGCCTGTTGCATCGGCCCAATCACGTTGTCATAGCCGTGGACCCACGAGATACTGTTGGTCCAACTGCCGCCCTCGACGTGAAACGAGGGGTCTTCCCGGTGCAGCTCCTCGATCACCTGTCCAAGCCTCTCGGGACCGTCCCCCGGTTTGCAGCGGTCCCACATTCGTTTCTGGCGGATGGGTTGAACGATGGGAAAATCTTCTTCCCTCCAGCCGGAGGCAAAGAGGTACTCCAGGTATTCGGCGGCATTTACCAGCGGAACGTCGGTCCACGAGGCCGCCCGCACCGCCTGGAAATACTTGGAGGGAAACTCGTTCATCATGACATGCCCATTTTCACCATCGGCAATCTGCATCACCATGGGAAGTATTTTACGCCCGGCGTAGTCCCAACGGCTCTGGGAATAAGCTTCGTCATAAGGTTGCATCTGGGCAATGAGCTTGGTATCGCTGCCCTTGGTTTTGATCAGGCAAATTATGCTGGTCTCGTCGCCCATCGAATTTCGGCATACGAGCCGATTGGGAATATGCAGCCATTCAGATCCCCAGCCGTCGTGGGGGCGCTCCACAGTATGTTCCTGCACGACCATATACAGGTAGCCGCACTCTTTTAGCGATTTCACCAGACTGTAGGCCATATCCGGGTGATTCGGAAGAGCCATCTCCGGGAGTACGAATCCGCGCACCCGGCTCAACGCCTCCCGCCCGAAAATGGCGCAAAAATGATGCTGCCATGCCCTGATATGCATGCGATAGTCCGCCGGCGGCGTTGAGGGAGCAACGGCATGCCCCCACATAGTACCCAGCCATTCCACGCACCGTCGATAGCGAGGGTCGCAGGTGATGGTCTTAAGCGAGTCGATCACATCGTGGGCCGCCATTTGACGAAGCCCGTGGAGCAGGGTAGAACTGTAATCGATCATGATCCGCGGGTTCTTGCCTTCTTCCACCAATCGGGGAATGAACTCACCCATGCGCTTGTAGCACCAGAGGAAAACCTCTGCGTTGTGCCGGTCGGCTTCGTAGGGACTTTCCCTCATGAATTGAAGATTGCCGATGACCGGTTCAAAGCGCATAGCGCTCCCTCGCCCGGGGCCTCCGGCCGGGATAAGCGGCTGGTGCATGTGTAGAGCAACGGCGCAGCAACCCCGAGCATTGCCGAAGTCAATTCCGCTCTCGTGCAGGAAAACCGGCCTGCCCCGGCCGGCGCCGACAGTTTCTGCTATGACGCCTTCCGAGCCGCACATATTGGGAAGACCGTTGTAGTACTCAAGCATATCGCTCATGTAAACCTGACTCTATTTAAGTGACTGTAAATGGAGCATTCGGGAAGAACGAAAAGTATTTGGCCCCGTTCTTCCCGCCCATGACACCGCGGTTCAGGAACCCTGGCGATGTCGTCATCCTGTGGGAGCTAAAAATCGTGGGAGAGAATCTCCTGTGCCCGACGGCAGATCTCCCTGGCATAGTCGGTCCACATCCCCTGGCCCCAATAGCGATAGCAACTCGTCTGCGAGGTCAGCAGATGAAACAGCGCATTGCGGTACCGGTATTCACCGGAAGGTACGCTTTGCCTGATGACCTTTTCAAAAAAGAGCGAACTGACCTTTTCCATGGGATCCAACACATTTTCATAGCCACTTACCCAGGAAAGATTGTTCGTCCAACTGCCACCGTCCATGTGGAAACGATTGTCTTCTTTTCTGAGTTCTTCGATAGCCCGCTCCATCTTTTCCGGGCCGTCTCCGGGTTCGAAACGTTCCCAGATGCGGGATTGAAGAATGGGCTGAAGCGCGGGAAAATCCTCTTCCTTCATCCCAAGTGAAAAAAGATACTCCAGGTACTCGGTGACATTCACCATGGTCACATCCGAACCTGAAGACTCGCGAATGACCTCCATGTATTTGGACGGAAACTCGTTCATCATCACACCGCCATTCTCGCCGTCGGAGATCTGCGTGACGAGCTGCGGAATCTGCCTTCCTGCCAGTTCCAGGCGGGAAAGCCCTTTGGCTTCGTAGTACGGCTGCATCTGGCCGATCAGCTTGGTGTCGCTTCCCTGCGTCTTGATTATGGCGATGATGCTCGCCGTTTCGCCTCGCGAGTTGCGGCAAACCAGGCGATGCGGGATATGCTTGCGTTCCGGCCCCGAACCATTCTCCGGCCGCTCCACGGAATGCTCCTGGACAAGGACCCACTGATAACCGCAATCTTTCAAGGTCTTTACAAACTCGTAGGCCACGTCGGGGTGATTTGGAAGAGCCATTTCGGATGGAGAAAAGCCGCGCACTCGGCCGAGAGCTTCCAAACCGAAGATAGCCGCAAAGTGATTTTGCCAGGCTTTGACGTGCAGGCGATAATCCTGGCTGGGGGTGGAGGGCGCGACGGCATGCCCCCAGGGGGCCCCAAGCCATTCTACCGCGCGTCGATAGTTGTGGTCCATGCTGATGGTTTTCAGACTGTCCAGAACATCGTTGGCCCCCATCCGGCGAAGGCCGTGCAGCAGAGTGCCGGAGTATTCCAGCATTACGCGCGGCTGCTTGCCTTCGTTCATCAACTGCGGAATAAACTCACCCATGCGCTTGTAGCACCACAGAAAAACAGAGACGTTGTGGTTGTCGCCAATCCCCTGGTTATCCATCATATATTTGAGATTGCTGATAATTTCCGCAGTGCTCAGATTGTTCCCGCCGGCGGGGATGAGCGGCTGATGCATGTGCAGCGCAATGGCGCCCGCGCTCCGGACGCGCCCGAAATCAATTCCGCTCTCATGCAGATAGATTGCCTTCCCCTCGTTGTGGCGCATGGCTTGAGCGCACAACTTCTCCGCTCCCGAAATGTTCGGGAGACCGTCGATGCATTCAGGTAAGTCGTTCATAGAGCTATTGATTCCTTTCATTTTATTTCAGGCTAAATTGCTTAAGGCACCGCTCAATACTTTCGATTGCCTTTTTATTTGTGGCGGATGTGTTCGTAGATTTCCAGATACTTTGCCCCCGGGCTTCTCCAGGAGAAGTCACGCCGCATTGCGTTGAGAATAAGCCGGCGGAACTGATCCGGATAATGATGCCAGAGGCTTATCGCACGGCCCAGCGCCGATTCCACGGCATGATAATCGGTCTGGTGAAAGACATATCCGTTACACTCGTCCGGAGATCTATCGCCACAATAGTCCCGGTCGAAAACGGTATTAACCAAACCGCCCACGGCGCGTACAATGGGTATGGTGCCGTACTTGGAGCTGATCATCTGGGGCAATCCGCAAGGCTCGAACAGACTCGGCATTATGAGCATGTCCGCGCCGGCGTAAATCATGTGAGAGAGTTCCTCGTTGTAACCAATCTCCAGGTGGCAGTCCGGATTGTCGTTAAGATCATGCTTGAAATGCCAGAAGTATGCGTTGATATCCGACTCAGGACTGCTGCCCAAAAGCACGAATTGGGCATTATGCTGCAGGCAGTAGAACATCGCGTGCTTTACCAGGTCCAAACCCTTCTGCGGGTCCAGCCGGCCTACGTAGGCGATAATTGGCTTGTAGTCCTTGCGCAGCCATAATCTGTCCCTAAGGGCCTCTTTGTTGCGATATTTTTCCTGGATGGTATCGACGTTGTAGTGAGCGGGAATGTGGTGATCGACTTCGGGGTTCCACACGTTATAGTCTATGCCGTTGAGCACCCCGTCGAATTTCACCCGGTGGGTTTGCAGCGTTCGTTCCAGGCCGAAACCCTGGTCGCTGTTGAGCGCCTCCCACGCATGTTGCGGCGAAACGGTCGTAATGAAATTCGAATAGACAATGCCGGCCTTCATCATGTTCACCGCGCGTGGATTAAAGTTGTCGCGCATACGGTCATAGTTCATGAAATAGTCTGGACGGCCCAAACCGGTAGCCCACAATACATCTTCAGAAGTGACGCCCTGGTGCTTGAAATTATGAATGGTGTAACATGCCCTCTGGTTCCACATCCCTGTGTTCTGGTACATCTCGAAGAGAAGGACCGGGACGATTCCGGTTTGCCAGTCGTGGCAGTGGATGACGTCGGGGCGGCGGTTGCTCTTGAGCAGGAATTCCAGTGCGGCCTTGCTGAAAAAGGCAAAACGCCGGGCCTCATCCGCGCATCCGTAAAAACGGCCGCGGTTAAAGAAATTGTCCTGCGAGTGCGGCTCGATAAAATAGCACCGCAAGCCGTGCACCTCGCCGGACCATACCGAACAATGGACCCAACCGCTATACCAGGGCACCCACAAGTCATGATAAACTTTATTGAAGCCCCAGATTTGGTCATAACGCATGCAGTCGTACATGGGTAAAATGACTTCCACATGATTGCCCCGCACCTGCAACTCGCGGCTGAGGCCATACACCACATCGCCGAGACCGCCCACTTTGGCGACCGGGGCACACTCCGAAGCGATTTGGACAATGTACATTCTAATCTCCTAAATCCACGACAGGGACCTCAAACAAGTCGGCCTTTCCAGGCAAATCCATGCCGGGACAATTTTGAAAACATCTACCCGCACTGCGTTTCCTTATCGCGCTTGAGAAAGATCACTCCCAGGGGAGGCAGGGTGAGCGTGATCGAATGATACTGCCCCTGACACGCCCCGGGTTCCGATGCGACCGGATCGAAGTTAGTCGTGTTGCTGCCGCTGTAGAGTCCCGAGTCACTGTTCAACAGTTCGCGGTAAACACCGGGCGCCGGCACCCCTACATGGTAGCCGCGGCGGACCTCCGGCGTAAAGTTAGCCACCACCAGGACAAAATCATTCGGGTCCCGTGCCCGGCGAACAAATGAGACAATGTTTTGGTCAATGTCCTGGAAGTCGATCCACTGAAACCCTTCCCAACTGAAATCCATCTCATGGAGCGCGGGTTCCGAAACGTACAACCTGTTCAGATCTTTTACACACTGTTGGAGATTCCGGTGGAATTCAAAATCGAGCAGCGTCCAATCCAGTTCGCAATCGTGGTTCCATTCGTTCCACTGTCCGAACTCACTACCCATAAAGAGCAGCTTCTTGCCCGGGTGTCCGTACATGTAGGCATATAGCAATCGTAAGTTGGCGAACTTCTGCCAGTAGTCACCCGGCATCTTGGCCAACATCGCGCCTTTGCCGTGCACAACCTCGTCGTGGGAAAAAGGCAGCGTGAAATTCTCGGTGAAGGCATAAAGCAGGGAAAAGGTCAGTTGGTGATGGTGATATTTGCGGTGAATAGGCTCCTTTTGCATGTATTCGAGCATGTCGTGCATCCAGCCCATGTTCCATTTCAAATCGAAGCCCAGTCCCCCCACGTAAGTCGGGCGGGAAACCATTGGCCATGCCGTGGACTCTTCGGCAAACGTCAGCACGTCCGAAAACTCCTGGTGCACCAGTTCATTGAAACGCTTGATGAAAGATACCGCCTCCAGGTTTTCTCTTCCGCCGTATTTGTTGGGAATCCACTGGCCCGGCTCCCTCGAGTAGTCCAGGTACAACATCGAAGCCACCGCATCGACGCGGATGCCGTCGATATGATACTTGTCCAACCAGAACAGCGCGTTGGAAAGAAGGAATGCGCGCACTTCATTTCGCCCGTAGTTATAGATGAGCGTGTCCCAGTCCTGGTGTTCGCCCTGGCGCGGGTCGGCGTGTTCGTAAAGGTGCGTGCCGTCGAAAAAGGACAATCCATGGCCGTCTTTGGGAAAGTGCGCCGGCACCCAGTCCATGATCACCCCCAGTCCGGCCTGATGCGCGGTATCGATGAAGTGCCGAAATTCATCCGGAGTTCCATACCGTGAGGTGGGGGCAAAGTTGCCGACGGGCTGGTATCCCCACGAGCCGTCGAAAGGATGTTCCGTAACAGGGAGAAGTTGAATGTGAGTGTAGCCCATCTCCTTTGCGTACGGCACCAGCTCATCGGCCAGCTCCCGGTATGTGAGCCAGCGATGGCCGAGGTCCTTGTGCGGTGCAGTCCTCCATGAGCCGAGATGCACCTCGTAAATGGATATGGGTGCTTCGAATTTCTGGTGTTCTTTACGCGTGCGCATCCACTCGCTGTCGGCCCATTCGTAGCGATCGAGGTCCCACACGACGGATGCCGATTTTGGTCGCATCTCGGTCGAAAAGCCGAAAGGGTCGGCCTTTACGGTCATGTAACACCCACGGCTGCTCTTGATTTCATATTTGTACAAATCCCCCTGAGCAAGACCTGGAATGAAAATCTCCCATAGACCGCTCCCACCTCGGGGGTTCATGGGGTGGCAGCGCCCGTCCCATTGATTGAAAGCTCCGATCACGCTCACCCGCTCGGCGCCCGGCGCCCACACGCTAAAATGGACTCCCCTCACGCCGCAGTGCTCAATGATGTGCGCGCCAAGCTTGTCGTATAACCGGAAATGGTTGCCCTCGGAAAAAAGATGCAGATCGTAGTCGGTAAGGACAGGAGGGAACCGATAGGGATCTTCGGTCAAAAACGTCCGGCCATTGAACATGGTGACCGAAAGCCTGTAAGGGAAAATCTCGGTCTCATCGGAGAAGACAGTCTCAAAAACACCATCGGCATGTGTGCACTGCATCCGATGCTCCGTACCGAAGCGGAACACGGAAACACTTCGCGCCTGCGGCTGGAATGTGCGGACGACCAGCCCCGGCCCTCCGGCCGGTGTGACATTGTGCAACCCGAGAATATCAAACGGAGTACTGCAGAAGCCGCCGACGACGGCCGCAACGGCCCCCGCGTCGGCCGTCGATTCGGAGACAACATGGAGGACATACGCCTTCGCGGCGTTTGTCTCGGGGTTAGCCGGCTCACTCCGAGTCCTGCTTGAGGAACAGGCTGATTCAAGCGCGCTCCCGGCGGAAATGGCAATGTCACCGAGTCTGTTATCCAAATCACTGGTATGTTCGACGGCATCGGCTGCGGGAGCAGCATCTGCAACACTCATACGGCATCTCCTTTGCTTTTCTGGTCCCGAACTCTACCTTTTCGCTTCGAGCACTTCCCGACAACACTCTTCATCGGGTTGCCGGAGTTCGATCCGCAGAAATCGTCCTGTTTATTTCGTAGGGAGCTGTAGCAGGCATTCCTGATATGTTTCAGGTCGGGAAAGACAGCGCAGTGCGCCGAAAAATGACGACTCAAAATCAGGGGATCATGCCGGTCCGGCAATACGGCTATGGACAACCTGTCACAAGCGCAATACGGCTCTGAACATAGTTGAAAATGATTTCCAAAGGCTTCACAAAGCTGAATCATTAAACCACAAGCTCAATCTCTGCTTCGATATCCGTTATATAGAACCAATTCCGCCGCAGTAATCAAGGTGGATTTTCGCACAGGTACCCTGAAAGCACCCCCGGACCGAGGCGCCGACATCATCCTCAGGCATCATCCTCATCCGGTGCAAAAGCCCGCGCGATCTGGTGAAGAAGCCCGCATGCCTCCAGGGCAAAATTCGAAATAAAGATGAAGCGATAAGAAAAGGGCGGGGGCATGACGTCCGGGCTGTTGCTCAAGTGGATTTTCTTGAACATAGCGCAATACGACAGTTTTTGGCCGGCTGAGCGATTTTCATAACCTCACCCAGACAGCGCTTTTGAGCCGGACTCCGGAGCCTTTAAGGAAATTGGTTGTCAATCTGACAATGGCCCGGAAAATGCTTCACTTAAAAGGAAAATACCATTTCAGGAGATATCAAAATGGCGAAGACAGGAACAGCATTCGATTCCGGCACTTTGTATTACGCCAACCTGGCAGTACTGGCCGAACAGGCCGGCGATTATGAAGATGCGGCGAAGCAATGGCGAATGGCTTCCACGGTGTCTCTGAAGCCTGAGACCATCGTTCTGTATGAAGAAGCCGCGAAGAGGTGCGAAAGAAGATCGAAGGATAATTTGGGGCTGAGCAGATAAAAAAGGAGTGTAGTCATTTAGAGACAATGATGTAGTGTTTCCCGTTCGGTAAGACCCTGCTCTACCTGTATCTTACTCCCACCGGATTGAAACCTGTTTTAATTTCAGAACTGTTCCATGCCCGCTTTCCAACCACTCTCATAAACCTCCCGAGGTTATCATCGGCCCCTCATGGGACAGTGTACCGCAATTCCGCAATCCGCATAAGCCGATCTCCCCGTGCCACCCGCCCCCGGATTAACCGGATGAAATTCACTTCCCTGCAATCGGGTGGCTGGGCTGATTGAGACGCTACGGCTGCAACAAGAACTCGAACTTTTTTATCGTCTCTTTATCCATAATACCCAGCTTTACCATCGCCTCGGAGTTAAAGAGCCTGAATGTCCCGACGGATTTGGCGCAAAGCGTATTTTCCCCTTTATAAATGTGGCCCTCAACTATGGCCTCCCGTTTCCCTCGAACTTCGAGCACTCTGCCTTCCACCCGTATTTCCTCGCCAACGTAGACAGGTTTGTGGAATTCAAGAGTCATTGTATGGGTCAGGGTGAATTTCTTCAGAAAGTGAATGGCGGTCCAGCCCGTTGTTTCGTCAAGAATTGTGGCAAGGACGCCTCCGTGGACGAGGTTGTCCCACCCGCACAGGTGGCCCGGCACGGTAAGCCACGAGAAAAGCGCCTCGCCATTGGAGAAAAATTTCATCTGAAGACCGGAAGCGTTGGTTGGGCTGCACCCGAAACAGTTGTGATTTTCCCTGTTAATCAGGGCCTTGAGATTGCCCCTCATCTCCATTGGTCATCCTCCGAAATTTGGCCCGTCCTTATGAGGGCTTGGCCCCGGGCATCATGCGCCGCTCTTTTCTTTCCACTATGTTCGTCCGCTCTTTTCAAACGGCCCTGTCCCTGAGAAGCCTTTTTCCAATGGGGCCGAGGCGCTCCAGAAAGGGCCTTGCAAGCTCCGGCGCGAATCGGCCGGACAGGACGGCAAAAACGATGCCGAAGCACAATCCGGTCAGGGTGATTTCCAGGAAGGCCGACAGGTAGGGCGAAAGCCGTGGGTCGAACGGGTTTGCCTTCCCGGCGGCCCAAGCGGGGAGGATAGACACCGCGGACACGATCAGGACCTTGCCCGTACCGGATAACAACCCGGAAAAAACCATGCCGCCGAACTTCAGCTTCCACCGCAACGTCATGGCGACGCTGAACAGGAAAAGAGAAGCGGTGCTCGCGCAAGCCACTCCCAGGGCGCCGATCCGAATCGTCAGGTAATAGAAGACCGGTATCATAAGAATGGTTACGGATGTTCCGAGCACAACCGGGGTCAGGGTATCGAGTCTGGAATAAAAGGCGCGCGTCAACACCTGCTGGTATCCCCAGCAGGAGACGCAGATAAGCAGAACCTGCAGCAGCCGGGCGGTATTCGCAGTGTCGGAAACCCCGAACCGGCCCTGCTGGAAAATCAGCCGTATGGTCGGCTCGGCGATCAGGATCATCCAAATCGAGAGCGGAACCAACAGGGTCATTACATTCTGGAGAGCGGAATTGACCGTCCTATAAAACCTTGAAAGCTCATTTTTCACGAACAGCTCGGCCATGAACGGATAGGAGGCCACCCCGGCGGCCTGCGCCACCACGCTCACCGGGACCATCATGATGCGCCGCGCGTAGCTCAGCCAACTTATTGCCCCTACACCGGCAAGGGAGCCGAATATTCTGACGAACTGCTCGTCTACGACCGTGATCGATTGACCTATCATGAGCGGCAGCGCCACGAAAAAATACTTCTTCAGCCCCGGATGGAACAGGGACCATTTGATGCGCAAACCGCCCCCGGACCTTACCGCAAGCAGCGGAAGCAGAAAGTTGCCGATGAAGGCGCCGGCGAGAACGCCCCAGCAAAACCCTTCCATGCCCCTTGACCGGAGCATTACGCCTCCGATGATGATGAGCAGATTATAGACTATGGATACCATAGACGGGATGAAGAACTGTTTTCGCATGAAAAGGATCGCGCTGAAGCAGGAGCCGCAGAGGAAAAATATCTGGGCGGGCAAAATAATCCGCAGGAAGAACGCAAGCCGCAGGAGTGCCTCGGCGGGCAGCCCCGGAGCCGCCAGTCGGGCCAGCTTCGGCGCGGACAGGATGGCAAGAGACGTAAGGGTGCCAATGGAAACCGCAACCCAAAAGAGGACGCTGGAAAAAAACCGCCATCCGTCTTCCTCGTTTTCATCGAAGTACCTGGTGAGAAAAGGGATCAGGGTTATGGAGAAATAGCCGCCCGCAAGCATGTAGTTTATGAAATCAGGGATCACGAAAGCAGCGAAATAGAGGTCGGATTCCTGGGTTGCCCCGAACAGGAGTGATATCAGTTTGTCGCGGAAAAGCCCCATGAACCGGGACAACAGTATCCCTCCACCTGTTATAATCGCTGCCAGTCCTATCTGCTGGCGGGTTTTCCAGAAATGCATCCGCCTCTTTCTTATCTCCTGGGTCGATTCTTAGTAGGGGGCCCGGCTTAGCGCGTAAGAATACTACAATTTGAATCGATTCCAAGTACATAAACCATGAGACCGGGCAACTGGCCGGCGGGGCGGTTTTGAGCCGAAATATATCCGCCGGACGATAATTGTACTTTTCAAAAGACCATCTAACGCATACATTCGATCCATGTTTCAGTCAAACTGACGAGGGGGGGAAATGAAACTCGGGCTAACAGGATTGGGCAGGGCCGGCAAGACGACCGTGTTCAATGCTCTGACCAGGAGGAGCGGCGAATCGGCTTCACCGGGCGGCCAAGTCGTACCGGCGCTCGGGGTCGTGTCGGTGCCGGACCCAAGGGTGGACTGGCTTAGCGCCCTCTATCATCCCAAGAAGACGACCTACGCGCAGATTACATATATGGACCTGCAGGGTATTCCAGGCATGGCGGATAACAAGCAGGATTATATGTCGCTGCTCCTGCCCCACATGAGACCCATGGATGCCTGCATAATGGTCGTGCGCAATTTCCCCGATTCGGTGCTGGGACCTCCGGACTGCGCCCGGGACTTCCAGGAACTGGAGGACGAATTTCTCATCGCCGATTTGGCATCGGTTGAAAAACGGCTCGAAAAACTTGACGCCGAACTCAAGCGGGGCAAAAAGCCGACCGGGGCTGAAAAAGAACTCCTCGATACCTGCGGGGAGATCCTGAATGCCGGGCAGCCGTTGCGCATGCGCCCTGAAATCGCCAACGCGCCGGAGTTGAGAGGCTATACCTTCCTTTCAGCAAAACCCCTGCTGGTGATCGTGAACAATACCGATGAGGATGACGCCATGCCTCCCATCCCGTTCGGGTCGGCGGAAGCGGTTGTAGTTCGGGGAAAGATCGAGATGGAGCTGGCCCAACTGTCCAGCTCTGAAGCCCGATCCTTCATGGATGATTTCGGCATAACCGAATCGGCCCTGGACAGGGTTATAAGAAGCTCGTTTGCGCTTCTAAACCAGATCACCTTTCTGACCGTGGGCGAAGATGAGGTCAAGGGTTGGACGATCGCCGGGGATACACACGCGATCGAGGCTGCGGGCGCAATCCACTCCGACATACAAAGGGGTTTCATCCGGGCTGAGGTTGTCGCCTACGAGGACCTGAAAAAAGCCGGAGATTATGCGGCGGCGCGAAAGGCCGGAAAGGTAAGGCTCGAAGGAAAAAACTACCCCGTCCAGGACGGAGATGTCATTCACTTCCGCTTTAATGTCTAACCTGGCTGATTCCGGCTTCTCCTGAGGGTGATAACGGTCACTTCTCCTTTCGAATTAAATCTCACCGGCACACCCGAAACACCCACCCCGGCGCTCGTATAGCCGGGCATGCCTTCGTAGTCCCATTTTCCGTGGCAAAACCGCCTTGGTGCTTTACTGTGCGTGAAGATCGGGCCAAACGGCGGGATCAGTATCTGCCCCGCATGAGTGTGGCCGCAGACGAGAAGATTCGGCCGGTAGTTCAAAGCCTCCTTGTAAATTTCATTCGAATGAGAAATCAGGATAGTAAAAGCGTAAAGCGGCAATCCGGCAAAAGCGCTTTCCAGATCGTGCGCCTTGTAATAATGGCAGTCATCGGCGCCCACGATCCATATGCACTCGCCGCCGCGCTCTATTCCAAGGGAATCGTTGACCAGGAAGTTAACCCCATGATCCTTCAAAGATTCTACGATTTCAACGCAGTCGTGATTTCCAAGCACCCCTAAGACGCCGTCCGCGGCATGAATTTCGGGCAGAAGGCGCTGGGTCTCCAAAAGAGCGGAGGTGAACGGGCCGAAAGTATTCACCCTGAAGTCGCCTCCAAGAATGCACAAATCGACGGGGGTCTGCCGAACTATTCTGATTATCTCTTCGGTCAGGCCGTCCAGGGCGTCCAGGTGCAGGTCCGAGAGGAACAGGATTTTGTAGCCGTCAAAAGCGGACGGTAGATCGGGGAAGTGAAACGCGACTTCCCGTTTTTCGATTACCAGGGCGTTTCGCTTGCCGCGCTCATAAATGTGGATTGTCTTGAATGCGGATTTCATGACCAGGTGATAATAGACCGAATCTTCAAAATTAAAGATGTAAGGCCAGGGCTTGGCCATCGTCTTGCATGAAACCAGTTCGCGAAACCTCGTCAGGGCGCGGATTCGTCGAGGATAGGACTTGAACGGCTTTACCAAAAGCACCCGGTTCAAAAAAAACGACCCGCAATAGGCACCCAGCACGAATACGCCGATAAACAGCAAGACGAATTTCGCCGAGAGTGCGTAATGAGGGGCGATCAATATGAAAGGCAGAAGGCCCTCCGGGACCTGATCGAGCGCCGGGACCGCTTCGCCGTCCGGAAGCGAAAGGCGCCTCTTGAGAAAACTTGAGAGGAGGTCTCCGACCATGCTCAAAAACCCGGCGCCCAGGCCGATCCACAGAGGCAAACCGACGATGAGGCCGATTACACCGCCGCTGATTATACCCGCCATGACGCCACGGATGGTCTTATGGCCTCCAAACAACTGCTTGCCGTCGATGAAACAATAGCCGCCGTCAACCGGACGATTCCACTTCGTTTCAAATATTTGCGCCACAAAAGGGGGGACAAAATTTATGAACCAGATCAATATCAACAGCTTGATGAAGAGCATCATTTTCGAATTCCGTGATGATTGTTCGATTTGAGCTCCACCGGCAACCCACCCGAGCCCAAATCGGAATAAGTTTCTATACCACAACAGAAACGGAAAAAATGAAAATATGGATCAGTACAAAATAGAGAGACAAAATCCCGGAGCCGTCCGCGGAAGGACCCTTGAATACGGCCACGGGACACGGCCGCTCCAACGCATCAAAAGGACTTTGAAAACCGGACCGCCCACTATAAAATACCGCGCGAGCGGCCTTGCGGCGCCATGCTCGATGAGCACCTCTCCCAGCGAAATTTGGACGGCAATTTAATCCTTATCGGGTGAAAACAAAACCCTTGGCGAACTTCCGTAATGGAAAAAGATCACACGAAAATCCGCGCCGCCATCCTGATACTATCCGCAGCGCTGCTCGCGTTTTACCTGGTACGGACCCACGAGAAAGCCAAGGCGCCGGTCCCGGAGTCCCCTGCCCCCGTTGTGGTCGAGATTAAAGGCGACGTGCCGAAGCCCGGGACCTACATACTTGACGCCATGGCGGCTACAGTCGCCTCCGCCGCGACACTCGCGGGATGCCCGTCGCAAATCCCGGCCGACGTCGCGCATCAAAAGCTCACGTCGGGACAATCCATCGAAATCCTGCGCCGGGAGACTGGAACCGCGGTCCGATTCGGCCGCATGCCGGGGTCGGCGCTTCTCGTCCTGGGGCTGAAGCTGGATTTGAATTCAGCCACTCTTGACGAGCTTCTCCTCGTTCCGCATATGCACCCCAAAATCGCGGCCGCCATCGTGGACAGGCGGCGGGAAAAGGAGTGGGACCAGGTCGAAGACCTGCTTGAAATCCGTGGAGTGGGGCCAAAAACGGTGCGGAAACTGGAAGATTACCTGGAGACGACGCATCATGACAGATAACCTGGCAATACCTGAAACGGAAAGGCAGGGAGCGGGGAAATTCGAACACTCCTGCGCCGGTCTGCGCGGCACAGGTGAACGTGGGTAGCCCGGATACCTGCTATCGGGCGCTTAGCGCAAAAGGTTGAAATTACAAAACGAACCGGACACGGCCTCACTACCACAAATTCGAGGCCAGAGGATGGCTGTTCCTGGGATTGAGGGTTATGGCCTCGAACTCGCAGGCCGAGCGGCAAACGCCGCACCCCTGGCAGAGCTGCGGATCGATCGATGCTTTCTTATTCGAATCAGGGAAACCGATTGCGCCAAACAGACAAACGTCAAGGCAGGACCGGCACCCGGCGCAGGACTGCAGGTCTATTTCGGCCACGTATTCGCCTCGAAAAAAAAGCTGAAGCCCGTGCCGATAGGCTGTCATCGCCAGGCAGTCGGAGCGGTCGCAGTTGCACAGTCCCCCGATAAAGGGCGTCTTGAAAGTCCACAGGGTATGGATGAGCCCTTTCCCTTCGAAAGAGCGGTGCAGATCCAGGGCTTCGGCCGCGGTGAGGCGTTCGAAGAGGTGTTCTTCCGGCCCCGGCCTGAAAGATTCCAGGAAAGCCTCCTTTATGTCCAGCAGCTTTTCGGCGTCGATTCCCAGGCCGAAGCAGAAGCTGTTATCGGTCCGGCCCGTAGTTTTTTTGCGGCAAACGCATGGAACGCGGACAATGGAATTTGCCAGGGCGAGCACCTTTTCAACGTCTTCGATAGGAACAACCTGGCCGTAATGGTCCCTGCGCTGCCGCTTTTCAATTACTGAAAAGCCCAGGTTTTTTAACACGGAGGGCGCCTGCCCGGCCCTCAGCAATTCCTTCTCCAATTCAAAGCTTCCCTGGGCCGTTTTCTTTATGAAATCGGCGATGAACCTGCGCCTTCTCATATCCGAGATCAGTTCTTCGGAATAGTTTTCAGCCCTCAGGTACCACTTTTTGCCTTCTCCATGCTGGTGGCAGAACCGGCACATAAAATCTCCCGGGAAAAGTACAGGTCAAAGGCAATGGGTTGACATGCCTCATGGGTTTGCAAACCGATACGAGCTTAACCTGATAACAGGCGTTTATCCAGGGGCAAAGAACAACAGGCGATGCCAAGTTGCGGGTGACCGGCTCAGCGCCAAAATACTTGACAAATAACCCATTACAAGAAATACTATTCTCTACCGAATAGCTCACGAGCCGCTACGGAGGTGGCCGGAATTATCCGGTTTTTGCTCGATTAACAAGCGTAAATCCAAGAAATTCGATTCGAATAACGAGGCCGCGAAAGCCTTTTAACCCGCGAACGGGGAAAGGTGTTTTTGTGGCCTTTTTTATTTGGACCGGGAGAATCACTGCAGGGCTTTCAAGCAGTCAATCCCAGGCAAAGCATGGTTCCTGTGGGTTCGTTTTCAAGGGGCATTTCAGGTCGGAAGAAATCAACGTTAAGGGAGGTCCTAAGAGCAAAAGATTCATGACACACAGAAAAAAGGAGAGGCAGGTCTTCCTCTCGACAAGGCATAAGACCTGCCCCGGGGCATGAACTGGAAACTAGTCCCCACGCTTCTTTTATCACGGCTGGAAGCGTGTGGCAATGAGGAGGGAAAAGGATGGCATCGGTTAAGACTATTCCAAGCTGCAATGTCTTATCGCGCACGCTGCGGCGTTGCTGTCGGACGGCCAAAAAGATCTGTAAGACAAATATGATGATATTGGCGAGTATAAGCCTGGTGTTGCTCATGTTCTGCCCAGTCTGCGGCGTTGCCGAGGATAAAACGGACACCCCTCAGGCTGTGGAAAGCCAGACGGCAAATACCGACCAGGCAACCGAGAAAGCTCCTCCGAAAAACGAAACGAAGAAAGATCAATCCCTCGAGCCGATTGTGGTTACAGCCACTCGAACGCCACTATCGATTTCGGATTCGCCGGCCGCCGTATCGGTTGTCACGAGTCAAGACATTGAAAGCAGGAACATCCAGAGAGTGGACGAAGCCATCAACGCTCTCCCGGGAGTGTTCAACGAGACTCGGGCGCCGCTTGACCAGTTGGGGGACGTCATGATACGCGGAATCCAGGGTCAGCAAAGAAACCTGGTTCTTCTGGACGGAGAACCTTTAAACCAACCCTTTGCCGGACTGGTAAACTGGAATTCTCTTAACCCTTTGGATGTTGCAAGAATCGAGGTCGTCCGCGGCCCGTTTTCCTCTCTATATGGAGGAGACGCGATGGGCGGCGTTATTAACATCATCACCAAAACGCCACAGGAAAGGGAAGTCACGATTCAGAGCGGATACGGTTCGTTCAACACCTGGAACGAGTACGGATCGTACGGGGACAAACTTTGTGACCGGTTGAGCGTCTTTGCGAGCTTCGGCTACAGGCAAACCGACGGGTACCCTAATATACCTGTTACGCTATCTCGCCAAACACCTCCAACCCAGGGAGGGCCTTACGCTGTTATCGGGAACTCGGGAGATCTTAACTATTGGACCCAATCCGGAAGCATTAAGTTCGTGTACGACCTGACTTCGGACTCAAAGGCCACCTTTTCCTACAGAAACAACCAGTACGGGTTCGGATACGGACCTCCGCAAACTTATGTCGGCACTTTTACAGGCAGCGCGAACGTTGGTGGTGTTCCGGTTTCCTTTAACCCCTCAACTTTCGTGGAGAACAACGACAAAGGCGCCTACACGGAGAACATATTCCATGGAGAATATCAGACAAAATTATTCGGTGATGGTCTTCTTAAAATCTCCGCGGGCTACATCGATACTCCGACCAACTATTATGACCAGCCAGGCTACACCGGCACATATCTTGGGGGAGCGGGGCAGAACATCACGACTTCTTCCGAGAGGTCCGACATTGATGTGCAGATCAACTATCCCCTGTTCGAAAAGCATCTGTTGACCTTTGGCGGTGCTTATCGTCACGATTCAGCCGATCAGCCGACTACGAATCTCAGCAATTGGACAGATCCGGGGTCGAAGACCAGCTTTTACTCGGATTTCCAAGGGAAGGATAATATCTATTCGGCATACGGGCAGGCAGAGATAGCTTTGCGCAGCAATCTCACCCTGTACGCAGGGTTGCGTGAAGATTACTGGACTACCTACGACGGCTCCGGCAACATAGTGGGTACGCCCGGCTACCCTGAGTCTTACGGCAGCAAGAGTGACTCTTCTGTGAGCCCCAAAGGGTCAATTGTTTACAAACCTTGGGACGGCACTACGCTCAGGAGTTCCATAGGAACGTCTTTTCGGCCCCCCACCGTATATGAACTCTACACTTCATGGGAAAGCTTTGGCTACATTTCCCTGGCTAATCCCAATTTAAAGCCTGAGACAGCCTTCTCATGGGATATGGGGGTCGAGCAGAAACTTCCATATAACACCGTATGCAAACTCAATTATTTTAATAACACTATGCATGACTACATCTACTGGGAGTTTATAAGCTATAATCCCAGCGCCGGCACCTACACTTTTCAGAACGTGAATGCCGCCAAGGCCGAGACTGACGGCGTGGAATTCGAAATCGAGAACAAGCCGCTGGACTGGCTGAAACTGTTCACAAACGCCACATTCACTCACAGCAAGATGCTTTCCAATCCCTATGACCCCAAGTCGGTTGGGTATCAACTCCCGTATGTCCCCGAGGTGATGTTCAACGTGGGCACAGAGCTGACCTACAGGAAATATTCTTTTATGATTATCGCCCGTTACGCAGACAAACAGTACACTGATGCATACAACCGGGACACGGCGCCCGAGGTGTACGGGGCGCTGGACAGGTACTTTGTGGCCGATTGTAAACTCCGCTACAAGCTGACCGACTGGGCTACACTGGATTTTGCGGTAAACAATATCTCCGATGAAAAATACTTCACCTACTACCAGGCCCCCGGACGGGAGTTCTTTGGGGGTATTACGGCGAAGTTCAAGTGAAAAAGTTTTTAATTTTCCTACAGGCGGCAGTCCTCTTTTGGGTCCTTTCGGGTTCGACCGATGTGTTTGCATTCACGGTCAAGGACGCGGCCGGAAACGATATAGATATCAAGCCGCCCGTAAAAAGAGTGGTGTTTCTTTCACTATATGAACTCATTCCGGTATTCGACGTTTGGGACCGGGCGGTAGGATTGAACCGATGGGCTTTCGATAATGAACTTTTGAAAGAATTTCCGCGACTAAAGGAAATTCCATCGATAGGCACGGCCGATACGGTCAACATCGAAGTCCTGCTTGGTCTGCACCCGGATCTCGTGATCACCTGGTCCTATAAACCGGAGGTTGCCGAGTTCCTGATCCGAAGAGGCCTCAAGGTCATCTCGGTTTACCCGGACAGCCTTGAAGAACTTTACGCAGTCCTCGATCTATGCGGAAAGCTTTTCGGAAAAAAAGACCGGGCCCGGGAAATCAGGTCCCTCATGGAAAAGAGCCTTGCCGAGACCGCATCCAGGGTCTCGAAGATCGGGCCGGCAGACCGGCGCAAGGTCCTGTGGATTTGGCAAAAGCCGACGACCGTGAGCGGCGGGACCGGCCTGCAGCATGAACTGATCAAAATCACCGGCGGGGTCAATCCCGCCGAAGGAATTCAAACGAAACACCCGGAAGTTTCCATGGAATCGATTGTGAGTTGGAACCCGGACGTGATTTTCATTTGGGGAAGCGCCCGGTACGGCCCGGAGGCCCTCCTTTCGAATCCGCAGTGGAAGAAAATCAAGGCGGTCAGGGACGGCAAGGTTTTCAAGGCCCCTGACCTGACCACCTGGTCGCCGACGGTTTGCAGTCTTGCGCTTTGGATGGCATGGAAAACCTACCCCGAATATTTCAACCGAAAGGAACTCTCTGAAGAAGTCTTACGGTTTCATAAAAAATGTTTCGGAGTCCCCATTGAGGGACTTACTTTCAATTAACTGGACGTGCCTGTGAAAAGAAAATTGATTCTGTTCGGCATCGGACTCTCTCCTTTCGTTTTCGCCTGTATTTCTCTTCTATGGGGAGCATACGACATCGCCCCTTGGACGATAGCGAAGGTGTTGTTTTCCAAGATGTTTCTCTTGAAATCGGCCGATGCCGGAACGGAGCTGTCCATACTTTGGGATATCAGGCTGCCCAGGATTATTTTGTCAGCACTCGTCGGGGCGGCCCTTTCGGGCGCCGGAACCACACTCCAGGGCATATTCCGAAACCCGCTGGTCGATCCCTTCATCCTGGGATTGTCCTCGGGGGCGGCTTTCGGATGCGCTCTCTCAGTAGCCCTTTTCCCCCAGTTTCCGATTCAGGCGGCGGCCTTTGTTTTCAGTCTTATAGCCTCTTTCACTACCTACCTGCTGGCCAGGAGCCAGGGCGAAATATCCCGGCTGCACCTGGTGCTCTCCGGAATAGTGATCTCAGCTTTTTTCAGCGCCCTGGTTTCCATACTCAAGTTCCTCGTCGATCCCCATAAGTTGGTCAGCATCGTCTACTGGCTCATGGGAAGCTTTTCGCTTTCGGACTGGTCGTCGATTTGGGTTGCCTGCCTGGGGATGATGGCGGCGTGCGTTCCCCTGATGCTGATGAGATGGCGTCTCAATGCGCTTTCCATGGGCGAGGAAGAGGCCAGGTCACTGGGGATACCCGTGGAAAGAGACCGGCTTCTGTTTATCGGCGCCGCTTCTCTCGCCGTGGGCTGCGCGGTATCGGTGAGCGGGATCATCGGATGGGTCGGGCTTATGGTGCCCCACCTGACCAGGATGCTGGTGGGACCCGACCATAAGCTCCTCATGCCTTTTTCACTGGCAGCGGGTGCGGCCTTCATGATTTTTGCGGATACTCTTGCCAGGAATCTCACCTCTTTCGATATCCCGGTTGGGATCATAACGACCCTGAGCGGCACGCCGTTTTTTATCTATCTTTTGAAAAGAGGCGCCGGGGAGAGCTGGGGTAAATGATCGAGGTCAGAGAACTCACATTCCTGCACCGGGGAGCAAAAGAGCCGGTCCTCCGGGGGATCGATTTTCAGGCAAAAGAGGGAGAAGTGACGGCTATCCTCGGACCGAACGGCTCGGGGAAAACCACCCTTTTCCAGTGTTTGCTCGGGATATGGAAATTCCAGGAAGGAGAAGTGCGCCTTGCCGGGAAACCACTAAGCCACCTGAAGAGGACCGAGATCGCGAAGAATCTTTCGGTGGTTCCCCAGGAGCACGATCCTCCGTTTCCCTACTCCTGCCTGGATATCGTGCTCATGGGACGCACGGCGCACGTCGGGATCTTTTCAACCCCGTCCGGGCGGGACAGGGATTTATCCAGGCGGGCCATGAAAACCCTCGGAGTCGATCACCTGGCCGAAAGGCCCTATACCCAAATAAGCGGCGGCGAGCGGCAGATGGTCCTTATCTCTCGCTGCCTCGCGCAGGACGCCCCCGCGATGCTTCTCGACGAGCCGACGGCGCACCTGGATTTCAGAAATCAGATCACAATCCTGAAAAAGGTCAAAGATATAGTTAGACAAAAGGGTTTGATTGCGCTGATGAACCTGCACGATCCGAACATGGCGCTTCTTTTTTCCGACAGGGTGCTTCTTCTGAACCGCGGAGAGCTTGTTGCACAGGGGCGGCCGGGTGAAGTCATCACACGGGAGAGCCTTCTGGAAGTTTATGGGCTGGAAGTCGAGTTCGTCGCGGAAAACGGCTACCGGGTTATCTGCCCTAAACTCTGATAACGACCGGAGAAACTTAACAAGGAGAATGCATGAAGCTTCTCACCATTATGTGGTCCAGTTTTATCCCGACTTTGAGGGATGCCGCCGAAGTGACGGCCGTCTTCAATCTGAAGTCATATTCGAACAAGCAGCTCAACCTGGACCCGCATGTCATTGGGAATGTCAAAAAGGAAATTAAGACCGCCGATTTGATACTGCTCTACCGCACCACGGAACCGTTCTGGGATGAGGTGGAAGACGAGATCGTGAGACTTGGAGGGCGAATCCCGGTGGTTTCGGTCGGGCCGGAACCCTCCTATTGGAAAATCTCCAATGTGAACCCTGAGATCGTCACCACGGTATACCGCTACCTTCTCTTCAACGGCGCGGAAAATTTCAGGGAGATGCTGAAGTTTCTTGCATCCACTCTATTCTCCATGGACCTTTCGTTCCGCCCTCCGAAAGAGACCGCTTGGGAGGGCATCTATCATCCGCAGTGGGGCGGACCGTTTAAAACCACTCGGGAATACCTGGAAATTTATCCTTTGCGCAACCGCCCGCTGGTGGCAGTCCTTTTCCCCCGGTCCAACTGGGTGTCGGGAAATATGGAGGTCGAACGCCTGCTGATCGAGGTGTTGGAAAAAAAGGATTTGGGTGTTCTTCCCGTTTTTTTCTATTCGTTCAAAGACAGCAATCTGGGCAACCTCGGCGGCGAGGACGTAATCAGGCAGTTCCTCCTGGGAGCGGACGGCACCTGTCTTATAGATGCCGTCGTAAAGCTCACCGTATTTTTCCTCGGTCAGAAACACGGAGACAATTCCGAGTCCCAGGCGGAATCGGGAGCCGCGCTTCTGAAGGAATTGAACGTGCCGCTGATAAACCCTGTCATTTCCTATTACAAGGACAGGGAAAAATGGCTGCAGGACCCTGACGGACTCGGGCAACAGGTAGCCTGGAGCATCGCGCTTCCGGAATTCGAGGGAGTGATCGAGCCGATGGTGGTTGGCGCAAGCAAAGGGATCAGCAACCCGGAAGAAGAAATTTATGAAGCCCTTCCGGATCGCATCGAGCGCCTTGCGCGAAGAATCTCCCGATGGGTCGGCCTGCGGCGCAAACCCAATGCCGAAAAAAAGGTGGCCTTTATCCTGCACAACAACCCCTGCGCATCGGTGGAGGCCACGGTGGGTGCGGGCGCCCACCTGGACACTCTGGAGAGCGTCGCTCTAATGCTTTGGCGAATGAAAGAGGAAGGCTACGAGGTCGAGCCTCCCGAAAACGGCAAGGCGCTCATAGATACGATCCTGGATAAAAAGGCCATATCGGAATTCCGCTGGACCACGACCGATGAAATCGTAGCGCGTGGAGGCAGTCTCGAACAGCTTGAGAATGAAAAGTATCTAAGCTGGTTTGAAGAGTTGCCCGAAGCGACCCGCGACAGGATGATCGAAGCCTGGGGAAAGCCTCCAGGCAAGGAAAAAGACGGAATTCCGGCGGCAATGGTTCACGATGGAAAAATCCTGGTGACCGGAGTGCGGTTCGGAAATGCCGTCGTTTGCGTTCAACCCAAAAGGGGCTGTGCGGGGTCCAGGTGTGACGGTCAGGTCTGCAAGATTCTGCATGATCCGGCCGTACCCCCGCCCCACCAGTACGTCGCCACGTATAAATGGCTCTCAAGATCTTTTGGGGCAGATGTCATCATTCACGTCGGAACGCATGGGAACCTGGAATTTTTGCCGGGCAAGGGCGCCGGACTGTCCTCCGGGTGCTTTCCCGACATAGGGATAGACGAGATGCCGCATCTTTATATCTACAATGCGGATAACCCTCCGGAAGGGACCACCGCAAAGCGCCGAAGCAATGCCGTTCTTGTCGATCATATGCAGGCAGTCATGGTCCAGGGAGAACTTTACGGCGATCTCGATGAAATCGAGAGGCTCCTCTTCGAGTACGAGAAGATCAGGAAACTGGAGCCCGCCAAAGCCCATACGCTCAGCCACATGATCGAAGACAGGCTTAAAGCAGGCAACCTTATGTCCATGCTGAAAGTCGCCGTGGGCGCGCCATTCGATGAGGTGGTGCGGTCCGCGCATGAAGCGCTTTCTTTATTGAAGAACTCCTACATTCCCAAGGGAATGCATGTATTCGGGAAACTGCCGCAGGGAGACCGGCTGTCAGAATTCATTTATGCAGTGGTCAGGTATGAGAATACCCCGGATTCCCTTCGAGGTATCGTGGGTTCCCTGATGAAGGAGGACCCGGACATCGCGGCCTTGGACGAAGCCCTTTCGAAGGATTGCATAGACGGGAAAGCCAGGAAAATTTGCGAGAGCTATCTTGCGGGCAATGAGCCGCTCATTTCGATTCTTGAACGACATTTCGAAGAAGCGCGCGAGCATGAAAGCATCATCCAGGGGATTCAGGAAAAAATCGACGATATCCGGCGGAGGGTATTTCTCTCGGATGAGGCGGAAGCACTGCTGAACGGAATGAACGGAGGCTATATCCCGCCCGGTCCGTCGGGAATAATTACCAGGGGAAGACCCGATATCCTGCCGACCGGCAGGAACTTCTACTCCCTCGACCCTCATAAGGTGCCGTCCCGCGCCGGATGGGAGGTCGGCGTAAAGCTGGCGGATATCACGATCGACAAGTTCCTCAAGGAGGAGGGGAAATATCCCGAAAATATCGCCTTCTACTGGCAGTGCACCGATATTATGTGGTCGGACGGCGAAGGAATGGCCCAGATGATGTACCTTCTGGGCGTGAGACCCCTTTGGCAGACAAACGGCAGGATAGGCAAATTTGAAATCATACCGCTTGAAGAACTCGGGCGGCCCCGAATCGACATTACGGTGAGGGTGTCGGGAATTACGCGGGATAATTTCGCCGTGTCAATCGATCTGATAGATGAAGCCGTCATGGCCGTTGCACGGCTCGATGAGCCCCCCGAGCAAAACTTTGTCCGAAAACACCTCCTTTCGCAAATCGAGGAAACGGGAGGCAGTCCCGAGAATGAAGATGATTTGCGGAAGGCCGCCTACAGGCTCTTTTCCAGCATGCCGGGAGTGTATCAGGCCGGCACCCAGCTTGCCGTCTATGCATCGGCCTGGAAGGATGAAAAAGACCTTTCCGACATTTTCCTCTTTTGGAACGGTTATGCCTACGGCAAGGGCGTATTCGGCGAACCCGCGCACAAGCCTTTTTCCATGAACCTCAAAACGGTCGATCTCACTTTTTCAAAAACCGTAACCGACGAGTACGACCTTCTGGGATGCTGCTGCTATTTCGGCACTCACGGCGGATTGATCAACGCGGCAAAAGTCCTTTCGGGCAGGGAAATCAAAACCTATTACGGAGACACAAGGGAGCAGGGCGAGGTGAGGGTCAGGGACCTGGCCGATGAAATCCGCAGGGTCGTGCGAACCAAGCTGCTGAACCCGAAATGGATCGACGGGATGAAGGAGCACGGGTACAAGGGCGCGGGGGAGATCAGCAAGCGCATCGGCAGGGTCTACGGCTGGGAGGCGACAAGCCGGGAAGTGGACGACTGGATTTTCGACGATATCTCGCGAACCTTCCTTATGGATGAGGAAAATCGTAAGTTTTTCGAAGAAAACAACCCGTATGCCCTCGAAGAGACGGCGAGAAGGCTGATCGAGGCGTCCGAAAGGGGTCTTTGGGACCCGGCCCCGGATGTAAAGGACGCGCTGAAACAGATTTACGTCGAGATCGAGGGCTGGATCGAAGAAAAATCGGGAGAACTGGAGGGAAACTTCCAGGGAGGCTCGATTGACATTATTACTTCCAGGGAAGTCCAGAGTTGGAAAAAGAAAATGGAAGAGACACTGGGTGGAAAGGTTTAATAGATGGTTTTTCCCTTTACCGCGATAGTAGGCCAGGAACAAATGAAGTTGGGTTTGACTCTCAACGTGATCGATCCCGGCATCGGCGGTCTTCTCATAATGGGCGAGAAAGGAACGGGCAAGAGCACAGCCGTTCGAGCGCTTGCCGAACTGCTGCCTGAAATCGGTGTTTCACGCGGATGCGCCTTTAACTGCGACCCGGACGGAACGTCTCTTTGCGGCATATGCTCGGAAAAAGTTGCAGGCGGCGGCGAACTCAAAGAAGAGAAGAGAAAAATGCGAGTCGTCGAACTGCCGCTCGGAATTACCGAAGACAGGCTGGTGGGCACCCTCGATATCGAGCACGCGCTCAAACACGGAGAGAAGCGCTTCGAGCCCGGAATACTTGCCGATGCCAACAGGAATTTCCTCTATGTCGATGAGGTCAATCTCCTGGAGGACCACATTATCGATTTATTGCTCGACTCGGCCGCAATGGGACAGAATACCGTGGAAAGGGAGGGCATTTCCTTCAGCCACCCTGCCCGCTTTATTCTTGTCGGCACGATGAATCCCGAGGAAGGCGATTTGCGCCCCCAGTTGCTTGACCGGTTCGGTCTCTGCGTATACGTGGAATCCATTCGGGACAGGGAGCTTCGAATTCAGGTTCTCAAGTTCCGCTCCCGGTTCGATGACGATCCGGACGGCTTTTTTGAAAGCGTCCATGAAGACCAGCAGGCACTGTCCGACGAAATTCTCTTAGCCAGGGAGAATCTTCCCAAAGTGAACGTTGCCGAGGACATCCTTGAGAAAATCGTGGCAATTACCACGGAGATCCACGTGGACGGCCATCGTTCGGATATCGTAATCCTTCGGGCGGCCAAGGCGCTCGCCGCCTTCAGGGGGCAAAGCCGGATAGCGCCCCGGGATGTCCGTGACGTGGTTCCGCTGGCACTGAACCACAGATTGAAACGGGCCCCGTTTGAAGACGCGGGTTCTGGCAGGAAAAAACTTGAAGAGCTTTTAGAGAGGCTCGATCGGGACTGATGCCAAGTGGTGGCGCTACGGCCGCGCGCATCGAGCAGACGCCAACTTTAGTGAATGTGACAGGGCAATCTCTTCGTGCTCTTCGCTTCTCATTAGTGCTCAGGGTTAACCTAGGCTACATTTATCACGAAGAGCACGAACAGGCACGAAGGGCTAGAAGAAAAGGAACATACGACGGTGCAAGAAAAAGAAGATCACTAGTGGATTTGAAGGATCGAAACAACCGACGAGTCAGGGTGATCTCTTAGCGGTCTTCGTGCTCTTCGTGACCAAGGCTTTGATCATGACCAAGAACGCGAAGAATACAGAAAAAGGGAGCGACGGAAATCGGATGTCATTTTGCAGGCTGGTTGGCCACAAAGATGCAAAACTTGCTCTGATATTGAACCTCATAGATCCGGGTATCGGCGGGGTCCTTCTCGTTGGTGACAAAGGAACGGGCAAGTCCACCCTGGCCCGCTCCGTGACGCAATTGATTTTCGAATGGATACCGTATGTCGAAGTGCCGCTGAACGCCACGGAAGATGCCCTGATGGGCGGCATAAATCTCGAAGAGGCAGTGAAGAGTGGTCAACGCATTTTTCAGCAGGGCCTTATTGAACGCTCACAAGGAGGAGTGGTCTACATTGACGACATCAACCTTCTGAATGTCGATATGCTGAACCTGATTCTGAACAACCATGAATTCGGCGGCGCGGCCATTCTGCGAAAAGATACTGAAGACCGGGCCGGTCGCGGATTCTCCCTGGTTGCCACCATGAACCCCGAGGAGGGGCCGATCTCATCCAAGTTGATAGATCATTTCGGCCTCTGCGCCCTTTTCGCGACATCAGCCGATACGGAAGAAAAGATCAGGGTGCTTCGGCGCTCCGGCCAAACCGGCTCTGCCGGGAAGCGGTTCGCGCGATACGACATGAAGTTGAAGCGCGGGATTTCCCGGTCCAGGGACTTGCTGAAAAAGGTTGTAATGCCGGCCGAAATCTCGGCCCTGGTGGTCGAGGCGTGCCTTGAATCCGGGATTGAGGGACATCGGGGAGATATAGCGCTTGAAAGGGCCGCTCGTGCTTACGCGGCATTTTGCGGGTCGCCGATAGTGATGAAAAAGCACGTCGAAAGAGTTCTGCCTCTTGCCCTGGTCCACAGAAGACGGGAGGCCGGACCGCCGAGGGAAGAGCACGAGGAGCAGGAACTGCCTGACCGGGAAGAAAGCAGTCAGCAGGACCCAACGGACCAAAACCCGAATGATTTACCTGACACGGTCTCAGGGCATGATGCCGGTGAATCCGCAACGCGCCCGAAACAGGGCGCTGGGCATTCGCAGGAGGAAGTCTTTCCGGTGGGCAAGCCTTTTGACGTGCGAAGACTTCTTTTTCAAAGGGACCGGATCGGCCGCCGGTCCTCGGGCAGAAGGACCAACACGCGCTTTACCGGAAAAGGAGGCCGTTATGTCAAAAGCGTACTGCACTCAAAGGTGCGCGATGTCGCCGTGGATGCAACTCTCAGGGCCGCTGCCCCGTGGCAGATCGTAAGGGGCCGGGACCTCAACGTCATTGTTCACGATGAGGATTTGCGGTTCAAGCAGCGTGAAAAGAAGATGGGACACCTGGTTATATTCGTGGTGGACTGCTCGGGCTCCATGGGGGCAAAAAAAAGGATGATCGAGACGAAAGGGGCGATTCTTTCATTGCTGATGGACTGCTATCACAAACGCGACAAGGTCTCGTTGATTGCATTTCGAAAGGACCGCGCCGAAATAGTGCTTCCTCCGACCACCAGCGTCACCCTTGCTTCCAATAAATTGAGGGAAATTCCGGTTGGCGGCAAGACCCCGCTCCCGGCCGCTCTTTTCACTACGTACAACCTTATCAGGCAGGCCCGCATAAAAGATCCTCAAATCAGGTTCATAGTGACGATAGTGAGCGACGGCCGCGCCAATCAAGGCATTTCAGACGCACCCGTGCGAGAGGAAGTGTCGAATTCGGCCGCAATGCTGCGGGATCTGCCGAACACGGATTTCATCGTCGTCGATACCGAGGACAAATCGAATTTCATCCGTATGGACCTTGCCCGCAACCTTGCGGAGGAACTGTGCGCGGATTACTTCACAACCGATGACCTCAAAGCCGAATATCTCGCGGGACTGATTTCAAGCCGAAAGCTTTGAAAGGATTCCGGGCGGCCCCGAGCCTCCGGCCCGAACAAAGGAGAAAAGCAAATGTGTGAAGCGAATGCGTATCTCGTGGAAGGAAATGAAGAGGAACTTTTAATGGAAAACGTCGATATTCTCAGACCCGAGAGGGATGGGATCTACATCCTGGATATTTTCGGCGAGCAGCGCTGGGTGAAAGCGCACATCAAGGAGTTAAACCTGGTGCAGCACCGTATCGTCCTCGAAAAGGATTAATTCCCTGGAAGGAATAAACTCTTGGTTCGTATAGCGGTCATAGACGGTCAGGGCGCAGGCATCGGTTCCAACATCATAAGGAAAATCCAGCAAACTTACGGGACAAAAGTGGAAATCTGGGCCCTTGGAACCAACGCGATTGCCACGGGGCAAATGATGAAAGCCGGCGCAAACCGTGGAGCAACCGGGGAAAACGCCGTTTGCCACTGTGCCTGTCAGGTGGATATCATTATAGGGTCCATTTCCATCCTTGTCAGCAATGCGATGATGGGGGAAGTCACGCCCGCAATGGCGCTGGCCGTCGGTGATTCCAATGCCGTCAAGCTCCTCCTGCCCCTTACGACGGAACCCGTTACGGTCGTTGGAGTTGTTCCCGACCCTCTGCCTCATCTGGTGGACAAGTTGGTGAACGAGCATTTACCAGGGATAATCTGGTACAAGGAAGGCGGCTCAAGCTCCGGAATGCGGAAGCTAAACCCGGAGATAAAGCAGTGAGGCGGGTGCAATTGCCGCCCCCGCCTCCTTTTATTAACTCAACCACTTAGCAGTTCAGATTCTTAATGGGAATGACTATGCGATTCCGCTTCATGGTTCGGGTGGTCATGCTCATGGGGGCCATGGTCGCCCGTGTGGTCATGGTTGTGTACCTGGGGCGCCTCGCCATGAGAGTGCTCATGGAGATGTTCGTGCAGATGCTCGTGGGCATGGCTATGGGTATGCTCATGGCTGTGCGCCTTGCCGTTATGGGAATGTTCGTGGGAGTGCGCATGAGCATGGTCATGCGCATGCAAATGCTTGTGTTCGTGCTTTCCTTCCATGACTGATCCTCCTTGTCCTAATTCGTTAGGTCTTCGAGGCCCTTCATGAGCCCGGTGATTGTTTGTTTAAGCTGCGCAAGGATGATTGTCAACTGTGACGTGACAGGGGGGGAAGAAACAGCAACTTATAGGGAAAAGTTTAAATCGCCGCGAGCAAAAAGAGGTAGCTGCCGCAGAGGGGCTGGCTCTACATCAATTGTGACTCCTGCTTCAAATATGGTTTCTGTTTGACATCTGTTCTGAATCATCGTATAGGTCGGCCACATAGTTTGGCATCAGGTACACATAAAGTTTAATAGGGAATCCCGTTAAAATCGGGAGCGGTCCCGCCGCTGTGAACGGGGACGAAATCCGGCAAAACCACTGTCTTTGGGGATGGGAAGGGCCGGGGAGTAGGAAGATCCGTAAGCCAGAAGACCTGCCTGATGCTGTTTAGGGAATCGGTGCGTGGAAAGTCCGATACCCGCCGAAGGATCAAGTGAATCAGGGTGCAATCCTTAGGGCTTTTTGAGCTCTAGGGATTTTTTTTTGGGTCAAAGCTTTGCACCTTTCGTGCCGCTGCGAAAGGCTTTTGCCCTCCTCAACCATCTATTAACCCTTTCCAGTCCGGGGGGCCGAAAGGGCTCCCGGGCGATCATCGCATCACCGGAGGGATGTCATGAAACGGAGGATTCATGGGCATGTTGCTTGGCACATACTACAACGGCGTGGAAATCTATCGTGAGGAAAAGGTCGTACATGCGCGATTCCTCGTTCCCCATCGGGTAATCTCCACCTGCCACGCGGCCGGAGGCCTGCGGGACGATCTGACGTTTCTGTACAACCACCAATTGTGTGAACCGAGTGGACACGACCGTCCCATCCATCGACTGATTTCTCAAGATCCGCTTGCCTATCGCAAGGTTATATGCAGCCGCCATGGCTTGCCCGATCGAGAGTGCGCGACCCTGGGCACAGCGGCCAATATGCGCTATGCCGCCATTCAGCAGGCGAAGTCCCGCGACCTGGAGGTAGTGGCATTGTGTACGGGCGGTGTTGAAGCCAATGCCGGCCGTGCGGGTGATCCGGCGAGCGTGTACGAAGCAAACGGCGCTTTTGAAAGAGTCGGAAAGCAAGAGCACGTCACGCACGGAACGATCAATACACTTCTTTTCATCAGCCGGGAATTGACCCCGGGCGCCATGGTGCGGGCGGTGATGACCGCCACCGAAGCCAAGACGGCGGCATTGCAGGAGCTTTCCGTCAACTCCCGCTACTCCGATGGATTGGCGACGGGCACGGGCACCGATCAGATTGGCATCGCCGCACGTTTGCACACGGACACCCCACTCACCGGAGCAGGCAAGCACTGCGTTTTGGGCGAACTCATCGGGAAAACCGTCCACGACGCGGTCTGCGCGGCCCTTGGACTGCAGAACGGGCTGACACCCGAACGACAGCGCTCGGCGGTCATTCATCTGGAACGATTCGGGACAACGGGCCCATTTTTTCTGGAGAAGATCGAAGAACACCTCAACGAGGCAGATGCTGCCCTGTTGAGGAATAACTTCGAGGGCGTGGAGCGCGATCCAATGGTAGTGGCGGCGGTCGCGGCCATTGTGCACCTGCGCGACAAGGTGTCCTGGGGCATCATCCCATCAAGCTGCGTGCCGGAACTCTGGGCAACCTACGGCGGGCAGATCGCCGCCGCCGTCTCTGGCGACTATACACGGCTGGATGCTTATCGCCAGGCATTGGCAAATAAACGGTACGCTTTCAACAACAGTGACTTGATCCATCTCGTAGCCCATGCCATGGCTCTCGGGTTCCGGGATAAATGGCTCGATCCGGCCATGGAGGGAGTGTCAAGCGCGGATTAAAGGCTTCTCCCTTGCAGTTGGTGTAGTCCGCCAGACCAAGAAATGACGCTCTGAAGTCGGCAGGGGCAAACAACCGGAGCATGCTTTTTTCCAGACGACGAAGTTGGTATGTGAAGACCATGGAATTTGAAACCCTTACAGGCAGGAGGTGAAGCGAGATCACGGCAGGAACATGAAAGATCGCGGGCAAAACAAGGTATCTCCTGAAGGAACGGCGAGGACCTTCAGGAGAAGGAACAGGAGGCGGATTGGTGTCCCTGACAAGAACCAAATCCGCCCCCTCGGGAACTGGAGCGTAATTCTCAGCCCCCTTCAGCATTTTACAGAAAGGGGGTGAAATGACAAGGAGGAACGAGTGAGACTCTATCTTATTGTCGCTTTGACGGCATTCTGCCTGGCGCTACGGCCCTACTCAGGTCGCGCCCAGGAGCAAACGACGGCGGGCACGGGTTCCATCGCAACGGAGAAGCAGGAAAAAGAGACAAAGACCACGGACAAGGAAAAAGAAGAGAAGGCCAAAGCAGAACAGTTATATACCATTGAGCCGGTTGTGGTGACCGCCACCAGGACGGAAACCCCGTTATCCGACGTTACCAAGAGCATCGATGTGGTGACCAATAAGGACCTGCAAATCCAGGAACAGGTTTCCATCCCGGAAGCCCTGAATACTGTGCCCGGCGTTATGGTTCAGAACCAGGGCGGGCCGGGGCAGTACTCCCCTGTAAATATTCGCGGAGCCGGCAGTGAGTATGTCCAGTTCCAGTATAATGGCTTCCCATTGAGAGATACGGCTGACACACAGACTACATTCCAGTTTTTTGAAGGTGGTCTGTTCGGGCAAAGCGGGATCAACAGGATCGAAGTGTTGAACGGCACCAACAGTGTTCTGTATGGATCATCGGCAATGGGAGGCGTCGTAAATATTATCCCTCAAAAGTGGCAGAACGGTCTGAGCGGAGAGTTGACAAGCGCGGTAGGACCACGCAGCACGTTTATTGAAAATGGCGGGTTTGCATACGGACAGGACAACTATTATTTCAACTTTAATCCAATGTATATAACCACCAACGGGATCTCCAACGGAGGGCCCAACAGCTATTGGTACAATAACTTCGGTTTCACCGGCGGGGCAGGCGTTAGATTCGGAAATAACATGACCCTGGAGGTCTGCAATATGACTTCCACTTCCGACATGGCCCTCAGTTCTGTAGTTCCTTCCCTGAGCGCGCAGCATCAGTTGATCACCAATCAGGCATCGGCCACAGACCATGTGGAAAGCTTATTCGATTTGACGGGCCTGGCTTTCAGCCAGCAGGTTTCCTCGCAGTGGGACTATAGTGTCAAATATGCCTATGGAAGCACCGAACGCCGATATTTTGAACCGGAGGAAAACTTCGGCGCCACCGGGTCGTCCAATTACGATGGGGCCACGAACTATATCGAAATGCAGCACAATGTTCACGCCACTGACTGGCTCACCTTGACGGGGGGTTTCGACTACGATGAGGCCTCCTATAGCAATCGCTTGCCAACCATACAAAATTATACCTGGAACGGGTCGTACCAAAGCACCAACGCAAACTGGTACGGCATCGATCTTTTCGGACTGGCCCAGACGGCATTTTTCGATAAATCACTATTTATCACCGGCGGTTTGCGCTTCAATGACCATGAAGATTTTCCCGCCAGGGTAGTCGAAGAAGCTTCCGCTGCCTACATATTCAAGAAGACCGGCGCGAAAATTCACGCGGCTTTTGGAACGGGCTATCGTACTCCGTCCCTGTATGAAATCTATGGCGGTTACGTTAATCCCAGCAACGGGCAAACGATTACAATCGGAAACCCGAACCTCAGACCGGAGGAAAGCACAAGTTATGAAGCTGGTATAACGCAGCCTTTCCTGAATGACAAAATTAACACCGGAATCACATGGTTTTATATTAGTTCCGATAATTTAATAATTTATAACGGATTTACTAATCAATACGAAAATGTTGATAAGGGGAAGACCAGGGGATTTGAAGCTAAAGTGGAGGCGAAACCGTCTAAATATTTCAGTTTAACGGCCGCTTACACATACGCAAATTCAGAATTCACGCCGAATAATTCCAGTAATTGGACACAATCGTGGTACTGGCCGATGAATACGTTCGCCTTTATCGGAACTGTTTATCCTGTCGAGAGGTTGAGCCTGTCATTCAAAATGGTATGGGAGGGTGACCGGATCATTCCTCTCTATGACCCATCGTTCAATGACGTCCTGTGGAAAGAGCCGGCGGACGTCAGGGTGGATATGATCGCCACATACAGAATATTACAGAATTATAAGTTTATGAAAGACATAGACGTTTTTATGAAAATCACGAACCTCTTAGACGAACATTATACTGAATCAGGGTATCAGATGCCGGGGCGATGGATATACGGCGGAGTGAAGATGGTTTTCTAGAGCAGGGCGGAGGCAGATGTTTTCAACCGAACCGCTAAATATGGAAGATGTCGCGGATCTGGCGGTTTGCGCGCAATCACCTGAAGACTGGTTCGGGCCGCGGGCCAATAACGGTTTGCGGTTAAGCGAGCCCTCAATATGGTCCAGCCTGGCTTTTGCTCTCCTCATGCATTGCGCTTTGGCGGTCGCCTTTTATGCCGCCGGCAGGCGCCAGCCTCAAGCCAGGCACGACTGGATCGAGGTGCGACTGGTAGAATCATGCGGGATGGTGGAGGGAAATGGTTCGGGGCCGTCTTCGGCCCAAACGCAAACCGGCGACAGCAACCCGAAAAGGGGGGAGCTGGACTTTTGCCCGCCTCCGGGCCACGAACTTCTTCCTTCCGATTCGCCCCGAAACGATCAGGTCGGGGACAAACCGCCCGAGCACGCTCATGCAAGGATTAAAACGCATCCGGTAGTTCCAGTGAGAAAGCGGGCGGCCGAAAAAAATCCCGGCAAAGAGGACACCCTGTCCTTCAGGGAGGAACCGGCCGCAAAGCCCGAGAACAACGTTGCCGCCACGACCGTTTCGGCTGGCGTGAGCACTGCGCCCGGAGGGCCGGGAGCCGGCGCACCTTCGGCGGCCGGCTCGACTGCCGGCGGAGAGGCGGCTGGAACCGGCCTGCGCGGAGGTGGGGGAGACGGGATGGAAGTTGCTTTTGGATCTCCCTCCGGTCCCCGTTTTCTGCGCAAAGTGGTCCCGGTCTACCCCGCTTTCGCCCGCAAACAAGAGATGCAAGGCGCCGTGCTTTTGCGTGTTTCAATTGATGAGCAAGGCCGGGTGCTCGACGTAGAAGTCGTGAGAAAGGCCGGTTTCGGTTTCGACGAGGCTGCCGTGAAGGCGGTCAGGGAGTCTACCTTCATCCCGGCTAAAAGAGACGGAAGATCTTGCAGTTGCAAAGCTCTTCTCCCAATCCGGTTCGAACTGAAATCATCGGCAACGGACTGATCCGGTATCAGCGCTGCTAATCGAGACGAAGAGATGATGCACTACGGCCCCGCAAAGGTAGCAATGGTCCCATTCGATTGTTTTGCGCACCCCGAACTCGCAGTGGCCTTTTCGAAGCTTGGATGCGATCTGGTCGTGCTTTCGGAAGACAAAATAGAAAACGACAACCGATTGCTATGCGGGATCAAGACAGTCGAAAATATTGCCGTAGCTCTCTGTGCTTCTAATGGAGGACTCGTCGCCATGGTTCCCGGGGGTCACGAACGTTGGGAAGAACGAAGCATCGAAGGTCCCGGGGTCTGCTCTTATGAGATCGACATTGTGAGGACAAGGGAAAAACGCTTCCAAGATCGTCTGGATTTCGAGCTTCTTCTGAAAAATCCGACACAGCACGGAAGGAAATGATCTCCGTCTTCGCAGGGGAAAAATGTTGCCAAATGGGTTATCCTCCCTGTTCAGTTTCGACTAACCGGACAGGATTAGCTGACTGGATGAAGGTATGTGTCATTCAAAGTTGTCAAACGATAGGCACCTCTCAACGCGTCGAAAACTCTATCCGATAGTGACAATGCTAGTGCTCGCCGTAGTTTTCGCCAAAACCGGCGAACCCCGGCTCACCCGGGACCAGGACGACCGGACAGTGTCCGTCCCCGACAATCCCCTGCGTGTCGTCTCACTTGCCCCCAGCATCACGGAAATCGTTTTTGCGTTAGGGGAAGGCGACCGCCTGAAGGGGGTAACCCAACACTGTGATTTTCCAGCCGATGCTCAAGCCTTACCCAAGGTTGGCTCTTACGTGCACCTCGATCTGGAAAGGATCGTCGCGCTGAAACCGGACCTTTGTATTGCCGTTCGAGACGGCAATCCAATGCAGGTTGTGACGGAACTCGAAGCACTCGGAATACCCGTCTATGCGGTCGATCCCAGGAGTCTCGATACCGCCGTGGATACCGTGCTGGAAGTGGGTCAACTCCTGAACGCCTCCTCAAAAGCGCGGAATCTTGCAGAGGAAATGCGCGCCAGAATCGAGCGGGTGAAAGGAAAGGCCGCCGACACCGGCCCGCGCCCGCGGGTCTTTTTCCAGATCGGCGCCGCCCCCATTGTTTCAGCCGGATCGAACACCATTATCCATGAACTGATCTCGGCAGCCGGAGGTCAAAATCTGGCCGAGGGCCCTGCGTCTTATCCGCGGTTTAGCAGGGAACAGGTCCTGGCGCTCCAGCCCGAGATCCTGATCATCACATCCATGACGAAGGAAGCGAACCTCGAACAGTTGAGCGCCGAGTGGAAAAAGTATGAAGAACTGCCGGCGGTCAGAAACAACCGCATTTTTATCGTAGACGCGGACCTTTTCGACAGGGCCACGCCGCGTCTGATAGACGGCCTGGAGACCCTGGCCGGGATAATACACCCGGAGCTGTTCCGATGAAAACGGCGGCCCCCGATGCATTTCCTATTTTGAAACGAATATTTGTCGTTTCCATTTTGCTGGGTTTGCTTCTAGTCATAAGCGGCTTTCTGGGGCTTTCGATAGGGTCCACGGCGCAACATCTGGGGCAAATTCTGGCGGTGCTCGCCGGCCGTTCGGATCAGTACCCGACTTTGTCGAGCATAATATGGCGAATCCGGCTGCCAAGGGTCCTCCTGGCCGCACTCGTCGGTGCGACCCTGTCCCTGGGGGGTCTCGTCTTCCAGGCATTGCTGCGCAATCCCCTGGCCGAGCCATACATCCTGGGGATCTCCGGCGGATCTGCCGTTGGGGCCATTATCGGCATCCTGCTGGGAATGTCACCTTTTCCCGGCGTGGCTTTTTTCGCGTTTGCCGGAAGCATGGCCACTTTGCTGCTGGTGCTCCTCATAGCCTCGACAAGATCGGCCGTCAAAAAAGATACGCTGATTCTGGCAGGGGTCATGGTCAATGCTTTCTGTTCTTCGGTGATAATGTTTTTGATCTCGGTGACCCAGGATTCCAGGCTCCACAATATTCTTTTCTGGCTGATGGGGGACCTGTCGATGTCCGATACGCATCGGACCCTGATGCTGACGATAGCCCTGCTGCCGTGCTTTGCCATCTTGTTTTTGCTTGCGCGCCCGATGAATATTCTTCTGATGGGGGAGGAAATGGCCGCCAATATGGGGGTGGACGTTCGCCTGGTACCGCTCGTTCTTCTTCTGATCACCTCATTTATGGTGAGTGCAGTCGTTTGCCACACGGGACTTTTGGGATTTGTCGGACTGGTGATGCCGCACCTTCTGAGGCTCGTTTTCGGTCCGGATCACAGGGTGCTGGTTCCTGCCTGCATCCTTGGGGGCGGCGCATACCTGATCCTGAGTGATCTCCTGGCCCGCTCACTGCCCGCACAGGGGGAAATGCCGGTGGGGGTGATAACGGCTATGATCGGCGCCCCGCTGTTTATCGTTTTGCTGCGGAGGTCCAGGCGATGAACACTTCCCTGGCCGTAAAGGATTTGAGCCATTGTTATGGAAAAAGGTCCGTTCTTAGCTCGATCTCCTTTTCAGTGCAGGAGGGCGAATTTTTTATCATCATAGGGCCGAACGGCTCCGGCAAGACAACTCTTGTCAAAACCATCTCAGGCGCCATCAGGCCGCAAAAAGGGCAACTGGAGATATTCGGCCGTCCCATTCGGAGCTATTCGGGGAAGGCGCTGGCCCGCAACGTGGCGGTGGTTCCCCAGATGCCTCCCGCGGACGTGCCCTTCACGGTCGCGGAAGTGGTACTCATGGGACGTTCGCCTCATTTGAATCTGCTGGAAATCGAGAAGCGAAGGGACCTGGAACTGGCGCAACGCGCCATGTCGTTTACCAATGTCGAGCATCTGGCCGGGCGAAGGTTCGATCAACTGAGCGCCGGAGAAAGACAGCGGGCCTTTATCGCCCGCGCCATTTGCCAGCAGCCTCGCATCATTGTTTTGGATGAACCCACCGCGCCGCTTGATCTGGCTCATCAGGTCCATGTGATGGACCTGTTGGAGCGGCTCAGGTCGGAGGAAAAGATCACCATCATCATGGTTTCTCACGATCTGAACCTTGCGGGTTTTTACGCGGACCGGCTGCTGCTTCTAAAGGATGGGGGTGTTGTCAGTCTGGGGAAACCGGACGAGGTGCTCACTTTTCAAACCCTCGAGCAAGCCTACGGCTGCGTTCTGCTGGTCGATGAAAACCCGGTTAAAAAAGTGCCCCGGGTCACCCTGGTGCCGAATTCAATCCTGCAAGCGGGTTTCAAGCCGAAACGGACATAATGCCGATTTGCTTAACCAATTTCGTATAAGCGATTCGATTCCGGGGCCTCCGCCCGGGCAGGCAACTACGAAGCATGCGGCGGGAGCCGGGATACTTGCTATCCCGGCGCGAAGCGCAAGAGGCGCGGGAAGGCGCCGCCATGCACAAACGCGTGAAGGACGGGAGAACCATCCCCCGCTCTCTTTGGACAAAGCATGCCGCAGAATCGATGTTGACATGTTGCATCGCGGCTGCTAGAAAGATAGCACAATTTGATCTGCGGTCAGGCGCGAAAGCTTAAAAGGGAATCCCGTTAAAATCGGGAGCGGTCCCGCCGCTGTAACGGGGACGAAATCCACCATTGAGCCACTGGGAAACCGGGAAGGGGTGGAGAGTAGGATGAGCCGAAGCCAGAACACCAGCCTGATGCGAACAACGGGAAAACGGCACGAGGCGATGTCGTTTTAACGGGTAAGGATTAATGAAACAGGGTGCGATCCTTGAGGCTGATGCTTCAGGGATTTTTTTTTGGGGCGCCGGGAAAAGTGCCGATCGTGTTCTTTCAGGCAATTATGAAGAGGCCGGCAGTTTCGATTCAGTTGATCCTTCTGACGCCGAAAAACCTGATGGAAAACGATCTCCCGTCCCAGCAGTATCGATTAGCTTTTGTCTTCTCAACGCATCACACCACACGGCAACCACCCCGGGAGGCCGCAACTCGCGGGGTGGTTCTCCTCACCGGCTCCGGCGTGCTTGACATATCTGGCGCGATTTCCTAAACTTACGGGCTTGTTCTGAAAATCGACTCAGCCTCGGCTCCGAATCCGGTCAGGGAAAGTGGAATCATGTCCGACCCCAAGCGTGTGAATCTTTACAGAAATATCGGGATAATAGCACACATCGACGCGGGGAAGACCACGGTGACCGAACGCATCCTTTTCTACACCGGCCGTTCCCACAGGATGGGCGAGGTGCATAACGGGACCGCCGTAATGGACTGGATGGAACAGGAGCAGGAGCGCGGAATCACCATCACGTCCGCCGTCACGACGTGCGAATGGCGCGGCCATGAAATCCACCTGATAGACACCCCCGGACACGTCGATTTCACTATAGAAGTCGAACGCTCGCTGAGGGTCCTGGACGGCGCGATAGCCGTTTTTTCGGGGGTGGACGGGGTCGAGCCGCAGTCCGAGACCGTCTGGCACCAGGCTGACCGGCATCATGTGCCCAAGATAGCTTTCGTGAACAAAATGGACCGGATAGGGGCGGATTTCGATAACACGGTAAGACAGATCGCCGAGAAGTTCAAAACCATTCCGCTGCCCATCCAGTTGCCGCTCGGGGCCGAATCTGAATTCAGGGGCGTAATAGACCTGCTTTCCATGAAACGGATACTATGGCTCGATGAGACCCTGGGCGCCGAATTCACGGTTGAAGAGATCGACCCGGATCTGCTGCCGGAGGCAAACGTTGCGAGGGAAAACCTGGTCGCCAAGCTCGGTGAATTCGACGACGACCTGATGGAACTCTATCTCGGCGCCGAAAAGATCGACGCTCTGCAGTTGATTCGGGTGTTGAGGCGTTTGACGCTGGAGCTCAAGGTGGTGCCGGTGCTTTGCGGAAGCGCCCTGAAAAACAAGGGCGTTCAGCCGCTCCTGGACGCGGTGGTCGATTTCCTGCCCTCTCCGCTCGATGTTCCTCCGATCGAAGGCGCCCGCCCTCAGACGGACATCGTCGAACGGCGCAGGGCCAGCGAACAGGAGCCTCTGGCGGCTTTGGCCTTCAAGATATTCATGGACCAGGGGAGAAAGCTCACCTACATGAGGATTTACTCGGGAGTCATGGAAGCAGGCGCGGACGTGCTGAACGTTTCCAAGGGCTCCCGTGAAAAAGTTTCCCGCATATTTCAGATGCATGCAAACAAGCGGGAGCGGCTCGAAAGGTCCGGGGCCGGCAATCTGGTCGCGGTTCTCGGACTGAAATCGGCTACGACCGGCGACTCCATCTGCGACCCCAACCATCCCCTGCTGCTCGAACCGGTGGAAGTCTACGAACCGGTAATATCGATATCAGTCGAAGCCCAGACCAGGGCGGACCAGGAAAAGCTGTTCGACAGCCTCTCAAAGCTTTCCGAAGAGGATCCCACATTCCGGTTCGCGGAAAACCCCGACACGGGTCAAATCATCGTCAGCGGAATGGGCGAGTTGCACCTGGAAATCGTTCTAAACAGGCTGGATCGCGATTATCACGTAGTTGTGAACGCCGGAAGGCCGCAGGTAGTCTATCGGGAAACCATCAGCAGCACATCGGAGGGCGTCGCGGTATTTGACCGGGACATAGCCGGAACGAGGCATTTTGCCCAGGTGCTGTTGCATCTTTCGCCCAGGGGGCGGGGGCAAGGCGACAGGGTTGTAAACAGGGTGCGCGACGAGTCGATCCCGGAGATATTCTTTCCGGCAATCCGGCAGGGAATCGAGGATGCTCTCACCAGCGGGACTCTTTCCGGCTATCCCGTCGTGGACGTAGAGACGACCGTCTATGGAGGCGTTTTTCAGGAAGGAGCTTCAAGCGAGCTGGCGTTTCGGGTCGCCGCGGGAATGGCTTTCAGAAATGGTTTCGAGCAAGCATCCCCGGTCCTGCTCGAACCCTACATGTCCGTGGAAATCCTGGTACCCGAAGAATTTCTCGGCGATGTGCTGGGCGATGTCAACATGAGAAAAGGCAGGATCGAAAGCATAACGGCCAGGAAAGCCATCCAGGTGATAGCCGCGGTTGTGCCGTTATCCAGGATGTTCGGCTATTCCACGGCCCTCAGATCGTCTACCCAGGGGCGGGCGACCTTCACGATGCGCTTTTCGCACTACGATCTAGCCTCAGGCTAAAAAGTCGTTCAAAGCTATTTTTCTTGATCTGAGCCGGATTTTATAGTAAGCTTAGTTGTTTCAGGCCGGGCGGAGCTATGCCTCCTGCCCGGCTATTTTGCCGTCTCCGTCAGGAGCGCGTTTTGAAAGGCAGGTGAAATTTATTGGTGAGCACGGAGGCCGAACCGAAAGAAAATATAGAAAAAAAGATCCGTAAGCTCCGCAAAGATTTTCAGAAAAACGTACAGCCCGTCCTGCGACGCCACAATTACTACCTTTCCAAGGGAGAACGCAGGCGAATCAAGAAAAAGAAAGCGATAAAGCGCATCCAGCGCCGAGAGCGCCGCATGATGCGTTCCGCATGATCCGCAAGCTCCAATGTGACCTGCTTCAATTTGTGTTGCATGATGGCGCTATGGGCTGTGGTACGATCCTGCCTTTAAGGTCGCAATTCAAAATCCCGGGTTTTGGCCCGGGATTTTTTCGTCTGTGGAGCGCCCCTCATTCTTCCCTTTTAACGGAATTCACTTTTCCAGGCCTTGCGCCTTCGAGCAGATCTTTAATCCCGCCGATGGAACCAAGTATTGCAGTGGCTTCGAACGGGATATAGACGACCTTGTTATTCTGCCCCGAAACCATTTCTTTTAGGGCATCTATATATTTTGTGGCGATAAGATAATTGGTGGGATCTCCCCTGCCCGCCGAAACGGCCCCGGTGATCGCTTTTATGGCTTCGGCCTCCGCCTCGGCAACTTTGACTCGGGCTTGAGCGTCGCCTTCGGCGACCAGAATTCTTGCCTGCCTGTTTCCTTCAGCCTTGTTGATTTCTGCGGCCTTAAGGCCTTCGGCCTTCAGGATGGCTGCCTGCTTCAGCCCTTCGGCTTCAAGAATGTTAGCCCTCCGGTCACGTTCCGCGCGCATCTGTTTTTCCATCGCATCCCGGATTTCGGAAGGCGGGTTGATGTCCAAAAGCTCGACGCGGTTGACTTTGACCCCCCATTTGTCAGTGGCGTCATCGAGTATCGAGCGAAGTTTGCTGTTGATCGTGTCTCTGGAAGACAGGGTCGCATCCAGGTCCAGTTCCCCGATGACGTTTCTCAGGGTGGTCTGGGTCAGTTTTTCGATCGCATCCGGCAGATTGGCGATTTCATAGACGGATTTCACGGGCTCGGTGATCTGATAGTAAATCAGGGCATTCAACTCGATGACGACATTGTCCCTGGTTATGACGCTCTGGTTTGGAAAGTCATAGACCGTTTCACGAAGGTCGATCCTGGAGCCGCTCGTCTTGCGGTAGATTTTCTTTCCGGCCGGATCGATCTGGATGAAACGCTTCTCGATCCGCCTGGGTTTGTCGAAAAGAGGCCAGACGATGTTTACACCGGATGGAAGCGTGCGGTGATACCGCCCCAGCCGCTCTATCACCATCGTTTCACTTTGCTGTACGATCACAAAGCCCTTTACGGCAAAAATGACAATAAAAACGGCAAGAATTGCGAGGATGATCAGCACGCCCATGTCAGCTCCCTTTCAGTTTTGAATGGATTTCACGACCACTTTCGCGCCTTCAACCCTGATTATCTCAACCTTTGAATTCTTCTCGATAACCGTTCCATCCGGCGAGACCGCCTTCCAGTCGTCTCCTCCCACAAGAACCCGGCCCGAATCGAGCCGGTCGTCGATGTCCTCGGTCACCCTGCCCGTTTTTCCGACCAGGGCTTCGACGTTGGTTTTGATTCCAGGCGACGCTTTGTAACAATACCTTGTAAAAAACGGGCGGACGCCGAAAAAAGCGACCAGCGTACCGGCGATAAAGCCCAAGATCTGAATTTTGATCCCGAGACCAAGTACCGCAGCTATCGCCGAAACAAGGCATCCGAGTCCGAAGGAAGCCGGAACGAAGGCCGGAATGAGCAGTTCGAGTATGAAAAGGACTATAGCCAGAATTATCCAGACATGCCAGTTTGCAACCACTTTTTGCTCCTCGGGTGCAAGTTGATGAAGCTCAGCAGATAACCGGCGCAGACCGGGTTTGCTGTTCCATTCTTCAAAACCTCCACCGGTCTGAGATCTTTTAACCTTGTTTGATTACCTGGTCGTTGCTGCTCACCGCCACCAATGTTTTCTCGATTGCCGTTGCCGTGGACGACAAAGTGAGCTGAATCTGATCGATGATTTCCTTCTGCCGGCCCGGATCGGCCTCGGCTTCGGCAATGGAGGCGTCGAGCGACTCCAGAGTGGCCTGGATGGTCTCTATGCCGTTGCGGATGACGGGTTGATTCGTCACCATTCCTTCCAGCCGGTGAAGAGTGGACTTTTTTTCGGCCAGCATTTTCTCGAGCCCTTTTTCACCGTCCGCTATACGCTTTTCCACGGTCCGGACCTCAAGGGCCAGGGTATTGGGGTCCTTGCTTTTAATAAAGGTCTTTGCCCTGCGATATTTTTTGGCGAAATCGGCAGCCCCTTCCAGGTAATCCCGGACAGAGCCGCTGTAGACTTTGAGAATCTCGGCTACCACCGGGCTGTTTTCGGCATCGTAATGGACAAGCCGGTCGCCCGTATCCAAGATCGAACGCAGTTGCATCGTCAACTCATCGGCCATGCCTGTCTCGGCCTTGAGTTTCACCAGCGGCCCCTCTTCAGCAGCTTCAGATCCTACCGTTGTTTCGGCCGCCGCTCCGGCCTCTTTTTTCAGGACATTTTTCAAACCGGTGCGCGCGGCCCAGAAAGCCAAAGCCGCTCCTGCGATCAGAACGATCAGGCTCAATTCCGGCTGTTCCGACTCTATGGCAATAATCACCGACATAGTCATGATACCGACCGGCACCAGATAGATTTCTTTCGGGATTTTCTTCCATTCCATTCCGCCCCCCTCATTCAGATTCTGGAAAGAGGAACTTGCCGCAGGACATCGAGCGATTCCCCTATGCGACAGTGTGCCGAAAGTTCTGTCAATTTTGAAAAATTCGAGAGCGCGGGGGAATGTTTCCCCCGCACCCCCCAAGATTTCGGCCACACGCGCAGGCGCGTGTGGCCGAGCGCTCGGCGCTTGCGGCGGCTGGCCGAAGGCTGCCGCCGAAGCGCCACACTGAGGCGCGCAGCGGCAAGGGGATATGGGGGGCGCAGCTCCCCACGCTTTTCAAGTGTTTTATTTTTGAGGAATTTTGCGCACACAATCCCGTAGGCCCTCCAGCGTCATGCATTCGAGTCAATAACCGAGCTTTCCGGCTACATGGAGTTGGCGATGAAAACAGCCACACTGATTTGAATGCAGGCCGCGAAAATGGCTACTGCTTCATTGCGCCGCCTGTCCATTTCTTCTGCGTAAGAAACCCTTGGAACAAATATCTTTGCGGCCAGAGCCTTAAAAACAAACAGGGCCAAAAGACCGAGCGCAAGATAAATTCCAAATCCCTCAAGTCCGGGTATCCATCCTGTAAAAGGCCCTATAATGCTTGCCCTTAAAATAATAGAGATGGCGATCAATACCCCGGCCATATCGACTCCTTCGGCAAGGTTGCCTTTCAACTCGATCTCCTCCTGGATGTTGCGTCTCGAGATCGCCGCATCCAAATAGAAGGCAATTACCAGGGCCACCTGGCCGAGAATAAAAAACACTCCCGCCGCCCAAAGCCCACCGCCCTCACCGCTGAAGGCGCCGTTCATTATTATGCCGGTACCGACAAAAGTGGAAAATTCTACAGCCCCGACGGCCACATTACCATTGGCCACCGCCTCGTCGTTGTTGACCTTGCGAAGAATTATCCTTTTGTTGATTTCAAAAGTTATGAAAAGAAAAACCACGATCATGATCGTTGCTTTTGAAAAGTTCCACAAATCAGCCAGGATGTTCGGCGATCTGCCTGACAGAACGCCGGCAAGAGCCAAAAACAGACCGAGACATGCCCCGGACTTTCTCAGCCCGACAGCAACATTGCTTTCCAGCAGCATTGACTTGTTTTCATCGAAGGGCGAGCGGGCGTCGTCGGCCAGCTTGACGAGCCATACCACCAATATGCCCAATAATGGATAAACGGTCATCTGAAGTGCTATGTTCCAGAAATACAACGCGATCTCCTTTCAATGGCCGGTCCGGCTATTCGAACCTGTGCGGCACAAACGGGCTCAAGTTATTGGTGACGATAGTCTGCGATTCCCGGACGCCCATGCCGGCGCTATGACCGCCTATCACCCAGCAGCCAAGCACGGGATAGTTTCCATCCAGGCAGGGGATAGGAGTCAGGGCCTGATAAATGTAGCCTTCTTCGCCATAAGTGCCGGAGGTACGAAATCCTTCTTTGCCTTCGTGATATACGGTAAGGTTGGCGCCTTCCCTGGAGATCAGTGGTTTTCTGACGAATTCTTTCATCGCCCCGGGCCCGTCGAAATGGGCCTCGAGAAGATTCGGGTGCCCCGGATTGAGTTCCCAGAGAACGGGCAGTATCCCCTTGCTGGATAAAATGAGCTTCCATATGGGCTCGATCCAGTTCATCCTGTCGAATGTTTCCACGAGATATTGCCCGTATTTATCGGCCAGGAGCCATTCCCAGGGATAGAGTTTGAAAATGTTTTCAATGGTGATGTCATCCAAAGTCGTAAATCGAGTGAATGGCTGGAGCCCAAGGCCAATATCACCGATGAAGATCATCTCCGCCCTGATTCCGGCATCATTGGCCGTATCCATGAGATAAGCAGTGGTGACAAGGTCTTCCATACTATCCATGACACAAGTCAGGTAGAGAGTAGCGCCCTCCTGCCATTGCCGGGATATTTTCGGCCAGGTTTCCAGCAGTTTTTCATGGATGGAATTAAACTGGTCCGATTCGGGGCCAAAGACCTCCTGGAGCCAGTACCACTGAATGACGCTGGCTTCAAGCAGGGCCGTGGGCGTATCGGCGTTGTACTCCAACATCTTGGGCGGGTTGACCCCATCATAAGCGAAGTCGAACCGGCCATAAAGCGTGAGTTCTTTTTTGGCCCAGGATTTCTCTATAAGCGCAATGGCTTGTTCCGGAATGCCGAGTTGCGTGAAACGGTCATTTTCGATGACGTGCTGGACTGCTTTCATCGAGAGCTGATGAAGTTCATTGGTTGCATCATCGAGAACATCGATTTGTTCGGAACTGAACAGGTAATAGGCGCTTTCGTTCCAGTAGGCGCCGTCCGGGTTATGATGATAAAGCAATCCCGAGGCTTCCACTTTGGTCTGCCAGTTTTCGCGGGGCTGGATTTTTATTCGTTTCATATTTTTATTCTATCCTCCAATGCCTCCGCCACCGTGGGCGGCGGCACTGGCCCCAAAACCGCCTCTGCTGACGGACCCCCCGAAAGTGCCTGCCCCGGAATGGCCTTCCCCCGCGGAACCCGAAAACCGGCCCCCCCCGTAACCATAAGGCGCTGTAGAATAGCCGCCCCTGGCCAAACTTCCCGGAGCGTATCCGCCTCCGCCCCCATAGTACCAGAAGAAAATCGGGGGACCGCCGTAGTAGTAGCGCCTGGTTTCCTCGTTCCGACATTGATCTTCACTAACCACCTGACCGTTACTGTCTACACATCGCCTCGGCTGAGCCGAGTCATCGCAACCGGCCAGAGCTGCCACGAGGCTCAACATAGCTACGCCCAGCACAATTTCATGTGACTTTCTTATTTTTCTCCCTCTTTTCCGGGGCACGGTTACCCTCCCTGCCAAAGGAAACGGCTGCATGGATAAGCCCGCCAGTCTTTGGGCCTTCCAAGCGGTTGGCATCGTTGACAATTTTCCAGGCGAACGATATTCTGATTTATGCAGGTTTGTCAATTGCGCATTGCAGCCACCGACTCTCCGAAGTCTGTTCCGGAGCCGCCCCAATTCATTTGACCCCGTATGAAACATTATTTATGGTTATGGTCCAATGGCCGGTCCGGTCGGCGCAAAAACGAGCAGCCACCGCGACACCCCGTTCAAAGGAGGCGTTCGGGATTTATGCAGTATAGCCAGGGAACCATCGGACGCATTTTTGCCCTGAAGCTTGAGACCGGAGATTATCTTCCCGATGCGGTGGAGAATTTTGCCCTCGAGCATGAGGTTCGGAGCGCGATGGCAATATATGTCGGAGGCGCCGGGGCGGACAGCCGTCTTGTCGTCGGACCGGAAGAAAACACGGGAGATGACATCATTCCCATAGTTCACGCATTGGGTGCGGTTCAGGAGGTCCTGGCGGTAGGGACCCTTTTTAACGATGAAAACGGACGTCCCAGGCTCCACATGCATGCGGCGACGGGCAGGGAAGGCCGGGCAACCGTAGGCTGTACGAGGGCCGGAGTCGAGGTATGGCTGGTCGGAGAGGTTATTCTACTGGAGATCTCCGGAATTGGAGGCTTGCGCAAAAAAGACCCGAAATCCGGTTTTGAGATACTTCAGTTCGACGATCCTGAATGAAAATGACTGCGGAGACATGATACCGGAGAGTATGAAAATGCCGGAAAGTTCCGATTTTTTTGCCGAGTGGCCGGAAAAATACGATGAGTGGTTCGAAACGCCTGTCGGCAGGCTGGTCAGGGAATATGAGGGCCGGCTTTTGCGCGAGATGGTCATTCCGGAGCCGAACGAACGGATTCTGGACGTAGGATGCGGGACCGGCGTTTTTACCGCCGACCTGCTCGACGCCGGGTCCAGGGTCACGGGACTCGAGATCTCCCTGCCGATGCTCCTGAGCGCCGGGAAAAAAGCGGCCGGCCGGCCCTTTTGCATGGTCCGGGGCGATATGCGCGCGCTCCCGTTCGCCGGGAACTCGTTCGATAAAACCGTGTCGGTGACCGCGATAGAGTTTCTGGATGAAGATGCGGCAGGCGCAGTAGCCGAAATGTTCAGGGTCACCCGGCCGGGGGGCCTGGTCGTTGTCGCCTCGCTTAACAGCCTTAGCCCGTGGGCGGCCCGGAGAAAGGCCTCGGCGCAGAACCACCCGATTTTCACTCACGCCCGCTTCAGGTCGCCGGCCGAGATGAAGGAACTTGCGCCTTTTCCTGCCTCCGTCAGGACGGCCGTTCATTTTCAAAAGCACGAAGACCCCGGGCGGGCAAGAAAGATAGAAAGCGAAGGAAGTGCCCATGGGCTGGATACGGGGGCCTTCCTGGCGGTTTGCTGGAAAAAGCCGGCCCTTTAGGGGTCATCCGGCAAGCGAGTATCAGCAGGTTGAGAAAGGATACTGCGTGTCTGCTGTCGATTCGGCCTGTGGGGTTTTTAGAGTTTTGTCTTGTCCTGAAAGGGCTTTGTCCCGAAGGGGCTGCATATAAATAGCCCGGGGTAAGCGGAGCGCCACCCTGGGCAGGGTGGCCAAAACCAAACCCATCCTTACTCTGAAGGAGTTACATAAAAATAAGGAATCCCTAAGGAGTATCGCCTTTGCAAAGACACAGTCTTGGTTTTGACGAAGCCCATGTTTGGGATTAGCTGGATAGTCGTGACTATTGCAGATTTTATATAACCCCTTCGGGGTAAAAAACGGGTCCGGTTTTAACGGTCTGTTCCCGGGGTGGCGCTCCGCTTACCCCGGGCTGTATTACGCAGCCCCTTCGGGGCAGGGACATCCGGACAATAGGTACTCATTTGCCTGAAGACCCACTTTTAGCCGTGGGCGGTGCGGGATTGAACGGAAAAGGACTCCGACCGGGTTTATTAACCCGTTCGAATAGGCTAAACTTGCTTGAGAAAAGATACGATCACAACCGCTTTCTACCGTTATCCTTCCGGATTAGCAGGTGCAGATTTGGATAGTGACAAAGTGAGACCCCACAGCGACCTTCTCTTGAACCACCCCTCCGCCTGGGACGCAGAACAGTTTCGGGCCAACTGGTCCGTTTTTCTTGAAGCGCTGCTGAAAGAAGAAGCCGGTTCTCTTATCCCTTCCCGGCGCATCCGTTTTCAGATCGAGCAGACTCCGGCCTTTCAGGAAGCGTTTTCGGGGTGGGGGCAAATGGCGGGACCGCAGCGGCTCGACGCGTGGAAACGATTGCTCGTTGCCGCCGAGGAGGCGTGCCGGACTGTCCTGCCGGCCTGCGTTCAGTGCGGCGAATGTTGCCGGCAGGGGAGTCCGGTCCTTCACCTGGAGGACTTGCCGCTCCTTCGATCCGGCAAAATTCCATGGGACCGGCTTATGACTCTTAGAAGAGATGAGCCCGCACTTTCGCCCTTCGACGGCAGGCCCTTCGTTCTCCCCGAAGAAAGAATCAAGGTGCGGGAAAAGCCCGGCGGGCGGGAATGTGTATTTTTCGACGGCAAGACCGACAGGTGCGCCATCTATTCCGAAAGGCCGCTTCAGTGTCGGGCGCAGGCGTGCTGGGACCCCATGCCCGCTCGCGACGCCGCCGAGATGCCTTTTCTGCTCAGGAAACACATTTTTGAAGGCGTCGACCTTCTATTGGAAGTCATGACTGAACACGAGAGCCGATGCGGGTTTGAGGCCTTCTCCAGCGCGGTTCAAAAATCGGCCGGCGAAGGGAGCCTCGAGAAGGTGTTGGAATTGCTTTCATACGAGGAGCATTTCAGGCTGTTCGTAGGCGATGCGTTCAAAATTCCGGCTCAAAATATGGAACTGCTTTTCGGCAGGAGCTTCATTCAATTGCTCCCCCTTTTCGGATTAAAAGTTCTGGAGGAACCCGACGGGTCCAGAAAACTCGTTGCCGACGGACACGGGGAGCAGGCCTGAAAAACCAGAGATTCTCCAACCTGCCCACATAAGCGCGAACTGTCAGACCGGACGGTTTATCTCGATTCGAAGCCGAGGAAGTTATTGCAGCCCGACGGAAAACCGAAAAAAGACCGGCCGGCTTATTCCTTTCGCTTCACAAATGAAGCCGGAAAAGATAATATTAGAGATTTCGGGGGTCATCTGGATCCTGTGTGCGCCGAGGCCGGAGTCGGAAAACTCCTTTATGCCGCTTCGGACGTGAGACAGCAGAAAAGCGGTCCGGCCGCGGTCCCCGAACGAGTTGCCTTTGATAAGGTACGGGATCGGAGTGACGGGGACCGGATAGAGGCCGCCATAAAGCATGGAGCTTTATCCGAGCGCTCAAAAATCCGAATGGTTATAAATATGGTTACAATCGGCAATTTTGGGAAAGCGGCAAAGTCGGCAAACTAAGCGCCGGTAACGACGCGAGAGTGGCGAAAATGGCATACGCACTGGACTTAGGATCCAGCGGGGCAACCTTTGGGGGTTCAAATCCCCCCTCTCGCACCATGAACGGCGCCTTTGGCGGACCTCAGATACTCATTTTATCAGAAAGGTAGAAGAAGAGTGGAAATGAACGTTTCCTTAACCGAAATCAGCCCAAGCCAAAAGAAAATACAAGTGCAAATCCCGGGATCCAAAGTCACCGAAGAGTTGGAGAAAAAGTATCGCGACCTGGCAAAAAACACAAAGATCAAAGGCTTCCGCCCTGGAAAAGTGCCCCTTGGCATAATCAAATCCTACTATGGCAAAGCCGTCGAACATGAATTGTCAGCACAGTTCATCCAGGATACCTTTGAAGATGCGCTCAAGGAAACCGATGTAAAACCTCTCACCCAGGCCGACGTGAGCGAGTCGCATTTCGAAGAGGACGGCGGTTTTACATACACGGCGCTGGTGGATATCTGCCCGCCTTTCGAATTGCCCGCCTACAAAGGGTTGGAGGTCCATAAGCCCGCGGTCGAAATAACCGATGAGCAGGTGCGGCAGGAAATGAACGTGCTTGCCCAGAGCCATGCCCAGCTTCATACGGTCGAAAGCGCCCGGCCCATTCATGAAGGAGACGTAGCGGTTGTCGATTTCACGCCGATTGTAGGCGGCAAGGTATTTGAGAAGGGCAAGACCCAGGACCTTATGGTGGAGGTCGGTAAAGGGAGCGTGCACCCCGATTTTGACAAACACCTCGTGGGACATGAACGCGGAGAGAGCTTTTCGTTTGAGCTGGATTACCCGGAAGACGCTCGGACCCCGGAACTGGCCGGCAAAAGTGTCCGCTTCGACTTGACCGTAAAAGACGTCAAGGAAAAGGAAGTCCCGGAGTTAAACGATGAATTTGCTCAATCTCTGGGCTCGGGCCAGTTCGAGACCATTGAAGCCCTGAGGGACGAATTCCGCGGTAAACTCTTTGAGCGCGAAGAGCAGAGGGCGTCCCAGAGCGTGCATAGCCAGATCCTCAAAAAAATTCTCGATCAGGTCCGATTTGAAATTTCACCAAGGGTGATCGAACGCGAAGCCGAGAGGATGCTCAGCAATTTGAAGCGCCAGTTCGAAGGCCAGGGGCTCCAGTTTGACCCTGGCGCCCTGGATTCGGATCATTACAAGAATATGTCCAGGATTCAGGCTGAAAATGAGATACGAACCAGGCTCGTGCTGGAAAAAATAGCCGGAATCGAGGCAATCGCACTGGACCCGGATGAGGAGGAACAGGTCTACAAGGACATCGCCGCCTCCTATCGCATGGACGTGAAAAAATTCAAGAACCAGTACGGGGACAGCGCCCTGGTAGAAAAGGAAAAAGAAAAGAAACTCGAAGACAAGGTTCTTAAATTCATCGCAGGCGAAGCCGTATTTGTGGACGCACCGGAAGAGGCGACGGAGCTCGAAACCGAACCTGAACCCGACGGAACCGAACAGGTTTGAACGACAACAGGAGCATACCCTAATGGGACTCATTCCAATTGTAATCGAGCAGAGCAGCCGCGGTGAACGGGCGTGGGACATCTATTCCAGGCTGCTGAGGGACCGCATCGTCTTTCTTGGAACGGCGGTTTCCGATGAGATCGCAAACGTAATCATCGCCCAGATGCTGTTTTTGGAATCCGAAGATCCCGACAAGGATATCCATTTTTATATTAACTCTCCGGGGGGCCTGGTTACGGCCGGGTTGGCGATTTACGACACGATGCAGTACATAAAGCCGAAGGTCGAGACTCTTTGCATGGGGCAGGCGGCCAGCATGGCGGCAATCCTGCTTGCGGCCGGCCAGAAAGGCAAAAGGTTCGCTCTCCCGCATGCCCGCATAATGCTGCACCAGCCCATGGGCGGGTTCCAGGGCCAGGCAGCCGACGTTGACATTCAGGCCAAAGAAATCCTGAGGATGCGCGAAGAGCTGAACCAGATCCTGGTGAATCACACGGGAAAGGATTTTGATCAGATACAGCGCGACACGGACAGGGATTTCTTTATGTCCGGCGAGCAGGCAAAGGACTATGGGCTTGTCGACGAAGTGATCTCGGAAAGAGGCTCCGATCGGCCCTTGAAGCCGGTATGATATTCTTGCGGGCAGCTTGAGGCGGGAATGAAGATTTCCACAACTCGGGAGTCATCATTTCCGCCTCTCGCTCCCTGCTCCCGGGCTTATCCCCGCCAACTTCTTCTCGGCTTTCCTCCTTTTTCCATATCGCCAAAGCCTCTCCAACGCCGCCCAATGTTCGCGGTGTAGATGACGGCATTTGGATTCGAAGCTTCCATGGTGTAAAATCCCCCGGTGATTTACAGAGAATTCTTTCCGGTATTATGTCCTGTTATAACAGGAGAAACGATGCGAATTATAGATCTGCGGTCCGACACCATTACGCGGCCCACCCCGTCGATGCGCCGCGCAATGGCGGAAGCTCGGGTCGGAGACGATGTCTTCGGAGAAGACCCCACGGTCAACCGGCTCGAAGAGATTTCGGCCGAACGGCTCGGAAAGCAGGCCGCCCTGTTCGTGGCAAGCGGAACGATGGGCAACCTTGCAAGTGTTTTGAGTCACTGCGGCAGGGGCGATGAAACAATCCTGGGCGATCTTTCCCACATGCACCTGTTCGAACAGGGGGGAATGGCGGCCCTGGGCGGAGTACATCCGCGCACGGTCCGAAACGAGCCGGACGGCACGATGAATTTGGATGCAATCGAAGCCGCAATCAGGCCCGATGACGTTCACCACCCCCCGACCCGCCTCATCGCGGTGGAAAATACCCACAACCGCTGCCATGGCAGCCCGCTGAACGCTGCTTACATGCGCGGCCTCAGGGCGCTTGCCGACAGGCATGGGCTCAAGATCCATGTGGACGGCGCGCGGATCTTCAATGCCGCCGCGGCCCGGGGGCTGGATGTCCGGGAGCTTGCGGCGGATGCCGATTCGATTACGTTTTGCCTGAGCAAGGCACTGGCCGCTCCGGTCGGCTCGGTTGTGTGCGGCGCCCCCGAGTTCATAGCCAGGGCGAGAAGGGCCCGCAAGGTGCTTGGCGGCGGAATGCGTCAGGCAGGCGTCCTTGCAGCAGCGGGCATTGTGGCCCTCGATGAGATGGTTGACAGGCTGGCCGAGGATCATGCGAACGCCCGAACGCTCGCCGAGGGACTGTGCCGGCTCGACGGGCTCTCGGTCACGCTTGAACTGGTGAGAACCAATATCTTTTTCATTGAAGTGCAAAGAACGGATATAACTCCCGAGGTCCTCTCCCGAAGGCTGAAGGACCGGGGTATTCTCATTCTGCCGGCCGGACCGCGCCGGCTGAGGGTCGTGACCAATTATCACGTGACAGCGGAGGATGTTGATTATATATTTGAGGCATTCCGAAAATCATTGAACTAATCTGCCAATGCAATGTTAATGGAGGGTGGCGATGCGGGCATTTCTAAGGGTTGTAATTCTTGCCCTGTTGATGGCTGTAACGGCGGGTTGCGTATATACCTGGTTTAGCTACGACGGAAGTTCACCCGACCCCGGGCATGCCGGCCCCGGCTTAAACAGCGCGCAGGTTCAGGCAAGCAAAACCGTAAATCAATAGAATAGAACGATCGATTTCAATTCGCACTCCGTACGACCCGACCGCAAAACCTTTCATTTTTGTGAGTCCACCGTACATTCTTGTCATGTCTGCAGCACTTGAAACCAGCGGCCCCATATTATTTTTCCAGTAATACTATATAGTTAATCTAACCATGCCACTCCTGGCACGTCTCCTGCTCAATAGAGCAGTCATCTCTATTCGAGAGGAGACTTCAAATGAGAAAAATTGCTATCTACGGAAAGGGCGGCATCGGAAAGTCCACCACGACTCAGAACACAGTGGCCGGTCTTGCGGAAATGGGCCGAAAGGTAATGGTTGTGGGTTGCGACCCCAAGGCAGACTCAACGAGGCTGCTTCTGGGAGGGCTGTCCCAGAAAACCGTGCTCGACACACTTCGCACGGAAGGTGAAGACGTGGAACTCGACGACATCCGGAAAGTCGGCTTCAGTTCATCGATCTGCGTCGAATCCGGAGGCCCCGAACCCGGCGTGGGTTGCGCGGGCCGCGGCATCATCACCTCCATCAATCTGCTCGAACAACTCGGGGCATACTCCGAGACCCAGAAACTGGATTATGTGTTCTACGACGTTCTGGGTGACGTCGTGTGCGGCGGCTTCGCCATGCCCATCCGCGAAGGCAAGGCGCGAGAAATCTACATCGTGGTTTCGGGCGAAATGATGGCCATGTACGCGGCGAACAATATCTGCAAAGGTATCGTCAAATTCGCCGAGGCCGGGGGCGTCAGGCTGGGCGGGCTGATCTGCAACAGCAGGAATGTCGATTACGAGCAGCAAATGATCGAAGCCTTCGCCGACAAGCTGGGGACCCAGATGATCCATTTTGTGCCCAGGGACAACATGGTCCAGAGGGCGGAGATCAACCGCAAAACCGTGATCGAATTCGAACCGGCGCATTCGCAGGCAGATGAATACAGGACCCTCGCACGCAAGATCGAGGAAAACAAAATGCAAGTCATTCCCAAACCGATGCACACGGATCAGCTCGAAAAGCTTCTTATCGAACACGGGCTGGCCGGATGAGGTTCGTTCCAGAGTCAAGGAGAGATTCGCCATGATTATGATCAGGTCTATCGTGCGGCCGGATAAGGTTGATGACGTGCTTGCCGCTCTCATGGAAGCGGGATTCCCTTCCGTCACCAAGATCTCGGTGGTGGGCCGCGGTAAACAGCGCGGCATAAAGATTGGAGAGATAACCTACGACGAGATCCCGAAGGAGCTGCTGCTCACCGTCGTGCAGGACCAGGACAGGGACTACCTGATCAAAACCGTGATCAAGGCCGCCCGTACCGGAGCCAAGGGTGCCTACGGGGACGGGAAGATATTCGTTACCCCGGTGCTGGAGGTCTACACGATCAGTTCCGGCATAAAGGAGACGTCCTCGGGCGAGGTCGAAGAGGTAAAGATATGAAAGAGGTCATGGCAATTGTCCGCATGAATATGATGAACAAAACGAAAAAGGCGCTTTTGGAGGCGGGCATTTCCTCCATGACGGCCAGGGACGCGCTCGGCAGGGGAAAGGGACTGGTTGACACCTCCCTGCTGGAAGGCGCCGAGAAAGGCTACGAGGAAGCGATAGCCCAGCTCGGGCACTCTCAGCGCCTGATTCCGAAAAGGGTCGTATTCGTCGTCGTGCCCGACCAACTTGTCGATAAAACGGTCAAAGCCATCATAAAGGTCAACCGCACCGGAAAATCAGGGGACGGGAAGATCTTCGTGCTCCCTGTGTTCGACTCCATATCCGTCAGGACCGCCGAGAGCGGCGAGACAACTCTGGACGAGATTTAAGGAAAAGCGGAGCAGGAAGCGGGAAGCTTTGGTCTCCCTGCCCAATGGAGAAGCCAATGGCTGCAAAGATCATCACACAGGCGGCGCTCGAGCCCGAAATAATCGATCCGAACGCCGTAAAACAGGAACTGCTCGGCAAGTATCCCACCAAGGTTGCGCGCAAGCGCGCCAAGCAGATCGTCATAAACAGGGTGGATGAAGACTTCACGGTCCCTGAAATAGGGGCTAACGCCCGTACCATTCCGGGCATAATCACCCAGCGAGGATGCGCTTATGCGGGCTGCAAGGGGGTGGTGCTGGGACCGACCAGGGATATCGTCAACCTTACTCACGGTCCGATAGGATGCGGATTTTACAGTTGGCTCACCAGGCGAAATCAGACCAGGCCCCCGACCGCCGAAGACGCCAATTTCATGACTTACTGTTTTTCCACGGACCTGCAGGACAACGACATAGTATTCGGGGGCGAAAAAAAACTCAGGGCCGCGATCCAGGAGGCATACGACATCTTCAAACCAAAAGCCATCAGCATTTTCGCCACCTGTCCCGTGGGTCTGATCGGCGATGACATTCACAATGTGGCAAAGGAAATGAAGGAGAAGCTCGGAATCAACATCTTCGCGTTCAGTTGCGAGGGCTATAAAGGAGTAAGTCAATCCGCGGGCCATCATATAGCCAATAACGGCATATTCAAGCATGTCGTAGGGACCGACGATACGGCCAGGGAAGGCAAATACCGAATAAACCTCCTCGGAGAATACAACATCGGCGGCGACGGCTTCGAAATCGAACGCATCCTGCAGGAGTGCGGGATCACCACGGTTGCTACCTTCAGCGGCAACTCGACCTACGATCAGTTCGCAAACTCGCATACCGCGGACCTGAATACGGTCATGTGCCACAGGTCGATCAACTACGTCGCCGAAATGATAGACAAGAAATTCGGCATACCCTGGATAAAGGTCAACTTCATAGGCGCGGACTCATCGGCGAAGTCACTGCGCAAGATTGCCAACTATTTCGAAAGCCCGGAGCTCACGGCCAGGGTCGAGGATGTCGTCGCCAGGGAAACAATGGAGGTGAAAATAGTCCAGGCCGATGTCAGGACCCGCTGCGAAGGCAAGCTCGCCATGCTCTTCGTCGGGGGCTCCCGCGCGCACCATTACCAGGATCTTTTCGCCGAGATGGGTATGAAGACCATTTCGGCCGGCTATGAGTTTGCTCACCGCGATGACTACGAAGGCCGCCGGGTGCTCCCGGATATAAAAATCGACTCGGACAGCAGGACCATAGAAGAACTCGACGTTGGTCCCGACCCGGACAGATACCGCCCGAGAAAAAGCGCCGAGCAACTCGAAGAGCTTGCGGCGAAGGGTTTCACGTTCAGGGACTACGAAGGAATGATGCCCCGGATGCCCGACGGGACATTGGTCATCGACGATATCAGCCAGTACGAGACGGAAAGAATGATCGAGATTTACAAGCCGGCGATTTTCTGTGCCGGGATAAAGGAAAAATACGCCATCCAGAAAAAGGGCATCCCGATGAAACAGCTCCACAGCTACGATTCCGGAGGTCCATACGCAGGATTCAAAGGGGCGATCAATTTTTACAGGGAGATCGACCGCATGGTGAACAGCAAGGTGTGGTCGTATCTGAAGGCCCCCTGGCAGACAAATCCGGAACTGGCCGCCACATACGGATGCGAGTGATCGGTCCTCCACCATGGAATTAGAGAGGATACTCTCATGCTTTTGCGACATACACCGAAAGAAATCCGGGAAAGAAGCGCCCTTACGGTCAACCCGGCCAAGACATGCCAGCCGATAGGAGCCATGTACGCGGCCCTTGGCATCCACCGTTGCCTGCCTCACAGCCACGGCTCCCAGGGATGCTGCGCCTATCATCGCAGCACCCTTACCCGGCATTACAAAGAGCCGGTCATGGCAGCCACCAGTTCCTTCACCGAAGGGGCATCGGTATTCGGCGGACAGGCAAACCTGGTGCAGGCTATCGACACCATATTCACGGTTTACGAACCGGACGTGATTGCCGTTCACACCACCTGCCTGTCGGAAACCATCGGGGACGATATTCCCCAGATATCGCGAAAAGCCGAAGCCGAAGGCAAGATACCCCGGGGCAAATACGTCATTCATGCGAACACGCCCAGCTATGTGGGATCTCACGTAACCGGCTTCGCAACCATGACCAAGGCAATGGTGGACTACTTTTCGAAGTCCAACGGCAAACGCCTGGAGCAGATCAATATCATCCCGGGGTATGTGGAACCCTCCGACATGGAAGAGATAAAAAGGCTTGCGCAGGAATTGGGGATTCGGGCAATCGTCTTCCCCGATACGTCGAATGTTCTGAACCGGCCTCAGACCGGAAAGTTCGACATGTATCCGAAGGGCGGGGTCACGGTCGGCGCCCTGATCGGCACGGGGGAGAGCAAGGCGACCGTTGCCCTCGGCCGGACCGCCTCATGGCCCGCGGCGCGCGCCATGGATGTGAAGTGCGGCGTTCACTGTGAACTGCTCGATCTTCCCATCGGCCTCGCGGCAACGGACAAATTCATCGATACACTAAGGACAATGGCGGGCGTGAGCGTGCCGGATTCCATAAATGTCGAACGGGGAAGGCTGCTGGATATCGTCACCGACATGCACCAGTACTTCTATCACAAAAAGGTCGGACTCGTGGGAGACCCCGACCAGCTCGTCTCGCTTACGGAGTTTCTGGTGTCGATCGACATGTGGCCCATCCACATTGTAACCGGCACCCCCGGAAAGAAATTCGAGTCCAGAATCGAGGAAATAACCAGGGACATCCCGCACCAGGTAAACGTAAAGGCGGGGGGCGATATGTTCCTTTTCCACCAGTGGCTCAAAAACGACCCGGTGGACCTCATAATGGGCAACACCTATCTCAAGTACATCGCCAGAGACGAGGACGTACCCTTTATAAGGTTCGGGTTCCCCATTCTCGATCGGATAGGGCACAGCTACTTTCCAACCGTCGGGTACAGGGGGGGAATGCGCCTGCTCGAAAAAATACTGAATGCGCTCCTCGACCGCCAGGACAGGGACGCCCCAGAGGAATCTTTCGAGCTCGTGATGTAGAAAAATTACCGTGAGGGCACTGATCGCACGCCCGCGGAAGGAAACTCGGCCGCTCAAAGCGATGGAAAGGGATGATCAGGATGAAAAAACCGGATTACCACATACTCGTTTGCGCCAGCTTCAGAGGGCTCGAAGCCAAGGGAAAATGCATCAAGAAGGACTCGATGCAGCTCATAAACTATCTGGAAGAAGAACTTACCGAGCGAGGGCTCAACGCCATAGTCTCCAGCACGGGCTGCCTGAAGCTTTGTGAAGAAGGCCCCATCCTGGTCATCTATCCCCAGGGCTACTGGTACCGGAACGTAAACGGTCAAACCGAAGTCGATGCAATACTGGATGCCCTGGAAAATGGGAAGCCCGCCGAAGGCTACCTTTTGTAGAACGGGGAGCGAAGACCCGTCATATCGACGCTTTGCGAGGGCGGTCCGGTTACTTGATACTTGCTATCCGGGCGGGTGGCGGGTGGCCCGGATACTTCCTATCCGGGCGGATGGTGGGTAGCCCGGATACTTGCTATCCGGGCGCCAAGCGCAAGAGGTTCTCACATATGAACAATGTCAAAGTAATTCGCATTAGAAGCAAATCCCGAGGGTGAAAGGAAATAAGATGAACGCCGCCGGAGCAGTAATTTTCAAGGAGCGCAAGGACCAGATCCGTGTAAAGGGCCAGGGCCCTTTCGAGATGGACTGCAACCGGGACAGCCTGGCCGGGGCGGTAAGCCAGAGAGCCTGCGTATTTTGCGGCTCCAGGGTCGTGCTATACCCGATTGCGGATGCGCTGCACCTGGTTCACGGCCCAATAGGCTGCGCGGCATACACCTGGGACATTCGCGGCGCGCTATCCTCCGGCCCTGCCCTGCATCGGCTCAGCTTCTCGACCGACCTCCAGGAAAGGGACGTCATTTTCGGGGGCGAAGAAAAGCTCTATCGGGCGCTCACCGAACTGATAGAGCGCCATGATCCGAAGGCGGCGTTCGTCTATTCGACCTGCATAGTCGGGATCATCGGGGACGATCTGGAGGGGGTTTGCAGGCGCGTTTCAGCGGAAAAGAAAATCCCGGTCATTCCGGTCCAATCCGAAGGGTTCAAGGGGAACAAGCGCGAGGGATACAGCGCCGCCTGCAAAGCGCTGTTCAGGCTGGTCGGAACGGGCGATATCTCGGACGTTCCGGCCCTGAGCGTCAATATACTCGGGGACTTCAACCTTGCCGGCGAGCTGTGGATCATCAGGGACTACTTCAAGAAAATGGGCGTTGAAACGGTTGCAAATATTACCGGGGACGGACGCGTCAAAGACGTCATGCGCGCGCACGGGGCCGCGCTCAATCTTGTCCAGTGCTCAGGGGCCACCATCGAGCTTGCCAAAATGATGAAGGAATCATTCGGGACCCCCTTTATGCGTGTTTCCTACTTCGGTGTGGAGGACATGGCGGAAGCCCTGTACGAGGTTGCGGGATTTTTCAAGGATAAAGATCCCGGCATTATCGAGCGTACGCGCAAACTGGTGAAAGATGAACTCTCGGTCCTCTATCCGCAACTTCGGAAATTCAAAGAAGACCTCTCCGGGAAAAAGGCGGCTATCTATGTGGGAGGCGCCTTCAAAGCCTTCTCGCTGGTAAAGGCCTTCCGGCTGCTCGGGATGAAAGTCGTCCTGGTGGGATCTCAAACCGGCACGGAGGAAGATTACAGGGAACTGCACGAGATCACCGACGATTCGACAATCATAGTCGATGACTCCAACCCGCTGGAGCTTTCAAGTTTTCTTAGGGAAAAAGATTGCGACATCTTTGTGGGCGGCGTCAAGGAGAGGCCCATCGCCCACAAGCTGGGCGTCGGATTCTGCGATCACAATCATGAGCGGAAGCAACCCCTGGAGGGTTTTGTCGGAATGCTCAATTTCGCAAGGGAAGTTCACAGTTCGGTCATGAGCCCCGTCTGGCAATTTGTACCCCGCAGGAACGGCCTGGCCGGCAACACCGAAGAAGAACTGCTGAAAGCGAGGGTTTGAAATGAAAAACCCGGCATACCTCTCAACCACCAATGCATGCAAGCTGTGCAAACCGCTCGGGGCATGCCTGGCCTTCCGCGGCATCGAGGGGGCCGTGCCCATGCTGCACGGCTCGCAGGGCTGCGCGACATACATGCGCCGCTATATAATAAGTCATTTCAGAGAGCCCATGGACATAGCGTCCTCATCGCTCGGAGAAAAACACGCGGTCTATGGCGGAGGCCCCAACCTCAAGCAGGGACTCCAAAACGTCATGACAAAGTACGGGGCGAAAGTAATCGGGATAGCGACCACGTGCCTGACGGAAACCATAGGCGACGACCTGCCGATGATCGTAGGGGAATTTCGCCGCGAAATGCGGGCCGGCGGCCGGGGCGAATTGCCCGAGCTCGTGACCGTATCGACCCCGAGTTATTCGGGGACCCACACGGAAGGCTTTCATGCCGCGGTCGGGGCGATAGTCCGACAGGTCTCCGCCGGCGAAAATTCCACGCGGTTGCTGAATCTGCTGCCCGGATTTCTCTCCCCCGCAGACCTTCGCTATCTCAAGGAAATCGCGGAAGATTTTCGGTATCCGTCGGTCGTTTTGCCCGACTTTTCCATGACGCTCGATGGGCCTGCCCTGAAGGACTACGAAAAGATCCCCCATGGGGGAACGTCAATCGAAGAAATAAGGCGCATGGGGGGAGCGGCCGCCACCTTTGAATTCGGAAGGACCCTGCCGGAGAGCAAAACGGCGGGAAATTTCCTCCATGAAAGCTTCGGGGTGCGCCTGCACCGGCTTGGAATCCCCATCGGCATACGCGAAACCGACATTTTCTTCGATCTTCTGGAAAAGCTGAGCGGCGCCGGACGCCCCGACAAATATGTACTGGAAAGGGGACGGCTGGTCGATGCCTACGTGGACGGCCATAAATACCTCTTCAACAAAAGGGCGATCGTTTACGGCGACGAAGACCTGGTGGTCGGGCTCACCTCTTTTCTGGCCGAGGTCGGGGTTGTGCCGGTGCTTTGCGCGTCCGGGGGCAGGAGCGGCAGGTTCAAATCGGCCATAGAGCAAGTTGTCGCCGGCACACTGCCTCAAACCCCCGAAGTCCACGAAGGAATGGATTTTTACCGCATCGAGGAACTTGCCCTCGAACTTTCACCCGATCTGCTTATCGGGAACAGTAAAGGCTACGGCCTTGCCCGAAAGCTTGGCATTCCCCTCGTACGGGTCGGCTTCCCGATCCACGACCGATTCGGAGCGCAGAGGACCCTTCACGTCGGCTACCGGGGAACGCAATCGCTTCTCGACCGAACCGTAAACGCCATTATCGATGCGAATCAGAACAGCTCACCCGTCGGGTATGCATACATGTGACCTGTCTTCGATAGTGATTCGGGATCAGAAAGGAAACTCCAATGAACGTCCCGCGCGATTTGCGCCGCCATCCCTGTTTCAATGAAGCCGCCAAGGGTTCATTCGGCCGCGTTCATCTGCCGGTTGCAGTTCACTGCAATATCAGGTGCAATTATTGCGACCGCAAGTTCGACTGTGTCAATGAGAGCAGGCCGGGCGTCACCAGCGCCGTTCTTTCACCGGTACAGGCTTGCCGGTATATGGAAAAAATCCTCGAATACGATCCAAAAACGGCGGTGGCCGGAATTGCCGGTCCGGGAGACCCTTTTGCCAATCCCGATGAGACGATGGAGACGCTGCGCCTTGTAAGAGAAAAGTTTCCGCACATGCTTTTGTGTCTTTCGACAAACGGGCTCGCGATAGCGGACTATCTGGACGAGATTGTGAAAATCGGCGTTTCTCATGTCACCATAACGGTCAATGCGGTCGATCCCCAGATCGGCCAGAAGATATACAGTTGGGTCCGCGACGGGAAAGTCATATACCGGGGTATAAGGGGCGCCGCGCTGCTGCTCGACCGGCAGATCGCCGCCATTGAAGGACTGAAAAAAGGCGGCGTTACCGTCAAGGCAAACACTATCGTGGTCCCCGGAGTAAACGACGGCCATGTCGAGCAAGTCGCCGGGACCTTGGCCGGTCTCGGGGTGGACATACACAACTGCATGCCGATGTATCCGAACACGGATACCCCGTTCGAAGATATCGAGGAACCCGGCAAAGAGCTGATCGATGCGGTTCGGGAGAAAGCCGGACGTTATTTGCCGCAGATGCTGCATTGCACCCGATGCAGGGCCGATGCCGCGGGACTGCTCGGGAATGACGGCAATGGCGTGATTCGCGGCTTCCTGACTCAATGCGCGGGTCTATCCTCCGACCCTGCCGAGAAACCCTACGTGGCAGTGGCAACGATGGAGGGAATCCTTGTAAATCAACACCTCGGTGAAGCATACAAGCTACAGATCTGGTCCAAAACCGAGGAAGGCTTTTATTGCGTAGGCGAGCGCATGGCCCCGGAGCCGGGCGGAGGCATTTCGAGATGGATGCAGTTGGCGGAAATCCTCAAAGACTGCCGGGCCGTCCTCGTGGTCGGAATAGGTGAAAATCCCTCGAAAGTCCTGACCCGAGCCGGCATCCGTCCGATAGAAATAAACGGGTTCATCGAAGCGGCGCTCGCAGCGGTTTATTCCGGCCTCGACCTGAATGAATTTAAAAGAAGGCGAAAGGGCTGCTGTTCGAAGGGTTTTAGCTGCCCCGGCTCAGGCGACGAATGTTAGGGAAACAGGGCTCGTCAGCTTATACCGAGTAGCGTTCAAGTTGAAATTTTTAAAAAACAGGAAGAGAGCGGGGGAATTGCATTCCCCCGCACCCCCGCAGGGTGTCGGCAGCGCGCTCACGCGCGCAGCCGGGAGCTTGGCGCCGCAGAACAGCAGGCCCGGTATTGCCGGGCCGCCGGCGCGGCGCCATATGGATCTCCAAGCTCTACCAAATCGAAGTTGTAAGCTCAGTTTACGAGGAGCACTTTATAGTGCATTCTTGAATGCACTCAGCATCATACCACTTGCGTTCACAATACTGTTAAGCGTGGGGAACTGAGTTCGGAGCTGTTACCCGGATGCATTTTCTGATCGTTAGTGCCCACGCAACAGAGGTGTCATGCGCGACAGTTTTTGGCCGGCCGGGAGATTTCCATGTACCGTCACCCCGGCAGCGCCTTTGAGCCGGGGTCCGGCATCCTTGGAAAATTACCTCTCATACGGATTCGCATTCAAGATGATCACAAGGCGGCAAGGAGGAGGCGACGCAGGCATACACGGTAGTACGTCGAGGAGCCGACGACGAGGGCGCCCTCACAAAAGATCGGGCGCTGGACTATACGCATTACATCGAGGCGGTACGTATAGCGCAGACCCGACACGTAGTGAGGGTCCACACAGTGAGGGCTTGAATGCGATTTCGTATCAATGGGGCGCCGACGGGTGGCCCCCGCCGGGGCGCGGAGCATAAGAGGGACGTTGACGTTCGGAGAGCAAATTGGGCGTCTGTCTTGCGAGGCACGGAACTGCAGTTTTACCGGTATTCAAGAGAAGCCGATCGATCAAATAAAATAGATTGTCATCCCCACAACCCAATCTGACATCTCCTCCATCCTCCAATCTCATCCGACATTCCGGCTGGATTGCCATCTAATGCGATTAACCTATCAAAATCATAGTGCGTTATGCGGCGTCCTGTTTTTGGGGTTCAGGATTTGGCAAGCAAGGTTGACTTTCTCGACACCGCTCACGGCCGTGATTTCAGGCGATTTGCTACGTACAGTGGCATGGTACAGCAGATTCAAGCACTTGATCAGAAAAGATTGGCTCTTCACGGAAATGAGTACCCGGGGATGGGTTTTTGCCCCGAAGGGGCTGCCTATAACAGCCCAGGGTAAGCGGAGCGCCACCCTGGGGTTGTAATGCCGACAAGAACCAGTCCTTACCCTGTAGGG
>Ga0326728_10000820_pt1 | contig 117076 bp, 86 predicted proteins | sample MB3enrmetagenome_FD_207602 | JGI IMG/M metagenome (GOLD analysis project Ga0326728, IMG submission 207602) | Lab enriched peat soil microbial communities from McLean, Ithaca, NY, United States - MB31MN | ecosystem: Environmental > Terrestrial > Soil > Wetlands > Peat | place: USA: New York... | reverse complement strand
TGCTGGGAAACAATCCCGGCCCGATTGCACGCGGAATGAAGCTGACCGAACAGCCGCACTTGCCAGAGGTTCCGTCAGGCATTCCTTCCAGTCTGTTAGAGCGGAGGCCCGATATTCGTGCGGCGGAAGCCCAGTTGATGGAAGCCAACGCGTTGATCGGAGTCGCCAAGGCGGCTTACTTCCCGGATATCGCATTGACTGCGACCAGCGGGTTCCAAAGCTCGTCGCTGACCAGCCTGTTCACCGGCCCGGCCGGGATGTGGAATTTCGGTGGGACTGTCTCGCAACCAGTTTTTGCCGGCGGCAGGATCACTTCAAACGTGCATTTGACCGAGCAGCGCAAAGAGGAAATGGTGCTGACGTATCAGCAGACGATTCAGCAGGCGTTCCGCGGCGTTTCCGATTCGCTGGTTGCCTATCAAAAGAACCGCGAGTACCGGGAGCATCAGCAGGACCTGGTGATTTCGGCTCAGGATGCGGCACAGCTCTCGGAGGTGAGATATCGAGGCGGTGCGACAGACTACCTTGAGGTGCTGACCAACGAAACGAACGCTTTTGACGCCGAACTGGGCCTGGCCCAGGCCCAGGCGAATGAGCTTCTGAGCCTGGTCGATATCTACCGGAACCTTGGCGGAGGGTGGGAACAGTAAGCTGCAGGGCCCCGTCGTGAATATCACGAAGTTGCAGCAGGTGATCGTCCAGGCCGAGTTTATTCGCGCGGAGGGCCGCCAGTGAATGCGATCTTTCAATTCGTCCTAAGGCATGGCTACTTCATTCTCTTCGGTGTGATCTTTGCGCACCAGATCGGGATCCCCATGCCGGGACTCCTGTTTCTACTGGTGGCCGGGGCGCTCGCGGCGGCTGGGAGGCTGGGGATCCTCGCCGTAATCGGTCTCGCTATCACCGCCTGCGTATTGGCCGACTGGGTCTGGTACGAGGCGGGACGCCGGGGCGGCGACAAGGTGTTGCACTTCATTCATCGATTCACGCGAGATCCCGAATTTCACAATCGCCGGGCAAAGAGGATCTTTGCCAGGTATGGACTTTTCCTCCTGCTGGTGGCTAAGTTCGTCCCCGGGCTTGACGCTGTAGCACCTCCGCTCGCCGGGACATCGCGCATCAGCCTGATTCGCTTCCTGGCCTTTGATGCAGCCGGCGCCAGTCTCTATGCATGCGTCTATAGCGGACTCGGTTATGTCTTCAGCCATGATCTGGAACGTGCAGCTGCATACGTGTCGCGAGCGGGAACGTTTTTGGTGGGACTAGCGCTGGCTGGAATCTTCATCTGCATCGCCTACTACAAGCTGGTTCAGCAGCATCACCTTGTCAGCGAGCCTCCACTAGTGCGCATCGCACCAGCTGCTCCGATTGAATGTGGCGGCTCCGTTGAAATGGCCAGCGGGATCATTGAAGGACAAAGAAATGGCGATTAAAGCGACAGCAAAGCGGCGTACCCGGCGAGTCCGCATGAAGGAGTAGCAATGAACTCACACTTCTGGGACGTATATCGAGAGATTCGGTCCCTGATCAAGAAGCCGGAGGAAGCGCTCTACATTCTTCACACATCGATTGGAGCGATTTCGGTCCGCAGGTTCGTCTATCGCGGCGAAGCAGGTTTTGTCTTCCTGCAGGGCATCGACGAGCATGGGGCAGATCGCATTGTCGGTTTTTCCGAGCAACAGCTCTCCACGTTTCCGTTCGAAATCCGGATGAAATCAGCCGAAAAAAACGGCCAAACGATGTTCAACCCGAATGTGGCTGAGAATCTCTCCGAGTTTTAGCGAAGGCAAACGTGAGGAGATCCATGATCAGGCTGTATTTCAGGATTCTGGCTTGCGGCGTTGGGCTAGGAATCATTCTGCCGACGACTGCCGTTGCACAAGCTGGCCCTGGCGGGGAGAGGCCTTCAATCGGACTTGCTCTGAGCGGGGGCAGTGCGCTCGGACTGGCGCACATCGGAGTCCTGCGTTATTTCGAAGAACGCCATATTCCCGTCGACAAGATCGGGGGCACCAGCATGGGTGGTCTTGTCGGCGGCTTGTATGCTGCCGGCATGGATTCAAGCCAAATCGAGGCACTTGCACAGCAGGCGGATTGGAATGCGCTCCTCAACCCTAGTCCGCCCTTCGTGGATCAGCCCGTTGTCGACAAACAGAAATGGAATCGCACGTTCGGCAGCCTGACACTGAGATTCGGAAAGAGATTCGCGCTTCCCACGGGTCTCAATCCAGGTGAGTCCTTATCGTTATTTCTGAGCCGATCGACGCTTGGGTATTCCGACGTTTCCGACTTCGATCGGCTGCCCACTCCTTTTCGCTGCGTCGCAACCGATCTGGTGAGCGGAAACGCCGTCATCATCGGCAAAGGATCTCTGCCCGTCGCGATGCGCGCGACGATGTCATTGCCCGGCATCTTCACACCTGTCAGGGTGGGGCAGATGGTTCTCGTGGATGGTGGTGTGCTTGAAAACATTCCTGTCGATGCCGTTAGAAACATGGGTGCGAATGTCGTGATTGCTGTCGCCCTGGAGACCACTCGACCCAATCCTGACCAAATCAAGTCGCTCCCCGATGTGATGCGGCAGACGATCGCCCTCGCTATCGCGAAGAACGAACAGCATTCGGAAGAAAAGGCGGATCTGGTTATCTCTGTCGATACCAGGCGCTTCTCCGGAAACGACTACCAACGATGGAGAGAGATCATCGAAGCCGGATACGAGGCCGCGAAGTCGCAACAATCTCAATTGGCGCGTTTCGAGCTTTCACAGGCGGACTGGGATGCGTATCTTCTCAATCGCCGATCGCGGATGCGGCCATCGCAGCACAGTGGAAGAGTCCTCGCAGTGACTAGTCCGGATGCTTCCTTCCAGAAGAATGCCGAAGCTGAGATGCGCCGCACCATCGGGGACAACACGGTATCGGAACAACGGCTCGAAGAGGTCCTGTCCGGCATGGTGGCTGCGACCGCCGTTCCCGGGGCCGCTTACGACTGGGAGCAGGGAGACGGGGAAGGCGGAGGGTATCGAGTCAAGTTTGCAGAGCGTCCCGGCGATCAGGTGCTCGCTCGCGTCTCCGCCCAATACGCCGTATCGTCCGGCGAGCCGTCGCGCTTCGGTACGAGGTTTTCAGCGGTGCTCGTTCCCAAACGCGCCTACAAGACCCGCATCCTCGGCACCGCGAATCTTGGCTACGATCCCTCGATTCAGAGTGAGTTTTACAAGCCGTTTGGAGGAACGCAGTACTTTGCTGCTCCCGAGTTCTTCGGCGGCAGGACGCATTTTAACAGTTACGTCGGACCGGCACGCCAGAGCGATACGCGAGATCGAGTCGGCGGGGCCTTTTACGCAGGCATCGGAACCTGGCGGTTCGCTCAGTTGCGGCTCGGCGCGGAAGCTGGGTACGACTCTTACAGCCGCTCTGTTACTGTCGATGGTGTCGCGTCGCGCAGCGGCGGGTTCACCGCTCCCCAGGCACGCTGGATCCTGAACGATCAGGATTCCGGCGGACTGCCCACGCGCGGAACGCGCTTCGAAGGGTCAGCCGGATATCTTCTTCGAAAAACCGGAGACTTTCCGTTCCTTCAGAGTGAATACAGCGTATTCAGACCTCTCGATCGGCATGTGACTCTATTTGCGCTGAACCACACCGGGACCAGCTTTGGCCGCAAGCTCGACTACTTCGATCAGTTCATTTCCGGGGACCAGGGCAACATGCCGGCATTCCGTTACCAGGAGTTCCATGCAAATACACTCGTGACCGCCGGCTCGGGTTTGATTCTGCATCCCCACCCTATCCCGCATGTCTCATCCCATCCCGGCCTTGCGCTCTGGTATGAGGCAGGCAGGTTCGACTTGGGATCTCAAGGCTGGAAAACGCATCAGAGTACGTCCATCGCCACCTTCTTTCCCATGCAGCTGGGTGCAACCGGGTTGGAATTGAGCTTTGATGAAAACGGGAAGGCGCGATTCCGCCTTATGCTTGGAAGTTTTTAGGGGGACATTATCCGAGCCAGGGAATCGGCATTTAGAATGATCGTTCTCGCGTGACCGATTGGCCGGCTTCCCAGCGAAGAAGCGTAGAATAACGCCGCTGCTCGAGTTCAAAAAGCGAAACTCCGGCTCCGTTAGGAAGGCACTGGGAAGAGAATGACGGCCGAAATCTTCTTACTCCGGCACGGTGAGACCGCGTGGAATGCGGAACACAGGCTACAAGGCCACAAGGATTCGCCTCTCACTTTTCGGGGTCGAGAACAGGCGCGCATTGTAGGGCGAATCCTGTCGAGATATCTTGGCTGTCGGCATCGGATTCCCATGGCTGTGAGCCCCTTGGGTCGGGCTCTCGCAACCGCCGCCATTGTCCAGCAGCATGCGGAAAGCCCTCCTGTCACCATCGAACCGCGCATTGAGGAGGTGGGATTCGGCGTCTGGGAGGGCTTGACCAAAGCGGAAATCGATGCAATTTGGCCCGGGTTGACTAATGGTCTTGCCAGCCCGGAATGGTTCTTCTGTGCGCCAGGGGCGGAATCGTATGATGCCTGCGAGCAACGCATACGGGCATGGCTCGGTGAGCAGAGCGGAAAAGTCATTGCCGTTTCGCACGAAGTCGCAGGTCGCATCTTACGCGGCATATACTTAGGATTATCCCGCGAGCAGACATTGGCGTTGACCGTCCCCCAGGACCTGGTCTGGCACCTCAAGGGCGGGAAGATCGCTGCGCTCACGCTCTAGGACTCTCTCGCTGGAGTGCCGATACCGGTCAGAAGAATCCTCGAACAACCGAAAGCTGGATGACGTGCGCCCTCTCATCCATTTCGGTTGTCGACCCCTGCGGGTATCTGCCAGTAGAAGGGCAAACCGGGGCTGCCGTCAGGCGGCATGCAAACAACAGCAGGAGCCCGGCCTTTGCGCTGGGCTCTCTGTCTTGCTGAAGAACTGCTGAACTGATCAGCCATTTCTTGAATTCCTTGCAATTATTGCTGAAATCGGAGTGTCGATTCTGACTAATTTATGGATTCTAAATGCTTTAGATGACATCTTCCTGATGCCGCCGGATCAGCCGATATAACAAACCGGAGCCCCTTTGGACGGCATTGACGGGTCATGCCGTATACTTCTCTCCCGGAGAGGGTGATTGGAGCCGTATTGAAAGACCGGCTCCGGACCCCGATATTATGCCCACATCTACCCCCATTGAACCTTCTGAACTCGAATTCGATCATGGAACCTTTGATTCGGCGGCCTTCGCCGCGCAAACCCTCGCAAACTGGCAGTCGCTGGCCGCGGTAATTGACCACACGCTGCTGAAACCCGAGGCCACCCGCGCCCAGGTTGAGCTGTTGTGCGAGGAGGCGGCCAGGTACCGCTTTGCCTGCGCAATGGTGAACCCGGTTTGGGCGGCGACCGCAGTGAAGGCGCTCTCCGGGACCGGGATTCCCGTCGGCGTGGTCCTTGGATTTCCCTTTGGCGCGTCGCTCGTTTCGACGCTCAGGCAGGAGGCTTTGTCGCTCACCCGCCTTGGCGCGCGAGAGCTCGATATGGTGCTGCCCATCGGCGTGCTCAAGAGCGGCAACTTCACGGGAGTGCAGCACACTATCCACGCCGCGGCAACGGTGGCACACCACCACGGCGCACTGCTCAAGGTGATTCTTGAAACCGCGCTGCTGACCATGGAAGAAAAGCTGCGCGCTTCGGAGATTGCCATCCAGGCCGGGGCCGACTTTATCAAGACGTCGACGGGCTTCTCGACCGGCGGCGCAACGGTGGCCGACGTGGCGCTGATGCGCGGCGTGGCCGGCGCACGCTGCGGCGTCAAGGCTTCGGGCGGCATCCGCACCCTGGCCGATGTTAAGACAATGCTCGAGGCCGGCGCAAACCGCATCGGCGCCTCAGCGAGCGTGGCGATTGTGCGCGAGCTCGGCGCGGAGTGAGAAGACAGGGAATAGGGAGTGGGCAATAGGAAATAGAAAACACTCGAGCGATGCTCCGTCGCCCAGCCGGCCCATCGGGAAGGAACTGGAATGGTTTTAGACATAGAGAACGCGCCGAGCCAGGATGAGATTCGCGAAGCCATCGGAGACGCGATCGAGAGCATTGATCGCTGGAGGTTCCGTACGTTTTGTGCCGTCGCGTTTTGGGTCTTTTGCTGCGTGGTGATCTACCCCTTCATGGCTGGCCATTCGCTCCATGCCTATTGGCAATCCATAAAGTTCCTTATCTTTCTCCCTACTTTGATCGCTCCTGTTGCGCTCACCTTCTGCGCCATCTCTTGGTGGGGCGCTCGGAGCGATGTTCGTTCACTCAGGAAGCTCTCCTCTGACCTCTGACCTCTGCCCCCTACTCCCTACTCCCTGTTTCCTGCTCCCTGCTGTATCCTTTCTTTCGACGCATGACGAAAAAAACTCCGATTCCGCGGCACGAGGCTACTGAGCTCGAAGGCGACTACCGCCCGGCCGAGCTCGCACATCTTGACCCTGTGAACGCCCGCATCGAGCCGGTGGACGCAGCCTATCTGCTCAAGCTCACCGACGCGCTCAACACCACACTCGACCTGCAGACGCTGCTCAATCGCACCTCGGAGCTGGTGCGCGCCATCATCAACTACCGGATCTTCGCCATCTTACTGCTCAACGACCGCACGCACGAGCTGCGCATGAGGTTCCAGATCGGGCACACCCCGCAGGTGGAGCGCGCGCGTGTGCCGCTGGGCAAGGGCGTTGTAGGCCAGGTGGCGCTGACGCGGCAGCCCATGCTGCTGAACGATGTTTCAAAGTCGGAGTATTACATCGCCGCCAACCCCGACGTGCGCTCTGAGTTGACGGTTCCGCTGATCGCCAAGAACCGGCTGATCGGCGTGATGGACATCGAAAGCGAGCAGGCCGGCTACTTTCGCGCCGAGCACCTGCACCTGCTCACGTTTACAGCCTCACGCATCGCGCAGGCCATCGAGAATGCCCGGCTCTACACGCGCGTTTCACGCCAGGCGCAGGCGCTGGAAGTTCTGAACGAGATTGCCGTTGAGCTGGCCTCGATTCTCGATCTCGGGCCGCTGCTCGAGCGCGTCGGCCAGTTGCTGCGCCGCCTGATCGACTACCAGATGTTCACCATCATGCTGCTGGATGACAAGGGCGAGACGCTGATCACGCGCTATGCATGGCGATTCGGCTATGCGCATGCCCCGCTGCGCCGGATTCCCATCACCAGCGGCCTGGTGGGCGCGGCAGTGCGCGAGTGGCGAACCATCAACGTATCGGATGTTGCGAAGGATCAGCGCTACGTGCCCTTGAATCCTGAAACACGGTCGGAGCTGATTGTGCCGCTCTTCTACAAAGGCCGCGTGATTGGGGTTCTGGACCTGGAGCACACGCGCACGGGCTTCTTCAACGAAGAGCATGAGCGCATGCTCGCCACGCTCGCCGCGCAGATCGCCATCGCCATTGAGAATGCGCGGCTTTACCAGGCGGTGCGCAGGCAGGAGGCGCAGCTTGAGAAAGACGTTGCGATGGCGCGCGAGGTGCAGCTCAGGCTGCTGCCGCCTGAGGCGCCGTCGCATCCTCATGCCGAGATGGCGGTGCACTTCTTGCCGGCGCGTACGATTGGCGGCGACCTGTACGACTTTATCGACTACGGGACAAACCGGACGGCAATTGTGCTGGGCGACGTTAGCGGAAAAGCTGCGCCGGCGGCGCTGTTTGCCGCGCTGGTGAGCGGCATTATGCGTTCGGCCGCGCAGCGGCAGCCTGACCCCGCCCAGATGCTGGCCCACCTGAACGACGCGCTGCAGGAGCGCAAGCTTGAATCGCAGTACGTGACCCTGCTGTTTGCGTTGTGGAACGACGAGAACCAGACGCTGCAGGTAGCCAACTCAGGCGCTGTGCAGCCGGTGTTTTGCCGCGGCGGCGAGCCGGTGACTGTAAAGGCCGAGGGCTTTCCGCTGGGCATGTTTCCTGATGTGACGTATGAAGAGCTGAGCGTGGCCACGCAGCCGGGCGACGTAGTTGTGTTTGTTTCCGACGGTATCCTGGACGCGGAGAACGACCAAGAAGAGATGTACGGACAGGAGCGGCTGTCGAGTTTGCTCTGCGGCAGCCGCGACCTGCCCGCACCGGAGATTGCCGACGCCATCCTGGCCGACGTGAGCCGCTTCCAGGGCGCCAAGGACCGCTTCGACGACGAAACCATTATCGTGCTGCGGGTGAAGTGAAGAAACAGGGGTTAGGGGACAGGGATCAGGAGACGCATTCTGTCCCTAGTGGCGGCGACATGGCCACAAGCATCCACCAAATAATAGCGCAGCTTCCGCGATTACCTATTCATTCTAGAAATTAAATGTTCGAAAGTTGTTTCAATCAAGACAAACAACAGCGTTCCTGGAATTGTGAGCACGAGGAACCAAGGCAAAACACCCGGCTCCTTCATTACTCCAGAGCCAAGCACCTCTAATACGACAAGCAGAGGTCCTGTGACGATCAGAAGCCTGACAAAACGCTGCCGAAACGTGCACCCCCGTCGATGCATCAATTTATGTATGAATCGCTCGGTACCAGGCATCCGCTAGTCCTCCTGCGTAATCGATGAATTGTTCTGAATTCAATATAGATTGGCTCTGGCTGTTTGGTCGCTTTTTCGCAAGCTGCTAACTGGTTAACATTTTGCCTCTAACTTACCGGCCCTCGAACCGCATTCTTGTTCCCTCGGTCCCTTGCTCACTTCTCTTCCCCTTTTGCTTTCACGCAGGGTAACGCGCAATAATGCGCAGGAACTCTCAAGAAAGAATATGATTGCCAAAACCATCATCGAGCCGTTCCGAATCAAGAGCATTGAACCCATCCGCTGGACCACACGCGCCGAACGCGAAGCATTGCTGAAGGCCGCGCACTACAATCTCTTCCTGCTACCTGCCGACGACGTTCTGATCGACCTGCTCACCGACTCGGGAACGGGCGCGATGTCGACAAAACAGTGGGGCGCCATCATGGAGGGCGACGAGAGTTATGCGGGCAGCCGCAGCTTCGTTCGCTTCAAGAACTCCGTTCAGGACATCTTCGGCTACAAGCACGTGATTCCCACCCACCAGGGCCGCGCCGCCGAGCGCATCCTGTTTGGCGTCGCGTGCAAGAAGGGCGACGTGGTGCCCAACAACACGCACTTCGACACCACGCGCGCCAACGTGGAGTTTACAGGCGCCGAAGCCGTTGACCTGGTGATTCCCGAGGGCAAGCAGCCGGCACTCGTACATCCCTTCAAGGGAAACATGGACGTGGCTGCGCTCGAGGGCCTGATTGAGCGCGTGGGACGCGAGCGCATTCCGCTGGTAATGCTCACGGTGACCAACAACTCCGGAGGCGGGCAGCCTGTATCGATGGAAAACGCGCGCCAGGTGAGCGACGTCTGCCGCCGGCATGGGATTCCACTCTACTTCGACGCGTGCCGTTTTGCCGAGAATGCGTGGTTCATAAAACTTCGTGAGCCTGGATACTCGTCCAAGAGTCCCAAAAAAATTGCGCAGGAGATGTTCCGGCTGGGCGACGGGTGCACCATGTCGGCCAAGAAAGACGGCATGGCGAACATCGGCGGATTCCTGTGCACCAACGACGACCTGCTGGCGCAGCAGGAGAAAGACCTGCTGATTCTGACCGAGGGATACCCCACCTACGGCGGCCTTGCCGGGCGCGATCTTGAAGCGATTGCTGTGGGCGTTCAGGAGGCGCTGGAAGAGGACTACCTGCGCTACCGGATCGCCTCGACCGCGTACCTGGGCAACCACATTGCGGCCGCGGGGGTGCCGATTGTGCAGCCGCCGGGCGGGCACGCGATCTATCTCGACGCGCGGGCTTTTCTGCCGCACATCCCTCCGGAGCAGTTTCCCGGCGTGGCGCTCGCCTGCGAGCTTTATCTCGAGGGAGGGGTAAGGTCGGTGGAGATTGGCACGCTGATGTTTGCCGCTGCCGCGCAGATGGACCTGGTGCGGCTGGCGATTCCGCGCCGCGTTTACACGCAGAGCCACATCGACTATTTGATCGAGGTGATTCTGGAAGTGTGGAAGAATCGCGAGCAAATTGGCGGAATGCGCCTGACCTACGAGGCGCCGTTCCTGCGGCACTTTACCGCGCATCTTGAGCCGATTGCTGCTGCGTTGCAGGCGAGGTAGCCAAACAGCCGGATTTGCCGCATTCTTGGTGGACGCGGCGCGGTTCGTCCCGGACCCCGTTTCGATACACTCAAGGCAGCAGCAAATCGCTCACGGAGTTCGCTTGTCTATCGCCATTCACGAACGCCTGATTCGCCCCGCCCGCAACATCTACGGCAGCCTGAAGCTGCCCGGCGACAAGTCCATCAGCCATCGCTACGCCATGCTGGCGGCCTTCGCCGAAGGGACGTCGCGATTTACGAACTTCTCGACAGGGGCCGATTGTGCTTCGACCCTGGGCTGCATGGAAGCGCTGGGCGCGAAAGTCAATCGGATCGGCGAGGCGGTTGAGATTACCGGCGTGGCGGGACGGGTGACGCCTGCAGATCATCCGCTCGATTGCGGCAACTCCGGCTCAACGATGCGCTTCATTTCGGGGCTGCTGGCGCCGCAGGAAGGCACGTTCATGCTGATTGGGGATGCGTCGCTCTCGAGGCGCCCGATGGAACGTGTTCGCAAGCCGCTTGCGGAGATGGGCGCACAGGTGACGCTCACCGAGGGGCACGCGCCAATCACGATCGAAGGGCGCAGGCTGCACGCCATCGAATACACCACTCCGGTGCCAAGCGCACAGATCAAGACTTGCGTGCTGCTGGCCGGACTGCAGACCGATGGGACCACAACGCTGCGCGAAGCTGTGCGCACGCGCGACCACAGCGAGCTGGCGCTGCGCGCCTTTGGGGCAACGCTGACGCGCACCATCGATTCGGTTTCAATTGCCGGGCCGCAGATGCTGCACGGGATTGAAGCAGCGGTGCCCGGAGATATCTCATCGGCGGCGTTCTTTCTTTGCGCGGCAGCGCTATTCCCCGGCTCGGGACTGGTGCTGGACTCAATTGGGCTCAACCCCACGCGCGCAACGCTGCTCGACGTGCTCACTGCCCTGGGCGTGCGCGTCGCGGTGCTGAATCTGGAAGAAAAGCACGCCGAGCTGGTCGGCACGGTGCAGATTTCAGCTCCCGGCGAGGGCCTGGGCTCGACAACCGTGAGCGGCGCTCTGGCGGCACAACTAATTGACGAATTGCCGGTGCTGGCCGCGATTGCGCCGTACACCAGCGGCGGCATCAGGATTCGCGATGCGAAGGAGCTGCGCGTGAAGGAGTCGGACCGGATCGCGCTGGTGGCGCGGAATTTGCGGGCGATGGGCGCCGAGGTCGAGGAGTTCGATGACGGGCTGGACGTGCCCGGCGGGCAAAAGCTGCATGGGACAGTGATCGATGCCGGCGGAGACCATCGGATTGCAATGGCCTTCAGCGTGGCGGCGCTCCGGGCCGAGGGAGAGACGCTGATTCAGGGCGCCGAGTCGGCGGCCATCAGCTTTCCTGAGTTTTTCGACTTGCTGGATCTGGTGGCGGAGCGTTGAGACGCGCTACGGAATCGGCTCAAAAGAGAATTCTTCCCACAAAATGGCCCGGCTTTGCAGTCGGGCCATGGGTCAGTCGCTTCTTATGAAGTTTTATTGGTTCGACGGCAACGCAGCCGGCGCTGGAGTCGCGGCAGGCGCTGCAGCGCCAGGAGTGCCCGTATCCAAGGTTGCGGGCTTGACACCCGGAATCACCGGCGCAGCTCCCACCTGGCCGGTAGCCGCCTCGCCAAGATTGATGCCGTAGTGCTGGAGAGTCGAGGCAAGAATCTGGTAGAGGCCGGCGCGGTCCTTGGCAAAGGCGGCGTTGGCTGCAATCAGGTTGTCTTCAGCAGTGGCCAGGTTGCGCTGCTGCTGCAGGACGTTTGCCGTGATGGAAGCGCCAAGGCGCAGCTTCTTGATCTCGTCGTCAAGGCTTTGCTGGTTATAGTCGCGCGCCGCCGTAGCCGCCTGCACCTGGGCGCGATCGTTGGAAAGCGCGTACATGGCGTTCACCACCTGCATGCGGATCTGGGTGTAGAGCTGTTCCAATCGCAGCTCCGCCTGCCGGTACTCCATGATCGACCGCTCCTGCTGCGACTGGGCCTCGCGGTTACGGATGGGGATGGTCAGGTTAAATCCGATCCCTTTATCTGAGGCAGAGCTGTTGAAGAGGTTCTGCAGAACCGTTCCGTAGCCGACGGACGGATAAGTGCCTGGCGAACATTTCTGCCCGTTGAAGAAGTTCACGCAGTCCGGGCTCTGCGAACCACCCAGCGCGCTGGAACCATAAAACCCGTAGGCGTCGAGCGTGGGTAGCAGTGCATTGCGCGCGCCCTTGAGCGTGATCTCGTCGTTGCGAAGAGTGAGAATGGCCTGCTCCAGCTCCGGTCTTTGCTGAAATGCTTCCTGCACCAGCGTTTCAACCTGCTGGTTTTCCTCAGGGATCGAATCGAGACTTACGCGGTCGGTGGGGATAACCGGTGCAGTCGACAGGACCGGATCGTTGAGGTTGCGGGCGATGGCCTGCTTGATGATCTGCTGCTGATAATTGAGTGAACTCTGGGCGCTGATGAGAGCCTGCTTGTCAGTAGCCACGGTCGACTCGGCGTTGACCACGTCAAGGGGGGCCATGGTGCCGATCTCGAGCTGTTTCTTGTTGTCTTCGAGCAGCCTCGTGCTCTGTTCCAAGGCGCGCTCCTTGGCCTGCACGTCTTCGTAGGCCTGCACCAGGCCCCAGTAGATGGTCTCCACCTGGTTCACGGTATAGAGAATCTGCTGGCGGAACGAGGAATCGGTAATGCGGCGATCGTTGAGCGCCTGGTAGATGAAGCGCTTGTTCACCCAGATTCCCGCGCCCTGCAAAAGATGCTGCGTGACGGTGGCCTTGAAGATCGACTGCAACGAAGGGCTATACGTGTCGAAAGAGTTATTGGAAGTGGTGCGAGTATTCTGCAACCCCACCTGGAGCGCTGTGCCGGTAACAAACCCCTGGTTGTAGGTGAAGTTGTATTCGTTGGTATTTGTGTTCGTTTTCGTCAAACCACCGGAAAAAACCGTGTTGAGCTGCGGCTGGTTGGCGTGCTCGAATTGGATGGTCGAGGAAACCGAGGGATCGAGGTTTTCCGGCGCAGGACCCGCGCCGCCCGTGGTCAGGGTGAGGCCGGCAGTACCCGATCCGGCGCCGCCGGAACCACCGGCTGTTCCGCCGGGACCTCCGCCGGTGGAGAGGATGGTCTCAGAGCCGCCCAGCGTTCCGGTGACGAGGCCGGACGGCGCGCCCAGCGGCGGCGTGCCGGTCTTGGTGCGCAGGATGTCGGTGTCGGCGATGTCGAGGTCGTAGCGGGCGATGGCGATGTCGTAGTTGTTCTCGATGGCCAGGGCGATGGCGTCAGAGAGACTCAGGTAGATCTTGCCGTCCTTGACGAGGTTCGCCAGCCTTACGGAGTTGGTGAAACTGGCTACTCCCAGCTTGGTTGGCCGGTAGACATTGATCGGGTTGCCCCACCAGCGGCCGAAAGGCTTGGAATAGTCGCGCTCTCCCGTGCGCAGCGGGAAGGGCTGGGTTGAAACCGGAGCCGGGGCGCTGGGCAGGGTTGAGGCTGCCTTGTCGGGTCCGTTTGAACCCGCGCCGGTGACCTGCTGAGGGTATCCTGCCGGCATGCCGGCGGTAAGCGTAAGCATGACTGCGGCGACCGCTCGCAAGCTGCAAGCCTTCATTTTCGAATGCAAGAAACCGGAATCAGCGTCACGGCAAGCCTTGTGCACAGTTTGGAGCACACGTCTATTTTCAAGAGGCATTGTTTTTATCTCCACAAATGCTCGGAACAATTGGAGTGACAGTCTTCAAGACGGCTCGTGAGCGCGTCAGGATGCAAATTTCTGTTGCCAGAACAGTTTTGCCTCCGGCCGGGACTCCGGGACCTGCCTGGTAATACGCGATTGCCTCCTTGATCGTTCCAACCATGTGCAGAGTCCTGGCGGGCGAAGAAGGCCCCGGGACGGCGAAGGAATAGTCGAAAGAAGGATCAAGGAAGTGAAGCAGAGGCCCATCTTTGACAGTGAAACGGAAAAGTGAGTATATCTCAACGGCAAAGCAGAAGGCCGTGACCGGCGTCCGTGGGGTACTCTTAGGGTGTATCGACATAGCCTGCGAACCGCATGGATAAAGTGTCAAAGCAGACTGCCGGGGAAGGCGGCCCGGCCATGGGGGCCGGTGAAGGACCGCGGAACTTCAAACTGACCCTGGCCTACGACGGAACGACGTTCCACGGGTGGCAGGTGCAGCCCGGATTGCCGACGATCCAGGGGGAACTGCAGGCCGCCCTGGGCAGGGTTACCGGCGAGATGCCGCTGCCGCAGGGCTCGGGGAGAACCGATGCCGGAGTGCATGCGCTGGCCCAGGTAGCGAGCTTTCAGCTGGCTGTCCCCATTCCGGCGGACAACCTCTTGCGGGCGCTGAACCGGACGTTGCCGGGGTCTATCCGCGTTCTTGAGACTCGGGTCGTTCCGGTCACATTCCATGCGCGGCATTCGGCTGTGGCAAAGAGCTATGAATACCGGATTTTTCGTGGAGAAATCTGCCCGCCTTGGATGTATCCATATGTTTGCGGTCATTCCAAGCGATTGAGTTTTAACCTCTTGTCTGAGTCTGCAAAGGTGTTCCTGGGAGAACAAGACTTCACCAGTTTTGCGGCCACTGACCCGGATCTGGCTACTCGAGAAGAGAATCCTGAAGACCAGGACGGTGCGACCAAAACGACGGTCAGAACCGTGTTTTCTTCAGCATGGGAGAAACGGGAAACCGATGCCGGGGAGTTGTGGATTTACCGTGTTCGCGGCAACGGATTCCTGCATCATATGGTGCGCAACTTAGTAGGGGCAATGATCGATGTGGGGCGCGGATTTACGACGGTGGAGCGGCTGAAGGAGATCCTGGAAGCCCGTTCGAGACGCGAAGCTGGACCTACGGCGCCGGCCTCTGGGCTCTTCCTGACTTCAGTGGAGTATGGGGAGTAACGGGTAGAACCAATTTCAGTCTTTTAAACGACTGAATCTGAGCCAAAACCGATCCTGAAAACCCCCAGGATTCCACTTCCATGAGTTTCATTCCTGTTAATCTGGGACCACCCATGCCCCCGCTGACTGGCAATTCAGCATTCTCGCGGGTGACGGCTCTGGCCGCTCGCCGCCGTGTGCATGCGGCCTTTTCGTGGCTGCATCTGAACCCCAAACGGATCATGGACTGGCAGACCGAGTTGGTGAAGATCCCTGCCCCGCTGAATGGCGAGCAAGCTCGGGGCGAGTGGATCGGAAGGCGGTTTGCCGAGGTTGGGCTGAGCCGGATTGAGACGGATGCCGTAGGGAACGTCTTTGGGGTGCTTGAGGCCGCGGACCTGACGCCCGAGAGCACCGGGCCGGTGGTGGTAGTTTCGGCGCATCTCGACACGGTCTTTCCGGCCGGAACACAGCTCGAACCGGTGATGGAGGGTGAGCGGCTCTATGCCCCCGGAGCTTGCGATAACGGGGCCGGGGTAGCCGGAATGCTCGCCATTGCCTTTGCGCTGGCCGAGGCGAAGATGCCTCTGCCTGTTCCGCTGGTTTTTGTGGGCAACGTGGGCGAGGAGGGTGAGGGCGACCTGCGGGGGATGCGGTATCTGTACCGGGAGAACCCCTTGGCTGGCCGGATTGCCGCCCATATCGTAATGGATGGGGCCGGGGTGGACTCTGCAGTGACCCAGGCGCTGGGCAGCCGAAGATTTCATTTAACGGTGCGAGGTCCCGGAGGCCACAGCTTTACCGACGCGGGAACGCCCAACCCGATTGCGGCGCTGGCCATGGCGCTGGCGACCCTCGCTGAGACCCCCCTTCCCGAAGAACCACGGACCACCCTCAGCCTGGGAACTGTCTGCGGGGGGACGAGCGTGAACTCCATCCCGGAGAGCGCCGAGGCCACGGTCGACTTCCGATCGACAAGCGTCGAGCAATTGACAAGGCTGGAGGTGGCCCTGCACCGGGCCGCGGAGGACGCCGTTGACCATTGGAACCGGAAGGCGAAGGCGGCCGGAACGGACGGTCGCGGCAGGCTGGACTTCACGATCCGCAAGATCGGCGACCGTCCGGCGGCAAAACTGGCTGAGGACTCGGCATTGCTTGAGACGCTGCGGGCGGTCGACCGGCACTTGGGACTGCAGACGGAACTCCGGCTGGGTTCGACTGATGCGAACTTGCCGCTTTCGCTCGGGGTTCCCTCGGTCTCAATCGGCGCCGGGGGCGACGGAGGGGGCGCCCATACTCTGGCAGAGTGGTACTCGGCAAAGAATCGGGAGCTTGGACTGCGGCGGGTGTTATTCCTGGTGCTGGCGATGGTTGATTGGGCATCGGAACAATAATTTCAATTGCTTACAACGAATCCGCAGCTGCGTAGCTTTTTTCAGGCCGCAGTCCGTCTATAGAAGAAGCGGGCAATGATTGCCTCTGAAAACCTCTTTCCGGGTGCATCGCGGAGACAAGCGAGTGGATATACTGGAGGTTGGTGCATCCAACTGACAATTGGAGCATGGGGCCGCTGCCGCGAGGCGGGCCAAAGCAAAGAGGTCAGGGAGTTCTATGAGATTGATTCTGGAACGGCTGCGTGCACGCCGTCTTACTTCGGCGTTTGTGGTGCTTGCCACCCTAACGGCTGCCATCGTGGCGGGCTCCTTTGCCGCACACGGAGTTCGCGGACAAGAGCAGCAGAGCGCAAGCAGCGACGCCAGCCCGCTGAAGATTGTGAATTCTACGCTGCCCCCCAACGAGTTTGTGAAGATTGCCAGGCAGGTTGGGCCGGCGGTGGTGAACATCAACACCCAGACAATGCCCAAACAGAGCGAAAACCACGGGCGCCGGTTTCACGGGCGGAATATGCCCATGCCGGGGAACGGCGATGAAGGTGACGACGAACAGGGCCAGAGCCAGGGCGAGGACAACTTCCAGGACTTCTTCAACCGCTTCTTCGGCGGGCAAGTTCCCGGGCAGGGTGACCAGGGCGACCAGGCCCAGGTGCAGGAATCGCTGGGGTCGGGTTTCATTGTCGACCCCAAGGGCTACATCATCACCAACGACCACGTGGTGGACAAGGCCGACAGGATCTACGTGAAGCTCTCGACCGACCCCGACACGCAGGATCTGGGCCGGGCGGCGCGGGTGATCGGCGTGGACAAAGCCACGGATCTGGCGGTGATCAAGATCGACACCGACAAGCCGCTGCCAACCGTGAAGATGGGCAACAGCGACGAGGCGCAGGTGGGCGACTGGGTTGAGGCTATCGGTAGCCCGTTTGCTCTTTCGCAAACGGTGACCGCGGGAATTATCTCCGCCAAGAACAGGACGATTGAGCCTGGGGTGATCGGCCAATTCCAGCACTTCATCCAGACCGATGCGGCCATCAACCCCGGCAACTCGGGTGGGCCGCTGCTGGATATGAACGGCAACGTGATCGGCGTGAACACAGCCATATATACGCAGTCGGCCGGATACCAGGGCATCGGTTTCGCCATGCCGTCGAACACGGTTGTGGCGGTTTACAACGACCTGATCAGTCCCAACCACAAGGTGGTGCGCGGTTCGATCGGAATCTCGTTCAACAATGGCCTGTCAAGCTCAGTCAACCGGGTGTACGGGTTCAAGAACGGGGTACTGGTGCAGTTGGTACAGCCGGGCGGACCAGCCGACAAAGCCGGCTTGAAGCCGGGCGACATCATTACGAACATCGACGGGCGAACGGTAAAGGACGGCGACGACCTGGTGAACGACATCGCCGGCCGCAGGCCGGGTTCGACGGCCCGCCTGGGATACCTGAGAGACGGCAAGCCGGCAGACACGACCGTGACCATCGGCGACCGCGACAAGGTGTTTGCCAACCTGACTAATCCCGATGCGGCGCCAAGCCAGGAAATCGCGAGCGGGGCAGGCGCAACCAAGCTTGGACTTGTGGTCCGCGATATTTCGCCGGCCGTGGCCACAAAGATCCATTCGCCCGGAGTGGAGATTGAGTCGGTGCGGGCGGGTTCGTTTGCCGATCTGCAGCAACTTGAACCGGGTCAGGTAATTACGAAGGTGAACAAGCAGCCCACCGGGACCCGCGACCAGTTCGAGGCGGTCGTGAGCAAGCTGAAAGTCGGCGATGACGTGGTGTTCGAGATAGTCGACCCGAAGCATCCCGAGGCCGGGATTCTGTACCCGGGCGGCGTGCTGCAATAACGTTCAAAAAACGGCGCCGGAGAACGATTCTCCGGCGCGTTTAGCCAATTCTGAGCAGATTGATATTGATAAAAATGCCACAATCCCGGTGAAAGATTATTTTCTTCTTGTCGGACCCGGGGGGTTTGGGTACACTGCACGCATCGTCCATGTGAAAGTTTCATAAATAGGAAGGTAAGGACGTGTTTCGTTTGCGTTTTGTTCTGGCTTTATTGATTGGCGCGGGGATCCTCTCTTCTACCGCGTACGCGTCTCGCATCCACCGCTCGCCCACGAGCGGCCAGCAGACCCATCGCTCCCGCAGCGTGACAGGCAAACGCTATCACCGTACGCGCGGCCAGCAGGCCATCGCCCCCGACCGTGTGATGCAAATCCAGCAGGCGCTGATCCGCGAGCATTATCTGAGCGGCGAGGCCACGGGCAAGTGGGATTCGACCACGGTTGCCGCGATGCAAAAGTACCAGTCCGACCAGGGATGGCAAACCAAGCTGATGCCCGACTCGAGGGCGCTCAAGAAGCTTGGCCTGGGCCCCGATTACTCGAACGCGCTGAATGCGAAGGACTCGAGCTTCAGCGATCCGCCGCCGGCCGGCGCGATTCCCGCGCAACCAGACTCAGGATTTGCCGCAGCTTCAGGCGTGCACCAGTAGCCCGAGTTCCGATCCAGACGTTGAGGGCTGCGCGAGTTGCGCAGCCCTTTTTGCGTCCCGAGATGGCGGGCGATTATTGCCCGAACATTCCCCGGTTTTTCGGCTTCACCTTTGTCATGAACTCGTAGCGCGCTGTGGTGGTGGGCACGGCCGACGTGATGTCCTTGTCGAGGAAGATGATCTTTCCCGTCTTGTCGTAGCGAGGCCATTCCGGCAGGCTTCCGCCGTTGGGGTCGCCGGTCTTGGCGAAGTTGGTCCAGTAATCCATCATTTCGTCGCTGAGCTTGCGATCGTCGGCGCTCGCTGCGAATCCCGGCCGGGTGTCGAGCGTACCAAAGACGTACTCGATGTCGTCGGAGTGGAAGGCAAACGTGCCAGGGTGGTATTTGCTCGGCGTGGCGGCCAGGTCGAATCGGTAGCGATAAACCGGCGCGTCACCATTCTTCACCTGCGCCTCAATCCACTGCCAGGTGGCATACGCGATAAAGCTGTCGCTGCCGTAATCGATGGCCGAGCGCTGGGCCTCTTCATCGGTAGCGCCGGGGTAGAGAGCCAGGAACTCATTGGCGTGCTCGCCATACGTGGTGGTTGCAAAGGCCTTCCATTTCTCGACCGTCATTCCATTCGCAAGAAAGCTCATCTCATCGTGGTTCCAGCCGGCAAGCAGTGGAACGTGAGCCTGATGGCCGGCAGTATAAGTATCGGCGATTGGCTCGGTAATGAAATGGCCGTCGATGACCGGCCAGAAGCTTGGCGCGCCCCGTTTGTGTGCTGCTTCGAGAACGGCCTGGGCAGGCAGCGCACGAAGTGCGGCCAGCGTAGAGGCCCCCAGAGACTCGGCCCACTTTTGCTCCCGTTCTTCAGCTTCCGCGAGCGCAGGTTGATTTGTTCTGCCCAGCGCGCCGCCGCTCTCGCCGATGGCCTTGGCGAAGAGTCCTTGCGCCGACGGAGCTGCCATGAGAGTGCTGACGGCAAATGAACCGGCGCTCTCGCCATAGATGGTTACATTGCCGGGGTCGCCGCCAAACTTCTGAATGTTATCGTGCACCCACTGGAGTGCGGCCACCATGTCCATCATTCCGTAGTTCCCTGCTGCGCCGTTCGCCTCCTTGGCCAGATCGGTCGTGGCCAAAAATCCAAAGACACCGAGCCGGTAGTTGATGGTGACCAGCACCACGCCCTTGAGCGGCAGAAAGTCGCCGTTGTGGCGAGGTTCGTCGCCTGAGCCGCCGCTGTAGCCGCCACCGTGAATCCAGAACATGACGGGAAGCTTGCTATGGCCTTTGGCCGTGGCCGGCGCGTAGACGTTCAGATAGAGGCAGTCTTCGTTTTCGCCAGCGTCCTGAAAGACCATGTCGTCAAAGACGTGGCCCTGTACGCAGTGCGCGCCGAATTTCGTGGCGTCGCGCGCGCCCTTCCACTTTGCCGGCGCTTGCGGCGCCTTCCAGCGCAGGTCGCCGACGGGCGGCGCGGCATATGGCAGGCCGAGAAAAGCGCGCACCTTGCCATCGTTGATGGTTTTGCCATGGACCTTGCCCTGGGCGGTCTTTGCATTGAGCGGATCGGCGGAAGCAACTTGAGAAAGTCCGAGCAGGAAGCAGGACAGGACAGCGATACAAACAGCCAAGAGTCTAACGCGCATCGAAAAATCCCCCGCGCAACACGATAACAGGGTGGGACGGGGTCGCGGGGGGATTCATCGATTGCCAGGAGCGTATTTGAATACCGCACGGAAGTCGGCCGGCTCGAGCTCAGGGTAATCGCGAAGAATCTGCTCTTCGCTTTCTCCGGCCGCCAGCCATCCCAACACGTCCCACACGGTAATCCGCAGGTCGCGAATACAGGGCTGGCCTGAGCGCTTTCCCGGCTCAAAAGTAATGCGGTCGACCATGGCAACCTCAGTTACGATGATAGCGCCAATTCCCGCAATTTTTGCGCCGTTCCGGGAACGGCTCGCGCTGGAGCAGCTCCTCGCGCCGGATTGCAGACTTGCTGACTTGCCGACTCGCTGACCCGCTGTCTATGCCATCTCCGTCGCAAGCATCTCGTTGAAGCTCTCGCGGCGGCGGATAAGCCGGGCGCTGTCGCCCTTCACCAGCACCTCGGCGGCGCGGGGGCGCGTGTTGTAGTTGGAGCTTTGCGACATGCCGTAGGCGCCGGCGTCGAGCAGTGCTACTAGGTCACCGGGTTGGACCGGGGCCAGCTTGCGGTCGCAGGCGAAGAAGTCGCCTGACTCGCAAACCGGACCCACGACATCGACGATGTGCGGCTTGCCCGGCCTGCGCCGTACGGGAACGATCTCGTGGTGGGCCTGGTAAAGGGCCGGACGGATGAGGTCGTTCATGGCGGCGTCGGTGATGACAAAGGTCTTCTTGCCATTGCGCTTGACGTAGAGCACACGGGCCAGAAGCGCGCCCGCCTGGGCCACCAGGAAGCGGCCCGGCTCGATGATCAAGCGGCCGCTGAAGCCCTTGAGCGCATCTTCGATGGCCGCGGCATACTCGGCCACCTTGGCGGCGGCGTCCCACCCCGCAGCCGAAGATCCAGCCTCGAAGGGTACGTGATAATCGATTCCGAGTCCGCCGCCGGCGTCGACACAGGCTAGCGCGATGCCGGCGCGTTCCAGCTGGCGGACCAGCTTGCTGACGCGCTCAATGGCTGCGCCGAAGGGCGCTGCGGAGCGGATCTGCGATCCGATGTGGACGCTGACGCCATACGGCACAAGCCAGCGCTCGTTGGCAGCCTGTTTGTAGAGGCCGGGAGCGCGGCGGATATCGATGCCGAACTTGTGCTCGCGCAAGCCGGTGGAGATATAGGGATGGGTGTCGGCAAAGACGTCGGGATTGACGCGAAGCGCAAAGCGGGCGCGGATTCTAAGCTTGCGAGCGCGAGAGGCGAGCAGCGCCAGTTCGCCTTCACTCTCAACATTGAACTGAAGAATGCCGTCCTTGAGCGCGAGATCGATCTCTGACTGGGTTTTGCCGACTCCTGAAAAAACCACGCGTCCCGCCACATTCGGAGCGGCAGCAAGCACCCGCTCCAGTTCCCCGCCGGAGACGATGTCGAAGCCGGCGCCGCGCTCGGCCAGCAACCTGAGAATCGCCAGCGTGGAATTGGCCTTCACCGCGTAGCAGACCAGATGGTCGCGGCCGGCGAGGGAGTCCTGGAACATCTCGAGCCGCTCGGCGATGTGGTCGGCCGAGTAGACGTAGAGGGGCGTGCCATATTGGCGGGCAAGGGATTCAAGCGAGACCGGGCCGCACGAGAGCGGGCCGCCGGGCTTGGCGTATTGAAACGGGCGCGAAGGCAGTTGCTGAGCCACAGGTCCAGTCCGGAACGAAGAGAATAATTTGAGCGTACAGCATTGGAGCCAATAACGAAGCTGCCAGCGCATCCGTTGCACTCCACCGGCCCGATACAATGACCAAATGGCGGTGTGCGCAAAGGTCGACCTGGTGGGCGTGGGGCTGAATGCTACTGACACGCTGATACCGCTCGCGAGTTTTCCGGCGCGCGGCTCGAAGATGGAGTACGCCGGAGCGGGCATCATGCCCGGCGGGCAAGTGGCAACCGCCGTGATTGCCTGCCAGACGTGGGGACTGCGCACCCGCTACGTGGGCAAGCTGGGCGACGACGATGCAGCGCGCCTGCACCAGGCCGCGTTTGACAAGGCCGGAGTGGATGCGCGGCTGGTGATTGTGCCCGGCGGCGTGAGCCCGCAGTCGCTGATTATTGTGGACGCGGGCGGCGAGCGCACCGTGCTTTGCCGGCGCGATGAGAAGCTGGCCCTCAAACCCGAGGAATTGAAACGCGAGTGGGTTGTGAATGCGCGCGCACTGCACGTTGACGGGCACGACACGGCCGCAGCCACGCAGGCAGCGAGCTGGGCCCGGCGGGCGGGCGTTCCGGTGGTGGCCGATCTGGATGAGACGTATCCGGGCGTCGAAGAACTGGTTGAAAACATCGACTACCTGATTGCGAGCCGCGATTTTCCCTGCCGGCTGATGGACGATACCAACCTCGAGCGCGCGCTCAGGCGGATACATGCGCGATACAGTTGCAAGCTGACCGCGGCCACCCTGGGACCGGACGGCGTGCTGGCGTGGGATGGAAAGCGGTACCTGCACTGCGCGGCGTACTGCGTTCCTGTTGTAGACACGACCGGCGCGGGCGACATCTTTCACGCCGGATTCATCTACGGGCTGCTCAACAACTGGTCTCTCGAACGGCAATTGGACTTTGCCTGCGCGGCGGCGGCGATGAACTGCATGGCCTCGGGCGCACGCGGAGGCATCAAGCCGGTTGCGGAAATCGAAGAGCTGATGAGAACGGTCTCGCGCTACCAGACGGCTTTCGACGAGCTGTGAGCGGCGCGAAATCCCCCGGGAAGAATGAGGCACGCATTCTTCCTGGGCCAGCTCCTGGAACGCTCAAGTTCTGCGTTGGAATCTGCGCCCATGAGGCCTGGGCTTATTGCCCCACCTGTCACCTGCCCTCCAGTCTTCTCAGATCGCGTTCGAGGCTCGCTCGCAAATTGGCGTCGGTCTCTTTGGAAATCGCCGCCCGAAGAGACGGGATTGAGGAAGAGATATTTGCTTGCGCAAGTGAGTGGCTGGCTGTCAGCCGAACTGCGGGGTCCGGGTCATTCAGCATGTCCTCTAGCATCCCGGAAATCCGCGAACGTTTTGCAGGCGGAGCCGAATCGTACAATTCCGGAAGTATCCACATCGCCCTCAGGCGCGATTCCGAGTCGCCGTGCGAATCAAGGAAATTCAACACCGGGTCTATGCATGAGGCAGTGGATTCTTTCGTAATTGCAAGGTTCCTAACAACGTCGCCCACGTCATCGATCGAGAGTGAGCCGTCCGCACACATTCCATGCAGGTGTTGAAGGCCCCTGGGATCTCCCAGGCTGACGAGTGCCGCCGCGAGACCGATCCGCACCTTTGGAATCTTCTCCTGAGAAAACGCGCCTTCGATCGATGGCGCGGCATCTTCGTGACGATCCTCCGCCAATTTAAGGGCGGCAACAATTCGAATCTCAGGGTCCTCGCTATGCAGTGCCTGGATCAAGGAAGGCTCAGCGGTACTGATTCCTCGCGCGCACAGGGTATCGGCAAAAGACACTAATGGACCGTTATTTGGCCGGTTCGCACTCTGGGCAATGTTGAGAGCTGGCAACAGAGACGTCACCACAATGAGCAATATGCAGTTGGAACGAAACCGCCTCAAAGCGTGCATCCCCGCTCAATCCCCGTGATTCTCATCGACGACGGGTGGCCTGGATCTCAGGGAGTCCACCTTACCACACACGTGGACGCCCCGCCACGAATTATGATTGAAGAAGCGTTCGCCGCCTGTGACGCATCATTGAATTACGCGAAGCGCATCCCTGGAGGGATAGCAATGCCACTGATGAAGACCTCGAATCCAGCTCTCGGCGCGGATACATTCAAGCAATACTCGAGCGGCCAGTATGGAGGCCTTATCGACGCCTCGGCGCGCATGACCCTGAACGGCACGATGAACAAAACCGGGATTCTGATGCTGTGCGCACTGGCCACGGCAGCATGGACCTGGAAAGACTTCATGCAGACCCGCGACCCGGGCGCGGTGTCGCTGCAGCTGATGGTGGGTTTGTTTGGCGGCCTGATCTTCGCCTTCGTGACCATCTTCAAGAAGGAGTGGTCGCCGGTAACCGCTCCCATTTACGCGCTGCTTGAGGGCATGGTGCTGGGCGGCCTCTCGGCCATTATGGAAGTGCGCTATCCCGGCATCGCATTCCAGGCTGTTAGTCTCACCTTTGGCACGCTGTTCATGATGCTCTTCCTCTATCGGTCGGGGATCATCAAGGTCACTGACAAGTTCCGTATCGGCATCATCGCGGCGACGGGCGGCATCTGCCTCTTCTATCTCGCGTCGATGCTGCTGGGTATGTTCCACATCTCGTTCTTCGGCTCGGTGTGGGGATCGGGCGTGGTAGGCATCGGCTTCAGCCTGTTTGTGGTGGCCATTGCCGCGCTCAACCTGGTGCTTGACTTCGACTTTGTCGAGCAGGGCGTTACCGCTGGTGCGCCCAAATTCATGGAGTGGTACGGCGGCTTCGGCATCATGGTGACGCTGGTGTGGCTGTACATTGAGATTCTGCGGCTGCTGTCAAAGGTGCGGAGTAGGAATTAACACCCCCGCTCCTGAATCTCATTGGGGAGGAATTCGGGACCTCCGGCGCGATGCGGCGGAGGTTCCCCTGTTTTTGGGGTCTCTGACTTGCTGACTCGCCGACTCGCTCCTACGCCGTTCCCTGCGGAGAGATGAGCAAGAGTGTCACACTACCGCTGGTGGTGCGGCGATGCGGCGTGCCGCGCGGGATGACGAGCATGTCGCCTTTGCTCAGAGCGAGCTTGACTGCGTTTTCCGACTCTGGCGCCAGCCACTCGCCGGGCTTGGTGCTGCGCCGTCTCTTTGGCATCCCGCCAAGTTCAAATGCGGTCGAGCCCTCGAGAATCTGAAAGACGTGGTCTCGGCCTTCGTGCCACTCGAACTCTTTTGCGGCCTTGTTCTTTTCAACGGTCAGGACGACGGTGAGGGTTTTTTCGTCGACGAGGGTGCTGTTGCCGGGGTTGGCCTGGAGATTGGCGATGGCGTTTTGCAGGCCGGCTGCGGTAAAGGACTGGACTCCGCCGGATGGTGGGGGTGGTGCGGCTTGTGCGGCTGCGCGGGGTGCATTGAAGGTCTCGCTTGCGATTGAAAGGCCGGCGGCCGCGGCAGCCGAGGCTCTGACCAGGAACCAGCGGCGGTCCAGTTCGCAGCGGCCCCGTTCGTCGTCATTGATGGATTGAGCAGCGCTCATCAGTCTCCTCCACGGAAAGTTAAGCACCTGACGGTGCAATCTGTCGCGGTTGGGCCGATCCGGCGTGTGCGGGCTGCAGCCTGACCCAGCCGTCACAAACCGGTGCCAGAATGCGGTTCAAACCCGGTAGCCGGGTGATTCAAGTCACATTCAAGCCAGCTTTTTAACTGATAAATATAGACCATGGGGCCGGTGAATCAGGAACGGCCCGCAGGCAAGTTGAGAGAGCTGGAGAGGCCGTAAGCGAAAGTCCCCCGGAGGTTAAGACGATGGGTTTCTGGCGAGCGATCTTGTTTCAACCCGCTGTTTGCAACCCGGACGGATTTGGTCGTATACTTAACTACGACCAAAGAGGTCGGGTTTTCGGACGCCCGCCCCTCAGGCGGCACATGGGAGCCAGGAAGGTGAACGTGTTAAGCAAATTGAGCGTCGGCGAAAGCGCGGTCCTGGTAGCTCTCGATTTGCCTGAAACGGTTCAGAACCACTTGATGCACATGGGATTTGTGCCCGACGCTGAGGTGACGGCTGTGCGCCGCGCACCGGCTGGCGACCCCACGGTTTACTCCATTGACGGCCTGGAGATTGCGCTCCGGCACGAGACCGCGGAGGCAATCAGGATTCGCCCGGTGTCGGAAAGACAAACGCAACCCGAAACCCAAGAAAGACTGGAGCTCGCTGAGGTTGCGAGATGAGCAGTTGCTGCGCACCCCCGGCCTTTGAGCCGCCCGCCGGGTCCGCTGCGCCCGGCCAATTGCGCACCGTAGTCCTTATTGGCCCGCCGAACTCGGGCAAATCCACTCTTTTCAATCGGCTGACGGGCTTGCGCCAGAAGGTGGCCAACTACCCGGGCGTAACCGTGGAACAGCGCATGGGCCTGATGGCCGGCGTGGGCCGCGACGACCTGACCCTGATCGACCTGCCTGGAATCTATTCTCTTACTCCCTACTCAGAAGACGCGCGCGTGGCCGTGAATGTGCTCAATGGGAAAATGCGCGGCACTCCCAAGCCGGATGCGGTTCTGCTGGTGCTTGACTCGCAGCACCTGACGCGGCAGTTGATGCTGGCCGCCCCAGTGCTGGCCACCGGTTTGCCCACCCTGGTGCTTTTGAATATGAGCGACCTGATGGAGCAGCGCGGCGGCAACGTGGACCCGCTGAAGCTGGCGCGGGAGCTGAACGCCCCGGTGGCGCAGATCAGCGCTGTGCACGGCACCGGCCTCGATTCGATCCCCCTATTCCTGAATCAACCCGGCAACGGCACCGGCTCGCACCCTCCGCTTACGCTGCCGGTGATTGGCAACGCGGCCAGCGCGCACACCTGGGCCGCGCAGGTGAGCCGCAGAACCGGCTATCGCGCGCCGCTCTCGGTTGAGGGTACGCGCAAGATCGACGCCGTACTGCTGCACCGCATCTGGGGACCGCTGCTGTTCCTGTTGGTAGTTGTCGGCGTCTTCGAGGTGGTTTTCTCCATCGGCCAGCCGCTTTCTGACGGATTCGGCGACATATTGGCGCGAATGGGCGACCTGGTGCGGCCGTTTTTGCCGGCGGGATGGCTGCAGTCGCTGGTGCTGGACGGCGTTTGGAAGGGCATCTCTTCGGTGCTGGTGTTTCTGCCGCAGATTCTGCTGCTGTTTTTGTTTATCGGCGTACTTGAGGATTCGGGCTACCTGGCGCGCGCCGCGCTCATCGCTGACCGCGTGATGCGCACCATCGGACTGAACGGGAAGGCGTTCATCCCGCTGCTCTCGGCCTATGCCTGCGCGGTTCCGGCCATTATGGCCACGCGCACCATTGAGAACAAGCGCGACCGGATGGCCACCATCCTGGTGACGCCGTTCATGACCTGCTCTGCCCGGCTGCCGGTGTACCTGCTGCTGATTGCGGCTTTTATTCCCAACATTTTCTATTTGCACGGATTCCTGGGGCTGCGCACGATTGTGATGCTGGGGCTTTATGTAGCCGGATTTGTGGCTGCGTTCACGACGGCGCGCCTCTTGAAGAGCTCGATTCTGAAATCGAGTGAAACGCCGTTCATCCTGGAGCTGCCGCAGTACCGCATGCCCACGGTGCAATCGCTGGTGCTGCGCGTGATCGATCGCGGGCGCATCTTTATGAAGAACGCGGGCACGGTGATCGTGTGCGTGACCATGGCTCTGTGGGTGATGGCGCACCTGCCGGTGATCCACACTGCGACAGGGACACTGGCTGCGCCGGAGCTGGCCAACAGCGTGATTGGGCAGTTGGGGCACTTCATTGAGCCCATCATTGCGCCACTCGGCTTCAATTGGAAGATCGGCATCGGGCTGCTCTCAAGCGTGCTGGCGCGCGAGGTGATGGTGAGCACGATGGGAACGCTGTACGGCGCCGATCCCAGCACGCAGGCGCTCAGCCTGCAGACGGCGCTGCACCACGACATGACGCTGGGCGGCGCGCTGGCGCTGATGATCTTCTTTGCCTTCGCCATGCAGTGCACGTCGACCATGGCTGTGGTCAAGCGCGAGACCAATAGCTGGAGCTGGCCGGCAATCCAGTTCATCTACATGCTGGCGCTGGCGTATGGCGCGGCGTTCGTGGTGAATCGCGTGGCCATCGCCCTGTTGGGATAACAGCGGCTCAATTCCCCTTCAGAGCATTTTCAAGACGCGTCCCGCCCGCTGCGTCTATCCTCTCTAAGTAGCCCCTTCATCCCCGAGGAGCGCCATGACAACCGCATATATCAATCGCATTGCGACGGCTACGCCTCCGCACGATGTGCACAAGGCATTTATTTCGTTTGCCGAAACGCTTCTGCCCGAAGGAACGGAACGAAACCTCTACAAGCGCATGGTGCGCATGTCGGCGATCGAGCATCGATATTCGTTTATCGAGCCAGTGGCGTCGGCCGACGGCAAGTGGAAAGATGCCGAAGGGATCTACGTGCCGGGCTGCTTTCCCGGAACCGCGCGGCGCATGGAGGCCTTTGAGCGATTTGCGCCGCAACTGGCGCGATGTGCGCTGAAGAAGCTCGCCATCGGCGAAGAGGAACGGCGAAGTATCACCCATGTGATCGTGACGAGTTGCACGGGGTTGTACGCCCCGGGGCTGGATATCGACGTGGTTGACGCGCTCGAGCTGAAGCAGCCGGTGGAACGCACGATCATCGGGTTCATGGGCTGTTACGCGGCCATTAATGCGCTCAAATCGGCCCGGCACATTGTGCGCTCGGAGCCGGGGGCGTGCGTGCTGATTATGAATCTTGAGTTGTGCTCGCTGCACATGCAGGAGACGCCCGACCTCGAACAGGTGCTGTCGTTTTTGCTGTTTGCCGATGGATGCGCCGCGTGCCTGGTGAGCGGACGGCAGGCAGGCCTCGCGATGGACAGCTTTCTTGCACTGCGGCTGCCCGAGACCGCGCACCTGATTACCTGGAAGATTCGCGAGATGGGCTTCGATATGCACCTCTCGGGGCAGGTTCCAATGGAGATTCGGCGGACGCTGGGCGAAGTTGGAAGCGAAATCACGCGTGGGCGGGATGCCGGTGCGATTGAGTTGTGGGCTGTGCATCCGGGCGGGCGCACGATTCTGGACGCGGTTGAGAAGGGGCTGACGCTGGCCCCTGAGGCGATGGCCGAGTCGCGGCGCGTGCTGGCCAACTACGGGAACATGTCATCGGCGTCGGTGATGTTTGTGATGTGCGAGCTGATGCAGAAGGCGCGGGCAGGACAACAGGGCTGCGCTATGTCGTTTGGCCCGGGAGTGACGGCGGAGACGATGCTTTTTCATGCCGCGTAACATGCCCGACATGAACCGGCGCGCGCAGCCTGCCGGGTTGCCCGAATTGATGGACGGGCCCTGCAGCCGCGAGGATTTGCGTGCCTGCCTGCGCGATCTGGCGCGAGTGAATACGTGGCTGCGCGGCTACCGTCCGACGTTTGAGTGGCTCAATTCGTATCTCGACACGTTTGCGGAGTTGCGCCGCCCGCTGCGGATTCTCGACGTCGGCTGCGGCGATGGAGAATCGCTGCGACGAATCTCCCGATGGGCTGAGAAGAGACGGATCGACGTGCGGTTGATTGGGCTGGACGTGAATGCCGATACGATCAGCCTTGCGAAAGAGGCGACACCGCCGGAACGCGAAATCGAGTTTGTTGCCGGGGGTGTTCTTGATTACGAACCGCGGGAGCCGCTCGACGTAATCGTCAGCTCGCTATTCGCGCATCATCTAAGCGATGAAGAGATTGTGCATTTCGTTGGCTGGATGGAATTCCATGCAAGGCTGGGGTGGTTTGTGAACGATCTCTCGCGCGCAGCGACGCCGTACCGGCTTTTCAAGCTGCTGACGAAGGTGGCGCGACTGCACAGGTTTGTGCAGCACGATGGGCCTGTATCTCTGGCGCGGGCGTTCAAGGCCGACGATTGGCGGCGGCTTTGTACGGCGGCGGGACTTGCGGATGGTGAATTCTCGATTCTGAAGTACGTGCCGGCGAGGCTTTGCGTGGCAAGGAGAAAACAGCAATGAGTGACTCGTCGCGATCGGTTGAAAACCTGGTGATCGGCGGAGGGCTGGCCGGAACGATGGCTGCGATTGAGCTTGCCCGGGCGGGCCGCGATGTGACGCTGGTTGAGCGGGAGCGGGGCGCGCATCACAAGGTATGCGGCGAGTTTCTGAGCGCGGAGGCGGTTGCGTATCTTGAACGCGCCGGCGTTTCGCCGGTAGCGCTGGAAGCGGCGCCGATCCGTACCGTGCGGCTGTGCGCCGGACGCAGAACGGCCGAAGCGGAACTTCCCTTCCCTGCGCTGTCGCTTTCGAGATATGTGCTGGATGAGGCAATGCTTCGCACGGCGGCGGAATGCGGGTGCGACGTGATTCGCGGGGCATGTGTGGAGCGGCTTGCGCGCAACGGCGGCGAGTTCATCGCGAGGTTGGGCGACGGGTCGGACATTCACGCTCAAGCCGCCGTGCTCGCGACCGGCAAGCACGATCTGCGGGGTTGGCAGCGAGAGGGCGGCAAGCAATCCAATCTTGTCGGGTTCAAGATGCATTGGCGGCTGGCTCAAGCGCAAACGCGAGGATTGCGCGAGGGGACGGAGCTGTTCCTTTTCCGCGGAGGATATGGAGGGATTTTGCTGGTTGAACGCGAGGTTGCGAATCTGTGTTTTGTGGTACAGCGCAGAATGCTGCGTCGACTGGGTGGTTTCAAACAGGTTCTCGATTCCGCAGCGGCGCAAATTCCTCATCTCAAAAACCGGCTCTCGTGCGCGGAGCCGTTATGGGAACGGCCGTTGGCGATCTCACCGATTCCTTACGGACGCCTGGGCAGCGCGAACGATGGTTTGTGGCGCGTGGGCGACCAGTTTGCCGTGATTCCATCGTTTACCGGCGACGGAATGGCGATTGCACTGCACAGCGGCGCGCTCGCGGCACAGATGATTCTGCGCGGCGAGTCCGTGGAGGCATACGACCAGCGGCTTGGCGCCCAACTGCAAGGCGGCATGAGCCTGGCATTATGGCTGTCGCGGGCCATGGTGAGTGGCGCCGGGCGTGCGCTGGCTGTGCCCGCGATGACTATGCGGCCGGGTGCGATGCGATGGATTGCCGAGCGGACGCGCGTACCGAAAAATGCGCTGGCCACCGCCAGGCCTCTGACCGCATGATTTTGCGCATTCCCACCCATCCTGCGGAAGAAATCATGTAGCAGGTCCTTCGACTCCGCTGCGCTCCGCTCAGGAGGGGGCACGGGCATTGGCACAACTTCAAGCTGTTAAGAGCCCATCCCGCACTTCTCACAGGCCGTAGAAATTGTATCGCCGGTCTCCAGGCCGGCTGTACTCAGGGCCTCCAGGCCCTCAGAGGCTTCGCCGGACCCTCGAATTCCGGCTGGTCGATCCGTCTGTGAGGAACGCCGGCTTTAGTGCGCCGGGTTCTCCGCGGGCTCCGGTGTTTGCGATGCGATATGCGCAGTGGACTTGCGTACTACGAATTTGGGAAAAACAGTAACCACGGCGGAGTGAGGCCGAAGGTCCTTTTCGCGGATGAGCTTGAGCAAGGTGCGTGCTGCTTCCTGGCCCATGCTTCTCAGCGGCTGATGGACCGTTGTCAGCGGCGGATTGTTGGTGGCCGCAGCCAGAATGTCGTCGAATCCAACCACAGAAACGTCTTTGGGGATGCGTAGACCTGCTTCCCGGAGGGCCAGTATCGCGCCCATCGCAGTCAGGTCGTTAAAAGCAAAGATTGCGGTAAACCGCTTGCCGGTGTGAAGCAGTTCGCGCGTCACCTCGAGTCCAGGCCCCGGTCCCGGCTCCAGGCTTTGCAACTGCACCACCAGTTGAGGATCGATGGAAATGCCGAGGGCCTTTGCCGTGTCAACGATTGCAAGCCAGCGCCGGCTGGTGTCGGAGCTGAGAGCCTGGCCTTTGATGAATGCGATCTGTCTGTGACCAAGCGACTTCAAATGGGTAAGGGCCAGTTCTGCAGCCTTGTTGTGGTTGAGCTGAATGTTGACGACGCCGTCGCGGTGCGCGTGCCCTGAGACCGCGACTACGGGCAGTGGCAGGTCGTCCTCGATATTCGAATCGACGGCAATGATCCCTTCAACAGAGCGGGCCAGCATCATGCGCGGGTACCCGCTGAGTAAGTCGTTACGGTGCCTGTGGCTCACAACGAAGTAAAAGAAGCCTTCTTTGAGTAACTCGTCTTCAATGCCGCCGAGAACCGCCGTTGAGTAACCTTCGCTGATCTCGGGCACAATGACGCCGATGGTGTAAGTGCGCTTCTGGCGCAGGCTGCGGGCAACCGAGTTTGCAGTGTAACCGTAAAGAGCGGCGGCATGCAGAACACGCTGTTGCGTGTCCCGGGAAATACGAAACCTGTCAGCCTCGCCGTTAACAATGCGCGAGACAGTTGACTGAGAGAGCCTGAGAATCGCCGAGAGTTCCTTGAGGGAAATCGGCTTAAGCTGCTTTGGGGCCACCATGCCGCCTTTCAGGAGTGACAGTGTTGAAATTCAAGCACAATGCGAATCCGCTCCGGGGCGGAAAGCCTGTCAGCGGGGCCCGAATAGATAGCAATTCAGTATCCTCGTTGTACCACGAGCCATTCGCATCGGGATCGGCAAAATGGTTGGTTCCATGGGCGCGGATGGAGTTTGAGACGCGTTTTCGATTGCTCCGATTGCACTGACGAATCATCATCGCACACCGCTCAATCCAATCCCTGGCCATGGAATCCAGCCAGCTTCATGGCGCGAACGCTTTCAGGGTTGCGCATGAAGGTGCTCCATACAAGCCCGCTGCGCAGATTCTCGGCCATCACCACAGAAATCCCCTGGTCGATGCCGAGAACATCGGGGTCGTACCAGTTGGCAGCGGGGTGAAAGGCGTCGACGAATCCGTAACGGCCCCACGCCTGTTTGCCCCAACGCGAGCGCATGGCGCGCAGGACGCGAAGGCACTCGGCCGGCAGAAATGGCAGCGACCCGGCCGCGGCGCAGGGAACCACGCTGCCGTCGATATCTCCCTGGGCAGGCGGCCCGCCCCACGCGGTGTAACCAGTGGCGGAGTCGGATGCCGAGATGCCCCAGTAATCGTCGGAGTACCACTGCGGGTAAGAGAGGCAGAATGCTTTATGGACGCGGGTCGCCGTCACTGAGTTCTCGAAATAGTTGGCGTAAGCGTCGCGGCGATTCCTGAAGTCGTACCATGCCTGCGAATACTGGTGAGTGAAGATCGGATCGTCGCCGCTGATGTACTCCAGGCCCTTGTAGTGCATTACGGGCCGGGTGAAGGCGTTCCACGCATCCGGCGGCGCCGGGTGCGTCGGCGAACCGATGGCCAGCAGATAGATCATCATCAGTTCGCAATATTTGTTCCAGCGCGAAGCCAAAAAGCCCGACTCGGGGTGCCAGCCCATTGAGAACGATTTGCCGCCGTTCAGGAACCACGGCCAGTCGACACGCTCGTAGATCTGCTGGGCAAGATGCTTGATCGCCGGATCGTCAAAATAGGCCTTTGCGGTAAGAATGCCGCAGAGCAGAAGCGAAGTATCGATGGTCGAGAGCTCGCACTTTTCCCAGCGTTTGCCGGTCTCGATATCGGTGAAGTGAAAGAAGAAGCCGTGCACCTCAGGCATGGTGTTCAGATGCCAGCCCAGAGTGTTTTTGACGCGTTCGATAACCTGGGCATGGGGCAGGTAGCCGCGGCGGTCGGCGATCGATAGCGCGGTAAGCCCGAAGCCGGTTGCGGCAATGCTGGCCATGCGGCGGGGATCGTGCGCGCCGCCGAGATCGTTGCGAGCGCGGTCCAGCACCTGGCCGGTGTGCGCGCTGCCCTGTTCCCAGAAGAAGAGGCAGGCTTGCCGCTCGAAGTCGTCGAGGAACTCCTCATCTTCGCGCGACGGTTTCCACGCCTGATCGGCAAAGGCGAGCGAGGAAGGCAGCAATGCACAGCCGGCAACCGCCGCCATCGATTGAATCATCTGGCGCCGGCTCGGGGCCGGCTTGAAGAAGGGACGGTTCATTGATCCTCCACTCCTTGCTTCTCTACACCAACCACAAAAGCCCCGTGCCCCATCCTTTTCACAGCCTCATCGTGAAAAGAGTGTGAAGTCACGAAGCTTGCGCAGCCAGTGCCCCATCCTTTTCGCAGCCTAATCGTGAAAAGGGTGGGAAGCCACGAATCTTGCGCTGCCCGTGCCCCGTCCTTTCCGCAGGTCGCCGCGGCGACTCGCGGAAAGGGTTGGGAAGCCACGAAAAGCCACTTCACAACCCCGCCTTAAAAGGGCACGACTTCAGTCGTGCCGATAACGCCTCCAAAATGAGTCCGGGGGCTTCTGCCCCTGAGGGACGCATACAGAGGCTCTCAATCGTGTTTTTGAAACAGCCTCCAGTCGTCCTGAGCTGGATCCAACTAACCACCGCACCTCAGAGATGCTGCGGTTGGAAGTTGCAAATTTGCACAATCGATTGTGCGAGCTAATTTCAACGCACCTGCACCCTCGCCGTCAAGTACCCGCCGTCCTCTTCCGCCAGCCGCACTCATCTTGGCCTGTCGGTACACGACGAAGCGCAGATGGTGTGGGCCACATATCCCGCCGCCGTTGCAAATGCTCGTCCGGCCTGGTCCATCCGCGCCGTTGCCGAATCCACACCTTCGGTAATAATTCCCCCATCCCATTGGCTGGTGAGAAGTATCTTCAGCGCGCGATCGTGGCCGGCCTTCAGCAACAGATGATCGGCCACGCTCCACGACGTAGTGAAGGGCAACCGATAGCTGCCGGGCAGCCCGAACGGCTCATCGGAGTAAGAGTACTTGTAGCCGCTCGAGTGCAGCCACTGGTAGGTGCGAACGAAAACGGGATCGTCCTGCGAGACGAATCCGAGCGTGGGCAGTTTCATCAATGATCCCGGAGGCATCTCGGTGAAGACCGCTTTCTTCCCGTCGGTGGCTGAAGCAAAGATGGGGCCGTCCGCCCCGGGCGCGCCGAGGACAGCGCAATGGGCCATGATGGTGTCATGAAGCTGCGCGGCCCGTTCCACCATCCTGGCAGCTTCATCGGGCTGATTCAGCCGCTTGAAGAGATCGGCCATGTCCAGCAGCGCGCGCCAGGTAAGAACGTTATCCGAAGTGATGAAAGGAAGCACCTGAAACTCATCCTGCGGGTCCTGCAGCGATGAATAGAGGCCGGTCGCCGGATCGAATCGCCCCATCAGCCGGTTGCGAAGAGTTTCAAGTGCGGACTGGTGCGAAACCAGGAATGCCGCATCGCCGGTTCGGCTCACATACTCGGCGAGAGCGTGAATCGGCGCAACGGCTTCGTCAAGCTGGAACCCGTCCTCGAGTACAATGCCATCGATAAATCGGCTGTGCGTGCCGGTGTCGCGTAACTGCGTGGTGAGTGCGTAATCGAGTGCATCGCGGGCCATCGGAGGGTCGATATCGAGCAGCCCCGGAAAGCTCCAAAGCATCGCATCGCGGTCCCAATAGGCTGCCGAGACGTAATAGCGCGGACTGCGCGAAGTTACGCCAACCAGTTGTTCGGTGTCGATGGTCCTGCCCCAGGCATAGAGCTCAGTGAACAGGAAGTTCCGGTTCATCAGCATGTCCAGATCGGGCCGGCCCGTGGTCCGCGTACGCGCCTTGAGCCAGGCTGCGGCCTGGTCAATCACCGCGTCGGCGCCGTCGCGGGCGAGCAGTTCGCGCAATGCGCGCACATAATGCGCGGCGCTGAACTCCTCGATGCCTGCGCCGAGAACGAAGAGGGACTCCGCCGATTCTCCGGGCGCGAGCGTTACAGTACGGCTGGCATCGACGGCCGGAACCGAAGTGTTGGGCGGCATGGTAATCACCGCCTTTGAGCCGGGATGCAGCAGGGCCCAGGCAAAGTCGGTATCGCTGGTGACGAAGCTGAAGACCTCGGCAGGGTCTACCCAGGGGGCCATCGCCACGGTGCGCTCGCCGTGCAGTTTCACCGGCACATAAGTTACGCGCTCGAGCGATCCGAAGGCAGCCTTCGCTCCCAGCGTCACATCCACCGAAGTAGCTCGATGGTTTTTGAGGGTCATGCGCAGAAAAGCCGCCCGCGACCCCGGCGGAGCGCACCAGGTAACCGTGGCTTCAAGTCCGTCTACGGTCAGGCGCCCCGTGGGAATCCAGTACTCGATCAGCTCCCATGAGGGGTTTCGGAATTCGAGCGGTTTTCCGTCGGCAGTGAAATACGGCTGCAGAACCGGGGCGCCTGCATCGCCTTGCACTTGCATCAGGCCGCGATGGTGCATTGAAAGCACATTGAAAGTGGTCAGTGCCCCATCCACCGCGCGTATATCAGGCAGCGAGATCCATTCGTTGCCGGTGGGGAACACATCCGTCGGCGAAAGCTGCAGGGGAGTCCGCTGGACCTGAATCTGCGCCGGGGCCGTCCCTGCGGCGCCCAAAAGCCAGAGCAACGGAAAAATCGCTGCCAGATTGAGCCATGGGTGACCCACTTTCCAGAAATGGACGAACTTCATATCGGGAGTCTTCCTTTCAAATTGATTGCGGCGAGTGCCGCTACCGTCTCCATCTGCCGGAGTGCGTTGCGGCAAGCGCGAGGTTCCCTGCAATTTTCCCCCCTGCGAGCCTGTTTTCGGACCGGATTCCCAAGCCTGTGAGTCGAGTCACTAAATTGCCCTAACCCTAGTCGCGGGAAGAGTTTCGCGACACGGCCCGACGCCGGGAATCGGGGACACGAAAAAATTCCGGTTGACAGAGATTTCATTGCGGTGGTAATTCTACACCGTTGCACAATCGATTGAGCACCCTTTTCCCGACTAGAACAATCGATTGAGCAAATCCGCCCTGGGAGACTAGATTGCAGCGTTCCTGCAGGGCTAACGAACCACCGCAACCGCTTTTCAGGAGACCCGTTATGCGAACCATCGGCTCAGAAAGCCATCCATGCTCCGCCCGGCTGGGCAAGAACCTATTCAACGCGCTAAAGGCCATTTGGCCCTTGGCATTCCTGCTTCTCCTCCTCCCAGCCCTCCCCTTGCGCGCCCAGTACAACGCCAGCTTGCAGGGGTCCGTCCTGGACGAAAAAGGCGCTCTCGTGCCGGGCGCGACCCTCACCCTTACCGACAAGGAAACCAACCGCAAACTCACCGCAACCAGCGGTGACGACGGCACCTTTGTTTTCAACTCGCTGAAGCCCAGCGCCTATCGGCTCGAGGCCTCCTGTAAGGGCTTCAAGACCAACGTAATCGATAACGTGCAGATCCTTGCCGAGCAGGCCAACGCGCTCAATGTGGCGCTTGAGGTGGGAGGCACGACCGAAACGGTCACCGTGAACGCCTCTGAACATCCGCTGATCGACACTGAGACCGGCAACGTCAGCGGCACCATAACCCAGAACGACCTGGCCAAGATGCCTGATTTCGGCCGTGACCCGTTGCAACTGGTGCAACTGGCTCCGGGCGTTAGCGCTGATCAATCGCAGAGTGCCGGCGGCGGTACCTTCAGCCTGCCCGGCAACCAGGGCGACGGGAGCGCAGGGAATTCGAGTGGCCCGTACATGACTGAGAACAAGCCACAGGCGTTTGCCAACGGCCAGCGCAACGACACCAACGGCATCTCGCTCGATGGCGTGCAGATCACCAGCGTCACCTGGGGTTCGGCCGCGGTAATTACCCCCAATCCCGACTCGATTAAAGAGATCAAGGTGAACACAAACGATTACGACGCCGAGTTTGGCCGGTTCGGCGGCGCGCAGATTCAGATGATCTCAGAGAACGGCACCAACCATTTTCATGGAACGGCGCTCTTTAAGATGGACCGGCCCGGCCTGAACGCCTACCAACGCTGGGATCCCAACAACAACCCGCAGCGCGACAACGCCCGTTACAACGAGTACGGCGGAACAATCGGCGGTCCCATGTGGAAGAACAAGCTGTTTGAGTTCTTCTCGTACGATACCATCCGCAACAGTGCGACCACGACCGGGAGCGGCTGGTACGACACGGCCAGCTTCGACGGCGAGTCGCAGTCGGGCAGCATCGCTAACAAGTTCCTCACCTTAAAGGGCGCCGGCGCGGTTTACTCCAAGATTCTCGAAGACCCCGCCGACGGCCACGACTGCGCCGACGTCGGCCTCATCCAGGGAGTCAACTGCAACTACATTCAGGGTCAGGGTCTCGATATCGGCAGGCCCCTCACCATCGGTCTCGGCAAACAGGATCCCTCTTATGCGGCGCCGACCTCTGCCGGATTCACTCCTGGCCTGGGCGGTGATGGCACAGGCAATCCTGCCACGGACCTGGACGGCAACGCCGACATCATGTACATCGCGACCAAAGGCCCCAACAACAACACCAACACGCAATACGGCGGCCGTGTTGACTTCCAGGCTACCGACAAGGACCTGATCGCGGGCACCATCTACTACGTGCCGGTGAGCAACACCAGCTACAACGGACCGAACCGCGCGTATGACCTCTTCCACCACAACGCGACGAACTATTCGACCGGCCTGATTTACAACCACGTGTTCACAGCCAACCTGCTGAACGAGGCCCGCGCCGACATGGCCGGCTGGAAGTGGAACGAACTGAAAGACAACCCGCAGTCGCCGCTCGGCCTGCCCGATGCCCAGATTCAGCAGAACAACTATGGCGGCAACTCCTTCATGAGCACTCAACCTGCCACCTTCGGACCCTCCATCGGCAGTCACTTTGACCAGTGGACCTTCAGCATTAAGGACGTGCTGACCAAGGTTCATGGCAGCCACAACATGAAGTTCGGCGGCCAGTACACTCGGTTGGCTTACCTCGACGAGCCTACCTGGGACGGCGAGCCAACCTACTTCTTCAACAACATGTGGGACTTCATGAACGACGCGCCCAGCGGCGAAAATGCGACGGCGGATCCTAGGACCGGCAAGCCCTCCACCTTCCGCAAAGACGACCGTCAGAACGTTACCTCGTTCTTTGTCCAGGATGACTGGAAGCTGCGTCCCAACCTTACCGTCAACCTCGGCCTGCGCTGGGAGTATTTCGAAGGCATGACCGAGAAGAAGGGCAATGAGCCCAACGTCCGCCTCGGCGAGGCCGCCTACACGCTCCAGGACCTCACCATTCAGTTGGGCGGCAAGCAGGTGAACGCTACTAAGGGCGACTTCGGACCCCAGATCGGATTTGCCTGGAGCCCAACCCGCTTAGGAAACATGCAGCTTGCAAACAAGCTCGTGATTCGCGGCGGAGCCGGACTCAACTACAACCAGCTTGAAGAAGCCATAACCACCAATACCCGCAACAACCCGCCGTTCCTTGCCAATGGCGTCAACCTCACCGGTTCTCAGATTCTGTACGGGACAGCCAGCAACCTTTATCAGGTCGATGCCCTGCCCGCCAATCCCGCCCTGGTCACCAGTTTCAACTCGGCCAATCTGCCTACCAACGGCGTTCCTACCAGCGTCACGGGACTGCCCCAGGACCTGTCCACCTCCAGCATCTATCACTACTCGATTGAGGGCCAATACGACATCGGACACCAGTGGGTAGCCACGGTGGGCTATTCGGGAGCTCTCGGCCGTCACCTGCCTCTTCAAACCAACCTCAACAACTACTACGCATCGCAGGTCATAAACGGCCAGATGTCATACAACGGGATCGTGAACGGCATCGACTGGTACTACGACGGCGGCAACTCAACCTACAACGCCCTGCTGCTCGAGGCGCGGCACCAGTTCTCGCATACCTTCGAGGCCGATGCGCAGTACAGGTACGGAAGGGCGAGCGACAACGGCTCAGGGCCCTATTCCACTTCAGACTACGAATTCGCCGGCGGCTACGATCACGGGCCTTCGGACTTCGACACCCGCCAGATGGTGAAGATGTACGCCAACTGGTCGCCGATCATCTTCCACGGGGACAAAGCCTGGCTGGAAAAGATCGCCGGCGGATGGAATATCAGCCCCATCTTCAACTACCACACCGGCTTCCCGTTTGACGTTCAATACGGCAACGGCATCGCCTGCAACGCCGTCTACGGCGGAAGCTGCGGCAACGGCGGCAACGGCAGCCTGCGTCCGGCTTCTTACAAAGGCGGAGCAGGTTCGAGCCAAAGTACCGGTACTTTCAAGCATTCGAACGGAAACTTCACTGGTGGCGGCGCGAACTTCTTCACCGCGCCTGCTGTTCCCCAGGGCAGCGGTTGGAGCACCGACACCGCCCCCACGCCTGTGGCGCTGCCGCAGGCTCCTGGAATCGGACGCAACGCCTTCCGCGGACCTCGCTATTCCGATCTCGATATGGCCATGACCAAGGCCTTCGGGCTTCCGAATATCAAGTATCTGGGCGAAGATGCAAAGTTCGAACTCCGCGCCAACATCTTCAACCTGTTTAACAAGCTCAACCTCGCCAACGTCGACAATACGGTGACCGACGCGCACTTCGGCAGAGCCAACCAGGTCCTCGGCTCGCGCACCGTCGAAGTCGAAGCTCACTTCAAGTTCTAATCGACAATCACCTCCTGCAGGGCCCGGGCCTTCGTGGCTCGGGCCTTTTTTTTGCGCCTGCCTGCATGCGGTCAATGCGCAACCTGCGGGAACCTCGGGCTGCGCTATCGATCCTGAATTATGATCAAAACCGGAACGCAGTTCATTTCACTGAATGGCTCTGCTTTTAAAAGGAAGTCCCTCTTGTCGAGCCCCGCGCAAAAATTGACTCTCGTTGCTGCCCTCGTGTGCGCTGTGCTTTGGGTTCAATGCCCGCCGGCTTCAGCGCAATCCGCCGCTGAGGCCTCTCACAGCACGTCATCGCCTTCCTCATTTCAGGCGATCGCTCAAAGGGCCACGGCCGCGCGCGATGCCGGGCGCCTCGACGAAGCTGTTCCGCTTTTCCGCAAAGCGCTGGCCCTCAATCCCCGCTGGGCTGAAGGATGGTGGTCGCTGGGCACCATCGACTACGACAACGACCATTACCGCACCGCAGCCGCCGAGTTCAAAAAGGTAGTCGCGCTCGATCCAAAACATGGAACGGCGCGCGCCATGCTCGGGCTTTGCGAGTTCGAGCTCGGCCAGGACGCGGCAGCCCTCAGCGACATTGAGGCCAGCAAGAACCTGGGAATCGAGGAGGACCCTCAACTCCGCCAGGTCGTCCTCTATCACGAAGGGCTTCTGCTGCAGCGCTCCAACCGGTTTCAAGCCGCAAGCAAGGCTCTGTCGTCTCTCTGTCTGAGCGGGGTGCGAAACGAGGACCTTGCCGGGGTCTTTGGAATGACCATGCTCCACATGAGCGACAAGACACCGCCGTCTGCGGGTACCCCGGCCGGCGACGTGGTCGAGCACATTGGGCGCGGAGCGTGTCTGTCTGCGGCCAAGGAATACGACCAGGCGCGGCGCGAATATGAGTACGTATTGCAGCAGTACCCGCACTTCCCTCTCGTTCACTTTGCCTACGGCAAATTCCTGCTCGAGGCGCGCGACCGTCCAGGCGCCATCGACGCCTTCAAACAGGAGATAACTGAAGCGCCGAACAGCGTGCTTCCAAGGCTCGAAATAGCAGCAACGGAATACAAGGTGGACTCCGCCGCGGGAGTGGGCTACGCCCAACAGGCCGTGACCATCGCGCCCGGCTCGCCGCTGCCGCATTATCTGTTGGGGTTGCTGCTCCTCGATACCGGCGACTATCAGGGATCGATCCCGCACCTCGAGATTGCGAAAAAGGCATTCCCTCAGGAGTCGAAGATCTACTGGTCGCTTGGCGTAGCCTATGCGCATGTAGGCCGCCCAAAAGACGCAGCCGAAGCGCGCGCGGCATTCGCCCGCATCAGCCAGGCAAATAACGGAGCATCCCAAAACGCAGCCGCCGGCGACACCCCGGACTCCGCGCCGCAAATTGACAACTTCGACAGCCCAAATGCGGGAACCGGGCACTGATGCACCTTCCCTGTTCTCTGTTCTCTGTTCTCTGGTCTCTGGTCTCTGGTCACGTCCCACGAACAAGACCGTGATCACGCGACCGATGCCGACATTTCAGTAGGAGTCCGCCCCTCCATAGCGCATTGGCGATTATGCGAGAATTGCAGCCTGCCCCTTCCTCAGCTCCATAGAAAAACTCCCGTGATTATTCTCTTGCCGATCTGCACCACCCTGGTGTAAGGTGATGCGGATGGCAGATGATACCAATTTGGCAGGTGTTCCCAAAGCAGAACGATCCCCTCGACTTTCTGTGACTATTCCGTCCGAGACATACGACTCTCTTGAAAGAATTGCAAGGAAAAAGAAGGTGTCCCTTGCGTGGGTCGTGCGAGATGCGGCAGAGAGGTATGTTTCAGATGAGCTTCCCCTATTCCGGGAGACTCGAAATGTTTGAGCCTCGCGCACTTTCGCACACTTTCTACGAGTTTTTCGCGGGAAGCGGTATGGTTCGCGCCGGCCTAGGAGGCTCTTGGACGTGCCTGTTCGCTAATGACTGCGACGAAAAGAAGGCTGCATAATTACGGCAGTATCATGTCGGCGATGTGCGAGACAATGGCACGATGAACCTAGATCCAAGCCGAATCGCGGGCCGGGAAAAGCTGATCCTCACTGGAGTATACCTTTCTAAGTTCGGCGCTCTCGGCTTGAAGAGGCTCGGTTTCCGAACCTACGCAGAGGCCTACAACGTCGTTGGCTATGCATTAGGCTCTCGACCAGCCTCGATTAAGAACTACAGAGACGAATTCGACCCCATCTTGCAAAGCTCCCGAAAAGGCTGGCACAAGCGCGAAATCCGCGAGTACTGCAAGAGAGTGCTCGATGAGTACGGGGGACTAGATTTTGAGACATTCGCAGGACTGATTAAATCATTCGCTGGCTACAACGACAACGAATGGAGCGCTGTTCAAGCCGGGGATGAACCTGAGGAGCGAGCCTCCGGCTTCGCGAAGAGGCTGATCACGGGGCTGGCTGCGGAGCGGTATTTCGAGTCAATCCATTCAACTCTCCCTGAATTTCGAGGCCTCGCAATCGAGAACACGACTCAGCTCGGATGCGGGTATGACTTCAAGTTAATCGGCGAGGGAGATGCAGACTATCTCGCGGTCGAGGTGAAGGGTATTCGTGAGACGGCCGGTAGCGTCTCGCTCACTCCTAGAGAGTTTGAAGTAGCAACGGAATTACAGGGCCGCTTTTATCTTTGCGTCGTTAAGAACTTCCAAAAGACCCCCTACCACGAACTCTTCCCAAACCCGCTTGCGGGGAGGCTTCAATTCACCAGAACTGAACGCGTGTTGATCCAGGTTTCGTGGCTTACTCGCGTCTAAGGAGCAAAAGACAATGAACCAGTCCGAAGCATTAAGTCAAGCCGTCGAAATGCTTGAGAGAGTCGCTCCCGGCAGAAACTACGACAGACGCGAATTCTACGAAAGGCTAAGCGAAATTAAGGCGACGGTTTCGCAAATGGGGTCCGGTCCGGCGAAGCAACGTCCGAGCGAAATGGTTGCCGATACCTCGCCAAGTTTCTCATTGGTCCAGTGGCCCAGGACCACCATTGAGGACGGCGAGGAGTTCTTTGAAATCGACCGGCAAACGATCGACGGCAGAGAGCTGATATTGATGGAGAGTTGTAGGGACGGGAGCGAGGCCCCTGCGATAATGGTCGACGCAAGCACAAACGAGACAGTGTTGGATGAGGTCTATAACGGATTTGATGACTATCGGCGAGCATCCTGACTCTCGGGGATGCAAACTGACCACTGAGTGGGGTGCCCCGGGTCTCGCTTTTGAGACCCGGGAAGGCACAGATGTGCGTTCGGCACTGTTCGTACCCCGAGCGTATGCTGTTAACAAATGCCCAGCGGACTCCATCGCTACCAGCAGACGGGGCAACTGCACTTCATTACGTTCAGTTGTCATGGGCGTAGGGCGCACCTGGGCACAGCAGCTCAACGCGACCTGTTCGAGTCTGCGCTGGAGCGCATCCGCAGGCGCTATTGCTGGGCTGTAATCGGGTACGTGGTCATGCCGGAGCATGTGCATCTCCTGGCGAGCGAGCCGAAGCTGGGGAATCTTGCGCAGGTCATTCAGGCGCTGAAGCTATCGGTTGCGGTTGGGCGGCGCGAGCGCCCGTTCTGGCAGGCGCGGTACTACGACTTCAACGTGTGGTCGGTGGAGAAGAACACCGAGAAGCTCCGCTATATACACCGCAACCCGGTGGCGCGGGGTCTGGTGGCACGTCCGGAGGATTGGAAATGGTCGAGCTTCCGGCATTACGCAACAGGATGCGAAGGACCGGTGGAGATCGAATCGTTCTGGACCGCTTGGAGACGGGAGCATCAGACCTTACCGTAGGTGCCTTTTACAAGTTGACGGGTGATGGATCGAGGCTCGCGCCTTCCCGGGTCTCAAAAGCGAGACCCGGGGCACCCAATTTATCGGCGAGCGAGCATCCAAGGAATCTCGGGGCACCGGGCGTACCCCGTGGCTACGAAAGAAGAGCTTGACCCATTGGAGGCACTCCTCTACCACTCCTTCAATCCCCATTCCCAACTCATGAATGGTGCTGTGCCACCTATGCCGACATCGCTTGAGAACATCCCCGAGCCGTCGCAGAGGGTGCAAGTCATGACGGACGGCGAGATTCACGCCAAGCGTGACCCAGTGCAGCGTCTACCCAGACAAGCAGCCCATTACGCCCAAATCGTAGGTCACTTTCTCGAAGTGAAGGATTCCAAGCAGATCGCAAGAGCGATGGCGGCCCATTTTCAAAGACTCGCTAGGTATCATCAAACTCTTCTCGGAATTGCTGACCCCGCCTCCGCGGATGATGACCAAGAAGACTGAGCTTGACCGAAGCGCCATCATGCGCTCGGTGAAATCCGAGGACACTGAGCCAGAGATGGCGGTACGCCGGTTGGCGCACCGCCTGGGGTATCGGTTTCGCCTCCACCGCAAATCCTTGCCCGGGACCCCGGATCTCGTCTTCCCGCGACTGAGAAAGGTCGTGTTTGTGCATGGGTGCTTTTGGCACGGACACAAGTGCACAAGGGGAGACAGGACGCCAAAAAGCAATCGCGACTACTGGGTTGCAAAGATTGCGCGAAATAGAGAGCGCGACCAGCGCAACCGAGCCTTGCTCCACGACCAGGGCTGGGATGTTTTCATCGCATGGGAGTGCCGGGTAAAGAGCGCCCAGTTTAAGGACGAGTTGAGGGCCTACCTGGCGACGCCCAACGACGCCGGTAAACGTTCCAACTAGGATAAAAACCCCTTCCTCCGGCCCACAGGCCAACGAGCCCATTAGGCCCGGCTCTCGCGCTTGCCAAACGATAGGCCTCGGTAAACACCCAAGGCTCCCGGGAACACCCTCCGCCTTGCAGGCCATTTACCCTCTTTGCGCTATAACCGATCAGGAACTGGTGCAGGAAGAGCGACCTCCTGATTCGACAGAACGGCGAAAAAACAGAAAAAGCCGGGAAAAGCACCAGATCCGGTGCAATTGGCCGCTCCTAACTCTTTATTTATGAGGACTTTGCGTAGTAACCCTTTTGTTTTCATAGGGTTAGAGGAAAAGGTAAAAGGTACAAGCTGCTGAAAACAAACCACTTAAGGTCAAAAAGGGGGTATATATGGGGGGGTACCCCAACACAATGGCTCAGGATCGCCGTCGCGTACCGCCCGGCAGGCTACTCCTTCGGCTCTTCGATGGTCAGGATTTGATCGGCTGCAACCTTGCGCAGCACCTGGCGTGTGCGGCTCGGCCACACAATTTCGAGCTCTTCGATCAACTTGTTTGTACCCAGCCCGAAGTGAACGCGGCAATCGCTGGCCGAGGCATAGCCTACTGCGGTCGTCACCTCGTTCCATTGCTTGAGCCCGTTTTCCGTAGTGATTCTCACCTTCGCGCCCAGCCCCATCCGGTTGCTGCGCGTGCCCACCAGCTTCAGCAGAATCCAGTGATTGCCGGTCGGCGAGATGTTGCGGAAGAGCTTCACCTGCCCGTTGAGCAGGGTCACCACGGCGTCGATGCGCCCGTCGTTATCGATATCGCCGAACGCCACGCCGCGGTGCGCTCCGGGAATTAAGAAATCGGCCCCGGCCTGATCGCCAACCTCCTCAAACTTCCCGTTGCGGAGATTGCGGAAGATCGAGTTGCGCTCGGGATACGCCTGGCTTGGAATCGCCTGCTGAATGTTGTCCATCACGTTCGCCCGCGCGACAAACAGATCCTTCCAGCCGTCGTTGTCGAAGTCGTAGATGCCGTTGCCCCAGCCCGTCATGTGGTTGGTGAGCCGGCCCAGGCCGCTGGCGACCGTCGCATCCACAAACTGGCCGCCGCCCTGGTTCACATACAGCGGAAAAGCTTCGTGCTCCACTGCCGTGTGCCAGATGTCGGGCAGGCCGTCGTTGTTCACGTCGCGAAAGTCCGATCCCATGCCTGAAAGGGCGTTGCCGTCAGGCGAGAATGCGACGCCGGCCACTACTCCCACTTCCTCGAATCTCTTTCCGCCGAGGTTGTGAAACAGAAAGTTCTGTGTCGTGTCGTTGGCCACGAACGCATCCATGAATCCATCGCCATCGTAGTCGGCAAAACTCACGCTCATGCCTTTGCCAAACGCCGCGGCGATGCCCGTCTCGCGCGAGACGTCGGTAAACGTTCCGTCGCCGTTGTTGCGGTACAAGGTGTTGTAAAGCGGCGCGTATTGGTTGGGATGGCAGTAGGCGCGCAGGCCTTCCTTGAGCGCGCAGTACGGATCCTTGTTCACTTCCCACTGGCAATAGTTCACAACAAACAGGTCGAGCAGTCCGTCGTTGTTGTAATCAAACCACCCGCCGCCGACAGACCACATCTTTCGCCCGTTGCGATGCGCGCCGGCCACGCCTGCCTTCGCGGTAACGTCGGTGAAGGTTCCATCGCCGTTGTTGTGGAAGAGTTGGTTGCCGGTGACATTGGCGACAAACAGATCGGGCCGGCCGTCGTTGTCGTAGTCGCCCACGGCCACGCCCATGCCGTAGCCCGCGCCGGCCACGCCGGCCTTCTCAGTTACGTCGGTGAACGTGCCGTCGCGGTTGTTGCGGAAGAGCCGGTTCCAGTAGGCCGGCGAGGTTTTCTCAAGCGCGGGAATCTCGGCGCCATTCACGAGATAAATATCCAGGAAGCCGTCGCCGTCGTAGTCGAACAGCGCAACCCCGGCCACCATGGTTTCAATCTGATTCTTGTTGGGCGTGGCGCAGTTTAGCGTGGTGAAGTGCAGCCCAGACTTGCCTGCGATCTCTTCAAACCGGATCCCGGACGGGCCCGGCTCTTCGGCCGCGGCAGGTCCCAGACCCGGAGCGGCTCGCAGTTTCCGTGCCGCCAAAGCGGCGGCTGCGCCGAGTAACGAAGAGAGCACGCCGCGGCGGCTCAGGCTTGCTGCATGAACTCCGTGCGACATCGAAGGTCTCTTCTTCGAACTTTACTCCGGCGCGATCACAAAGTCTGCATGTTCGGTGGCCAGAGAGCTGCCGCCGATCCACACCGTGTAATGGGTTTGTTCAATCACTGCCTTGCCCGAGTTGGCGTAGAACGAAAGCTCGGGGAAGCCAAGATCGAACGTAACCTGCTTCGATTCGCCGGGCTTCAATGTCACGCGCGTGAAACCCTCAAGGCTCCGCACTGGCTGCTCGAGGCTGGCGCCCAGGTTGCGCACGTAGCATTGCACAACCTCAGTGGCCGTGCGGTCGCCGGTGTTTTTTACGGTGGCCGTTGCCGTGATCAGCTTGCGCCCGCTGTTGCTGTTGGCTTCGCTCAGCGGCATCGACGCGCGCGAAACCGCCACGCCGGAGTAATCAAACGTTGTGTAGCTCAGGCCGTAGCCAAAGGGGAACAGCGCATCGTTGGGCACGTCGGTGTAGCGCGAGATGAATCGCGTATCTCCGCCTGGCGGTTGACTGAGATCGGCGTCGTAGGTGGGACGACCGGTTGGGAACTGGTTGTAATAGAGCGGCTCCTGGCCCACGGCCCGAGGAAAGCTCATGGGCAGCTTGCCACTGGGCGAAACATCGCCGTAGAGGACGTTGGCAATCGCCGATCCGGCTTCTGTCCCCGGGAACCACGCCTCGATGATCGCCGGAATATTCTTGGCCGCCCAGTTGAGAATCAACGGCCGGCCCGAGAACACCAGCAACACAATCGGCTTGCCCGTTGCGGCGACCTGCCTCAGCAGCTTCTCCTGGTTGCCAGGCAGATCGAGATGCGCCCGCGAACCGGCCTCTCCGCTCATCTCGCCTGACTCTCCCAGCGCCATTACCACAACGTCTGACCGATTGGCTGCATCCAGCGCCTCGGCAAATCCACTCTCCGAGGTTCCCTGGATTTCGGTCCCTTTCACATAGATCACTGAGCTGCCCGTGCGCTTTGCGCGGTCTTCAAGCGCATCTTTTACCGTGATCACGTCGGGGTTGCGGCGCGGGTCGCCCCACAGGTTGATCATTTCATCGGCGTTATCGGCAAGGGGACCGATGAGAGCAATCTGACTGGGACGAGCGGCCAGCGGAAGAACGGGCACTCCGTTAAACGGCTTGTTCTCAAGCAGCACCAGCGACTCCTCGGCGGCCTCGCGAACCATCGGCCTGTGTTCGGGCACGGCGCGGGTTACTTCAATCCCCTGCGCGTACGGATGTTCGAAGACCCCAAGCGCAAACTTCACCCGCAGTACGCGACGGACAGCCTCGTCGATTGTCGCCATCGGTATCCGGCCCGACTTGACCATCGCCGGCAATTCGGCATCGTACAGGTGCGACATCATGTCCACATCCACGCCAGCAGCGAAAGCCTTGAATGCAGCCGTCGCCCCATCCAACGCGACGCCGTGATTGATGAGCTCGCGAATCGCGGTGTAGTCGCTGACCACAAAGCCGTCGAACCCCCATTGGTCGCGCAGAACATCGGTAAGCAAAAAGCGGTTGGCGCTCGCAGGCACGCCATTCAGCGAGTTAAATGCTGACATGATCGTAGCCGCGCCGGCTTCTACTGCAGCTTTGTAGGGCGGCAGGTAATCCTGCATCAGCCGGCTCTCTGACATGTCGGTGGTGTTGTATTCCCTTCCCGCTTCAGCCGCGCCATAGGCTGCAAAGTGCTTTACGCTGGCCGCAACCGCATCCGGCTTTGAAAGATCGTCGCCCTGGTAGCCGCGAATGTAGGCTCGCGCCATGGCAGCACCCAGGTATGCATCTTCTCCCGCGCCTTCAATCGTGCGTCCCCAGCGCGGATCGCGCGAGATGTCGACCATGGGCGAGTAGAACCAGCGCACGCCCGCGGTGGTAGCTTCCTGAGCGGAGATATGTGTCACCGATGTCACAAGCGCCGGGTCCCATGTAGCGGCCAGGCCGAGCGGAACCGGGTAAACCGATCGATAACCGTGGATGATATCGGCGCCAAAGATCAGCGGAATACGGAGCCGGCTCTTCTCAACTGCGGCACGCTGATAAGCGTTAGTGGTTTCGGCGCCCACCACATTCAGCATTGAGCCCAGACGCCCCGTAGCCGCGAGTTCCATTGCATCAATGTTGTTCTGCCTTTCAGGGTTCTTCCCTGGCGCCGGCGGCAGGTCCCTTTCGGCGGCCTCTTCAGCGCCTTTGAACCCGTCGCCGCTGTATTGGACCAGTTGCCCCAACTTTTCTTCCAGGGTCATTTGCTTCAGCAACGCATCGACCCGCCGTTCGATGGCGGGGTCGGCAAGTTGAGCATTCGAGGGAGGCGGCGCCTTCTGTACCCGGGCTGCCGTTGCGAAAGGCATTTCGTTCTGCGCGCGCACGCCGGTCTGCAGCAACACGAGCGCGAAGCCTGCAGCAGCCAAGATTCTCAAGCCCGTTTTGAGTCCATGATTCGAATGTTCAACCCTATGGAACATACTTTCTCCACGTTTCAAGTTCTTTCTGGAGGAGGTACCGCGGAAGACGAATTCTCCTGAGCGGTTCCGGTTTCCCTCGCAGACGGCCGAAAGAGCCGCAGCCAGTATTCTAAAAGATCGAATTGTGCAGAAATCCCTTTGCACAATCGTTTGTGCCAAGGATAAGGATGCACTCGCAAGTTAGCGATGTCAAGCTTCTATTTCCCTCCTTTGCCGGGAAGGAGCGGACACTTCACGGACGTCGCAGAGACTGCTGAACGGCGGATCGGAGGGGCCGGCGAGGCGGGTGATTCAGTGGCCCGCGATCTCGATGGTGGCAAGCCCGTTGACCGGCAGCGTGAGTTCGAGTCGATCGCCGGTGAAAGCTCTGTGCTCGGGCGGCGGAAGCGCGGAAGCCTTATTGAGCGCGGCAACCTGCGCCCGCGTGGGATATTGAGGGCTTCCCATCTTGCGATAGGCAATGAGAGGGTTGCCGTGCGATTCATCCAGGCGCTCGATAGAGGCCTGCGAACCGGCTGCGACACCCTTGAACGACAGCAGCAATGTGATGGGCTTGCCCTCGGCAACCTTGTCCATGTCGACAAGGTTCCACGCCGCAATCACCAGGGCGCCGTCCGCGCGGCGTGTTACCAGCAGACGATCGGACGAGTTCGCAAGGCGCACATCGCCCAGCTTGTGCAATAGCGAGAACGCGTAGAAGCTCGGCTTCTTGATGTTGCCCTCGGCGATCAGGCCGAACATTCCGACGAAGGGTTCGGTCGCGACGCCGCCTTCCTCAAAAACATCGTCGAAGGTCCACCACGACATCATCTTGACGTAGCCGTCGCACTGGCTTGCATCGTACGCAAGCGCGGGGCCCACATACCAGTTGTCGCGCGCGTTCAGGTCACCGTAAGAGGGCACGTTCCATTCCGTCCAGAAGAACGGCAGCGAGGGCTCGGCTGAGGCCTGAATCTGGCCGTGAACCATCTGGATGGCGCGACACACGCGATCACGCATGGGAATGTCCTCATGCGTGCCGAACATATCTTCCACGGTGTCATCGGCGTAGCCGTGGGTGGAAACAAAGTCGATAGGTACGTGGTTGGCGCTGACGTAATTCAGGAAGTCGGGGATCCAGTGAGCGGATGAGGTTGCGGGCCCGCCCACGCGTAATCGCGGGCTCACGGTCTTCAGTGCCCGCGCGGTGTGATCGTAAAGCTCAAAGTAGGTGGCCTGTTTGGGTTCGCCGGCCCAAAAATCGATGTTGGGCTCGTTCCAAACCTCGAAGTACCACTGCGCAACCTCGTCGGCGCCGTAGCGGTCGATAAGGTGTTGCGCAAATGCGCGGATCAGCGCATCCCACTTGGCGTAGTCCTTGGGAGGCGCCACGTTGGGCTTGTACCAGAAGGCCTGGATGGAGTTCTTCGAGGCCAGGGCATAAGGCATGAAGCTGATTTCAACCATCGGGCGCACGCCGCGCGCCAGCAGTCCGTCGTAGATCTGGTCGACGTATGTGAAGTTGTACGCCGCGTTTCCGTGCTCGTCCTCTTTTTTGTACACGCCCACATCGTCAAGGAAGATGGCGTGGAAGCGCACGTAGCGCATGCCCACGTGGTCGTGAACTGCCTTAAGGTCTTTGCGATAGCTCTCGCGCATGGCGAGTGAAGCATGCCCGGAACCGAACATCTCTTCCCAGAAGTGCGGAAATGCGTGGGCGGGAGCATTCACATCGACGGTGATGGGAATAGCCGTGCTCTGCGCTAGTGCAGGCGGTACAAACGCTAAAGCAGCTGCGGCGAGAAGCGAGAGCTTTAAGTAAAGAGAACGATGCAGCATTATTCGAGATTAATCGATGCCGGTGCGAGACCGGGAGCGCGAAAGAATGCCGTCCCGGACATCGCCGCATCGTCCGGGACGGTTCGAGCTACTGCCGTCCGACTCAGTTTCACGGCTCCATCACTGAGGTTTCCTCGAGTACTTGTTGGGCGCGCCGGGAGTGGGAGCATTGTCGGTGACCTGTGTCCCGCTGGCATGGGCACGGGTCAATGCGGCGGTAAGGGTGATGCCCGTGCCGGAGACCTGTGCGCCAACGGCATGAGCGTGGGTGAGCGGCGCGGCAATGGTGATTCTGGCGGCTGGGAATCTCGCGATGGAGGTGACAACCGCCGGCTCAGAGTTTGCGCCACTGTCGATCGTGATGGTCTGGCCTTCGCTGAAGCCAAACCCGCTGGCGACGGGGATGACGGTTGCGCCCGCGCTAGCGGCGGCGCTCATCGTGGTGGCGCCTGCCGTGCCAACGGTCGTAATGACGGCGGTCTCGAGGTTTGCGCCGGTATCGATCATGATCGCCTGGCCTGCCTGAAAGCCTGACACGCCGCCAACTTTGATATTGGTAGCACCCGCGACCGAAGCGGCCTGCAATGTGGTTGCTGCCTGCGTCAGGAAATCGGCGCAATTGCTACCAGTGTCGACGCCGTCAGGGAAGCGGCCCGCGCTCCTGTCGGTCGCGCCAGCGGCGGCTGGCCCAAAGCCGCCGGGTGAGGCGGGCGCGGGCACGTAGCAGCCACTCTGCTCCGGTCCTGAAGTGGCTTGGTAACCCTCGGCGGCCCATGGGTCGACGAGGCCGCCGTAATTGAGGCTGTCGACAACCAGGCCGGCGGCATCACGCAGCACCATGCTGCCCTCTCTGATAGTGATTGGTCTGCCAAAGAGATCGGCTCTGGTAGTGAGCTCGGGTCCCCCGAACCACTGGTCAGGCGCAGGCGTCCCCTGGTAGCCCGCAGTCGTCACCGCGACATCGCGCACAACCGCATGAATCGGGTGACCGTTGGCCAGCGAGATCGAGAGCAGGATGCCAGTCCCGAGCGCTTGGACGGGTTCGTTGCTGGAGTGGGAAAAGGCCATTGCCGGCCCGAAACTAATCCCCGTTCCGCGATCGCTGAAGGGGAGATTGGCCGCATGGTTGAACTTGAGCGGGGCAGCCAGGTCGAGGCCCGTGCCCGGAGCCGTCACCGGCTCACCCTTGGCGAAGGCGTGGGCGAGGGCCGGCGAAAGGTCCACACTTGCGCCGTTCGGCCCCGGGGTTCCGACCGCGACGATGGTAACCGTTTCCTTGTTGGCGGTCGCGCCTACGGTCAACTTGTCGCCCACAGCAAGGCCGTTTACGTTGCGGACTTTGATACTGGTTGCGCCGGTGCTTGCATCCTCCACGAGCATCGTCCGGGTCGCCTGTGTTCCCACGCTCGTCACTGTGACGGTCTCAATCCCATGCCCGACGCTATCGATGTCGAGCCTGATCTTGTCCCCGACCGAGATGTTGGCGACCGACGTCACCTTGAGGTTGGTCGAGCCTGCGGGCGCATCCGCCGCCAGGTAGGCTTGCGCGCCCTGCTTGCCGACCGCGGTGACCGTAGCTACCTCGTACTTCTCCAGGTCTCTTGCGACAGCAGGGTAGGTGGCGCCATAGCCGAGGGCGATCTTCTGGCCAACCGCGAAACCGGCCACGCTCGTCACCGGCACGTTCATCGAACCGGCGGGGATGGTGATCACCGGCCCCTCAGGGAGCGGTTGCCACAGCGTAGTATTGCTGCCGGCCGCCGTCCCGATGCTGACGATCTTGCGGGTCTCAAGCTTTGAGCCCGTGTCGATGTCGATCGTGTCGCCGGCCGTCATGCCGGCCGTGCTCCTCACATAGATGGTGGTATCGCCCGCGCGCGCGGTCGCCGCCAGCCCGGAGTTGGAGAGTCCGAGCAGGTAAAATCCGCGAGCCTTGAGATTCGTTCCAGCCGGGATCTTCACCGCAGAGAAGATGGCCTGCTGGGATGGACGCCCGGTCAGCGTCCAATTGGAGATGTCCACATCACGGTCGCCGGCGTTGTAGAGCTCGATAAATGAGTCAGTCGCGTTGACGCTGGAGCTGGCGATGCGGAACTCGTTGATCTTGATCGGGCTCACGTTCCGCACCTTCTCGGCCGTTGTCTCCCATCGCTTCGCGCCGCTCGTCTGGTTCGTCCACCAGGCGTTGCCAACCAGGTCGCCGTTAAAGACAGCCGGCCCCGAGGTGACTTTAAAAGTCGCGCTCACACTCGCGCCCGGCGCCACTGGGTCTGCAAACGTCTTCGACGTCTCGGTGGTCCCTTCAACGACAGCGTTCCACTGTTTTCCGGGCAGGGCAATGCTCAACTTCACTCCTTCCGCTGGCGCTCCCGTTGTATTGGTGAACGTCACGGTGGTTTCTTGCGAAGACTCCGGAGCAAACGTCTGCAGCCCAGGAGGAGCAGCCGTTGCCGACGCCGGCGCCAGGCTCAACCGCTGCACATCGTAATGGGCAGCCACAACGTTGGCCTGCACAAGCTGGTCGGTTGCGTCCGTCGGGAAGGTACCTGCGGCAGTCATCGCGCCTTCGTAAAATGTGCCCTGCGAGCCGTTGCTGTTGTCTCCGCCGTTGCCCAGAAGGATGGCTCCCTGCTTGCGCATCGGGTCATAGTTGCGGTCGACGCGGGGTCCGTCGAACATCACGCTCAGGGCGCCTCGCTGCGCGTCGCCGCCCATGCTGGTCCAGTGGTGCGGCTCGCCCTTGGCCATCGCGGTCACGAATCGCCAAGCGATGCTCGGAAGGCCTACGCAGAGTTTGGACCCATCCGGGTTGGCGCATCCAACCAGATTGTTCTCCTGGTCGGTCATCACCCACGGCCCCGGGGGATTGCCGTGAAACCAATAGGGCGCGTCGCCGTAATAGGCGGTCTCCATGGTGCCTTCATCGTCGTCGCGGCTGTCGATCTCCGCATTGCCGTAGTCAAAGCAGCAGCCGTTGTTGAAGTGCAGCCCGTTAATCACCCAGTACTGCCCCTCCGCCTGGTCGTCCACCGCGGTGCCCTTTGGATCGTCTTCACGCAAGCCCATGCCCGGCTCAATAAGGACGCCGTAGACCTTGTGGCCCATGATCGTAACTGGCGCCATATCGGCAAGCGGGAGATTGTTAAACCCACCCAAGGCCGGGCCGCTAAATCCGCCGCGAGGCGCCTGCGTCAGGTTGTTGTGCTTGCCGGATTGGTCGTAGATGGTGATTATCCAGCAATACGTGTTGGCGCAGAATTTGTCCTGCGCGGCCGCATCGGCATAACCGCCCGCATCAGGCGCCGGCGACGCAACGGGCTTAGCGACGCCGATGTCCAGCGTCTTGCCGTCCGACTGGCGCAGGACCTGATAAAGCGGGCCGTTGTAGCTCGCGTACAGAGCGCGCGTGGTACTGTGGGCGGCCACACAAGGGTCTCCGGCGGCCGCATAAATGTCACATGGGCCCTGCGGCCTAGGCGGAGCAGCTTTGGCTCCCGGTGAGGCCGGTTGCGCAATTGCTAACGTGGCGCCTGCCAACGTGAGCGCCAGTACGAGCATGAGAGCGGAATTGAATATCGTCTTCATTTTGACCCCATTCGCCTTGCCGGGTGAGTATACCTAACCCTACCCGGAGAAGAAAACGCTTTCCCTTAGAGGCTCTCATCGTTTCGCATCCAGGAAACGTTCCGCTTTCAGTCGTTCCGCGTGTACGGAATCATCGGCTCAGCGGTTGTGACGGCGGCAATCTCCGTGGCGCTCATCAAGCGCCTGCGACTGAAGTCGGCTACCGGTGTGAGCATATCGATTCTGCGACGGCCGTTGGGAAGCGGAATTCGCTACGCGGGGGGCGGCAAAATCTCCGGGCTGGGCTGGGCGCTCACTGGCGCGTGTCCCGGACCGCTCTTCGCACTATCCGAATGAGTGCTGCGGCGTGCTGGAAGGCGCGTTCGACGAAGCCGGCGGCAAGAAGGCCGAAGTTGCTATTCCTTGCGGCAACACGCACACTGACTCTCCGCAGAATCGCTACAACATTGGTCCTGCCGAGGTGGTGCGCATCCAGCGCGATGCGATGCTCGCCGGCGACGATATTGTGGGATTCTATTACTCGCACCCCGATCACCCCGCGCAGTGGTCGGTGACCGATCTGGCTGAAGCGCATTGGACTGGTTGCTCCTATGTCATCGCCAGCGTTGAAAAAGGGCGCGCCGTTCTGACCAACTCGTTTCTGTTAGTAGGCGAGGAAGAAGCCAGACGCTTTGAAGACGAAGCCATCGAAGCAAGTATCCCCGGCAAAGCCAGGGGAACCCCTACGTCGTATTAGAGAATCTGGAGCGCCGGGCGGGAATTGAACCCGCGAATACAGGTTTTGCAGACCTGCGCGTTAGCCCCTTCGCCACCGGCGCTCATCGAACAGTCGATTGTGGTCAGCGGGAACGCGCAACCGGCAACTGTTCGCTCAAAATGAAAAACCCACCTGGCCTTGCGGCGCGTGGGTCATCGGGGTTCGTAATTCCTGGTTTGAAATCTAGCCCAAAGCACCCGCCCGCGCAGCGCAGTGCTGACAACAGCACATACACATCGCGGGATGGAAGCAATGAAGCATTGAATCCTCTCCTCGTAGAGCAGCAGTGACTCGGCCGCTCAACCGGAGTATCCGCAGATTATGGCCAAAGCGAAAATATGTCAAGAGACGGTGCGCAAGAACAATTTCTGATCCAGCGCAGGCCGCAAGATCTGCGTCAAGGAATCTGCATGGCCTGCCCGGTAATCTGCACCAATTGAAGTGTTAGTGTAGCCGGATGCTCCGATGAAGCTTACAACCGAGCGCGGCCGGGACAGCGATGAGCCGGCGATTACTGGATTTCAAGAGGGAGATTACCGCCTGGGCCCAAGCAGCGCCTCGGCGGAAGAGTTCCAAAAGCGCGAGACAAACGTATGGGCCGATGGCAGATGAGTTCCCGAAGCTATGTCCCGCAGGGAGCGATGCCGAGGCCAAGCAATCGGAAGCAGCCGGTGGACATGATTGTCTGCGTGCAGGTCTATAGCTATGGGCGGTTCGGCGTGTCAAATGCCACAACAGCCCGGTCTATGCCTATTACATCGATTGCGCAATCCCATGGCCGGCACATCCGGAGTTCGGCGCATTTCATACCGGGGAAATTCCCTACGCGTTCGGCACTCCGAGCAAGCTGGATCGACCACTGAAACCGGTCGATCACCAGGTCCCGAACATGATGATGTCCTGCTGGAAGCAGGCGGCACGCACAGGCAAGCCGAATAAGAAGACAACACCACACTGGGCTTCCGTCGACTCGTCGAAGCCAGCGGGAATGCGGCTCGGTTCCGTGTGCGAACCAGTCCCATCGGCCGGTCCTAAACGGCTCGATTTCCGGAGGCGGTATTTCGAATCGCCTCAGAGCAAGCAAACTTCGCCCCTCTGAGCCGTGCACATCTGGCATCGCGATAAAGGCTGCTGAATCGACCAGTTTCGGAATCCAGATCCATCCGAAAAACACGGTAACCTCAGCCGTTTTATGCAATCATTGCACTTAAGCCGTCACAAGCAGGAGAAGAATCATGCGTTGCAGTCGACGCGCCTTGTATTGATACCCAGCCGCGTGTTTCACCTTTGCCGCACAAGGGCCAGGAAGAGATAAGGAATGAGGGGATTGTCCAACTGCGCCGAGGAAGACAGTTCACCGATTCCGCGGTAGCAAGTGTTACTTTGAGACTCTGTTTCGAGAATTTATATGCACGTACCTCCGACAGCGACGCCGCAGGAACAGGCTACGAGCCGGCAGAAGAAACAGTTGCCCGTCTGCCTGGTATCCGCAGACGAGGAGTTCCTCGAACTCGTAGCGATTGAAGTCGAACCCTGGTGCCGGGTAACCCGGCGGGATGAGTACGACGGGCTGGCACAATGGGCGCAGCGCCAGGACGCGGTCTCCGCCATTGTTCTCGATATCGACACCCAAGGAAAAGACCCGCTCGGCGGCCTTCGTGTGCTTAAGGAGTTGCGCCGGCTTAACGGGAATCTGACCCTTATTTCCGTCAGTCGCGCCGCATCCCGTTCGGTTGAAAAGCTGGCTCTCGAGACAGGAGCAGATGCGCACTTCCGCGCGCCGGTGGATGTTGGCGAATTGCGGACCGTACTCGTCGAGTTTCTGCACCAGCGGGTGGAAGCAGCCAGGCGCAACCAGGCTCTGGAAGCCAGCCGATTCCAGGACTTCGTGGGCTCGAGCGAACCCATGCGCCACGTCTATGACGCGATCCGGCAGGTAGCGGGGAGCAACGTCAACGTGCTTATCCGGGGTGAAAGCGGAACGGGAAAAGAACTGGCGGCACGAGCCATTGTGACGCTCAGCAACCGGTCGGAGAAGTCATTCGTCCGGCTCAATTGTGCAGCCCTGCCTGAAAGTCTGATTGAATCGGAGCTGTTCGGAAGCGAGCGCGGGGCATTTACCGGCGCCACGGAGTCCCGGCCCGGCCAGATCGAACTGGCTGACGGAGGCACCCTGTTTCTCGACGAGATTGCCACGCTGGCGGTGGACCTGCAGACCAAGTTGCTGCGGGTGCTTGAAGATCGACAGGTGAAGCGCCTGGGCGGGCGCACCTACCGCAGAATCGATTTCCGGCTGATCTGCGCGACGCATCAACCGCTCGAAGAAATGGTGCGCGCCGGGCGATTTCGCGAAGACCTCTACTACCGGGTGAACGTCGTGCCCATCCATCTGCCTCCGCTGCGCGAACGCAAGGGTGACATTCCACTGCTTTGCCGGCATTTTCTTCAAGTCCATTGTGCGGCGAATGCCTCTGGTCTGAAATACCTTAATGAAGAAGCCCTGTCGGCGCTCGAGGAGCACACTTGGCCGGGCAATGTGCGCGAACTCGATAACCTCATCCAGCGCATGACCGTCACGGTGAAGGGCGACGAGATAGGAGCTACGGACGTGGCTCCGCGGATTCTGGCCCAGAGCGCCACGGCACAGGAAGCCATCCTGGTCCCGCCCCAGGGCTGCGACTTCGACGATGAAATCCAGCAACTCGAGATCGCATTGCTCACCACCGCGCTGCACCGGTCAAATGGCAGCAAAGCCGCGGCTGCCCGTCTGCTGCATCTCGACGCGCAGCGCATGAAGTATCTCTGCCGCAAGTACTCGCTGTGAGCGCATGGGTTAAAAATTTACCCATTAAGAGACAATTTTTCACCCATGGGAGGGTTCGCTTCGTCCGCAGGAGCACCTCAGACCGAAATTTCTGTCGAAAATCGGGCCTTTTGGGCTCAAACCGGCTAGCGAAGGTTTGGCACGCGAAATGCTGCTTAGCGGGGCGTAACGAAATTCTGAAACTCCCAGGGAGGAAACCACAATGGCAGTTACGAAGAAGTCTCTCATCGGCAGCGGATCGGCGACAAAGTCAACCAAGTCGGCTCCCAAAGCGAAGCTCGAGACAACTAAGCTCGCTGCAGAAAAGGTCACTGCAGGAAAGGTCGCCCTTGGAAAGGTCGCCCTTGGCAGGGTTGCGCTTGGAAAAGTCGCGCTTGGAAAGGTTGCGCTTGGAAAAGTCGCCCTCGGCAAGGTCGCTCTTGGAAGGCGCATCGGGTAATAAAAACCGGACACGGATTAACTGTCCACAGGGAAGCGGGTGCGGACTGCGCCCGCTTCGCCGCGTAATAGGAGTCTTTTCTGCCCCAGGTTTTGGGCTCCGCCGCGGCATTCCCGGCAGGATCGCCAGAACTCCTCCCTCTCAAGCCGCCCGGGATCACTCGGCGTTCACCACGCGTGAGCATGCGCGAGATCAGATACCACCCGAATCAAGCGATCGGCCAAACTGCGGCGTCTCCCGAAGATCTTTGCCTGCCCGGCAACTCCTAGTGGCGGGGAGCCGGCTGACGGCGGCAGCGTCATGCGCGCACAGTAGAACAGCGGCGCCTGTGTCCCCTTGTACTTCTCGGCGCTCACTACCCCTGGGGGCAACTGAAAGGCCTCCCCACTCGGCTCCGCCAGCCTCATGCGCACAACAGATAAATCTCCCGGCAGGGCAAGGGCAACCTCGGCATCTTGAGCAATACGGTTGAGCGCGGCAGCGGGAATATAGACTCGCGCAGATCGCGATCCTGCGTGGGCAAAATCGAGGAGCGGCCCGCCGGCGCCGACATATTGACCGACCAGCGATTCAGGATCTTCCGTCAGGATGACGCCCGTCGCCGGCGCTCTGATCACCAGTGAAGTGTGTGCCTCATCAGCCAGTGAAAGTGCGTTTCGTGCGGCGTTTTGCTCCGCTTCGGCCGTCCCGACGCTCTCCCCGCGCATCTCCGCGCCTACCACATGGAAGCGTGCCTGGCTGTTTTCGGCCGCGGCTGAAGCCTGCATTGAAGCCCCTGCGAGGCTGCTCATTTTAAGTAAAGGCTGGCCAGCACTCACCGCATCACCCTGGCGCACCATTACTTCGTCCACCCGTCCGGCTATGGTGGCGTGCATCACCTCCGTGTTGGTGGCCTCGATCACAAACCAGGCGTCCGCGCGGTCGCGCCAGATGGGCACGAAAAGAATTGCGGCCAGCATCAGTGCCGAGGAAAACGGAACAGGGCGGAAGTAGCGCCTCTCAGAAAAATGCCGTTCCCAGAGCTTGCGAACGACTCTCCCCAGCGAATTCAGCCGCGAGCGGAAGATGAAAAATGCCGCAATCCCGACCGGAACAACGGCAAATTCGGCCAGCCACTTGGAGGCCACGTTATAGCCAAAGCGAAGAATGACGAAGAGGATGGTGTAACTATACGCGCCGGAGACCAACGCATACAGGGCGAACAGCGGTGCGCGCTTGCGGGGAATGATGAGGGTTTCAACGGGCAGACGCAGGATGTGTTTTTGAAACCATCCCGTTAGAAACTCCGTTGAACGCTCCTTGAGCGTGGGGATTCCTATGGCCTCGGTCAGGAAATAATAGCCGTCGAGCTTGATGAGCGGATTCATATTGATGACAATGACCGCGATGCCGGTAATAAGAATCACCTGATAGGCGAAATCGTGCAGCCAGGTGGCCGGCGGAGTGTTCAGCCACATAATCATTGCGAACCCGCACATAACCGTCTCGATCCAGATCCCCGCGATGATGGTGGCCAGCCGCTGGGCCTTCGAGGCCGCAATCCATATCTCGGTCACATCCACGTAGAAGGCTGGCGTGAGGTAAATGAACATCAATCCCATGCTGTGTACCTGACCGCCAAAATGCTTGCATGTCAGGCCATGCGCGGTCTCGTGAAAGAATCCAATAAACAGCAGAAGAAGCCAGAACTGCGCCAGGTCGAGTGCGCTTTTCTTGCTGAAGTTGTAGTACACGGCCACATCTGGGCCGATGAGGTGCCACTTGGAGATGAAAACCGTTACCTCGTAAGCAAACAGCAGCACCATGCCGAGTACGCACCACTTGCTGTAAATGAGCCGGCCTGTTTTGGCATCGAGCCAGCTCAGATACCGATCGGGGTCCCAACCCGATAAGGTGATATGCGCAATGTCGATCTTGCTTTTACGCGTGGCGCGCCGCTGGCGCTGGGCTGCGAGCTTCTGACTGAAAGCGAGATTCTTTTCCTGGGGGCTCTTGTAGAAGAAGTGAACTTCTTCAAGACTGTCGGCAAAAGCGCAAACCTCGGCGGCGCTGACGGCTGCGCCGGTTTGCGCCTGGAATTCGGCAGCAACCTCATCGTAGGAGCGCTCGCCGTCAAAGAACTGCGCCAATTGCCATTGCGCAGGCGCGAGACGGCAAAAGCTCGAGCCTGCGCGCTGCATGACGGCGACCGACGGTTCGCCGTCGACCACTTCGTCGCGCGTGACCAGGCCGGGATCGAGGCGCGGGGACTTGCTCCGCGCCAATTGCGTCCTGGGAATCTCCGGGAGGGCCGCGTCGAGTGCTTCACTCAGATTCATGGCGCAAGTCGTACCTGCATGCTCATTCCCGGTTTGAGCAGCGACGATGGATGGTCGACAGCGCCAACCACCTGAATGCTGGCGCTTGCCGGATCGATGACCGGGCTGGCGCGCAGGACGTGCCCAGACTGACGTAAGCCGGGACAGTCGGGCGTAGTGAGCTCCAGCGCACTGCCAACGCTGAACCTCCGCATCGCCGACTCCGGCACGGTGAAGAGAACCCGAAGCGGCGCTTCGGCCGTCACCCAGAAGAGAATTTCGCCTTGTTTCACCTGTTGATCGGCGCGCGCCGAGACGCGTCCCACGACCCCACTGAACGGCGCCACGATGCGCGATTGGTCCAGCGCGACATGCGTCGCGTTCAGGTCAGCCTCTGCTGCCGCCTGCTCGCTCTCGTAGCGCTCAACCTGGGCTGAGGTCTCGTCCACCTTGTACTTTGAAACCTCCCAGTTCTCCTGGCTCAAGATCTGGTCCTTCAGCAGGACATCGGCACGGCGCAAATCGGCACGGGCGCTCTCCTGCTCAGCCTTCCAAGCACGGACTTCGGCCCGGGCCGCAGCAACACGCGCCTTTTGCGCTTCATATTGAGTGCCCAACATCGAGTCGTCCATCTGGGCCAGCATCTGCCCGGCCCGCACATGGTCGCCAATCTGCGCGGCGACTTCTGCAATCCGACCGTCGCGCTGTGCGGCCAGATCAGCCTGCTGTTCTGCGACCAGCGGGCCATACGCAGTAATGGATCCTGGCGTTGACTGAGCCTGCACCGGAGTGTCCGCAACCACCGCAACGGCAGGGGTTTCAGCATGGGGCTGCATTACTTTTGAAGCAGACACCTGATTCGGCGTGGCCGGCTTGCATCCCGCTTCACAAATCAGCAGCGCGGCGGTCGCAATCGCGGCAGCAAAGGCGTGAAAACCGCATGGGCAAAATCTCGCGTTCATGGGACTCACCATCCGATCCAATTCCACACAGTCTGCCAGGCCCAAAGCGCCGGCCTGCGCAGCAGCACATATCCTGCTGGCCGCCAGCCGACAAAGACCTTCGCTTTTCCGCTCATCCCGGCGCGCAGTAATTCGTCTTGATTCGTCAGCGGAACCTCGGCGGCGAACGTACGCTGTCCGTTTGCGATCTCCGCGAGAGGACTTACCAGAGCGACCATTGCGTGCCAGGTCTTTTGCGGATAGGTGTCCATCTTGATCGAGGCAGCTTGCCCATGTCGGATCAACGCGATATCGTCCTGCGCAACCGCGATCCGGCAAATGGCGGAACTCAGATCCAGAACCTGAGCAAACGCCGCACCCGATTCCAAATGTTCCCCGGCGGCGTTTTCGAGGTCGCGAGTCGCCACAACGCCGCTGATCGGCGATCGCAATTGCGCGCTGTTAACCTGCGCTCGAATGCGAGCTGCCTCCGATTGCAGAAACTCGGCTTGCGCGCGATCCGCGCCGGCCTGTGCGCTGCCGTGAGCCAGGTCCCCTTGCATCTGCAATATTGCTTCCTGGTATCGCGCATCGGCCGCGGCAAGTCGCGAACGCCACTCCCAGTCGTTCATTGAGGCCAGCATCTCCCCGGCATTCACGTGCTCCCCTTCGCGCACGAAAACTCGATCCACGTTTCCTTCCTCTGGCGCGGTGACGGTCACCAGATGCTGTGGCGCGATGACCGCCTCTCCACCCACGCGCATCGGCAAAGGGCAAACACACAAAAACAGGACCGCGGCAACCGCTGCAAGGGCATAAGCAATTCGCCTTCCGCGGCTGGTACGCATCAGGGCCGCCTTTCTTTGTGCCAGCGGCTCGAGGAGGCCCATCAACGGAACTTCGCGATAGAGGAGCGCGTTGCGCAACGCCACAGTCGCCTGCCCCACCAGGACCTTGATCATCTCAATCTGCGCCACCCCCAGGAAATCCGGGTCGCTGCTCTCGTAGAGGAGGACGCCGAGCCGTCCCTGATCGTCGGCAAGCGGCAGAGAAAACAGCGCGCGATACCCGGTCTCCTCGAAGTGTCTCGCGGCCTCCGGCGGCAGCGCGGCGCTTTCTCCCTCCCCGTTCAGCCGAAGATGCAGTGGCTCGTTTTGCGATGCCAGCCAGCGCGTGAGCTGCTGCAGCCGCTCCACTTGCACATCCCCAATGGGCAGGCTGGCCATCCCAGACACGGCCCTCAACTGAAGGCGTCCGCGCACATCCAGCGCGATGGCGCACAGCTCGTAGGGCAGTACGCTCTGTGGGCTGTTCACGATGATCTGCAGCAGTCGATCGAGCCGTAGCGTGGAGGTGATCTCGGAGCTCACTTGCACCAGAACTTTCAGAATCTCCAGCTTTCGCTCGGCCATCATCAAGCTGGCATTCTTCAGCGCGTTCGAAATCGTCTCGGCCATCGACGACAGCAGGAACAAATCGTCATCATCGAAAGGCCGGTCCTCGCGGTTTATCGCTTCCAGGACGCCAATCTCCGCGTCATCCTGCATGAGAGGCACCAGCACTGCGTTGCTGACCGCGGGAATCCCGCTCTCCTCAGGCCGCCGCGCATTGCGCGCCTGCAAGCGTTCGTCGCTCTCGTCGGCAATCAGCAGCGTCTCGCCTTCCTCCGCCATATCTGCAACGTAGCCCCCGCCCGGAGCTTCGATCATGCCCACTTCCACCGTGGCGTCATCCCCCGCGCTCGACATCAATCGCAGGTCCGCGCCATCGAACATCCACAAATGCATCGCCTGGCACGGAAGCATGGCTGCGGCCTTCTTCGGCACCATCGCAATCACCGCATCCATCTCGAGCGTCGCATTCAGCGACTTCTCGAGGTCGTACATTTGCGACATGCGGTGTACGGAATCAAGCAGTGTATGCCTCTGTTGCTCAAACAACTCGCCCGCCAGCAGCGCCGGTGCTGCCAGGCGCACAATCGGCGAAAGATCCTTCAGCTGCTGCAGTTCCAGAGGTCCCGAAAAAGCGACGATCTCGATCACATCCGTCAGTTTCCCGTCGTGTTCCACGGGCACATAGGCAATCGCCCCAACCGTGCGCGCCGTGTGCAAGTGCGCATAGTCCTCGCGGTTCAGGCGTGCCTTGTCGTAAATCTGACTCTCGGCCGGATGCAAATCGGACATCGAAAACAGCCAGTTACCGGCATGCAACGCATTCTCGAGCGAAACCTCTCCCGCCAGGCCCACCACTGTCCACGGCGCGGATTCGTTTTCCGGTCCATATCGGTGAACAAGGCACGCGCTGTCGGGCAAAAGGCTGGTAATGGCCGCGGCGATCACGGTGGCCCGCGACGAAACATCCGCCAAGGCCAGCAGTTGCGCCGCCGTTTCAATGGCGGCTTCGTTCACCGGCGGCATCGCATATTTCACGTCGTCCATGGTCAGCGTATCTCCAGTGACGCTCACACTGCACGGCCCCGTTGCGAAGTGCCGCTCTGCCGCCACAGCGAAAACGCGAGCGCACCCCAGGCTTCACACGCGATCACTCATGGCGATTGGGGGACAACGAGATCCTCACTTCTCCCCACCGTCGCCCGGCAACCCTCCGCTGCCTGCGGCGTTTGGCCCATCGCACAGTCCAGCCAGTCTAGTGGACCCCGCCTCCCCAACCCTTAGCTTGACAAGCAGATGCGCCGAATAGAATATTTGGTTACGAGCTTAACAAGCCTGTTTCCTTCGGTAAAGCGGAATCGGGAAAAAGGACTCCTCGTGGACCTCGATATCAAAGAAAATGGAAGCATCTGCACTCTCAAGCCGAAGGGCAGGCTCTTCTGCGGCGAATCGCTTGACCAGTTTGAAAACGCCTACACGAACGCTCTCGCGAGCGGACATGTTTTTCTCATTTTCGACCTCGAGTCCGTGCCTTACCTCGATTCTTCGGCCATCGGCTCCCTTGTAAACGCGCTGCGCAAAACCTCTAAAGTCGGAGGCAGCGTGAAGCTGGTCAAGCCTGCGAACTTCGTTTCCAAAACGCTCAAGATGGTCGGCCTCCTCGACCTCTTCGAGGTCTTCGACAACGAAGCCGATGCCGCTGCAGCCTGTGTCGGCTCCTGAAGCCGGCTCAAGGTGCCTGAAGTTCTTGCTCACTTACCTCCACCGTCTGACACACCCGGTAAATCCACTCCGGGGGCGATCCCACTGGCTGATTGCACTGCGGGAGTTCCTTCCTCTTTCACTTTCCGCGCCCGGTCAAGCGCCTGTTCTGCTATGCGCCTGACTTCATGCAACAGTTTACGAATCTCGACCTCCAGGCGGTCGCGGCTTTCCTGAATGCGATTGAGAACATCGTTTTGTACGCGCGAGCTATTCGTTTCCAAAAGATCCTGCAGAAATTCCCGAGCCTCGTTCGTGATGATTTTGCGTGCACCCACAATTGGCAAGAAAGCGTCATCGTCCCCGTGTCTAGGCTGGCTGGAATGTCCTTCGCCGCTTCCAGAGACCGAAGCCATGCTTCGACCTCAACGCTTTTGGCGTCGGAGAGAGTATGCTCGACGCCTGGGTTGGGCCTTGGCATTATGCCTTGATGGATTCGATGCCACAGTTCAGATAGCTGACATTGGATAGGTTCTAACTGCTCAGCATAGTTCGGCTTTGTTGATGTTGAGCTTGCGCATTTTGTTGCGCAGCGTGGATCGCTTCAGCCCCAAACGCTCGGCCGCACCTCCGGGGCCGGCGACCTTTCCGCCCGCGACCTTCAGCGCTTCCAGAATGGTCTTCCGTTCTGCTTCACGAAAGGTAGTTGCAGCGATTCTGCCGGCAGCCATCGCTACCGATGCGGGCTTCTCCAGTTCGTGGACCGGTACCTGCAAATCCTCACCCCGAGTGAGAATCACTGCCCGCTCAATGAAATTCTCCAATTCCCTGACATTGCCAGGCCAAAGAGCGTTCGTCAGCGCCTCCATCGCGTCCCTGGGGATGCGGTGAATGGTCTTCTGCATCTCTCGCGCGAACCGCGAAACAAAATAGTGCACCAGCAGGGGAATATCCTCGCGCCGTTCCCGCAGCGGCGGAATCTCGATCGGGAAAACATTGAGCCGATAAAAGAGATCCTCGCGGAAATCACCCTCACGTATCATTGCCTGCAGATCGCGGTGAGTTGCCGCAATCAGCCGCACGTCGATGTGTATGGTCTGGTTGCTTCCGAGCCGTTCGAACTCCTGTTCTTGAATCGCGCGCAGCAGCTTCGGCTGGAGTTCCAGGGCAATATCGCCCACTTCGTCGAGAAAAAGGGTTCCCCGATCAGCAACCTCGAATCGTCCGCGCTTCTGGGCAAACGCTCCTGTGAACGCTCCCTTCTCATGCCCGAACAGCTCGCTCTCCACAAGAGCGGAAGGGATGGCCGCGCAGTTAAGCTTGACGAAGGTTCGATCACGGCGCGGGCTCGCATTGTGAACCGCGCGGGCAATCAGTTCCTTGCCGGTGCCCGTTTCGCCGTGCAGCAATACCGTCGAGCGGGTTGCGGCCACAACCGAAACCTGGTCCAGCACCTTACGCAACGCCGGACTGTCGCCGACGATATCTTCAAATGACAGCTCTGTGCTAATTTCCGATTCCAGATACAACTTCTCATCCTGCAGATGATTCTTGAATGCATCCAAGCGGCCATAGGCGATTGCATTGTCCAGCGCAAGAGCCAGTTGATTCTCCACTTGAAGTAACAAATCAAGATCGGCCTGATTGAAATACGCCGGCTGGCGGCTCCCCAGCGCCATCATTCCCATCACCCCCTGTGCCGTTACCAGTGGAGCGGTTATCACTGACTTGATTGATTCTTTCTTCAAGGCACTAAGCACTCCGGCAGAGGTCCCTTCGATTTCTGCCTCTGTCCATATCCTGGGAATTCGGTCTTCCATGCGCTCTAGAAGGGTATCCGCGGGTTGAAGAACCGGGTTGTCTCCGTATTCCCCTATGCGGGTGGGAAAATCGAGGACTGCGCAATCAAACTGATGCGATTCCCGATCTCTGAGCCAGAAGCCAGTGCAGTCGTTTTCGAGGTGTTTGCGAATCGTAAGGGACGCCGATTGAAAAAGCTCGTTCAGATCCTTTTTCACGATGATCTGATTGTTGATATCGAGCAATAGATTAAGTCGGTCGCGCTCATCTTCCAGTTGCTGCCGGTAACGCGCGGCTTCGCCGGTTGCCAATTCACTTTCGAAAGCCACAGCGATCTGCGAAGTTGCCGAGGCCATCAACTCCACGTCTTCGTTGCTAAACTCAACGTCTTCAGCGCTTACAAATACAAGCGCTCCCAGCTGCACTCGTGGAGTGGCAATAGGAAAGACATATCCGCATCGTTTCAATCCAAGGTCAGCCTGGGCCATCAGCTGCGGAATGCCCAGCATGGCCTTGTTGAAGTCCGGAATAAACACTGGTTTCAATTCAGCCAGGGCCTTCTCCGTGGCGCTTCCCTTCAGATCAATTCTGACCCCCACCTTGACGTTCGGCGCTTCTGCTCCCTGATCCCACGCGATCAGCCGTGCCGTCGTGCCATCCTCCTCTAGCCGGATCAACAAGACGCCGTCGAGCTTCAGAAGGTCCGACAGGTGCTTACGTACACTCCGGAGCATCTCGCGGCTATTGGGCTGCCCGGCGATCGCCGCGGAGAGCTTCAGCATGGTGCGGTATCTATTTACTGCTTCAGCATTCCAGGCTTCAGCATTCGTTGATTCCGATCCTGACATTGGCCGTCTCTTCCGATTTTGGATCCGCAGTCCTGCCGACGTTATCGCAGATATGAGTCTTCGCGGTCGGTGTTCGGATCACATTGCGATTCTCACCTGTTCCAGCCCATCCGAACATCATAAACTTCGCTGGCCATATTTGGCCAAATGGCCAAATATGGCCAGTCGAGAGTCGACAGGTAAGGTAGTTCGCTTTTGATTAACGCAGCAATATCAGCAAGTTACGGATTCGATGGAATTGGTCCCCTGCATGCAATTCTTCTGGCGTAGGAAGTGCGTAATGCTTCGGATCGATTTATTGGGTAATTCCACACTAAGAATGTCAGGCCGCATGGCAGAAGGATGCCGGGAAGAAATCGAGAATTTCGTGAGTTCTCACAAGGCGTTGTCCGGCATGGTTGTCGACCTGTCACAGGTCACTTATTTCGACTGGGCCGGAGAAGCGGCGCTCTGTTGGCTCGGTCAACTCGGGGCGAAATTCACAGCCAACAACCCCTATTCACTTCACGTGTGTGAACGACTGCACCTCGAGATCGCCGAGCCGCGCATTCTGCCCGGCGATCCCCAAGACACGCAAGAAGGAGCACATCATGACTAAGTTGCCTTCGCCATCATCGAGGCGCAGCCGAACCGCATGGTTTCGCAACAACTGGCGCACTTCGGCTCCGCCTGCTGCTGCAGGTTGTCTTCTTATTGCCTCGCTCGCTCTCTGCTCTTTGGGAGTTCATGCACAGCAGTCCTCCAACACCGCGCAGCAACCGCTGAATCTTGACATGGCATCCGTTGCCGGCCTGGCCCGCTCACAAAGCTGGACTGCAAAGCAGGCGCATCAGGATGCATTGACCGCGGCCGCCGATGCACGCCGAGTGGCAAGCGCGCGCTGGGGGCAGGTGAACTTTCAAAGCCAGTACCTGCGCTTTAACGACCCCATTCATATCGAGTCGCCGATTCCCTCTGACCTACAGCCGGTGCTGGGACTGAAGTCGCTCACCACTCCTCTGGCGCCGCAGGACAATCTGCATGTCGACTTCGAGGCCGGCTACCCGATCTTCACCGGTGGCAAAATCCACAACGCGATCATGGCAACCCGTGACGCCTCCCATGCTTCGGCGCACGCCGCGAGCGATACGGACGACGACGCTGTGTTGACGGCGGAGCGGAATTACCTCTCGGTGCTTCTGGCGCGGCAGGTAGTGGATCTGAATGTCATCGCCCTGAAGTCGTACAACGAGCATCTGGATCACGCACGGACATCGTTCAAACTCGGCACCGCCGCAAATTACGACGTGATTCGCGCGGAAGCGGCTGTCGCCGAACAGGAAAAGCGATTGACGGAGGCCAGGAACCAGTTGGACCTTGCCGAAGCTGCGTTGCGCACGTCGCTGGCGCTCGAAGATTCACGGTCGATCGACATAGGCGGCGACCTGTTCGAGATAACCGACGCGGTCGACCTGAATGCGTCTATGGACGCAGCAGTCAAGTCGAGTCCGCTGCTGCAGGCGCTCAGAGACAAAATCACTGCGTATCGCCACGGGGTCAAAGTGCAGGAGGCGGATTATCTTCCGCAGATCACCGGCATTTCCGGCAAGGAACTGGTGACCAGCAAGCTGGCGCAAACCGACCCCACCTGGTTTGCCGGCGCGCATGCATCGCTGCAGCTGTGGGACGGTGGAGAGCGCCGCGCGCGCGTATCCGAGGCGCGTTCGCAACTCCAGAGTGCGGAGTTTGAGTATCACCACGCAGAAGAGCAGGTGCGCCTCGCGGTACGAAGCGCCTATCTCGATTTGCAGTCGCAACGAAGTGAACTTGTTTCGGCGCAAAAGGCCGCCGAACGCAACGCCGAAGCTCTCCGGTTGGCCAACAAACGTTTTGACGTAGGTACAGGAACCAGTCTCGAAGTGCTCGATGCCAACGTATCTTTGACGGCATCGCAAATTGGCATCCAGCAAGCACTCTGGGGAATGGACCTGGCGTACCTGCGGGTCCACCGCTATCTAGGAGACATTGCCGAAGTTACTGCGAGGATTCAGAAATGAAAAAGAAGCGCATAAGTACGATTGCTGTTGTAGTGGGGCTTGCTTCGATCGGGAGTTTATTCGTCACCGGCTGTCACAGGAACACGAAGACGATGATCGTTGACGGCAATATCGACTGCGACGAGATCAACGTCTCGTCGAAAGTGCCGGGACGCATCAAGCAGCTCTTTGTCGATGAAGGGACCACTTTAAAGCCGGGCGATCCGGTAGTAATCCTGGAGTCGCAGGAGATCGATGCCAAGGTGGATGCTGCTTCGGCAGCCTATCAGTCCTCGGTGGCGCGAGTTGCCCAGGCGGGTACCGCAGTCCAGTTCCAGCGCGCAGCTTTTTCCGATCAGCTCGATGAGGCGAAAGCGCAGTATCAGGCGCGCAAAGAGGATGTGCGTCAGGCCGAAGAAAACCTGAACGCGGCCAAGGCCAACTACACGACGCAACAGGATAGCTATAACCGGTTCCATGGAATGTTCGCCGAGGGCGTCATTCCTCGCCAGGTAGAAGAGCAGTATGAAAATGGCTACGCGGCGGCCAAGGCCCAATTGGGAGCGGCCGAGTCCAAAGTGGATCAGGCCCAGGCCGGACTGAAAGCGGCCGCAGCGGCCCTGCAATTGGCGCAGGATCAGCACCTGCAAGTCACGCTCCGCGAACAGGAGCAATCGGCGATTCAGCAGCAGGCCGATGCCGCGAAGGGCCAGATGAATGAGGCCGTGGCGTTGCAAGGCGAGACTCGCATCGTAGCTCCGGTGGCAGGTTACGTCTCTGAGAAGATCTCGAACACAGGTGAAATGGTGGCTCCCGGATTTCCTATGGTGACCATTTCCCGCGCCAACGACTTCAAAGTCAAGGTTTACGTGGATGAGTCGAAGTTCGGCTATCTCCAGATCGGCCGGCAGATCAAGGTCATTCTTCCCGCTTTCGGCGACAAGGTGGTTTACGGAAGGCTGATTCGTATCAATCAAGCCGCCGATTTCGCCACCAAGAAGGCGACTAACGAACAGGGAACGCTTGACGTACGCGGCCTCCAGCTCGTGATCAAACTCGACGACGACCCGCGCTATCGCAACGGCATGACAGCAAGGGTTGAGCTCCAAGTGGGTGAATGATGATCCGCGAAATTGTCAACGTGGTAAAGCGCGAGCGCCAATGGATCCTGCGCGAAAAGCAATATATCGTGCTGGTGCTTCTGGGTCCCATTATCTTTGCGCTCTGCCTTTACTTAATGTACGCGCCCAAAAAGGTCCTGAGTCTGCCGGTAGTGTTCGTCGACCAGGATCACTCACAACTGTCGCGAGAGATGATTCGCGCCTTTCTGGCAAACGAGTCTTTCAAGTCTGCCGGGTACATCGACTCGCCGGACGAGTTTCCAAAGCTGGTCGCCGAGGACCGCGCGCACGTGTGCATTGTCTTTCCGTATGGAATGGAGCGCGATCTCAAGGCGGGCCGCGGCGGGCGCGTGGAAGTCATGGTGGACCAATCGAACTTCCTGGCCGGCAGCGTTGAGCTGACCAGCGCAACCGCCGTGCTTACGCCGTTTTCAGTGGTTGCCGACGCCCGGATCATTGAAGCGGTGGACGGCGTGAAGCAGGAACAGGCGCTGCGCCGGGCCATGCCCATCGATGTGGGCTCTCGGATGTTGTTCAACCCGGGTTTCACATCGAACTATCTCAACTATATTCCGGTGGGAGTGGCAGGCGTTGGAATGCAACTGTGCGCGCTTCTGATCGCCATTCGCTCCGGCAGCTCGGAATACCATCAACGTGCCTTTCAGCCATTGTCTGCAGTTCAGGCCAGCCCTTTCACATTCGTAGCCGGCAAGGTCGTGTCCTATCTTCTCCCGCTCCTGCCCGTCTTCATGATCACTCTCCTTATCCCGCATGTGCTGTTTGGGGCCCCGTTCGTGAGAACCGGCATCTCCTTCTGGGTGATTCTTGTCTGGTACCCGGCCGCGATGATCACATTCGGTTACGGCCTGTCGGCTCTGACCGGCGATCCTTTGATCTCTACTGAAGTCTGCGCGCTCCTCACGCTGCCGAATTTCCTGGTTACCGGATACACCTGGCCCATGTTTGCGTCGCCCAAAGCGATGCTGCTGTTTACTTATGTCATGCCCCTGTATCCATTTGTGTTCGCAATGAAGAAGATCACCATCCTGGGGGGCACGCTGGCAGACTGCGCGAACCAGATCTGGTGCCTGGCGGGATGGAGCCTGATTGCCCTACTGTTCGCCTGGTTAGGAACCCGCCGCATCTTCAAAGACCGTCCTGAAGGATCGGAGGTGCCATGGCTAGGACACTGCTGAAACTGTGTTTTCGGGAGATAAAGAGGATCCTTTCCGATCCCCGCGTCATCGGTCTGCTGGCCTGTGGCCCCTTTGCTTACGCTTTCATTTTTGGCGGAGTGTACTGGAACGGAAGGACGACCAATGTTCCGATCGTCATAGTCGATCAAGATCACTCCAGGTTGTCGCGCGAGCTGACCACAGCGCTTCGCTCTTCCGACAGTCTCAGCATTGTCGGCTTCGTCGACTCGCCGGCCGAGCTGATCCCCATGACTCGCCGTGAAGAGGCCTATGCGTGCGTCATGTTTCCATTGAATTTCGAGCGCGACGTCCTGGCGGGGAGATCTCCAAAGGTGGGCGTCGTGCTCGACGGCAGCAATACGCTGATTGGCGGTACGGCGTTGAATGCCATCCGTACTGTTGTTGGCACCTACCAGGTGGGAGTGGACCGGAGAGTATTGGAGGCCACAGGGATCCCCAGCGGAAATGTGCCAACCATCGCCCGGCCGATCGTAATGACCGGGCGGCAGCTCTTCAATCCGACGTCCAACTACAGCTATTTTCTGCTCATCGGCCTGGTGCTCGCGGCCAGCCAGTCTGTGATTCGCATGATCACAGGCATGTCCATTGGGATGGATAGCTACGCGGCGCTTCGGGGGTCAGTAGAGACCGAGTTACCAAACTTGCCATGGTTATTTGCGACGAAAGTTGCTGGAACCTGCATTCTGGCTATTCCTATCGTCTTTGGCGCTGCGATCTCCGTCCTTACCTTGTTTGGAATGCCGCACCGGGGCAGCCTGCTGCTGATTTTCTCGGCCCTCGCGGTCTATGTCATAATCCACGTCTGCATGGGATTCGGCTACTACGGCATGTGCAAATCCTACATTCTCTCCACGCACCTTCATCTGTACATGGCGCCTATACTGTTCTTTATGTCTGGATTCACGTGGCCGTACTACGCCATGCCTCCAGCAGTTCAGGCTATTGCTCACTTCGTTCCTATCTTTCATATGAACTGCATCATGCGCAAGGTGAACCTGGTGGGTGCGACAGCTAGCTGGGTGTTTCCTCACCTTCTCGCCCTGGCGGTGTGGCTCGTGGTTGCATACGCGTGGGGCTACTTAGCTTTCAAAAGTTGGTTCAAAGCGCAGATCGTGGCGCCGCTTCCAGAGAGCGCAACTCAGGGTTGAGCAAAGAGGAGTCTCCAATTGGCTGCAGGAAATTCGCGCAACCAGCAAAGAAATGATTGATCGCCCTGCCAGCGGCGCCGCAGAGCAGTTCGCCGCTGAAACGAGAGGATCCGATGAATACAGTTCCGGTCGACACGCAGCGGTATGATCCAGTTCTTCGTGTTAGCGAAGCCATCTCTATCTGCCGGGATCCTGAACAATATGCGAGTGTGCTCGCCGAGGAATTGAGCAAGCTTCTTTCCTTTCAATCTCTGGACATTCTCGTTTTCAAAGAGGGTTCCGACGAGATCGAGTGGCACGCGGTTGGCAAAGGCTCGTGGCAATTGCCGGAGGTACCTGTTGGGGAATTAATGGCCTGGCACGTTTACAACTCCCAGGAGCCGCTCCACATTGCCGACTGGCAGGCCGACGACCGGTTTCCGGGGCTGAAACAACTAGCAGCGGCAAACGGGATTGATATCGGCTCGGTTGTCCGACTGCCGCTCACCACTGCGTACCGGCGGCTGGGGACGTTGGGAATCGCCAGTCAGCCGGGCGTAGCTTATAGCCAGGAAGACATCGGGTTCCTGCAGTTGATCGCGCGCGTTGTGGCTTCAGGAATCGATGACGGCCTCAATCTCAGGCGGGCGCAAGCCGCCCAGGGAGAACTGCAACTCCGAAACGACCGGCTCGAGCTTCTGTTGAACCTCACCAAGACAATTACTTCCAATCTCGACCTGCACGAAGTCTTGCGCTCGACCTCCGCAAATATCCGTGAACTTATGCACGGGGACATTGCGGGCCTTTCAATTCGCGATAAAGTCACTGGAAAACAAAGGCTGTACGCCCTCGATTTTCCCCGCAGCAGGGGATTGGTCAAAGAGGGTTTTCTTTATGTGCAATTCGGTGCCGGGAAAAGAGCTTTCGAAACCCTGAGGCCCGTCATTGCAAGCGCTGCTGAGCTGAAGGAGATGTCCCCGGAGGTGCGCGAAGAACTGGCGCTCGATGAGCGTCCACGGAGCATGTGCGTGGTTCCGCTCGTGAGCCGCGGCCGCGGACTCGGCAGCCTGGCGATCATCAGAACGACGGCAGACCCGTTTACCCCGGAGGAGGTCGAATTCCTCAGCCAGGTTGCAGGCCCGATCGCCATCGCTATCGAGAACGCCCTGGCCTATGAAGAAATCTCTCGGCTCAAAGACAAGCTCGCCGAGGAGAAGCTCTATCTCGAAGAGCAAATCCGCAGCGAAATGGGGTTCGAGCAGATTATTGGAAACAGTCCGGTGCTGCAGCACGCACTGCAAATGGTTGAAACGGTCGCTCCCAGCGACTCCACTGTCCTGTTGCTCGGCGAGACCGGCACGGGAAAAGAATTGATTGCTCGCGCAATCCATGAGCGCAGCCGGCGCAAAGACCGGACATTTGTGAAGCTGAACTGTGCGGCGATTCCCACCGGGCTCCTCGAGAGCGAACTTTTCGGGCACGAGAAGGGAGCGTTTACAGGCGCAATTACTCAGAAGGTCGGGCGCATGGAACTCGCCGATCAAGGCACGCTGTTCCTGGATGAAGTGGGTGATATTCCGACCGAAATCCAGCCGAAGCTGCTGCGGGTCCTGCAGGAGCGGGAGTTTGAGCGCCTGGGCAGCACACATACCCGAAGAGTAAATACTCGCCTTGTGGCGGCAACCAACCGCGATCTGGAGAAAATGGTTGTGGAAGGTGAATTTCGCGCCGATCTATTTTACCGCCTCAATGTGTTCCCGATCCGGATCCCTCCTTTGAGGCAGCGGAGAGAAGACATACCCCTGCTGGCCGCGTATTTCGTTCAAAAGATCGCAAGGCAGATGCAAAAGAAGATCGACTCCGTTCCCGCCAGTGTCATGAAGGGGTTGATGGCGTGGGATTGGCCGGGAAACATCCGCGAACTGGAGAACTTCATCGAGCGCGCCGTCATCCTCACTCGCGGCAAGACACTCGAGGCGCCCCTTTCGGAACTGCATAAAGCAAACACCGATCAACCTGCGCTACCAGCCGCAGCCAGAGACGAAGAAAACATCGCGCGGATTGTGAAGGACACTATCAGTTCACTGCGCGGAAAGCGCGCATTGGATGAACACGCCAGAAAGCAGCGCGACGAGATCATTCGAGTGCTCACCGAATCCAAGGGGCGCGTCGGAGGGCCGGATGGAGCTGCGGCCCGCATGGGGATCAGTCGTACAACCCTCATATCTCGAATCAGGAGATTCGGCATCGATCCATACCAATATGCCTGATTGGTACCTCCGGCTGACGATTGCTCTGCGTAGGCGATCGCTGGCTCGATCGTTGGAACCGAGAGCACTAACAATTTGATGGCCGCTGTTGAGGGGAAAATCAATTTCAGGAAATGAAGCGGCCTTCCTGTCTGCGTACGATTGTCAGCGCTGAGACTTCTGCCTTTTCGCTCCGACGAGGGTTCGATTGGGGTACTGAAGCCGAAAAACAGGTGGTTTGGGGCGTTTACTGAGCTTTCAGTGCACTTTGGAAGCAAACTTGGGGTTTCGGCGCAAACTGCCACGCCAGACGTCAGGAATGGAGGTGTTGAATTGATGCGGACAAACGGGGCCGGCTTCAAGAGGAAGACCGGGGCATGTCTAGCCGGCATCAGCCATCCCGGGCATCTCAATTTGCGTGTCTCCTAACTTCGGGAGTTCCCCGGTGCGCGGGAGAGTGCGCCGAGGATCAAAAGGTCCGCCCAGAAGGATGGTGGTCATGGGATTCGCTATGCCACTCGACAATTAGGTGTCTTGTGACCCTGATTGCCTTCGGATCTATGCGCGTTGGGGAAGCCCTTGCGCTTCGGTGGAATGACGTTCTCGAAGATTGCATCGTGATTGACGAACGGCTCTACGATGGCGACCTCGACGATCCCAAGACGCTCCATGGGAATCGTTCGATGCCCTTCGACGGGCAGGGAGTCATGAAGTCGGCAATCGGCCGGATCTGGTAAGAGTCGAAGCGTCGCAAGCTAGATGACTTCGTCTTTGCGACTCGATCAGGCACGCCGACGGAGCGGAGGAATGTGTTGCGGCGCCTTAAGGCCGCAGCGAAGGAGTTGGAGATTCCCGGGAGCATCGACTTTCGCAGCTTCCGTACCATGCATGCTAGCCTGATGCGTCGCACAGGCGCTCGACCTGAAGTGGCGCGCGACAACATGGGTCACTCTGAGATTCCAATGACCCTCGAAGGCTACAGCAGGACATGGTGGGATGAGCGCAAGTCGGCTGTGACCGCGGTGGTGGATATGGTGATGAATTCTGATCCGAATGACGACAACAAACGGCAAATGGACGCTGGTGAACGCCGACTGCTGTTTCAACCGGAACCGGAAGAGGACGCAATTGGCACACCTGCACCAAAAGTGTTGCATGCTCAACCTGCCGAATCGACTGTAAATTGTTGATTCTAATGGTCGGGGAGAGAGGATTTGAACCTCCGACCCCCTGGTCCCGAATCAGCCAACGATGTGCTAACTTGTTGATTCGTTTAGGTCGGTAGTGCGTCTCGTTGGGCCTAAATGCATGGTTTTCGGCAGCAATTGGACCCAAATTGGACCCAAGTTTATCGAGACACCATGGTCTAATGTCTTTGGCGATTCGACTCAAACTGTCCCCCGGACACCGCGACGTCATCCCCTCGTTCGTACTGGCTCGGAACAGGCACCTGGTCTGCCTCGCTTGTAATCCAAACTCGGAGGTCGAGCGAACGCCGCGCATTCAACTCGCACAACGATCGGGTTGTCATCGATCTATCTATGTAAAGCAAAGGCTTGTTGGTATCTTTCGTTTTTTCCCACAATTCGGGCTGATCCAGTGGCACAACCACTGTCAACTTTCTGTTTCTTATCTCGTAGTGAAATGTCCCGTCGTCTTCTTCGAAAACAATATCGGGGACCACTGAGTCTTCTGCCCCAGTCGTGGCCGGTTGAGCAATGAGATTGAGATGAACAAAGAAGTCTGAGCCTTGCTTATAGGGGACTTTGATTCGCGCAGATACATAGCCGTAGGTCTTCGTTCGTAATTCCCAATGTTTGGAGAAATCCGCGGTCAACTTCATCGCGGACCGCGCGTTCGTGTAGCACACTTGAAGATCAGTCCTGCGTCTCATTTCGGCAACTCACTCTCAGAATCCCTTGCCCAGTGGATGCGAAGAAGAATCCGGCTCAATTGACTGCCGCCAGCACGCCCGGAATATCCCCCACCTTACGCACCATTGCATAGCGCCATTGGCCGTGTGCGCGCTCCGGGTTCATCTTATACTCGGCATTCACCGCCGTAACCCATCTCTCCGCCGCGCTCTTCTTGAATTCCGCCAGCGGGTCGTATCCCTTGGTTTCCAGAATCATCGTCACGCCGGGCAGGTTACTGAACTGAATCAGGAAATCCGGCACATACTCGTGCATTTGGCCGTTATGCAGGTACGGAATGCCCAACCCCAGCCCGGCGTTCTTTACAAACGCGCGTACACGTGGATGTGTATCAATCAGGTAGGCGGCGGCCTGTTCCCATTGTTGAGTATCGGCCACAACAAAGTTTACGTGGCTGTGCAAGACGGGCCGCACGTCCCGGCTGGTCCAAGTGTCCACGTCCGCCGTGGAGCCATCCTCCCGGTGCATCTCATACACCGGAACTTCCGGGGCCTCGCCCTGGCTTGTATCAGGGCGTACATGCTCCTTTAGCGTCTCCACCAGCCAGCCGTAATAGGGCGAGCAAAGCAGTGCGTCCTTCACCTCCGACGGCGGGTGGGCGGTGACGTGATGGCTCATATACCGTTCGACAATCCGTAAGAGTTGCGGAAAGAGCGCCTGCGTCGGCACCGTGCAGCCCGGCTGCCCCGCATAGAGTCGCGTTAGGTGGCTGGCCGTGTCAAAGATCAACTCCTGCATCCGGTGGCGACTACGCCGTGCGTTCAAATCCGCCTGCGAGGTCTTGCCGGGGCCTGACAGGCTCATCTTGCCTTCCACGTCTACGCTCAAGCCCTTCAACTCGACTTGAGAGGGAATGTTCATCGGATCGACCACCAGAGGCGGAACATTCTCCCAGTCAAAGTCAATCCGATTGCGGATCGCCTGCGTATAGCCTTCGACGCGGGGGAAGCGAATCTCTAGGTGCTGCCGTTCAGGCAGCGCGTGAATGTGGTGTCGTTTCTCTTTAGGTTGGGCCGCGCCTCCGGGATTCGCCTTGTACGGGATCACTTCAAACGGCACGCCAAACACCGTGGCCACTTCTTCGGGAAACTTCCCATCTACAAGCGCATAACTCGACCGCCGCAGTCCGCGCCCCACCACCTGCTCGCACAGTAGTTGCGACATGAACGGGCGCAGCCCGATGATATGCGTCACCGTGTTGCAGTCCCAACCTTCCGTCAACATGCCCACACTTACAATGCAGCGCACATCCCGGCCCGGCGGATGAAGCCCGCGCTTCGACTTGCGCGCCAGTTCTTCAAATCCATCGGGATAAATCGGCCTGCCCTGCGTGTCGCGGGTCCAATCCGTTTTGCCTATCGTGTCCAGCGTAAAACGCATCCATCGCACGTCATCGCTTTTTGCACCTTCCGAGTCGGACTCGTCAACAACCTTGGAATCCACGCGAATCGTGTACTCCGCCTCTTCGGTATTGCGAAGGCCTGCGATACGCGCACCAGGAATCTCGGATGATTGCTCACCCTTCGCCAGCCAAGCGTAAACCACCTGTGCCAGCTTCGTATTCTTGCAGACCAGGATGAACACCGGTGGCCGCTCTTTACCCTCTTTGGCCCAATCATCCAGCGTCGTTTGCCAAAGCCCGCCTAGCATCGAGATTGGCGTGTGCGCCCATTTCAGCACCGCGTCCGGCTTCGGGTTTGCGCGGGAGCCTCCCCGCTCAGCAGCGGTCAACCTCCCCGGCTCCATCACCCATTGCCAGATATTTCGGTAGCCCGGTATCTCCGCACCAGTGGTATCGCGCACCGCGAGTTGCGGAATCTTCACCAGCCCCGATTCAATCGCATCCACAAGCCCAAAGTCGCTCACCACCCAGGGGAAAGGCTTGTTAGTTTCCTGCCCGACTCGACCAAGGAAATACGGAGTGGCCGAGAGGTCCACGCACAAATTGATGCCTCGGTGCTTGTGAACCTTGTCCAGTCCATCCACCCAAACGGTTGCTTCTTTGAAAAACTCGTCCGCGCCTTCCTCGTCCTCCTCGTCAAGGTCCGGCTCATCCTTGCGGATTCGATAGGCGTGGTGTGCCTCATCATTCAACACAAGGATGTTTTGCTTCCCGCCTACGTCCCGGCCCAACACGCGCTGAAGCAGCGCCGTATCGCTTTCAATGTATTTCTGCTCGACAATTTCGACTTCTGCCAGCCCGCCGCTCGGTCCGTACTTCTCCGTACCCGGAATCACCCGCATCGCGCCGTCTGCCGTCGCTGCCGTAAAGGAGGCAAGCGTCACATATCGCTTTCCGCGCGCAGTGGTCGTTTTCCTGCCGATGATGATTCTTGCCCGCACATCCACGGCCTTGCCGCGTTTCTCCACCTTGGCGCTCACTCCGCCCGTCTGCATGGCCTGCGGTTCGAACACATGCCAATTCGTTACCAGGATTTTGCCCTGCATTAGTTGTGGCATCAGGTGGGCCGGAACCAGGTCGCGGCTTCGATAGATGCTCGCGTCCCCGCGCTCCGGCTTCAGTTCTTCCAGGCGGGAACGGATGGTCACGTTGGGACACACTACCAGCGCCACGTCGCTAAATCGCGCATCGCCACGACTACTTACCTTGTTGAGAACGCTCCATGCAATCACCATCCCCATTACTGTTGTTTTGCCCGCGCCGGTCGCCATCTTCGCCGCGTACCGCTCAAAGCCCGTAAAACCCTCTTCGTTCTTCCGGTCTTCGCTGGGTTCGTCTCGCGGAATCCGAATCCCTTGCAAAAAATCCTGCCTTGCTTCGCGCAAAAAGATGATGGTCTTTGCCGCTTCCAGTTGCGCGTAGAAAAGCGGCTTCTCGCGCCCTTCACGCTGCCACCACTGGAGCAAGTCATAGGTAGTGCGCGAAACGCCGGGATAACCCGCTTGCTCCCATGCGTCCCGCCGCTCCCGAATCAGATTCACCAGAGCAAGCTCATACCCTGCCGGGTATAGCTTCGATGGCCGCAGTACATAACCATCGTGAGACCAGCCCACCGTCTGGTCGCGCGGCGGAAACACGAACGCGGGCCTGCGCCCCTCGCACTTCTGCGGGGTCTCGCCCTCGCGGATGTACCAGTAGTGACGCGGCTCTTCAAAGGGCGAATTCAGGATCGGTTCTGCGACTTCAAACTCGCTCATTCCTAGCCTCTGAGTGCGATCAATGCTTCGAGCTTTTTTTCAATAGAGTCCAGGCGCTCGTCGATCTCAATTGGTTTGTCAGTCGTTGACTGAAAGAGGCGAACGGCATTCTTGAATTTCTCGCGGCGGGCGTTTAATCGCGGATCAATCGTTACGATGAGGAGTGCTTCAAGCGTCGCAATCAACTCATCGGTCGCTACACGTAACCCAGCTTTTCGCCTCCTGAGTTTGTCTCTGTCATTAAGGCCCAAAACGCCAAACCAAGAGAATCTATCCCATCGTGGTCCCTTCCGCCAGTTGTGCCTGTGCCCTTGGAGTCGGTAACCGATTGAACTCACATCGGCCTTTCCGACATACACAGGAACATAGTCCTTGTAAAGAACGTAGACACCTCGTTCCTCGTAGATGTTGATGTCCATCCCCTTGCGGCTCCGTCTCCCCAACAAGCGCCACGAATTATTCCAATCGACGAGTTCAGGGTTCCAGAATTCGCCGTATGTCTTGATCAGGATTGGTGTGTTTGCTGACTCTTCCTTTTCAACTTCCTCGATCTCTTCTGGCATCATTCCTCCATCGGTTCAAGAGCAGATTGCCTTGAAACTCTGTCAGTCGCGACTCTCAGCGTTCCTTCTCTTCCGGTGACGCGCTGCATTACATTCTTTGCATTCGCAATGCCTTCCGCCCTCCGATGCACTTTTGCCTTTCCCACCCGACGAGAAGTCTGTCAAAGGCTTCCAGCGTTCACAAGTTGCGCAGAATTTCTCCAGAATACCGTTCCGTATCCTCAGTTTCCGGGGAAGACTCTGCGTTTGCTCTTCGGCGCTCATTTCGCCTTTTTCGCCTCTGCTAGTTTTTTTGTCACCATCAATTCGTTGCCCCGGTCGTCAATCACCTTAACTGCAATTTCGCCGTGGCCATTCGGCTCAAATGGCGCGCTCAACGTGCCTGCCAAGTGGTCCCACACAGTTTCTTCGTAATCGGCCTTGAGTGCCTTCTTTAGCCCTTCCCATGCGCTGGTGCGTGGGAAGAACGCTTGCGATACGTGGAAGCAAAGCCCGTTGTAATCGGTGTCAAGAAACCAGGCGGGCACGTCGTCGCCCGTCTGGTGGCTGGCTTCGTTCGCGGCTGGGTCGAATACGTCCAGCCCCAGCAATTCCGCTTCGAACTTGCCATCGGCGCGCTTGCGCAGCTCTACCTCCGGCAATCCGCACACACTAAAAATCTGGCTTGACCGCATGTTCTTGAGCAGGTCGCCCATCAGCACGTCCGGCGTCATCTGCACATAGGTGGAGCGAATTCCAATCATCTGCTCTGCCTGTTCCACAAGCTGGCGCGCGTTCGGATGGATGGCGAAGCCAATAACATAAAGGTGCGTGTAATTCTTCGCGTGGGCTTCGCGTGCTGCCTCGTACACCAGCTTTTCGCTCACGGCTCCATTCTCCGGCCCGAAGATGAAGGCCACGGGCCGCTTGGTCAATCCGCCCAATAATTCGCCGCTCGCTTCTAATGCCTCTTGCGCGGCATCGGCGAGCGTTGCTTCCTGCCCTTCTGCGGTCGCGGACACAAGCGCCTCTGCTTGCAGGCTCAGGCTCTTGGCGGGCTTGCGGATGTTCGATAGCTCCACGCTGCGATTGCCGGGCAGCCGCAACAACGGCGAGCGCCGCAGTATCTCCATCATCCGGTCTGTGAAACTCTCTGGCGACTCTTCGTTTGCGGCTTGCACGTTTTCGACGTTCGGATGTTCGCTCAGTCCCTCCAGATCGGCGGGCGTCGGAATCGTGGCTTCAACACAAAACGGCCCGCTCACGCGCGTTATCTTGCTGTCTTCTTCCGGGCGGTCTACAAGAATTTCCTCATCTGGTGACTCATCATTGGCAATCGTACTTGAGGTGACGTGAGGTACAATTCCCCCCACTTCGTCGCCTTTCTTGTTTTGCTTGCGTTTGTAGGAAAACCCGCCCACGGGTCCCCGGCTTTCGTCGAGTAGTTCATGCCAAGGAAAGGTGGCAGTCAGTAATCGTTGTCGCGCCAGCGCCAGCGGAACTCGGCTGGTATCAATTGCGATCCATCTTCGACCCCATGCCTCAGCGCAATACGCCGTTGTGCCGCTTCCGCATGTCGGATCGAGTACCAGATCGCCGGGTTGGGTCGTCAGCAATATGCAACGTTTCACAACTTCACTATTCGTTTGGACCACATAGATTGGGTTTGATGCCCCTCCAAACGAATCCCACCAATTCGTGACTTCGACATACCCGAAATCCGAAGCAAAGCGTTTGAATCGGAGCTGTCTATCTCCTACAAAAAGACGGTTCGCGGCTGCAAGACGGTCTAAACCGGAAGGCGAGCCGTCATCTGTAACCGCACTGTGCTTCCAGCAATTTCCTTTTGCAATTCCAGGATCGAATGGTTTGCCTTTGAATTGGTAAATGACGCTTTGCGTTCTCCGAAAGCCGCCACTGGTCAAGTTCTCCGAAGCAAACAGCTTTGCTTCCGGATAGGCGGCGCGCAAAGCGGCATAATCGCGCCGATAGTCCACTCCGTCCCGCTCGGATAGTTCCGAGAGGCTAATTTCAGTCCCGTCAGCAAATTCCACATAGCGGAAGATGGCCGTTAGCTCGTCTTCTGGGATTACAGTAAAGAGCTTGTTGATTTGAGATCGCGCTCTCTCTCGGTCCCTTGCGAACCAAAGGATGTAATCGTTTATGGGGTCAAGGGTTTCGCCTTTTTGCCCCCCTTTTTTCTTCAACAGAATCGAGACGATGAAGTTCTCTGAGCCAAAAACTTCGTCCATCAACTCTCGAACGTGATGCACGTTCTGGTCGCTGATTTGAAAGAAAATGCTCCCGCCCGGTGAAAGGAGTTCCCTCGTCAGCAATAATCTGTCACGAAGATAAGTCAGATAGGAGTGCAGACCTAATTCCCATGTGTCGCGGTACGCTTGCACCATCTCCGGCTCGCGGGTCATTTCTTCATCTTCATTGTGCTTCACATCCCGCTTACGAACGAAGGGCTGAAAATTGGAGCCGAATGTGACCCCATAAGGGGGGTCCATGTAGATCATCTGCACCTGGCCGCGCATCCCCTCGTACTCCACCAGCGAATTCATCACTGCGAGCGAGTCGCCCAGGATCATCCGGTTCACCCACTTGTCCCGGTACTCGTAAGCTCGTAGCGATTGGTCCACGATGGAGTGGCCGGGATCGCCGAACAGGTCCATCTGCTCACTGGTGCGTTTGTGTCCCTTGAGCGTCTCCACAATCGCCTTAGTAGACAGCCGCTCATGGACAAACAGCGGCAGCGTGGGCACATCGAAAGAGAGCCGCTCCGCCTTGCCGGACCAGTTGAGGAATGGCCGCTCGATGGCCTTCAATTGCTCCACGGCGTCTTCCAGGCTGCGCACCGTCGCCAGAGTCTTGCCGTCCGCGCCTGTGAGTCTCTGCGGTTCAGGGAAGCGATGCGGGGAGGGCAGGCGGGAAGCCTCCACAATGCGCGCTAGCAGCCACTCGCCCAGCGCGCGGCTACCGTTGCCGCCGTCCCAACTCAGCGCCGGGTCAAGCGACGTGTCGTAACGGTAGGTCTTGGGCGGTTTGCGCTTCTTGAATTGCGCCTGAGTGCCCACATCGGGCCGCATCGGGCTATCGGCTGTTTTGTGCTCGTAGTTGTCGGCTACCTGCAATTTGACCGGGCGGCCACCATTCTTCTTCGGAGCCATCGTGTCCTGTGCCTCTTGGGTATCGGCTGGGATGGGTTTGTAGTTGCACAAACAGCCTAGCACCGGCGAGCGAGGAAAACAGCACCGTTTCAGGCAATGGTCACTCCCGATGCAATGTCGGGCGTCGCTGCCTCTATTCCAATGCACACCCAAGGCCGTATGCGGGTTTTACCGCCTCGCCGTGTGGGCAGCCTTGAGCACCAGCAGTGCCTCTTCCGGGTGCTCCTTTAGGTAGAGATATGTCGGGTCCGTTGTCTTCGACCGCGCCAGAACTGCCTTCGCATCTTCCACTGTGGCAACCTCATAAAGCTCTCGCAACCTGACGGGGAATTTCCGACGCATGAAATCCGGCCACGCTTGCTGTGCGAGTGGGAACTGGCAGGGATACTGCTGGCAAATATCGAGTGAGCGTTTCCAACTCAACTCCGGCAACCCGGCCATCGCTCCCGCAAGGTTCCTCGGATTCCCGCTGAGCCTGCCGCTCGCAAGGAACTCCCAAAGCTGCTCCTTGTGCTCCTCGGGGAAACGGTAAAACGACTCCTGCATCACGAACGGGACTCTCTCCTTTGCCTCAAGAACTGCGGCCAGAGTTTGATCAGCGTTCTTGGCTTTGCGGAGTGCGATGGAAAGACAAGGCCAGTCTTGCTCCACCCATCTGCTCAGCGTGTCTCTCCGCTTGAGTAATTCCTCCTGTTGAAGTTTGCGTTTACGTCCCATTCCAGGTTTCACAAGCGGCGGTCCGGACACGAACGCCTCGGTTCCAAACAACTGCTCTTCAAGACGTGACACTCGCTCGCGCAGTTCTGAAATCATCCTCTTTGCTTCCAGCAAAGAAAATTCCTTCTCAGAAGTCGCGTCAATTGTGGGCCTCTTCCTCATAGCTCGCGCAAGAATACTGCCTCTGCCTCATATGTGGAAATGTAGCGGTGCCAGAGCCTCTCGTATGTCATTTATATTCAATCACTTGCCGTAATCTAAAGTTATGGATCGAAAAAGAAAAGCTGTCTCCAAACCTTTGAGCGCAGCTGCTTCCATGGCTCCGATTACGAGCAAGCAGAGCGCCGCGCTGAATCCAAAAATCCAGCCCAAGCAAAGCTGTCCTGGCTCCTTTACCTCTTGCGAGGACTGCGGCCTGCCGATTCCCCGCGAACTAAGCGATTCAGATATTGCAGTTCTCGTTGATTTTTTCCTAACTCTCGACCGGTGGGATCGTGAGGCAGGCGAAGAAACAGTTTCCATGACTCCCTGGGAGCGATTCTAGTGACCAATCAGTTTGTAGGACGCCACGAACACCAGAGCGGGCAACGGTTCCTGGACAGCTCCGACCCGCGACTTATACGGCACGCCGCGTTCTGCGAAACGGCGGGCGGGGGTTGCAGTCCCCTGCCTGCCGGCAAGGATGAAAAGCAGTCCCGGGAGTTTGAGGGCGGAGTCCTCATCAGCGCCGAAGGCGCTGTGCCTCCTTTACGAGCTTCCATAACGAGTTGGCGATGCACAGGGAGGCAATTATGCGCGCACACGCCTGAGAGCCCGTGGATGTGCATTAGCAGTCGCTATAGCGCTATTGTGGAGCGATCTGAACAATGACCCCAGCCACAATTGCTCCAGATGGAATGGTGGAACGTGTACTAGGCCCCCGTCCCTCGCGCCTGGGGACCCGGAGGCGGGGACCGCGTGCGGTCTCGGCGGTTGTGCCTCCGGGGGCTTCGCGGTCCGGCGCAGCCGGACCCTGTTCACTTGATACAGAGAAACAACTAGAAACATCTGTTCAAGAGCTCGGCGGTCAAGCTTCCTCTGAAAAGGCGCTTACATGCTGTCAATGGGCAGTTGGAGAACGCACTGAAGAGGACATGAGGGTAGAAAAGTGGCTTCTCAAAAGGCAACTGGCATCGACGGTGCATCAGATTTGGCAAGAAAAGCAAAATGCGGCACCGGATGGAGCGCTAAAACAATGGTTTGATGATCTCGAAACTCAAAAAAAGGCTCGCGTCGAAGAGAGCGACACAGCGCGCCAGGTCCGTGTCGCCACCTGGAAGAGAGCAAACAAGCTTACAGGCAGGGATGGAGAGATACTCCGTTGGTTTCGCCAATATGAGCAACTTAGGAACTGCCAAGCACAGTGGGTCGGTTATCGCGCAGCGTGCTGCGGGACTAAAACACAGCCTGTCGCGGTCCCGATTGGCTGCGGGCACCGTCTATGCCCTCTTTGCTCCGCACATCGCGCGCAGAGAGCAAAGGACCGAATCAGGACCATGTTTGATCGCCTCTCGAATCCGGTTCTCATCACCCTCACAACTCCGAATCAGCCCACCGTCAGTAAAGACGATTTCACTTTGTTTCGTGAGCGGGTGCGCACGTTTTTGAAGCAGTACAAATGGACTCCTGCTATCGAATCGGAACTCGAATCAGGTTGGATCAAGGGTGGGGTCTATGCCCTCGAAACGACCTTCAATCGACGCGAGAAATCGTGGCACATTCACTGTCACATTCTGGCTGATTTGGTGTCTGCCCTTCCCTCTAAGCATAAAAAAACGATATTGGCGGGCTCCAGGGTCTGCTCCTTTACAGCGATAAAGCTAAAGATCGAGTTTGACTGGCTGCGTCTTAATAGCCCCGCCTGGGGTAAGAAGCCGCGCAAGGACGCAGACCCGATGAAGAAGAACGGGGAGACGTTCAACTTTGAAAAGTGGGTGAGCCTGGGCCGCGAAAAGCGCCTGAAGGAATGGCGGGATGGTGGATACAAGCCGGTCGAGGGCATCAGCGACAGAGAGCGAGCCGAGCGCACCGAATGGAACCGTGAGAATCGGCGTGTCGTAGATGTGCGCCCGGTGAACGACCGAGACGGCGCGGCTAATGAGGTCTTGAAGTACTTGACGAAAGTTGCCAACTTTTCAGACTTGCCGGATGCGGTCGAGCCATTCATGAACGCAGTTCGGGGTGCACGTCTGATTCAGACCTTTGGAACTTGGTACGGAGCAAAGATCGATCCGGCTACTGAGTTCGACCCGGAGCATTTGGAGAACTGGGGGGAAATGCAATGCACTTGCGGCTTGAACTGTTGGGAGCGCATGGGCGTTTTCTATCGCGACGACGTGGAGATGGATTCCTCAGGTCGCTGGCATCTAGAGCCGCACATTCAACACACGTGTCGGGGAACAGTTCCCCGCCCAACCATTCGGGGGCTAGAAGCTGCCCCCGAGGAAAGTGACTTTGAACCATGCCCGATGCAAGAGAGATAGAGATGATTGAGCGTGAAGAGCCGCGCTTTGTGCAATTCAACGAGGGCGACGTAGTGGAGGGCGTTCTTGTGGAGATCAAGTCGCTGTCCGTTCAAGGCAAACCCGCCATCCGGTACACGGTGGACGATAACGGCCAGTTGTACTCCTTTCTTGGGACGTATCAGATCAACGAGAAGATTCACTTCGGGGACAAGGGAAAAAAGGTACGTATCCGGTATGAAGGCGAAGACCGGTCCGTTGCCCGTTCGGGAAATCCGATGCGTATTTTTCGAGTATTCGTCTCTACTGAAGTTGTGAATGGGGCGGCAGAACGTGGGGACATGTAAGGGGACGATGGCGCACCCCTTCGCAGGAGAAGCACGCAGCATTCGGGGCGCGTGGGGGGCACGCCATGCGCAGATGGGCAGCGCGGGGAATACGCACGATGCAAATGGGGCGCATGAGTGGCACACGTTACAGGGCGCGGGGGGGGGCACGTCATGCGCAGATGGACAGCGCAGGGAATACGCACGATGCAAATGGGGCGCATGAGTGGCACACGTTACAGGGCGCGTGGGGGGCACGCCATGCGCAGATGGGCAGCGCGGGGAATACGCACGATGCAAATGGGGCGCATGAGTGGCACACGTTACAGGGCGCGGGGGGGGGCACGTCATGCGCATCGGGCTACGCGCCAAAGTTTCAGGTTTTGGGCCGAGGTAGAAGGGGGCACGTATGGCTGGCAATGAGTGGGACAACGAACTGATGGATGTGGCAGAGACAGCACGTGTACTGCACGTCCCCGTTTCTTGGGTCTATGAACGGACGCGCAGGCGCGGGAAAGAGCGCATCCCCCACATCAAGCTCGGGAAGTACCTCCGTTTCGAATTGACTGCGGTGCGTACCTGGCTGGATGGCTTAAGGAGCTATTGATGTATCGGCCCGCAGGGAATACTCTTCCATCAGACGCACTACCACCCAAACGAGCAACATTCGGAGGACGAATGTCTCGTAGAAGGTGTTACCAGGAAGGCTCCCTCTTTAAGAGGGGCACACGCAAGAAAGTGTGGGTAGCGCGCTGGTGGGAGGACGCGATTGGACCCGACAACCAAATGCGGCGGATTCGCCGCTCAGAGGTTCTCGGATCGATCGCGGAAATTCCAACCAAACGTGAAGCGCAGCACTTGCTCGATGATCTGCTGCGCCGGGCGAATAGCGGCGAAACTCGGCCCCAGGCGGTCTTGACGTTTCGGAACTTTGTCGAAGACCGCTGGAAGTCGGATGTGTACCCCACATTGAAGTATTCGAGTAAGAAGTTTTACGACAACATGATCGGCACTCACCTCAAACCGGCATTTGGCGATACGCAGCTTCGATTGATCTCGAAGGATAACGTTCAGCGCTTTTTGACTGCAAAGGCGCAAGGCGGCTCATCCTGGAAGACGGTCAAGCACATTCGTACCGTGCTGGGCACAATCCTCGAAGCAGCGGTGCGAGATGAATTGTTGACCTCGAACCCCGTGCGGCGGACTCGTTTGCCGCGACGTGGCCCTGTCGAAGAACCGATTCAAATCTCCGCTGAGTCCATACGTGCTCTGCTGGAAGCGCTTCCTGAACCCTCTCGTTCCATCGCTAAATTGCTCGTAATGACGGGCCTGAGAGTTGGGGAACTGCTCGCACTCCGCTGGCAGGACGTTAATTTGGAGAGCGGATTTCTTTCGGTGAATCGGTCCGTCTATGAAGGTCACTTTGACGAACCGAAAACCAAGCGGAGCAAACGCCGTGTTCCTTTAGGCCCGAAGTCGGTTGAGATTTTGCGCTCGATTCCTCGGAAGGATGCGGACCCGTCCACGCTGATCTTTGCGGCGCGCAACGGTGCCCCACTCAGCCGGAGAAATCTGCTCAATCGTCAACTGAGACCGGCTTGCAAGGCGCTCGGTTTGACCGAAGGGAACTGGCATTGGCTGCGGCATGCCAATGCAACATTGCTCGATTCTGTTGGGGCTCCTTTAGGCACGGTCCAAGCTCTGCTCGGACACTCTTCTTCAGAGATCACGCGCGAGACCTACATTGCATCGGTTCCTTCGGACGCGCGCAAGGCTGTGGAGGGGGTTGAAGAGCTGCTTGGAACCAGGGGTTCTCTTATTGGACCCAAATGGACCCAAGTTCCGGAGTGGCCGGAAATGACGAGTAATGTAATTAATTGATATTGCGGGATTTAATGGTCGGGGAGAGAGGATTTGAACCTCCGACCCCCTGGTCCCGAACCAGGTGCTCTACCAGGCTGAGCCACTCCCCGAACACGGTCAAAAGCGCGTCGAAAGGGCGCGGCCTGGCGCGTTCATTCCCTCCGTTACGCTGACTCAAGTGTAACAGAGTTGGGGCGCTGAAGGCGCCTGCGGCCCATGCCCTGCGAAAGACTCGCGGGCTGAATGATGAGGGCTGCGGCCATGGTGCGCAAGTAAAACAGATATCGGCGCCTACTTCCCTCGAATTCACAAGAAAGGCGGCGAAATGATCCCTGCGCGGATTCGATCAGCGCGAGATCGGTGGTTCGTTTCCCGATCCTCCTCATCAAAAAAGAACAGGCGACCGTTGTCCAGGAAATCCTGTCGTGCTGAGCGTGGAGTGAGGGGTGGTAGTTCATCGCACATGGCGCGATTAACTCCACGACTGAAATCGAGTGAATGCGAACAACCGCTGGCCTTGGGGGAGCGCGTTGCTTTCCGTCCCCCGTGAATCGTGGTTGAAACGGCGAAGGCCGATCCTTCGAGATTGCCGTTCAAAGACTGTGCTATTATCGCGGTGCTCTTCACGTCAACCCAGGAGTACTAATCTATGAAGCGAATTTACCTGATTGCTCTACCCATCGTTTTGCTCGTGATTTCAACTTCGGCCGCCCAGACTCAAACGGCTCTCTCTCCCAGGTGGGAGGAACTGACCGGGCCGGACTTTATTCAGGCGATTCACCAGGCGCAGGGCGTCTGCGTTCTGCCCTTCGGCATCCTTGAGAAGCACGGCCCACATATGCCAATCGGCACCGACCTCCTCGACGTGCGCTTTGCCGTAATGAACGCGGTGAAGCAGGAATACGCTGTCGTTTTTCCCGAATACTACTTCGGCCAGATTTTCGAGGCGAAGCAGCAGCCGGGAACGGTGGCCTACAGTCTCTCGACGCAGCTGACTCTGCTGCAGGAGACAGCCGATGAGATGGCGCGCAACGGCTGCAACAAGGTAGTGATCGTAAATGGCCACGGCGGCAACAACCATCTGCTGCCGCTCTTTGCTCAGGCGCAGATGGCATCGCCGCACGACTACGTTGTCTACGTTATAGGCCTGGTCGATTTCGCCGGCCCCGACCGTCCCAAGTTAAAGACGCACGTTGACGGGCATGCCGGCGAGGCTGAGACCTCGCTGATGCTGGTGGCCCGCCCCGACCTGGTGGACATGGATCGCGCTCAGCAGGAGTCGGGCGCGGATCTCAACCGGCAGTCGCTGCCCGGCACCGTCTACACCGGCATCTGGTGGTATGCGCGCTTCCCCAATCACTACGCAGGCCAGGGTGAAGCAGGCAACAAGGAACTGGGCGAGTATGACCAGAAGCAGTGGGCGCAAAAAATCGCCGAGGCGCTCAAGGCCATCAAGGCAGACGACGTGAGCCTCAAACTGCAAAACCAGTTCTACGAGGACTCAAAGCACCCGCTCGATACCAAACAGTAGCCTCGATGCGAAGCGGCCTTCGGCGCCGGCGCTTTGCCGAGTGCCGGAGATACCCGGTCGCAATGGCCATTAATAGATGCCTGTGAGAGTTCCCTCTGTTCAGTCGCTATGGGGCTACCACCCGCCGATTCTCCCTGTCAGCACCGTCATCGACGCCTTCGGCAGCAGCACCTCCTGGCCTTGTTTCCATTCCACGATGTTGCGCGTGGGCGGCCCATCGGGATCCGCATGACTCGTAGCTCCCGACGAGTGCCACACATACTCCGATGGGCCAAACGTCACCGTCTTCACCTGCCCCAGGAAGCGCGCCGTAGTTTCCTTTCCTCCATCCTCAAAAGAAATCCTTACCGTGTGTGGATTGCTGGGGTCCTTGTTGATCATCAGCAGCGACCATTGCCCGTCAGGCCGCTTTACCGCGAACGCCGCAACAAGGTCGCGTTTTGCATCGTCGTGCAAATCCACCGCCGCGGGGTAAATGAAATGCACTCCCCCGCCGTGCTCCACCCAGTCCAGATTCAGGAGTTGGCCGGCGAAATACTGCGCCGTGTACTGCTTGATATCAAGGTGCTCGTCGGCAACGAAATTTCCGTAGGTGCTCCAGGAATGGCATCCCGGCCGCAACGGTTCCGGCTGCACAGGCGAATGGTAGTACACGGCATTCGCTCCAGCGTGCGTCAAAAACGTTCCCACGCTGTCTCCAAGCCACAATGCTGAAAACACATCCTGCATGGGATCCGTCAGCGACCACGATACATTGCTTTCCGTGATCATCAACGGCACATCTTTCGGCACTCCGTCTTCGCGCCAGGCGTCCAGAACGTCATCCACAAATTTCGGCTCGCGGTACAAATCCGACCAATTCACCTGGCATGGATCCAGTGGGTAATGCTCGTAGGAAACAAATGCCAGGTCGCCCAACTTTCCGCGAACCTTCAGGTAATCGACAAACCGCCCCAGCCACGACGTGCGCCCCTCCGCATCGGGCCACGTCTTGATGTCGGCGTTCTCACCGGTGAACACAGGGCCTCCCAGCTTCAACCCCGGATCGACCTTGTGCAGTGCCGCTGCCCATTGCACATACAGTGCCGCGTAGTCCTCCGGCAGCATATAGGCTCCGTCCGGTTCTTCACCCATCTCGACATAGGAAATCGCATAACCCCGCTTTTCGACGTACGCGATTTCTGCCGCGCCGTCCTCCGGAGTTGAATAAATCATGGCAATCGGAATCATTGCCGGAAGGTGATTGGTGTAGCCGCTGGTGAAGAAGAGATCGAATCCTGTTTGAACGCGAGAAGACACCATGCCGTCATCGGTGTGCCATGGATCCACCGACGACGCCTGGGTAATGGTCTGCGCCTGTCCCGGCTCGTGCTTCATGATGTCGACAAACTGGCCGAGCGAATTGAAGTTACCCGCCGAGATTTCTGAGATGGCGTACCCTACGCAATTTCGCGGGTCGCCGGCTCCATGCGTGTCGCAGGTATCTGAGGATTCTTTCATCCATATTCGCAGGAACCGCGTCTGAACAGGACGGTCCGCGAGCCGGAGTACCTTGTCTCCGCCGGCGCCTCCGGTTACTTCACCATGGGGAAACTCCACCCATAAGCCATCCGCCGGCTTGTCCAGCGCATCTTCCTTTCCCGTCCAGTACTGCACTACGTACCTGGTTGCATAAGGGTTTGCCCACGCGATCTGTATCGCATCGATCTCCTGGAGCAGCGGGAATTCAATCAATACCCACTGCGGATGCGCGGAATCCGGCTCCCCCGTGAACCGACTGGTAAGGTATGGATTGCTCTTCCAGTAAGTTGACAGGTCCCCATCCGTCATGCGTGAATACTCATCCTGTCCGGAGTCCGAGCGCGTAGTTCCCCGATGCGGAAGCCGGTATCCGTAGGACCTGCTCAAAAATGCCTGTGGCTCAGCGCTGCCAACGAAATATCCTCTCTTGTGCTCATCGTCGCTCCACTTTCCGTTCGGATTCCAGTGCCACGCGTCATACGTCAATTCAGTGTTCTGTCGGTACGAAATGGGTCCCCAGCCTGCTGAAAGCCCTGCTCTCACGATCGGCTCAGAGTACACCTTGTCCAGGTCCGTCGCCGGAAGAATGTCGATGGTCGTTCCCATCGCTTTGTCGGGGTCGAATGCGATCGCTCGTCCCTCGGTCATATCCACATGTACGGTTTGTGCTATCGCTGCCGTGCGAAAACTCATCGCGCAACAGAGAATGGCGGCTGAGATAACCCGCTTTTGCAAAGATGAATAGCGCATATTCGATCCCTTTGAACCACCGTGAGTAAAACGGGCCCCGCCTTAAAGCGGCGAGCGAATTAAGTTGAACAGCCGGCGAACTTGAAACATTAGAGATTTCCGGTGTAACCAACGCACTGCGGCGGTCCCCTGGCCAGGGATGATCCGAGACCAGGCCAGGGACCTTATTTCACAGTCTCGCATTGTTTGATACGGTACGTTCAGCTCCGATCAGGCGCAGGCTTCGCAATCAGAACTCCAAGAGCGCAACTTGCCATTCGCGCGAGTTCTCCATCGGCGCGGCTGGTCAAAACTACCGGGACTTTGGCTCCGACTACGACTCCCGCGGCCAACGCTCCAGCCAGGTACTGAAGTTCCTTGAAGAGGATATTTCCGGCTTCGAGATTGGGCACCATCAGAAGATCCACATCTCCAGAGACGCGCGAATTGATCTTCTTGATCTTTGCGGCTTCACTTGAAATCGCATTGTCGAACGCCAGCGGACCGTCGACGATGGCTCCGGTAATCTGTCCGCGATCCACCATCTTGCAAAGGGCCGCCGCATCGAGCGTAGAAGGTATTGAAGGGTTCACTGACTCAACCGCCGAGAGAATCGCCACTTTGGGATTCGCGACCTCGATCGCCAGCATCATGTCAATGGCATTCTGCAGGATGTCGATCTTGGTCTCCAGGTCCGGCTGTATGTTTACGGCCGCATCGGTAACGAAGAGAGTCTTGTGATAGGACGGAACATCCAGAGCAAAGACATGGCTGATGCGCCGGCCAATGCGCATCCCTCCATCGCGCGACACGACTGCACTCATCAGTTCGTCCGTGTGCAAAGACCCCTTCATCAGCATTTGCACCTCGCTTCTCCTTGCCAGATCTACGGCTTTGATGGCAGCGGAGCGACTGTCGCCGACTTCAACGATCGGTATCGTCTCGAGATCGAGCTGCATCGTATCTGCAAGTCCGCGGATTTTTGCCTCGGGGCCCACGAGAACTGGCGCGATCAAACGATCTTTGAATGCCTGAATTGCCCCGCCTAGAGAGACTTCGTCGCAGGGCCACACGATTCCAGTCCTGACCGGCGGCTTTGAGGTGGCGCGCGCGATCATGCCAAGGTAGTGGCGATACTGATTGTTGACAATCAGTTTCGGCAAGGGCAGCGTGGAGTATCGCGTTTTCTCGGCAGGCGCAAGAAGCTCCGCGGTTCCGGAAAAGATGGCCACGCCGGCGCCGTTACATCCCTCGCAGTCAAAGATGATCTTCTTTGTCGAGTCGTCTTTGGCCGCCACCTGAACCTTGACGAGAAGGCGATCTCCCACGCGGATGCGATGGTAAAAGGTGAGGCAGACATTCGTTAATGTGCATCCCGGGCCGGGAGAATTCATACTGAAAAGACCTGAAATCAGCGATGCGCACCACATGTTTGGCCCGGTCGGAGGTACGCCCCCGGCGCGCTGAGTCAGTTCATCGGCATTCAGCACAGCGTGAAATCCGGAGATCGAAGCAAAGGCCATCGCATCGTCGGTGGTCAGCACATGTTCTGTCGTGGCGATGTCGCCAATTGAAATCTCGTCGTAGGTCTTGCTTTCAATGAAACCCAGATCCATAAGATCCTTTCTCCGTGCAGGCGCCAACTATTTCCCGCCTTCGCGTCATCGTACAATCTGCGGATCAAACTCCAAGTGACTGCTGTCACCCACGCAAAAGATCGACTAACATAAAAGCGCTATCGAATCTCACATTCTGAATCCTGAGGATTCAGTGCCAGAGACGGCGCGACAAGTCCACCGCGCAGTAAGGTGCCGAACACCAGAGGAATCAGGCCCAGGGCGGCATTTGCGGTGCGGAACAGGATTGCGCCGGTGCGTTGAGGAACGAAACGAACAAAGAGAATTAGGTTAAGAACCATGCCATCAGGCCAATACCCACCATCAGCACTCCCCATTCCGCGGCTCGGGCGCCCAGGACCGAGTAGGCGACAGGAAGCCAACTTGTGGTTACGGCTATCCAATTGAGCATGTTCAACGGATTGAATATACGGTCAGGAATCCGCTTTTGGCAGCTTCGACAATCAGAAGTGGAGGAAGCCGGCCTTCACGCCAGAGTCGGCGAGCCCTGCGGAACTCCCGGCGGGGATTGGCCGCGACCAGCGCCAGGAAGCTTATTCCGATTGGAAGCAGAACCGCGACACCGACGATTTCAATAACGGTACGGACTTTCGGGTTCGAGAGACTCGGCAGAAGGTAGCTTCCCCCGGCGAGGGCGAGAGAAAAGAGAACCAGATCGCCGCAGATGGAGCCAATTCCACATGCGAGTGTGTGGCGCCAACCGGCCTTCACGCCACGGCGAATCGCCATCATGTTCACGGGGCCCATCGGCGCGGCTGCAGCCAATCCCATTAAAAACGCTGCGGCAAGCACGTGAATGCAGTTGCGGAATGCCATCTCTCCAATGTGATCACAATTGCTGCGCCGAACTCACCTCTTGGCTGGAGATGAACCAAGCGATTCCAAAGAGCCTCGCCATTGCCGGCCGCTCCACGAATTGCCTGATCGATCCGGATGGGATCTCCCAGGTAGTAATGACGGACAGATTCAAGTCTGTCGCCAACTTGCTCCACCAGCGGCACTCCAGCCGGAATGTTCAGATTACCGAGGTCGTGATTGTCTGGGATGCAAGTCGGAAGGCGTCGCGTCCTCCCCAAGTTAGATAATCGAAGCATGGCCCTTCTGCTCGTTCAAATGTCTGCCGTGCTCCTTACAGCGCTGTTCTGCGGATGGGTAGCGCGGCGGCTCGGACAGGCTCGCGTCATTGGAGAGATTGTCGGCGGCATCCTGCTAGGGCCGTCGGTCTTCGGCAGGTTTGCACCTGATGCTTGGGCGCGGCTATTTCCGCAGAATTCTCTCGGCGCGTTTGAAGCGCTAAGCACCATCGGTCTGGTCCTGTTTCTCTTTCTCATTGGAAGCGAGCTTGACTTGGAGCATCTGCGCAGACAACGAGGAACAGCCCTGTCGGCAAGTGCGATGGGTATTCTGTTCCCGTTTGCGATGGCGATCGCGGTAGCCTATTCACTGCGGATTCGCTTTGCGCCTGATGGAATCGGCAAGCTGCCCTTTGTGTTCTTCCTTGGAATTTCGATGAGCATCACGGCTTTGCCTGTTTTAGCGAAAATCCTTGAAGAACGTGGACTGCAATCGACCTCCCTGGGGACGACGGCGCTGATGTGTGCGGCAGTGAACGATGTGTGCGCATGGCTCTTGCTCGCGGTCGGGCTCACGCTGATTCCACATGCGGGTGAGTCGATGGGCCTGCCAATCCGGCTGCTATGGCTCGGCCTATACCTGGCAGTCATGTTGGGCATTGTCCGGCCACTCGGGAAATGGGCGGCGCAGCGTCAAAAGACCGATGGCTTGTCCTACGAGATTCTGGGTGTCGTTGTCGCGACGCTGCTTGCGTCAGCCGCGTCGACCGAAGCAATCGGAATTCATCCGTTGTTCGGAGCGTTTCTTGCAGGCGTATGTTTCCCGAGAATCAGACGGTGGCGGAGCGCCCTTAGAACTCGCCTGGACACCATTGTCTCTATCCTGCTTTTGCCGCTTTTCTTTGCTCTGACCGGCATGAGAACCAGGCTCGATCTCTTGAGCGGAACAACCATCTGGATGTGGACGGGCGTAGTTTTGATTGCGGCCGTAACGGGCAAGATGGGCGGTGCAGTGCTCGCTGCACGATGGACCGGCCAGTCATGGCGAGATTCGATGGCACTCGGGGCACTGCTCAATACGCGAGGCCTCGTGGAACTGATCGTATTGAACATCGCGTACAGCGCTCACGTCTTCTCTCCCATTCTTTTCACAATGCTGGTAGTGATGGCGTTGGTCACTACCATGATGACCAGCCCAGTTCTTAATCTTCTGGGGGTCGAAGACAAGAGCGCCGAACCACGCAATCTGTCCACCGTCAGTCCCGCATCGAAAGCGGCAGATAAGACGGCCGGATAGGGGATGTCACGTTATGGACTTCGACGTACTGCTCCCGAACGACAAGCGGGCCGCAAACTGCCTCAAGTGAGGCCCGCTGGCGGGTGAGCCGGCGGAAATTCAGGAGTGACATCCGGGGGTGCATGGCCATGGTCGTCATGAGGCACGCGCTCCCAGCGAATCATCTTCAGGTCGAGAACGAAGGTCGCATAGAGCACCGGCACCAGCAGCAGCGTAACCACCGTTGCCACCAGCAACCCTCCAATCTGCGCGTAACAAAGCGGCTCCCACAGCGGGCCGCCGTGCTCGGCCAGCGGAAACAGCGCAATCACCGTGGCGCCCACCGTGATGAGCACGGGACGCAGCCGCAGAATACCCGCGTCGATAAGCGCGTTCTTGAGCGTCTCTCCTTCGGCGTGAGCTTCTTCAATGAAGTCGAACAGCACGATCACGTGACTTACGATAACGCCGATCAGACTCACGATTCCCAGGAAGGCGATAAAGCCGAACGCGGTATTCATGATGTTCAGGGCGATGAGCGCGCCGACCATCCCGAATGGAATCGCCGCGAAGACAATCATCGGCTTGACTGCGCTGCGGAACTGGAAAACCAGCGCGAGGAAGATGATCACGGTGGACACGATCAGGACTACCACGATCTGCTTGAAGCCCTGGATCCGGACTTCTTCTTCACCGCCGATCGCCATGTTATAACCGGGCGGAAGCGAGGCGGCGAACTTGGTAAGCGCGGGCCGCGCCGCCGTCATGACCTCGGAAGGCAGTGCGCCGGGTACCGGGAAGCAGAGCACCGTGATCGTGCGGAACTGGTTGTAGCGCGCAATCTTTTCGGTTTCCATCTGCGTCGTTACGGTGGAAACCTCGCTCAGGGGAATCTTCTGCGAGCCGCCCGTGAACGAATATACGTAAAGGTTCTGCAGATCCGAAAGGCTAGCGCGGTCGTCGATTTTCAGCCTCGATACGATCGGAATCTCCTTCGAACCTTCCCGGAGGGCGGACACGGGCAGACCTGACAGGCCACCCGCCGAAGAGATGGAGACGTCGCGATTGGTGACGCCCGCCAGATTGGCACGGTCGGGATCCACTTTCAGCTTTACGGCGAAGGTCTCAGAACCCCAGTTGTCGCGGACCCGCGCTGCCGTGGGAATCTTACGGAAGATATCCTCCACCTGCTCCGCGTATTTGCGCAGCAATTGCTCGTTTTCACCGGAAATGCGGATCTGCACCGGCACCCCGATGGGAACGCTTGTCTCCAGCTGCTGGACATCGATTCGGGCACCGGGTACGCTCGCCGACAAGGCGCGCTGGAGCGGCGCCACCAGTGCGTCCGTGTCGCGCTTGTCGTTTACCTGAATGATGATCTGCGCGTAGTTCGGCTGAAACAATTCCGGGGCGACAGAAAACCAGAAGCGAGGCCCACCACCTCCCACGAACGTGGTCAGCGACCTGATGACATCTTTCGGCTTTCCATCCTTCTCCGGATGTTCTTTGCCGAAGTCGGCGGCGGCTTTGCGGATCACATCCTCGGCTGCCTCCGCGGTCAGCTCCGTGTTGACGATGCTCGCGTCTTCAGGCAGCCAGACGTCCACGAAAGAAAGATAGGAAAGATCCTTCGGGAAAAAGACCAGTCGAAGATCCGAAACGTAGTAAGCGCCCGCCGCGAGGAGCACCGTCGAGCATGCAAGGGCAATCTTCCGGTGCTCGATCAGGTAACCGGCGAACCCCGAGTAGAGATTGGCAAATCCTCTCGTCCTCCGTTCCGCGATGGGCGGAGCCGGCTTGCTGCTCGGAGTCAGGAAGTAGTAGCCAAGCAGTGGAACGAATGTCATGGAGACGATTCGCGAGGACACCAGCGCGCACGCCAGAACCACCGGGAGACTCTTCATGAAATTTCCTGTGAGTCCGGTGATCAGGAGCATGGGCAGATAGGCCACGATGTTCGTGATGGTTGCGAACATGATCGCGGTGGCAAGCTTCGTGGGTCCGAGCCAAGCCGAAATCAGGCGTGACTTTCCCGTATCGAGTTCGCGCTTGATGGCATCGATGGCGACCACCGGGTCGTCTACAAGCAGGCCCAGAGCGATGATCAGCGACGCGATCGAAACCTGCTGGATATCCACTCCGAGCACGTCCATCATCCCGAAGGTCATGGCCAGGGTCAGCGGAATCGAAATTGCCATCAGCGCAGCCGAGCGCCACTCCCAGAATCCGACCAGAGCAAGCAGAACCACCAGCACAATGGCCTCGGCCAGCGTCCGCATGAACAGTCCGACAATCTCGCGGACCTGCAGCGGCTGATCGGAGGTGCGCGCCAGAATCAGGTCGTCCGGGATCTGGCCGCGGAGCCCGGCGAGCGCCGCATCGACCGATCGGCCGAAATCCGCGATTTGCCGGTCTTCGCGCATGAAAACCGAAAGCGTGATGGAATGATCGCGATCCCAGTTCCCTTTGGCGTCGCGCGACCCGTAGTAATTCACATAGAGCGGAGGTTCATACCCGCGCGAGATATCAACGCCATCGCGCAGATATATCGGAGCGCCGCGCGGGGTGGCGCCGAGCAGAATGTTGCCGATATCCTTTTCACTGTGGAATTCGCCGGAAGGATCGATCAGCATGTTCTTGCCGCCGACTTCCAGATTGCCGCCGGGAAAGATGGCATTCCTTTGCGCGAGGATCTGTGGAAGCGCGGCGGGCTGAATGCCAAAAGAAGCAAGGCGGTCCTGCGAATATTCCAGAAAGATGCGTTCGGCGAGAACACCGGCGCGGTTCACCTTCGATACCTCAGCAACCGTCTGGAGCGTTCTCTGGATCAGCTCCGAGTAGTCGTCGAGTTCCTTGAGGCTATATTTGTCGCCCGCCGCCGCCGCCAGGTCTTTGTCGGTCTGGCTTAAATCCGAGACAGCCGCAATGGGCCAGATGTCCGGGTGGATTTCCGAGGGCCGCAGCCGCTCCCGGAGGAACTTGTTGGCAAACTCAATCGTGGCCGCATCGTCGGGGCCGAAGTCTCCATCGACACCCACGAAGCCCGAACCCTCGATCGGGACCATATCACGCCCGCGATTGTTGACCTTTGCAAATTGAATGAACAGATCCCGATCCTGGCGAGGAATCGTTGGGCTGATCGAGAGAGGGAAAGAGATGATCCCGGCGGAGCGCCGGCCGGGCGGGGCTTTGGCGCGCTCGGCCTCGAGCACCTCGCGAATCCGGTCGGACCGCCATGCGATCTCCGCCGCCCCTGCCTTCGGACTGCTCACCGTGAGCATCAAGGCTGCGGTTTCGCCGAAATCCCGAAGAAATGTGACCGGGCCGGCTCCCTCGGGCAGATCGTTAATCGTATTAAGACGGAGCGCAATATCGTCGTATTGCTTATTTACGTCCGAGACCGTGCTCTCTTCCAGGGCGATCAGAACAACGGATAAATTGCTGCGGGATGCCGATTCAATTTTCTGGATCTTGACGTTGCCGGCTATCTTCGCTTCGATCTTCTTGGTAACGAGCTGCTCGATTTTATCGGCCGAAACGCCGGGCCAGGGGCAGACTACGGCCGCGCGCACGGCTCCGAACTTCGGATCTTTGCGCTTGGGCATCTGGTTGTAGCCAAACGCCCCCCACAAGATTACCCCGGCCATAAGTACCCAGGTAATCTGCCGATTCTCGACGCAAAACCGGGGAGTATTTCGGTCGTTCGCGATATGGTCTTCGTCGCTCTTATGGTGAGCCATCTACGAAATCTCCGGGGAATTCTTCAGGGTACGATCTCCACAGTTTCGCCGTCGCTCACAAGCGTGGCGCCAGAAGTGATCACCTTCTCGCCGGGATGCAACCCCGCCGTAACGATTACGGCGTTGTTCAGCGCGCTTCCCAGAGTGACGTCCCGCGAACGGGCGACCGACTTGCCGCCTTCGTCATCCACCACGTACACCGAGTAGCCGTCTGGGTTATTCTTGGACCGCACGATCGAGCCCATGGGCACCACCGGGATTCCCTCGGCCGGGTGCGTATTCGCCAGCTTGATTGTGACGATCATGCCTGGCTTCAGCCTGAGGCCCGGATTCAGAAAACTCACTTCGACATCGAAGACCCGACTGCGCGGGTCGGCCGCCGCCGCGATCGACGTCACCCGGCCCGTGAATGTTCCGGGCAAAGCTTCCGTGGTGAGCGCAAGGGGCATGCCGATCTTCAGTTGTGAAAGGAGAACATCGGGAGCTCCGAAAACCGCCTTAAGGCTACTCAGGTCCGCCACCACAAACGCTGGGGTGCCCGGCCCGACGAGCGAGCCCACCTCAACCAGACGCTTGATTACGACACCCTCCGTGGGTGAAGTGAGAACGGAGTCCTTCAGCGCCAGATTGGCCTCCGCCACCATCGCCTTCGCTCCGGCGAACATGGCCTGCGCATTGTCGAGCTGCGCTTTGGCCCCATCCATATCGGATTTGGTAAGACTCTGCTTTTTGAACAGCGCGTCCGCGCGATCGAAATCGAGTCTCGCCTTGTCCAAGCCAGCCTGCGCCTGTTTCAGCTGGCTCTCCGCTTCGGCGACCTTCACCTTATAATCGTCTTCCCGCAGACGCACGAGCGTAGCGCCCTTCGGCACCACATCGCCCTCATACACCAGACGCGTGCTCCCGCCGTCGGAAACGGTCATAATCTGAGACACGTATCCTCCCAGGCGGAAAGCGACGTTAACCAGCGACGCAGGTTCGATGCTTCCCGAATATTTTGGCCCTGCCTCCGGAGTCTCTGTTAACACTGCCTGCACGCGCACAGGCGTGATCGGCTTCTGGTACGGCTGCTCTTTCGAGCAACTGGCGCAGCAAAGCGCCACCAGCGGCAACCAGACATGCGATTTCATAAACTTATCTCTCACCGATGGCTTTCTCCAGGTCTGCTCGCGCGGTCCAGAAAGTCAGGAGGGACTCCTGATATTTGTAGGTCTTTTCGGCGAGCGATGCCTTCATCTGCAGCACGTCCTTCAAGAGGATGGCGTTTGCGTCGTACTTATTCAGAGCGACCCGGAGTTTCTCACGATCCGCGTCCAGTTCCAGATTCGCCACGCGAAGCTTCTGGCGTGCTTCCGCCAGCTTGCGGAAATCCTGGCCGACTTCCACCTGAATCTGCGCCGCGGCTTCATCCACCCCAGTTTTTGCCTGTTCGATAACTTCGGATTTGGTAGCCAGTTCCTGGTTCTTCCTTCCCCAGTCGAACACGTCCCAGTTCACCACGAACCCGACCGCCGCGATGTTCTCCGGAACAAATTTGATATCGAACGGAGAAAGGTAATTCATGCTCAAACTGACGTCGGGAATGTACTCGGCTTTCTTCGCTCGCCGATCGACTTCCGCCTGCTGAATCTTCAGTCGCGCCTCGCGAATCTCCGGTCGCTGCTGGAGCGCCCGAGCGCGCGCTGAAGCAAGATCCATCTCCCACGGCTCCGCTTCAGTGGTCTGGGACACGGTGAATTCCGTCGCCAGGTCACGCGCCAGGAGGTCGTTCATCCTCTCTTTAAGAGTCGCGATGGTGTCTTGCAAGGTGGTTGCTTCGGATTCGGCCCTCGCCAGACCGGCTTCGGCATCCAGCATGTCGGATTTCAGAACCACCTGCTCTTCCAGTCCGTTCGCCGCAATCCGATTGATCTCCTTCAACAACGTGATCGTCTCTTCGGTGGCGCTCAGCGCGCTTTGCGCCTGAACCAGGTTGTAGTAAGTCTTCTTGACATCGTTGACGATGCCCTGTTCCTGCATGCTCAGCTCTTCTTTCGCGATTTGCGTGTCCAGCTTCTTCGCGTCAATCCCCAATCCGATGCGGAACAACTGCGAAAGCGGCTGATTTGCCTGGGCCTGAATCAGAGTGAAGGGGCGCGGCGGCGTGGTGATATTGGTGGTCGTCGGCGGAAAAGGTCCAAGACCGGGAAGGGTCCCGAACGTTCCCGGCGGAAATGAGAAGCTGACTTTGGTAAGCAGCTGGCCCTGCATCATGTCGAGTTTGAACTGGGGAAGCCTGTAAGTCCGCATGACTTCCGTGTCGTGCTCTGATTTTGAGACTTCCAGTTGCTTGACTTTGATCTGCCGATTCGTTTGGAGAGCAAGCGAAATAGCCTGATCGAGAGTCAGGTCCTGACTCGACGCCAAGACCGGGCAAGCCAGGAGCAGTAATACCCACACTCGTCTTAGCAGCAAAAGGCCTGAGCCTCCGCTTGCAAATAGATCCTCAACACCATGGACCGCCGGGGAGTCTAGCATAGCTGTCCTTCGCAGGCAAACTGTTACGTTCCCGCGTGAGATTCATCAACAGAGTGCATTTCCCTTTTCACTGCCGCTTCTTACCGCCGGTAAAATTCAACAGCGGCTTGGGGATCGACGTAGTGATCAAGGTCACGAATACCATAATTGAGAAAAGTGACGGTGTCAAAATACTATTCTCGAGTCCCACGTTGAGCACGATCAGTTCGATCAGGCTGCGTGTATTCATCACCGATGCGCCGGAACAACGAGGCGATGTCCTGAGAGATTCACACGATCACTGCGACCTGCAGAAGAAAGAGCCTGCTATCGAACCTGCAGTGCTTCAGACCACTCGGATAATCGGATAGGTCGAACCGGGCCGAAGTGTCTCGGCCAGTTCGGGGAGTCGGGGCGGGCCGAACTGCGACTCCGGCTCCAGCAGCAGCGCCAGCAGGCGTCCGCCTGCCTGCGTGGCGGGAAACAGGACAAAGCCGTCGAGGTTGACGCTCTTCGCTCGCGCAATGCATGTCGGAATCGCCGGCGCATCAGCCTCACCGGCCGGAGTCATCGCCTCGATTCCAAATACCTCGGTAGCCGAAGACCTGAAATTCTCGGGCGACGAGCTGGCCAGCCTATGCCTGCCCAGTACAGCGAGAACCTCGGTCAGATCACGCGGAACACCGTAAGCCGCAGGCAATCGGATGCTGCTGGTCGCCTGGACGCTTGAAAGATAGGCGCCCGGAATCCGGACCCGCGCGATCCCGCCCTTGCTGGCCGATTGCATGTCCATGTGGCGAGCGGTTCTCGATCCGGAATAACGGCATCGGACGGGAACCATCTCTCCCTCTTCGCAGCCTGAAGGCCGGTTTCTGAGCTGCTTCGCATGGGCAGCGGCCCATTCGACTGCGGACTCTATCGAACGGAGCAGGGCAACCGCGGGCGGCGTGAAACTCATTAAGTCGTCGGGCGAGGAACGGCGGCCTTCGATTAAAATCGTCGGGATCGCGAAGCGGAGAGCGAGACCGTTTCGGGCATCCACGATGTCGGTGTTGCTGTGGCGCACGATCCCCGAACGGATGAGCGTGTAGCGATCGCTGCGAATGTTGCCTTCCGCCATGCGTCCTTCCACAAAATCCATTGCCCTGCGCCGCAGAGCCGCTCCCATAGATGTCGAAATTGCCGGGTTGGTGGGGAAATCGATCATGATCTCCTGCGGGTACACGAAATCGAAGGCCATCAGTTCGCGGCGCCACGGCCGATAGGTATGAACATCGATAACGATGTCCGGCTTCCACGAATCCACGAATGCGTGCACCGCCGCCGTTTCCGGCGCCGACAGCAACAGGTGGTCTCGATTCAGATCTGTTTCCTGCGCGTTGCGGCGCGTACCGGCGATCGCTCCATCCGGATTCGCGTCGGCGAGCACTGCTGCATGCGCCGCCGCGCCGAACGTCCCCTCCATGAAACGCGAGACGAATTCGGCTGCCGCCTGGCGCGCCTCGGGCTCGTCTCCATGCTGGCCCGCCATGATGAAGATCCGCACGGGTGCGCCCGGGTTTCCGCAATAGTGAACCGCGAGAGGCCGTCCCTCCGCTGAGTATCCCAGAGTTTCACAGCCATGGGTCGCGGGAAACACACTTACGGGACCTGGTATACCTGGTTCGCATGCGGAGCTGGCCATCACCAGGGCCTGTTAACACTGCTGAGGTGGACGGCGTTGCTAGTGAAAATCCGGTCAGACGCGACCGAGCCCGAAGGCTTTGGTGGCTCCAAGGTCGAGGGCGAGAACAAAGTATGACCGGATTTTCGCCGCAACCCGAAGGGAAGGGGCCAGTTTTTCCGATTTCGTTGTCGTTCGTCGCTGGCAGACACCCGGTATGCGTCGCTCCTCTCTTCTAGAACTCGAAAAAACTGGCTCCCGTCGCCGCCATCTCAGCAGTGTTAGCAGGCCCTAGGGAGCGGTTTTCTCCTCACAGGAGTCTTCAGCTCTTTTTACAGTCTTTTCCACGGTCTTTTTCACAATGATTCGGGCCAACCGATTCGCGCTCCCGCGCGACGAAGCCACAACAATCGGGCTTCGATCGGTAAACTCGCGGACAAAAAGCGGGGAGTTGCTGATCAGCCCGGAGGCCGCCCAGACCTCATGGCCGAGTTTCCGCAGGTATTCGGTGGCGAACAAAAGCGAGCTGGAGCACGCGCCCGCCACGACGACTCCCTTCACGCGGCGTCGGATCTCATCCGATTCCAGCAACATCTGCGTTTCCGGCTCCAAAAGGCCATCGGCGACTTCGATCATGGCGATCTCAGCGCCCGCGCGTCCGCAAGCCGCACTCATCAGGTCCATGAGGCGGATCAAATCGTCGAGCGATTCCCCGTATGTCGAAGGAAACCCGTAATCGCTGAAATCTGTTGCCAAGACCGCGCCGGTAGCCTTCATCTCATACAAATCCCGGGGAGAGGCGGTGCCGGTCAGCTTGCATCCGGCAACGCGCACGCCACCCGTCGCCATCGCCCGCAGAATCTTTCGCATGACCGTAGTCTTGCCAGTGCTCATACCCGTGCCCACCACCAGCACTAGGTCGGGCGACCGGCCCGGCGGCGGCGCCGGTTGAAGCAGAAGGCGTTTCGTGTTAATTCGATGGCCGTAAGAATCGGCAAGATAGCCAAGAAACGTGACGGTGGTAGGGCGTCCGACGTTGCGGTTGCGACTCGTCACGGTTCCGATGAGCCCGCTCGTGGTCAGCAGGTGCAGTTTCCGTACTTCAAGCACGCGGCCCTCGTATACGTCCGTCGCGTAACGATTTCCGAATATGCCGACCAGCCGATCACCCTCATACAGCCGAAGCCTGCGTTCCCGCTCGGTCACCAGGTGCTGATGATGCCCGATTCTGTCCACCTGAACCACAACTGCGTCCGCGGCGGCCGGCCGGCTGTGATCGAGCAGCAGCCCATACTGTTTTTCGGCGGCCTCTTGTTTCAGGCCGCGTGCCGCCCAGGCCCACGGAACGGCACTGGCGTCAAACACGTCAGACGGGTTGACCGGAGCCGGCACCAGCACACCCTGGGCCGCTCCCAACATGCGACCCGCGCGCCCGTCAAGCCGAGGCATCGGATACGCCTTGCTAGTCCTGGTTTCGCGCCCGGTCATATCGTGCTCCACCAGCCCGGTGAGGATTCCAGCGCTCGATACTGGCTTCCGAAGTGAACCAGCGGTTCGCCTTCTCTCCAGCTTGCGTGCAGCACCTTCCCGATCAGAATCTCATGGTCGCCCGCGGTAAACGTCCTGAATCGAGCGCATTCCATGGTTGCAAGCACGCCGGGAAACAGCGGCACTCCCATGGTGCCCGGATTCCAGGCCACGCCGTCGAACCGATCATACCCGGATCCGGCAAATCGTTCAGAAAGCGCACGCTGCGTTTCGTCAAGAATGTTCACCCCGAAATGCTCGCTGGAATTCGAGGCCTCGAGGAACCTGGTTCCGGAACCCAGGCAGACCAGAATCAGAGGCGGATTGAGAGAAACCGCAGTGAAGGAACTGGCGGTCATGCCATGCGGCACGCCGGCTGAATCGACGACGCTAAGGATCGTTACGCCGCTTGCGAACCGGCTGCAGACCCGTCGGAACTGGCGCGGCTCGAGGGAAGGCATCGCCAAATCAGTCTCGTTATTCACCATGCGCGTCGATTGTAGTGCTTCATAATAAGCTTCGCAATGCAAAGGTCATAAGGCTTAACTGTGTCAAAAAGCCGATGTTAAAAAAGAATGACAAATCCCCGCGTATTTTTTTCTTGCATTATCGCCCCTTTGTCCTTTACTGTAGGATTCTCTTGAGGTCTTCCCCCAGGTCCTTGCTCTAATTCTCTCTGGCAATATTCCCTGGGGCCTTGCTGTATCTTTATCTGGAACTATTCCCCTGGGTCCTTGCGGTACTTTTCTCTGGCACGATTCCCCTTTGTCCTTGCTCTAATTTTCTCTTGGGTTAACGCCCCTTTGTCTCTACTCTAAACCGACACAAGTCTTGAAAGGAAATGAAATGGAGAATACGGCAGAACCTACTGTGAAGAGCCATGTTGAGACCCCGGTTGATCCGACCACGGTTCGAGTGGTGGTGGAACGGCAAACGCATCGGAAGAAGGGAACTTCGTCGCGGGGCTCGCGTCGGCTGAAGGAAATCGACCGGCGAGTCAGCAAGGCGGTGCGCCGGGTGACCCGCGCTCTGGATAGCGGTATCGACACCTACATTGAGCGTCGGGATAAATCGAAGGAAGCCCGTAAGGACGGCGTTGTCGTTGACTACTTCGAGAACGTTTCTTATGGTGTGTCGCGAGCGATGTCGAAAGCCAGCCCGCTGGTTCACGATGTGGCGGAAGCGATCAATACGCGCAGATTGAGATCCCTGATCCGGGGCGCGGCCCGCACCTTTGGAAGCCTTCCACTTGTGGGCTAGAGGTTCCAGGATAGATGGCTGTCTTCGGTATTTGAATCGCTCAGGAGGTTTATGGTCTCGCAAGGCGAAACTAGCTCGGCGACGGCTAAGGCGAGGCGGAGTAGAAGAGGAAAGAAGCGTGCCGCAGCACCCAGCCAGCCGGAGAATCATAAGACCGCAAGTCTGGCTCCGGTGGTTGTGGAAGCAGGGAGTCGATCCAAATCCTCCCTGCGTCACCTTGAAAAAGGCGTCGGCCCGTTAATGCACGAAATCGGCCAGATTGCGCATGCGATTCATGCTGCCGTCCCCGAGCCGGTCCCCATAGTGATCGTGTACCGGGAGAAACGGAGCAGTAGCTCACGGTCACCTTCGCCGTTCGAAATACTGCCAATCTAACTCATGCCCTTTTTCACGATGCAATACCAGATTCTTTTCCATGACACCATGGCTTATGGGTCGCATCATCATATGACGAATTTCAAATTCCAGAACGTGGCTCGCGAAACGATCCTGTTCGAAACGTCGGTTAATGGCGTGCGCTGTTTCGACGAACAGGCTAAGGATATCGTGATGCTGACGCGGGAAGCTTATAGTCTGAATCTGGCTCCGGTCTGGCTGGGCCAGAAGGTGGGTATTCTTTTATCTTACGAAGATCCAACCAGAAGCACGGTGCGGCTCTGTTTTCGCGTTATAGACGAAACCGGCCAGCCAGTCTGCTGTGGGTATCAGACGCTCATCATGATGAGTAAGGATACGCACCAGCTGGTTCCTGCGCCCCCTTTTCTTGCGGGCTTTCTTGACGATGGCGTCGAGCGGAATCTGATCGAGCCATTAACGAACCCCTGTTTCGCCGAAACCGCTCAAGCAGGCGGCGCGGGGGTCAAGCGGATCTTTACGGAGAGCATCCGGCGGCTGGGTAAGGCGGTGGCAAGCGCTCCCCGGAAGTCCGCATACCCGAAAATCGTCGACGAAAACCTCAGGGAGTTCGAGTTTCAGGATTAGCCATGATCAATCGTCCCGAGGGAAAACTGGTATTCACGTTTCCGGGCCAGGGCTCCTTTAACGGAGACGTGCTGCGCGAGCTGTACGAGAGCTCCGCGTGGCGGACCGAGTTCCTGCTGGCGCGAGATATCGGCCGGCGCTTTCTCGGCCACGATTTCCTTCTTCTGATAGAAAGCCGTTCACAGGAAGAGCGAGAGCAGATCCTGAAAAATTGCCCGGATCTCGATCAGGTGGGAATCTACGTCGCCAATTATCTGACAGCCGCCGGGCTGATTGCGGCGGGGCTCACGCCGGACCTGCTGCTCGGACACAGCTTCGGTGAGCTGGCGGCCCTTGCCGTCGCGGGCAGTTACACATTCGAAACTGGGCTCCGCATCGTGTGCCAGCGCTCGGCCATTTTGAGTCATCTGGCAAGCGGCGGCAGGATGGCGGCGCTTTCGTGCAATTCGGACCGGGCGCTTCAGTTGATTCGCAGCCTCAAGGGGTCTTCGCTTGAGATCGCCGTCTTGAATCATAAGCGGCAAACGGTAGTCTCGGGCCTGCCGGCCGAGTTGGAACGTCTGCGCGAGTCCGCAGCCAGTCAGGGAGTTAGCGTAACCTCGCTGAAATCCCGGCATCCGTTTCATTCTTCGCTGCTGCGGCCGGTAGTGGAGCCTTTCCGCCTGATGCTCTGCGGATACGCGTTCGAACCCGCTTCGATTCCGGTTTATCTCTGTACCGAACGTAAGTTCTTTTCCGCCGGAGACAACCTTCCTTCCATCCTCTCGGAACAATTCTTCAAGCAGCTCGATTTCTCTGCGATTCTGCTTGAGCTTCATGGGCTTGGCTTCCGCCGCTTTGTCGAGTGCGGGGCAGGCAACATTGTCACAAGAGTGACGCAGGAAGCCGGACTCGAAGGGGTCGAGGCTTACGCCAACACTCCCCTTGCGGATGGCCCGGAAAAAGGCCGCGCCGCGATTCTCGAAAAATTCAGCGCGAAAATTGCCACGAGACGGCGGACCGCCGCGCCCCAACTGGCAGAACTGATCCGCGACATACATGCGGTGCTCGGTCGCGCGTCCCGCGCCATGGAAGAACTTGCAGCCGGGAACAATTCGGTTGCAGTGATAGAACCCGTGCGCCAAGCCAAACCCAAACCGGTACCGGAGCCGGTACAGATCGCCGAGCCGGAACCCTGCGATGCCGATCCGATCGCCATCGTCGCCATGGGCTGCGTGCTGCCCGGCGCGCAGAATCCGGAGCAATACTGGAGCAACATCCTTGCGGGCGTCAGCGGCATTACCGATTTTGGCCAGGAAGACCCCACGGCTGCGCTCGATTTCCTGGGTGGCAGCCCCGAGAAAATCGTTTCCGACAAGACTTACACGCAACTGACCGGAAGCGCCGGGACCATCCTCTACGATGCCGCACTGCTGTCATCTTCCTATTCCAAAGCGCAGTTCGAAAGACTCACTCGAGCGGAAAAACTCCTTGCCATGGCCTCTGCCCAGGCGTTCGCGGGCGAGTTTCGGGCAAAGCTGTCCGCAATCTCCGCCGATCGGATCGAATGCGTCCTCGGAGCCACCGCCGACGGATCTCACGAATACGACTACGCCGTGTTCGAAGAGAGCATGGAAGAAACACTGGCTCAGGTGGAAGCCGATGCGAGCCGCCGCGCGGCGTTTGCGAAGTCGTTGCGAAGGATCTGGGGCGAGCCCGCAGCCGACAATCCCCGCGCTCCGCAGAGCGCTAGTTGCCGGGCGGTGATCGAGTCAACGGCGGGCCGGCCGATCCGGACGTATATCATCGACGCCGCATGCTCGTCTTCGCTGTACGCAATCGGCTTGGGCGTGACGGCCCTGCAGGATCGAACCAAAGACGTGATGCTGGTAGGCGGCGTATTCGCGCCGGCGCTGGCCAACAGCGCCCTGTTCGCGCAATTTCGGGGGCTGAGCCCTACCGCCAGCCGTCCCTTCGATGTCTCCGCCGATGGCGTGATATTTGGCGAAGGCTCCGGTCTGCTGGTGCTGAAACGCCTCTCGGACGCGATGGCCGCGGGCGATCCGGTGCTCGGCGTGGTGCGTGGCGTCGGCGTATCGAGCGACGGCAAGAGTCCGGCGATCAATGTACCGCAATCCAAAGGCCAGAGCATCGCCATCCGACGCGCCTACGACACATCCCACATCGACCCCAATTCAATCCAGTATGTGGAAGCGCACGCCACGGCGACGCCGGTGGGCGACGCTGTGGAGTTCGGCGCACTGCTCCGGGCCATCTCGCGCAAACCTGAGTTGCCCCGCATTGAACTGGGCAGCGTGAAAGCTCTGATCGGGCACACCGGATGGGCTGCCGGCGCCGCATCGGTCATCAAACTCTGCAAAGCGTTCGAGAGCCGCACTATTCCGCCTCAGTACAACTACAGCTCTCCCAACCCAGCAATCGATCTGAACGCTTCACCGTTCCGCATTTCGACGGCAGCGAATCCCTGGCCCGCCAATTCGGGCCGGCCGCGGCGCGCGGCCATCAACGGCTTCGGTTTCGGCGGCACGAACGCCCACCTGATTCTGGAGGAATTTCACCCCGCCTACCACGCGAAACTGTGCGCGGCCGTGGCGCCGAAGGCTCCCTCGAGTCCGACGCTGGCAGTGATCGACGCCGCCGCGCTTTTTCCCTCGGCGGGCGGAATAGAAAAGAACGCAACGACGCCTCAACAGGAGTTTGTCCGAACCGCACTTCGTTTGCCCAAAGGTCAGAGACTGCTTCCCGATGTTACGGAACACATGGATTGCGGCCAGTATCTGGCTTTGCTTGCGGCGGAACAGGTCTTGCCTGCGCTGGGCGACCGCCTGAAGGATCTGCGCGGCGAGATCGGCATCGTGATCGGCGTGGAATCGAAGACAGAGCGCGGCATCCGAGCCAATCAGCGGATCTTCCTCGATCGTCTGAAACGCCAGTTCGCGGAGGACAAAACGTCAGACGGTCTGCCACTGGCAGAACGCGCGGCCATTCTCGATCGCGTCTGCGCGGCTGTCCGAAAGGACGTAATTCCTTCTGGTCCTTATACCTTACCGGGCCTGATGCCGAACGTAATCTCGGGGCGCGTCGCCAACATGTTTGAGCTGAACGGACCGAATGTCGTGATCGACATGGGTTCGAACTCGCTGTTCCAGTCGCTCATGGTGGCCAGGGATTTCCTGACGCACGGAGAGTGTAAAGCCGTGCTCGCTGGAGGATTGAACGCCGTGCGCGTCACGCCTGAGGACGCCGAAGCGGCATTCCTGACGGTTCTCACGACCGAAGCAACCGCGCGGGAGTTAAACCTTCCTATCGCCTGCCTTCTGACGGTGGGCGGTTCGCTGCCTCAAACCGCAATCGAGTCCTCGACTGGCCTGAACTATCGTGGCGCGCACGGAGCGATTGAATTGTCCGAAGCGATTGCCAGAGTCCGCGAAGGGAAACGGGAGATCGTGGTGCGGGAGCAGCAGAGCGATTCGGCTCTGGCCCGGGAACTGGTATTCCAATCCGCACAGCATCAAGCGAAACCCGCCTCAGTTCCCGCTGCCGCTCCAACTCCCGCGATCGCTCCGGCGTCGCCCACTTATGCCTATGTCCAGAACACACCTATTTACTTCTACACTCCGGTAGAAACAGCCGCGCCGCTTCCGGCTCCGTCGATTGCAAAGCAAGTACGCCGGATCCTGTTTCTGACCGACCAGTCGGCGCACTGGCGGCAACTGGAGAAGAGCGGAGCGCTGGGCGGCTTCGATTATCACGTGATTTGCGCGCACGCGGCGACGCTGGCGCGATCCACTCCCATCGACCTTGCCAGCGAGGAGACCGCAAAAGCCGCATTGGGCGCTCTGCCGGGTGGGTTCGACACCGTGGTCGCAGTCAAGTTTTCAGGCGAAGGGCTTCCCGATTTTCTCCTGACCACCCCTCTAGAGAACGTGCTCGGCCTGATGGATCTTTCTTTCGCCGTCTGCCGCCACTTTTACGAACAGTTCCGGGCAGGCGAGATGGCAATGGGTTCGTTGTGCCTGGACGCTTTCATCGGCGGACGGTTGAATCCGTTTACCGGATTGCTGGCGGGCTTCGTGAAATCGCTGGCGCGCGAATTGCCCGCCGCCGTCTGCAGAAGCCTGAACGTGGATGAGATTGATTTCCGACAGGGAATGACTCGGCTCGATGCCGAGCTTTCGCACCGGGACAAGGCGGTGGAAGTTTGCTATCGGGCTGGCAATCGCTACGCGATCGAACTGTCCCGCCTGGAACGCCCCTCACAGGGCGACGCACCGCTGCTCACCTCCGATTCCGTGGTTCTGGCAACGGGAGGAGGCCGCGGCGTGACCGCCGTGCTCACCGAAGAGTTGCTGACACGCTTCGGCTGCACCGTGGTGGCATTGGGCAGGACCAACCCCGCGATGGCTCCGGCTCCCATCCTGCGCACGAACGCGACTCAGCTAGCCGCTTACGAGCAGGAGTTTTATAAGTCGGAGCTGGCAAAAGGCGGCGGAGTTAAGATCACCGAGCTCAAGAATCGCTTCCGCGCTTATCAGGCGGCTCAGGAAGTGAACGAACTGGTGCAGTCTCTTTCTGCCCTGCCAGGACGGTTCGAGTACATCAGCGGCGACATCACCGACCGTGAAATCACCACGGCTATTGTGGAGTCCGTCTTCAAGAAGTACGGCCGCCTCGACATGGTACTGCACGGCGCCGGCATTCAGATTTCGAAGGCGCTTACCAGGAAAACGGTGGGCGATTTCCACAGCGTTGTGGCGGCTAAGATCGCCAGCCTCCAGCATATCTACCGCGCCTGCGAGAAGCACCGCGCGGGCCGTCCCGTTCATTATCACCTGCTCACGTCCGCCTTCAGTTACATGGGCAACGACGGCCAGCCGGATTACGGTGCCGTGAACGAGTCCCTGAACCGTCTGTCGGATGTTATGTCCGCAGCTCACGAATCGCGGGAAACCCATTCGCAGTGGTGCTCGGTGGCATGGCTGGGATGGGCGGGCATCGGAATGACGCGCGGCTCCGAATTTGCAGCGCTTGCGGCCAGCCGGGGATTGCGCGGCATCACCCGAAGCGAGGGCCGTGTGATCTTCTCCCACTTCCTCTCCGGTCAGGCCACGGCACCGATCAACATCCTAATGGCTGATGGCGAGCTCAAGTTCTACGACGTCGCAACAACGCCCGGTCCTTACGTCCCCGCGCCGCGGCTTGCGTTACCGCCCCGCACTCGAAGAGAAAAGCTCACCGTGGAGCGCACCGTGACTGCCGATGGCGCGCCCTACATCCTAAATCACTGCGTGGATGGAATCCCCACGCTGCCCGGTGCATTTCTGATCATGATGGTCGCCGAAGCTGCGCTGGAACTCCGGCCGGACCTTAAGATCACCGCGTTCGAAGATGCCGCCTTCCGCAAATTCGTGCGGCTGCGCAGCGACGGTCCCACGAATCTGCGCCTGAACGCCAGTATCGTCACCGAAAGCGACCAGAGCACGCTGATCCGCGTCGAGGTCGTCTCCGACTTTACGCACAAGAGCGGCAAGGTGCTCCAGAAGGATGTTGTGCAGACCGAAATGTCGGTCAGGTTGGGCCCGTCGGTGAATCGCGCGCGGGCTACGTCCCTGAACGGTTCCGGCAGGGCAAGTTCCAGCAGCGCAATGGGACGAGTTTTGTCCGATCCCTATGTCATGAAGGGTTCGCCGGTTCACCTGAACGGTCCGTTCCGAACTCTGAATAACATCGTGGTGGGCGAGAGCAATCGTTCGGCCGAGTACCGGCTGACGGAAAAGTCCGGAATCGGCTCGGCGGGAGGCCACGCATTCCTCTCCAGCCTGATGGTGATGGACTCCCTGTGGCGCTTCGGCGCCATCGATCTGTACCCCGACAACACGCTGCCCGTCTATGTCCCCGTGGCGTGCAAGGTGATGAAGGTTTATTTCGATCTCGGCAATCCCGGCGTCGCGTCGACCCTGTCTGACGAACTTTCCATGACGGGTTCGAATCCCACCGCGGATCAGGATCACCTGACCATTGGACCGGTTGAGGCCAGAGATCCGGTGGGTTCCGTTTTGCTGACCGTCGATGGCGGGATCTGCCGTCGGATGGGGGAGGTGCGGAATGGACACTAGGGTCTATCGGCATATACACGCGGGCAGCGACGGAAGCCATTTTTTCTCAGCTCTCTTGGAGCCACCAAAACCTTCGGGCTCCGTCGCGTCTGGCGCGATTTCCGCTAGCAAAGCTGCCCACTTGTATATGCCGATAGACCCTAGGCAGGGCCGGTCCCTGGTCGCCGCACTCGATTCGGCCGAGGTCACGGGGGAAATTCAGGCATCTTGCCTTCGCGAAACTGAGATTCATGAAGCTGCGGCTATCTCAAATCGGTGGCGGAGAGAAGAGTGGGTTGCGGGCAGAATCGCGGCGAAGTACGCATTTCTGTGCGGGGAGCGATTCCCCGAATCCGCGGGCTCCGGCGCGCTGTACCTTCGAAAGCTGGACAGCGCGGATCTCGCGACTTTCAGTTCCGAAGCGTATCGCTCTGTTTCCGTAGTCAGGAATCAGGCGCCGGGCGGAGGTCCAGCGCGCGTGGGATGGTCTTCCGGCAACGACACCGTGCGGGTGGCGATCTCGCACAGCGCGGGAATCTCCTGCGCATCGGTCGGCACTGCGGGGGTTTTTTCCCTGGACCTCGAAACCCCCGCGCCCCGAGTTCCGGAGTTTTACCTTCACACTTTTACCAACCGCGAAAGAGACTGGGTCGGCGCCTGCGCCGGCTCCTACGGATTGCATCCCGAATGGCTCTACACGCTGCTCTGGAGCGCCCGGGAATGTCTTCTCAAAACACCGCGCTTCGCGGCCCTGAGCCTTTGGGATATGCACACTCTTGAAATCGACATTCTCGTTGGCGACGAACGCCTCGTCAGGGTTCACAACTCAAAAAGTCTTTCCGGCAGTTTTGAGTTTCTCGAGGCGAGCACTTTCCGTGGCCCTTTCCGGCTCGCAGTCGCCGGCTCCCCCAACCTGATACTAACCGCCATTACAGGACTTGACTAAATTATGAGCACAGCTATCCAAACCAGGATCAGAGAACTTACGGACGAGGTCCGGGACGTCTTCGCGCAGGTAACCCGCTATCCGGTCGATATCCTCGAACCGCACGCCAGCCTTGAGGAAGACCTAGGTATCGATTCGGTCAAACTGGGCGAAGTGTTTGCGGTTCTTCGCG